>Ga0181533_1004232_pt1 | contig 14863 bp, 14 predicted proteins | sample PEATcosm2014_Bin_45_FD_119772 | JGI IMG/M metagenome (GOLD analysis project Ga0181533, IMG submission 119772) | Peatland microbial communities from MTU Mesocosm Facility, Houghton, MI, USA - PEATcosm2014_Bin11_60_metaG | ecosystem: Environmental > Terrestrial > Soil > Wetlands > Peat | place... | reverse complement strand
TTGTCCCTCTTCTCATCGTTACGCCCAAAAACGAGGTCCGCATGGAACGGGAAGTGGCCGCTTCTTTTCTTGACATAGCGCCAACGGTACTGGCTGCCAGTGGTGTATCCTATCGGTATCAGACGATGGGTGAGAACCTGCTTAACAAGGAGCCTATTCGCCCGATTCCCTTTCGCGAACAGTCGTATGATCGGGCCTTGCTCTATCGCAAAGCTCAAGAAACTGTAAACATACGTTCCTTGACGAATGGTAATTAATACAACTTTTGCAGATGACAAATAAGTTCTCCCAATTCTCTGGCGGAGAAAGAGTTAGGGTAGTCGGGATTTTCCCATAATTAGCATCGTCGGCAGATTCACCCATCCACCCCCTACCGTCAAAGAAAGGGGAACATAATGCAAAAACGGGATTCGAAACCCAGCAGGACATAAGGGCCCTTCCCCACAACTATCAACATAACACCTGCAATATAGGCACTTAAAATCGAACTCCCCTGTGGTTTTCGTCCAACGAAATGCGAAAGTATTGCAAAAGGTTCAAGATACTTAAGCCTAAGCTCAACAGGTTTCAGGTAAGCCATCTGTTAGATACACATGAGTACCATGTCGGTAATTGACCGGAAAATAAATCTTTCCCCAATTTCCCTCTTGGTTTCCCGATACGAACCTAACCTGTCAAATAAATTGCATTAACGCAAGCATGACCCGGTTATTTCTCCGTCATACGTCCCTTCTTCCTCACCATGGAGACTCTGTCAGATTGCCTGCCGTTTTGCTCAATTTAGCGCACCTCCCTCCGAAGACTAACCTTTAATATAGAAAATGAATCGGAATATCTAATGGAATCTCTCCCATTGCAAAAAAAAGACCTTGCACATATACTACAAAGTCTTTTTAGTTTGTATTTTGAAGTTATCACTATGCAAACCAGCTTTTTACAGGTGTAATAATCCCTCTTTTCGCATGCCGGTTAAACGGTTCCCGTTTAAGAGATAGTATAGCCGAACCACGCCTTCATATTCTGGTCAGCCCTGTCTCTCAGTGTCGCACTGCTTTTGACGATAAAGCTATGCCCCACGCCCAGATTGCTGAAGCTTTTATCTACGATTGCTGCATGACCTCCGCTTTTCTTTGCCATTTGTCACACCTTCTTTCTCACCGGTGCTCGGTATTTCGCTGCTTTTCGAATTTATTATAGCACACAATTTGAAAATGAATATCATTTTTTATCGCGCAATATTTTCATTATCCTGGGGCACACGTTGACAACTTGCCAATACCTGGAAACATAAGGGCCGTTTCCCGCAATGATCAACAATACGCCAGCAATATTAGGCGCTTAAAATCTATCTTTCCTGTGGTTTCCTTCTAACTAAATACCGGGGTTTCTCTTGGGATTCAGCTCTACCTGCGAAAGTTTTACGAAAGGTTAAAGATTCTCAAGCCTAAACTCAACCGATTTCATAGACACTGGCCAGCACTTTGTATCTCAATTTAATTAGAGGCCAGCCTTTAGTTCCCTGCAAACCTTATGTATTTGGTTTATAATATAATGTGTGAAACGCATGGGCTTGAGTTTTTGATGCTGACGGTGTTGCGGCATTTTATCTCAATCCTGCTCCGGCCTTTGTTGGTCGTGGTTGCACCACCCAACCCCATGTTGCTAAATACAAATGTTCGGCACACTAAAACAGTTGGAACCAAACTACGGAGGATCCAAAATGGCTAAGATAAAGTTGAAAGAGATCAAGTGGCTTTCCGAAGAGGAAGAGCACGATTATCCTGCCGCTGAATCCTATCTCAGCCTCATTTATTCAGAAGATCGAGTTGCTGAAATGATGGCCAGGTTCAGAAAAGCTCCCATTATGCAATGCAAAGCAAAGGACATTTTCAGGGCATCTCAACTCTCTTTACTTGGCGTGAGCAACTCACATGTCGAAAAGGACAGGAAAAAGATTCGCAAGGGGGTAAACCTTTCCCCTCTCCTTCTCCTGAGAGACGAGCGGAACGGTAAGGTAGTGATTGCCGATGGCTACCACAGGCTGTGCGCCGTCTACGAGTCCGACGAAGACGCCTGGATCAAATGCAAGATTATCTGAGCGATCAGTTTCATATATGAAGTCATGATATGAGGTGCAGGAGGAAAATACAGCATGGCAGACATCAGACGGCAGGTTCTCAGGGTCCCCATCCTCCAGGGAATCCTCCCCATCAATGGGGCCCAGGTCCCGGCCGACATCATCGCCGGCATTACGCTGGCGGCCCTGGCCATCCCTGAAGTGCTCGGTTACACAAAGATTTCGGGCACTCCGCTAATTACCGGCCTCTACACAATCCTTCTTCCCATGGCCCTGTACGCGCTCTTCGGGGCGTCTCGACACCTAGTGGTCGGCGCTGACTCCGCCACTGCCGCCATTCTCGCCTCCAGCCTTGCCTCAATGGCGGCGCCACGCTCGGCCGAGTGGCTTGCCCTGGCGGGGGTCCTCGCGCTCATGGCGGCGGGGTTCCTGCTTCTTGCCCGCCTTGCCCGGTTGGGGTTCCTGGCCGACTTCATGTCGCGCACCGTGCTCGTCGGGTTTCTCTCCGGGGTCGGCATCCAGGTTGCCGTTGGTGAGATTTCCGGGATGCTGGGCCTGCCGGGGGGCGGACAAGGCACGATCCAGAAAGTGCTCACCGATATGCGCCAGATCTCTCAGGCAAATTATATCGCCCTGGCGCTGTCTGTGGCCGTGCTCGTTATCATCGTCGCATCAAGGAAAATATCGAAGAAAATCCCGGGTCCCCTGATTGCGGTGATTGGCGCCATTATCGCCAGTTGGGCCCTCAACCTCCAGTCTTACGGAATTCAGGTCCTCGGCGCGGTGCCAAGCGGCCTGCCGAGGATCGGCCTGCCGGATGTCCCCCTGGACTGGACGCTGATTCATAAGCTGCTGCCCACCGCCTTTGCAATGTCCATAGTCATTCTGGCCCAGAGCGCCGCAACCTCACGCGCTTATGCCGCCCGCTTCAGCGAAAGCTTCGACGAGAACGCGGACCTGGTTGGCCTGGCTTTTGCCAATATCGGCGCCGGCCTGTCCGGTGCATTTGTCGTTAACGGCAGCCCTACCAAGACCCAGATGGTGGAAAGCGCGGGATCTCACAGCCAGCTCTCGCAGCTCACCACCAGCTTCATTGTCCTGATGGTGCTCCTCTTCCTGACGGGTCCGCTGGCTTACATGCCGGCAGCCGTCCTCGCATCCGTAGTCTTCCTTATCGGGGTGGAACTGGTGGACATCAGGGGGATGCGCAAGATTTACGGAGAGCGGCCGTGGGAGTTCTGGGTGGCGCTGATCACGGCCGCCGTGGTGGTCTTCGTGGGTGTCAAGCAGAGCATACTCCTGGCCATCGTCCTGTCGCTCGTGGTCCATACGCGGCATGGCTACCGGCCAAACAACATGCTTATTGTTCAGGATGATATTCAGGGATGGCGGATGCAGCAGATCAGCGCCCCGGAACAGGCCGTGCCCGGCCTCATGATCTACCGATTCATGCACAATATGTACTACGCCAATATTCAGATCCTAACAGAGGAGGTGGTCATACTCGCCAGGTGGGCGAACCCGCCCTTGTCCTGGTTTTGTATCGATGTTGCCGCGGTCAACGATGTGGACTTCACGGCTGCCGAAGCCCTGCGCACACTCCACGGTATCCTGGCGGGGCAGGGTATCAGGCTCGTGTTTTCCGAAGTAATAGAGGAAGTCCGGGTGGAATTCGATCGCTCTAGTCTCACCGATCTGTTCGGCAGAGACGCATTATTCCCTTCGTTAGCGGCCGTTGTGAATGCTTTCGGTCAACGGAAAGAAGGCGACACTTGAAAACGTTGCCAAAGTCTGAAATTGCAAGAATTGACTGGCCCTGCATCCGATCTTTATTACAAATATGGTTGACACACCGAGTGTATCATTTAAACATTTAAGCGAAGCTTTTGGGATCCCTTTTTGGAGGCCATGTTGAGAACCATTATGGCACTGGGTTTATTGCTGTATGTTCTGTCAGGCTGCGCAAGTAAAGACTGGCGGACAGCGAGCCGCGAACCTGCCGGCATTGCGCCGGACCCGGTGGCCACTAAAGAAGCAGTGCTGGAGGTTTACGGCGCACGGGCATGGGGGTGGCGCGGCTGGTTTGCCATCCACACATGGTTCGCGGCAAAACATACTGGCGAGCCTTCCTACACCGTGTATGAAGTTATCGGCTGGCGGCAGCGGCATGGCTTATCCGTGGTGCGTATAGAAAAGGATGCGCCCGACCGCTACTGGTTCGGAGAGAAGCCGAGACTCTTGAAAGAGCACAGGGGGAAAGGGGTGGATGATCTGATCACAGCAGTCGATCGTGCCGCCCGCTCCTATCCCTGGCCCGACAGCTATAAGGCTTTCCCGGGACCCAACAGCAATACATTCACGGCCTGGGTGGCCCGCCAGGTGCCTGACCTCGGTCTTTCACTTCCATTCTCCGCCATAGGAAGCGGCTACCAGAGGTAAATAAAGAATATCACCCCATGGATAGAAGCCAGCATCTACCTGTATATACATGCATCTACCCGTAGATGAAAGCATATATATGTAGATGACAGCACAGTATATACGGGTAGATGCTTTTCCCTTTTTCCGCGCTTATCCAATTTCATCTATATGGAGGAGATAAAGGGGTCAAATCTTTACTCTTGATAAATTTCTAAATTTAACAATAAAGGCCACCCTATCAGCACCTGGCTGACCGAAGCGGCCTTTATTCATACCCCATGACTCCAGCGGTTCAACATTCTGCAACCCTCCGGAAAGGCATTTAATCTATTGCAATGAACCTGAATTAATTACTCCACAACTACGCGATTAGTCAACGATAATCTTTAATATCAGGAAAAGGATGAGTTGGAAGTGAGACGTTAGACAGGAGAAGGAGGTGTGGACGGGGGCCAGGGGCAGTGAGACAGGACGAGATGCGAGGGGCGTGAATCAGGGGTTAGGGACGAGGGGCGAGAGGATGTTAATCGGCTGCCAAATATGACCCTATTGGCGACGAAGTTTGTGCAAACTCACATATGTGTTTCGAGGATATTATCCCTTATTGATCCGGTTTTTCAGAACAGGACTCGGCTTGAAGGTCAGAACCTTCCGGGGTGTAATAGTAATGGGCTCTCCCGTAATCGGGTTCCTTCCTGTTCTGGCGGCCTTCTCGCGAACCGCAAAATTCCCGAACCCGCCTATTTTGACTTTCCCTTCGGTCACAATGCATTCCTTCAGGACCTCCAGGGTGAGTTGCACCAAGTCAAAGGCTTCGTCTTTTGTGCATGAGAGCTTTTCGTAAACCTTTTCAGCTAATTCGACTTTCGTCATCCCCTGGACCTCTCATCGTTTTGATGTGCAAGCTATAAATACCACAAATGCTGATTAATTTCCACGATATTTATATTAAAAGGCAGCTGCATAGCAGGCTCCATCCATCATCTGATTTCATATACAATAGCATATATTTTTGTTTCTTGGGTCTCCGGTGGCATAATATCTACGATTATATATTTTATGCTGTTAAAAAAAAGGACTCTTCCCAATTTCCGGGAGTGTCCCTTTTTGTTGTTTTCACACCTGCTTGCGAGCGAGAATTTTTGGTCAGATCAAGGCGACGGAGGGAGAACTCGGAGGCCTTTGCATTCCGGGAGTGCGGATCTTTTGTCCTGGCAAGGCTGTCGTAGAGGCGGGCGGAGGCGTGGCAGCGCCACGCCGCACAACTGACCCTAGGAAAAAAAGAAAAAAAAGGACACTCCCCGAATTTATTGGAGTGCCCCTTCCTGTCGTTTTCACACCTTGTTGCGAACGAGATTTTTTCGTCAGGTCAAGGCGGCCGAGGATTTCGGCGGAGGCCTTTGTGTTCCGGGAGTGCGGATTTTTTGTCCTGGCAAGGCTGTCGAAGGGGTGGGCGGAGGCGTGGCAGCGCCACGCCGCACAACCGACCCTGAAGACTTACGCCGCCAGGGCGAAAAAGCCACACTCCTGCTACCGCATCATCTCGAAATGCCTGTCATCGCACGTCTCATCCACGATATCAATGAACTTGTTGCAGATGGTCGTCACCATGTTGGTCACCCCCTGGTAGCCGATAAGCGGGTAGCGGTGCATGTTGACTCGGTCGAAGATCGGAAAGCCAAAGCGGAAGAGGGGTATCTTGGCGTCCCTCGTTATGAACTTGGCGTGGGTGTCGCCGATGACCGCGTCCACCGGATCGGTCATGACCAGGCTGCGCAAGTGCCAGAGGTCTTTGTTGATGTATATCTTCCCGTCCTTGCCGTAGGGAGAGGTATCGAGGAGAGCCTGGATATCCTTCTCCACTTTCTTGCTCCCCTTGCTGCAGAGGATATGGTACGGCTTCGCCCCCATCTCCAGCAGGAAGGATATGTAGCCGAGGAGATAATCCGGGTCACCATACACCGCGAATTTCTTGGCGTGTATGTACTGGTGGGCATCGGTCATGGCGTCTACCGCCCTTCCCCTATCCTCCTTGATCGAATCGGGAACAGGCTTGTTGAATAGCTCGGCGAGCTTCATGACGAAGGAGTCGGTCTTGGCGATCCCGAATGGCGTCGGAAGAGAGACATGCTTCCCGGAATAGTTGTCCTTGATCCAGGCAAAGGTCTTGGCGGTGGCATACGGCCCGAGGGTCATGGTCGCCTTGCCGTTTATCGAATCGGCCGCGTCGTCCAGTTTGGTCCCCCCCGGATAGATCCGGTAGGTGCCGTCCAGCGGCGAGTCGAAGACATCGGAGATATCACCCAGGAAGGTGTAGGGGATGCCGAATTCCTTGAGAATCCGCTTGTACTCCCGGTAATTGCCGGTGTTGAAGTCACAGCCGGCGATCAGGTTGAGCTTGCCGGTGCAACGCCCCTCCACCTGTTTCCCTTCGGTCAGGTTCTGCAGAATAGCATTGAGCATTGAGTCATAGCCGTGGATATGCGAGCCGCTGAAGCTCGGGGTATTGGCATAAGGGACCGGGAACTCTTTCGGGATAAATCCCTTCTGCCGGGCGTTCTTGATAAATGCGGTCAGGTCGTCGCCGATGATCTCCGGCATGCAGGAGGTGAAGATCGGCATCATCTTCGGCTTATACAGAGTGTAGGCGTTTTCCATGGCCTCGTGCAGGTTGTTCTGGCCGCCGAACACCGCACCGTCTTCGGTCATGGCGTCCGATACCGCGGGCGCCGGTTCCCGGAAATGGCGGTTCAACGTGCTCCGGTAGTAAGATGCGCACCCCTGGGAACCATGAACGAAGGGGAGCGATCCATCAAAACCGTGGGCAACCAGTTCCGCGCCCAGCGGCTGGCAGGCATGGGCCGGATTGATCACCAGGGCCTGGCGGGCAAAGTTCTTTTCCTTATAATCATCACTATTGATCCATTCCGCGACCCGCGAAACTTCTTCTTCGGGGATCTCGGTAACGGGTTTTACTGCAAGTCCTAAGTTATTAGCCATTATCTTATCTCCTCTCCGGGAACTCATCCGTCCCACGGTAGATTGTTGTATGAAGTCCCCCTTTGAAAAAGGGGGGAGCAATATCAAAACGGCGACTTGACCAGTGACCAGGTCGGGCTGTTCACCGCCATGTCTATATCCTTGGCAAAGGTCGGGAACCCCTTGTAGCCGTGATAGGGGCCGGAATAGTCCCAGCTGTGCATCTGCCGGAAAGGTATCCCCATCTTCTGGAACAGGTACTTCTCCTTGATCCCACTCCCCACCAGGTCGGGCTTGAGGGTGTGGGCGAACTGTTCGAACTCGAATTCGGATACGTCGTCGTAGACAACCGTGGCATCGGGCATCTCCGAGGCGGTCCTGTCGTAATCGTCGCCGTGGGCAAATTCATAGCCGGAGCCGACACAGATCATGCCCAGGTCCTCGTAGGCGTTGATCGTATGGCGCGGGCGCAGCCCTCCCACATAGAGCATTACCTTTTTGCCTTCCAGGCGCGGCCGGTACTCTTCAATGACCGCCTGCATCTGCGGGTCGTACTTGGCGATGACCGCCTCCACCTTCTCCTTGATGGAATCGTCGAACAGGCCGGCCAGCTTGCGCAGGCTCTCCTTGATCTTGGTCGGGCCGAAGAAGTTGAGCTCGATCCAGGGGATACCGTACTTCTCTTCCATCACCTTGCACATGTAGTTCATGGAGCGGTAGCAGTGAATAACGTTCAGCTTCACCTGGTGGGTGGCGGCAATCTTCTCCATCTCGCCGTCGCCGGTCCAGACGGACTTGACATTGAGGCCGCACTCTTCCAGGAGAGGCTTGGTCGACCAGGCGTCGCCGCCGATGTTGTATTCACCGATGAGGGCTATGTCATACGGACCGATCGGCTCTGCGAACTCCCGTGTCTCGATGATGTAGTCGCGGATAGTGTCGTTACTGATATGGTGCCCCAGGGACTGGGAAACGCCGCGGAATCCCTCGCAGTTGCAGGGGATGATCGGGATGTCGAGTTCCTTGGACGACTGCTTGGCCACCGAGTTGATGTCGTCGCCGATAAGCCCCACCGGACATTCGGAGAGGACCGAAATTCCCTTGGCCAGCGGGAAAAGATCATGGGCTTCAGAGAGAAGCTGCTTCAGCTTCTTGTCGCCGCCGTAAACGATGTCCTTCTCCTGGAAGTCGGAGGTGAACTGCATGGCAAACTGGTTGACGCCGTTGATGCCGGACATCAGGTTGCGCCGGGTTCCCCAGGAGTACCAGCCGCAGCCGACCGGTCCGTGGGAAACATGGACCATGTCGCGGATCGGGCCCCATACCACCCCTTTGGCGCCGGCATAGGCGCAGCCGCGGGCGCTCATTACACCGGGAATGGTCTTTCTGTTCGATTTGACGCAAGCGCTGCCGGAAGCCTGATCGTTGGGGGCCAGGTGCGCCGCCCGTTTTTTCTTTCCTTTTTCGGGATACGCTTCCAAGGCCTTGTCGATCATTTCCTGTGTCGATTCCTTGGTTATTCCTTCAATTTTCTTTATCGCATTGGACATAAAGATCTCCTGTCGAAAGACGCTGAGTGCGCGCCTTAAATTCATTTTTCCAAATGGACGAACAATTTTGATGCTAGGTCGGTGTCGAGATGGCGCAAAAAGCGTTAGTTCACTTCGCCGCCGCTTCAGCCACGCCGATTATTGCCTCATCCTCCGCTTCCATGATGCCGAACTCCATAAGCAATGCTTCAAGTTCGTCCATGGTAAGGGGAGTCGGCACAACCAGCATCTTGTTGTCGGCGATCTTCTGCGCCAGCATCCGGTACTCTTCAGCCTGCTTGTGCTCCGGGGAGTACTCTATGACCGTCATCCGGCGCATCTCCGCCCTCTGTACCTGATTGTCGCGAGGGACGAAGTGGATCATCTGGGTACTGAGTTTCTCGGCGAGGGCCTGGACCAATTCGAATTCTTTGTCCGTTTTTCTGGCGTTGCATATAAGCCCGGCCAGTCGAACCTTGCCGGATGAAGCATATTTTAAAATCCCCTTGGCAATGTTGTTGGCGGCGTACATGGCCATCATTTCGCCGGAGCATACGATGTATATTTCTTCCGCTTTGCCTTCCCGAATCGGCATGGCGAACCCGCCGCAGACGACGTCGCCGAGGACGTCGTAAAAGACGAAGTCGAGGTCCGGGGTGTAGGCGCCGTTCTCTTCCAGGAAATTGATGGCGGTAATAACGCCGCGGCCGGCACAGCCGACACCCGGCTCCGGACCGCCCGACTCAACGCACTTAACATTGCCGTAACCGACTTTGAGGACATCTTCCAGTTCCAAGTCTTCAACCGTCCCTCTTTCCCGCACCAGGTCCATAACCGTTGACTGTGCTTTTGCGTGGAGGATAAGACGGGTGGAGTCAGCCTTCGGGTCGCAGCCGACGATCATTACATGCTTACCGAGGGCCGCAAGACCGGCCACCGTATTCTGGGTTGTAGTTGATTTGCCGATACCACCTTTACCATAAATCGCGATCTGTCTCATTTTGCTTCTCCTTTCGTCCACTCATCCGTGGAACGTCCGTAATTTTCCGGGGCATGAAAAAAGGCGCCCCATCTTTTGATGGCGGCGCCTTTGCCTATAAATTTAGTTGAATACCACGACGTATTCTGAAAATTAATGTTTGCCTTCTTGCAGTTTGTATCAGCATTGATCGTGCCAATGCCGAATTTACCGATTTTATTAATTATTTGTCCGAGGAAGAGATTTTATCCGCTTGTTTGGGTAGCAATTGCCCATTTTTTAATCACGTCTCTGTCAGCAATATTGCTTCGGCGATCTGTCGCATGCTTTTGCGCTTGTCCATGGCCAGTTTCTGCATTTTGCGGAATGCTTCCGGCTCGGAAAGGCCCTGACTCCGCATGAGAACACCCTTTGCCTTTTCAACAATCTTCCGGCTTTCAATAACCTCCTTCAGGTCTTCCACCTGCTCCTTGAGCAGTTCCATCGCTTCGGCGTGGGCAAAAGCCAGTTCTATGGCCGGCCAGAGGTCCTGTTCACGGAGGGGCTTGGTCAGATAAGCTGCAACTCCGGCCTCCTTGGCCTTTTGCACCGTTTCGGCATCATAGGCGGCGGTAAGAAAGATGATCGGGATCTTCAGCTTTTTCCTGATTTCCCGGGTCGCAGTAATACCGTCCATCTTGGGCATGGCGATATCGAGGATGGCGATGTCCGGAAGCCGGGAAAGAGCCATAGACACGGCCGTTTCACCATCACCGCACTCCATGATCTCGTCGAAACCGACCCCTTTCAGCATATTTTTTAGGCTCATCCTGATGACCGGCTCATCATCGCAAATTAGTACAGTTCTCAATTAAATCACCGCCTTAGAATGTATTTGAGGTTTGCACAGCAAATCCCTCATGAAACAAATAGCATAAAACGTTCCAAAACAAAAACGGGCGGATACTCACATTCCGCCGCAAAATTGCTTCGCTTTACTCTTGAGTCATGATAATTATAATTGAATTTGAGCTTTTGTAAAATAGCTGCTATTCGGTTTAAGGGTCCCCGGTTCACGGTCAAGGTTGAAAAGTGATTTAGACAGAACCCATATATGTATAGAATGTATGCATATAGGTTGTTCAACCGTGAACCTTGAATGGTGAACCCGACAACTATCTGGAGTACCTCAATGAAAAAACGCATAGTTGCGTTGATTGCCGTCGTCCTGGTCGCGGCCGCCATAATAATTTATTTTTTTGCCCATCGTGACGAGAGCGGGAAGGATAAGATACGGATATCAGGCAATATCGAGGTCACCTCCGTGGAGGTAAGCTTCAAAATCCCCGGACGGGTAGCCGAGCGCCTGGTGGATGAAGGCGTTCTGGTCAAGGCCGGTCAGGTAATCGCCACACTGGACAGCGAAGAGCTTGCTCACGAAGTGGCGCTCCGCCAGGCTGATCTTCAGGCAATGCAGGCGGCTCTGGATGAACTATTAGCCGGCACCCGGAGAGAGGAAATCGTCCAAGGGGAAGCTGCCCTTGACGCGGCGGAAGCTGAAGCGAAGAGACTGGCGGACGACTATCACCGGCAGGAAGCGCTCTTTCGCCGGGAAGTGATCCCAAAGCAGAAATACGATGCCGCCAGGGCCGCCTATGAAACCTCCAAGGCCCAGGCCCGTCAGGCCGCGGAAGCCCTTATCCTGTTACGCAAAGGCCCTCGCCGGGAGCGGATTGACCAGGCGCGCGCCAGGCGCGGTGAGGCCGAAGCGGCGTTGGCGCAGGCCAAGACACGGTTCGGCTACGCCACCCTGCTTTCCCCCGTCGCCGGCATGGTGATGGCCAAAAATATCGAGCCTGGCGAGCAGGTCGCGGCCGGCACACCGGTAATCACCGTGGGTGAACTCGACTCCGTTTGGGTCCGCGCCTACATTAACGAGACCGACCTGGGACGGGTCAAGGTTAGGCAGAAAGCGCGCGTTACCACCGATACCTGGCCGGGCAAGGCCTATGACGGTATTGTTACATTCATCTCCTCCGAGGCGGAGTTCACCCCGAAGAACGTTCAGACCGAGAAAGAGCGGGTCAAGCTGGTTTACCGGGTGAAGATCACTATCCCCAACCCGAACATGGAGCTTAAGCCGGGCATGCCCGCGGACGCGGAAATTCTTACCGGGACCGGGAAATGAACACCCCGCTTCCCGTCATAAAAACAGACAACCTGACCAAACGTTTCAACGACCTTCCTGCCGTGGACAGCCTCAATCTTACTGTTGCCAAGGGTGAGCTGTTCGGCCTCATCGGGCCGGACGGCGCTGGGAAGAGCACTACACTCCGCATGCTCACCGCCATCATGGATCCCTCCAGCGGGGAAGCTTGGGTTATGGGGCGGCACACGGTGCGGGAGGCCGAGGCGATCAAGGAAGAGATCGGTTACATGAGCCAGCGCTTCGGCCTCTACCCAGATCTGACCGTCATGGAGAATATTCACTTCTACGCCGAAATTTACGGCGTGCCGAAAAAGGGGCGCTCTGAAAAGATAGAGCGGCTTCTTGCCTTCAGCAACCTGACTCCGTTTAAACGGCGCCAGGCGGGCAATCTCTCCGGCGGGATGAAGCAGAAACTCGGCCTTGCCTGCGCCCTGGTCCACACGCCGCGGCTCCTCTTTCTCGACGAGCCTACCAACGGCGTCGATCCTGTTTCACGTCGCGACTTCTGGCGCATCCTTTACCAGCTCCTGAAAGAAGGGGTAACCATCTTCGTCACCACCGCCTATCTCGATGAGGCGGACCGCTGTCATCGGGTGGGGCTCATCCACAAGGGTAAGCTCCTTGCCTGTGACACCCCGGACGCCTTGCGCGGGCTGATGAAAGGGACTATCCTGGAACTGCGTACAAGCGATCTCCGCAGGACCGCCAAGCTCCTACGTGAGCGTATGCCAGGCGTTTCCGTCGGCCTCTTCGGCGACCGCCTGCATCTGGTGACCGACGACCCGGAAAAGGATAGGGAACTTGCTGCCGATATTCTGGCAAAAGAAGGAATAGAACTCCGCGGCATCCGGCCGATCGAGCCAAGCCTGGAGGATGTGTTCGTGTCGGTTTTGAGCAGGGAGGATATGTAGATATTTGATAGTGATTGGATTGCCGCTGTGTTATAATTTTCTAAAATCAGCTTTTCCATGAGGTATGTCATGCATGCTTACAAAGCGGCTCCAGCATCATTACCTGACAATTTACGCCTCCTGTTCTGGGATTGCGACTTTGAGATGCTGCAATGGCCGAATGACATGGAATTCATAACAGGCCGCATCCTCACTTCCGGAGAGTGGGATGCGCTGCAATGGCTGCGGACACAAATAGGTGATACGTCTTTGAGGGAATGGTTCAAGTCTCACCACGGCGGCGGCCTGTCACCGGAGCGGCTCCGTTTCTGGGAGCTGGTCCTGCGCATCCCCCACCGAATAGTCGATTCATGGATATTGAAGGAAAGCCGCACAATCTGGCGGCAAAGGGCCGCCCGATGAGTTTCCATCCGGAAATTCTACAGGGTTTGCAGGCGCAGGTCCTCAGACAACTATCCACTTTTGGCTCTTCGCGTCAATTTTATTTGGGCGGCGGCACCGCACTTGCCGTTCACCTCGGCCACCGTCATTCCATAGACTTCGACTGGTTCACGCAAGAGAAGATTACCGACCCAATCCTCCTGGCACAGGATCTGCGGGATGCAGGCTTTTCTTTCACCACCGGCAGTGTTGAACGCGGGACCCTGCATGGCATTATTGAGGGTGTGCGCCTGAGTTTTATGGAATACCACTACCCCTTACTGGAACCCCTTGTTTTCTGGCCCGAGTTTGGCTGTAACCTCGCGTCCCCTGCAGACCTCGCCTGCATGAAGCTCTCAGCCATATCCCAACGCGGCGGCAAGAAAGACTTCATTGACATCTACGTCCTCGGCAGCAAAACCTTTTCCCTTCAGGAAATAATTTCTATGTATCAAAGGAAATATTCCGTTAAAGACATCAGTCATTTGCTGTACGGGCTCGCCTTCTTTGATGACGCCGAACGGGAGCCCGGCCCGAAACTCTTGTGGGATATAGAGTGGCGTGTCGTAAAAAAGATCGTCCAGGGCTGGGTACGTGAGGTGGCGGGGTAATCAAGGCAGCTGCGGGGGCAGGAAGAGATAAGTAGCCGGGCAAGTTGTGCAGGTACGGGCGCTGGATGACGCTATGGGAGAAAACATCAGGAGGCTCGGGTACGGAAAGTAAGGCATCGTTCCGCTTTCTGAATGTAGTGAACGTTTCCAGGGAGAATCTCAGATTGAATCTGGGAATTTGCCGGTTTCACGGATAGATAAATAGAAAAGGGCTTGACAATGATTTCAACTTATTCCATTATAATTTCAGAAATAAATAACGGTGTATTTGCCCCCCGCTGGATCAGTCGCAAGACCTCTGGCGGGGTTATTTTTTTTAGGGGGGCAACAAATGCCGACTGAGCCCTCAATTAAGCGCACCGTTGCCTTCTTCGATGGCCAGAACCTTTTCCACCATGCCAAGGCAGCCTTCGGTTACCCCTTCCCCAACTACGACCCCCACAAGCTGGCAGATCATATCTGCGCCATAAAAGGGTGGCAACTCACCGATGTATACTTTTATACCGGCGTTCCCTCTGATTTCGACAAACCATTCTGGAACCACTTCTGGACAGCCAAGATGGCCATCATGGGCACCAGGGGGATCAAAACTTTCTCACGCCCGCTTCGTTATCGGAATCAAAGCATAATCTTACCCGATGGCTCCGCAACAGTTGCTCCGGTTGGACAGGAAAAAGGGATTGACGTCCGGATAGCTCTGGATATCGTCCGCTACGCGCTCGACGATGCGTATGATGTCGCCCTCATC
>Ga0181533_1004231_pt1 | contig 14869 bp, 12 predicted proteins | sample PEATcosm2014_Bin_45_FD_119772 | JGI IMG/M metagenome (GOLD analysis project Ga0181533, IMG submission 119772) | Peatland microbial communities from MTU Mesocosm Facility, Houghton, MI, USA - PEATcosm2014_Bin11_60_metaG | ecosystem: Environmental > Terrestrial > Soil > Wetlands > Peat | place... | reverse complement strand
TCGCCTAAATCCCCATAGCCCGCCCGCCACCCCGCGGTTCAGTTCAATCAGGCTTCAATGTGGTCGCGCACCGTGCGAGACCAACCCGTCGCGCCGCGCGACCACACAGAACCCTCTGGATTCTGTATGGCGGTGGTTTACGAACTCGGGGGCGACAGCGCCACTGCGAAGCGAATGCAGGCCGTGAATGTCGAAGGTACGCAGAATGTTCTGGCGGCCGCGAAAGCCGCCGGTGTCCCTCGCACGGTTTACGTATCCGCTGTCTGGGCGCTCGGCCCCAGCGGCCGACCGCCGGCGGCCAGCATAGCGCGCGACGAGACCCAGCGTCATGACGGACGCTACCTTACGGCCTATGAGCGCAGCAAGGCCGAGGCGCACCAAGTTGCGCTGCGTTGGCGCGCTCAGGGGTTGCCGCTCGCCATCGCTATGCCCAACGGCGTGGTGGGCGCCAATGATCACTCGGCGTTCGGCTACTTTCTCCGACTGACTTTGTTGGGCGCAATGCTTCCGGTCGCGTTTGGCGGCGACGCCGTCTACGCGCTGGTCGACGTCGACGCCTTGAGCGAAGGTCTTTGCCTGGCCGCCGAGCGGGCGCCGATGGGCGAGGATTACCTCTTCTGCGGCGAGCGGTCGCCGCTGCGGGACATGTTTGATCTCTGGGCGCGCGAGACCTCGCGTATGACGCCTCGTTGGTTCCTGCCTCGAAACGTCATGCGTCCGCCGATGGCGCTGATTGAGCCCTTGCAGCGCGCGTTGGGGTTGCCAGCTTTCATGTCTCGCGACACAGTCGACGCGAGTCGCGCGCATCTGGATTATTCATCGGCCAAAGCGCAGCGCGAATTGGGTTGGCGCCATCCGAGCTTCGCCACGATGTGGCCGCCAATAATCCGGCGTGAGCGCGACCTGATGGCGGGACGGAGCGGCTTTCTGAACAAACTTCGGCATCTGCCCGTCGTCGCGGACTGAGGCACCCAACCAGCCGCCGGCTCCGCGAACCGTCAGAGGCCAACGTAACGCCCATGCTGCGCGTGTCAGTTCTGCGCCCACAATTGCCGTCCCCAAGCTTTTGCAGGGCCCTCCAAAGCGGTCAGGCGTCTCGCCGACCTCGTCGCATTGTCGCGCGGCGAATGCGACGAGGATGCAGCGGGCGGCGTGTCGGGCCTTGACGGTGCCCAAGCGAGGGCGCTACTCAGGCGAGGTGTAATTATCTGAGTTCTGTCCGGCCGCTGAGGGCCTACCGGAGATATTTGGCGCCCGTCGTTCAGATTTTCGGGCGCGTTCTTCGGCTCTGTAAACGGGGCGCATCGATGGGAGCTTCGGCGGCCATGAAAATGCTCATTGCGATTCTTGTGACTGACGCTTTGCGGTGGCGCCCAGGCGCAGGGGTACTCTACTCCGGCGGAGCAGCGCTATAGTCCCTATAGCGGCAATCTTCCGAATTGCGACGACCCTGGAGTGCTCTCGACGATCACCAGTCGGTTTGCGCAAAAGGAGTCGGAGTATTGGAATTCAGCCCTGCAAATCGACGGATACGAACGGTTCCGAGAGATCGGGTTTCGCGCCAATGGCGTTGGGTATATTCCACGTCGCTATTGCCTCGCGCGCGCGCAATTGAGCGACCTCAAGCCGCGCGTCGTCATCTACACAATCCAAGAGGACCTCGGCATCATCGGCTGGGGTTATGGGGTCGAGTGGTGCGTCGTCGGCCGCGACGAGAACTTTGCGTACGCTCCGGGATGCCAGGCGGTGCGCCCGATAGTGGATACCGATATCCTCGGCGAAAAAGGCATGCAGGCAATTATTCGCGACCTGTTAAAAACCAGCAACTACGGGACCGGTAAGTAATAACCAGCAGTACCGACTAGCTTGGGCGGGCATTCTGACCTTGTCGAAATAGCGGGCAAAAATGACGCTGTCACGTCGTCGAATGTAAAGATGGCGATGGCGTCGAGAGGCTTGCGTGGTCAAAGCGCGGGAGCGACGACCGCCAGAGGAAGAAACAAGACCGGCTTTAGCGAGGCGAGGAACAACGGGATACTGTTTGGCCTGTGCCCCCAAATCGTGTTGTTCGCGTCGCCTCGGCCGCCAGCCACACGCTTTCCCTCCAGGCGACCCCGGCCTCTCGACCAGTATTGAGACCGGCGCTGAGTGGTCGGCGTTGCGAAACGCGTATGTGCTCGCCGGAGTTCGCAGGACCGCTGCTTTAAGGCCTGCATTGACCGCGGCAACGCTCGCGCCTTTAATGTCGGCGTCTGGGCGGCGCGTTAAGAGATGGGGCGACTCGTATGCCCGTTGAAACGACGGCGCCCATGGTGCCCATGCCGACCGGCTCGCCGCCAGGCTTCCACCTGCTCGCCAAGCCGAGCGGGTCGACCTGCAACATCGACTGCGCCTATTGCTTCTTCCTGTCCAAGGAGGCGCTGTATCCCAACGACAAGCATCGGATGTCGGAGGTCACGCTCGACGCCTACATCAGCCAATTGCTGGAATCGCACCGCACGCCCGAGGTGACGGTGGCCTGGCAGGGCGGCGAGCCTACGCTGATGAAGCTCGAGTTCTTCGAGCGCGCCGTCGAGTTGGTCGAGAAATACCGGCGGCCCGGCCAGACGGTGCAGCAGACCTTCCAGACTAATGGTCTGCTGCTCGATGACGCGTGGTGCGCCTTCTTCAAGAAGCACAACTTCCTCATCGGTCTGAGCGTCGACGAGCCGCGCGAACTGCACGACGTCTATCGGCGCGACCGGCGCGGCCAGGGCACTTTCGATCTCGTCATGAAGGGCTGGCGCTGTCTGCGCGATCACGGCGTCGAATTCAACGTCCTGTGCACAGTAAACGCGGCCAACCAGACCCACGGCCGCGAGGTCTATCGCTTTTTCCGCGACGAGTTGGGCGCAAGGTGGATGCAGTTCATCCCGATCATCGAACGCGCCACCGAGCAAACGATCGACATCGCCAACCTGGGCTGGAGCGATCGGCCCGGCCGAGGCAAGCGCCTGCTTTACACGCAGACCGGCAGCCTGGTCACTGAGCGCTCGGTCGGCGGCGAGCAATACGGCCGCTTCCTGATCGACATCTTCGAGGAATGGGTGCGGCGCGATGTGGGCCGCGTTTTCGTCCAACTCTTCGACGTGACGCTCGAGTCGTACTTCGGCCGTCATCTTCTTTGCATCCACGCCCCCACCTGCGGCTACGGTCCCGCGCTCGAGCACAACGGCGATCTCTACACATGCGACCATTTCGTCGAGCCCGGCCAAAAGCTGGGCAACATCCACACGACGCCGATGGCGGAGCTTTTCGCCTCGCCGCAGATGCGCAAGTTCGGCAATGACAAGCGCGACGCGCTCGCCAAGCAGTGCCAGCGCTGCGATGTGCGATTCCTGTGCAATGGGGGATGTCCCAAGGACCGGTTCGTGCCGTCTCGGGACGGCAAGCCAGGTCACAACTACCTATGCGCCGGCCTGGAATTGTTCTTCACTCACACCCGCCCGCTGATGCAGGTGATGGCGGAACTCCTGAAGCGCGGCCGCGCGCCAGCCGACGTGATGGCGTGGGTCGCCGCCGAAGACGCCAAGCGCGGCCCCTATCAGCCCTGTCCCTGCGGCGTCGGGCGCAAATTCAAATTCTGTCACGGCGACAAAGCGCCAGCGAAGTCCTTCGCCTGAGAGCAGACTGAGTTGGCAGGGCCAAGGGCGAGAAGCGCCGCGCCGTCATCGACATTCTGGGTCCGATGCTCGACATCTCGATCTTGCACGCCAATGGCGAATCCGGCGGCGAACTGTCTCGACGAATGGCCACATGCGCTATCCGGTTGGCCGAGGTGACTTGCTCAACTCCTCACGCTGGATTTCGCGGGCTTCCAAGACATCGCGCTCGAGAAAATAATTGAGGAACGTACGGATGACTGCGATGGCGGCCAATCGCCCGATGACATCCCAGGTCGGGGCGCTCGCACTATCGACGATGTCGGCTGCGAGCTGGAACGTCAGGCCGGCGATCAGCCAGCGCGCATAACGCAGGTACCCATCGCGAAGCTCGCGGCCCATCGCCGACGGAACGAGCACGGCGCGCAAGCACTTGAAGAACATTTCGATCGTCCCGACGGCGATGACGAGCAGAGCCATCGCATCGATGATCAGGGCGGCGTTTTCGGTGACGACTGTCAGCCATTCCTTCATGGAGCCTCTCCAAGTGGATTCTCGTCAGGCCGGGATGCAATCGGCTGCGCCTGCCGCGTCTGAAATGCCTTACTGTCACGAGGGCTTACGGCGGCGCACGACGCATCAAAGACGATCTGGTCGTATCGCCAAGGCGTTCGAAGAAACTCAAGACTCGCCGCTCGCCGTCGCGGTCCTGCGCCGCCAATTGCAGAATTTCTGCCAAGGTTCGCCTCCCGTCGATGGCGCCGAGCAGCCGGTCCTCGAAAGAATCGACGGTGCAAACGAGATCGGTGAACGTGTGCGATCGGTTGATCAGCACCGCGACGCTGCCGGGAGGCAGCCGTTCCCGAACGCATACCGTCCACGGCAGTGCGATGGGAATGTAGTCGCGCCAACTTTCGCCGGCGAACGCGATCGGCTGGCTCTCGTCGGAGCGATCGTCGCGGTAGGCGATGAAGCTGTGCGAGACCAACGTTCCGCGGAAGAGCTCGACGGCGGCGTGCTGGTGGCGAGCGGGCAGCGAGGCCAGCCGCGCGGCGTGCGGGCTGCGCGCTGCGATCCCGCATTGCGCGAGGTAGGGCGCCTGTTCCATCCAGCGGCCGAAGGACATGCCGCAGCGATCGAGCCGCGCATAGAGCTCAGGGACGCTATAGGCGCGATCTTGCGGATGGAGGAGCGCGTCCGCCATCGCCTCGGGGCGCCGGAAATCCTTCGCCCGGCGCAGCACGCCTGAGATTGGGTGGTCCGACGGCAGCGCTTCGAGCACGGCGCCGAGATCGTGAAGATCCTTCGCCGACGCGCCGACTCCGAGCAGGCGGCAGTACTCCTGCATCATATAGATGCCGGCCCGACCGTACCGTGCGTAGACCATCAAGCGCATCGCGCCGCCCGGTTTCAGCACGTCGCGAAGGGCGCGAAGACCTTGGTCCGGATCGGGCAGGTGATGCAGCACCCCCGTGCAAACCACCAGATCGAAAGAGCGGCCCCTCTCCTGCACGCTCTCGATCGCCATTCGACGCAGCGCGAGGTTGTCCAGCTTGTACTTTCGCTGGAGATCGCGCGTATGACGCAGGCTCGTCTCGCTGATGTCGATCGCCACGACGCGAGCGTCCGGCTCGCGAAGCGCGTATCGCGCCGCCCGCGACGTGCCGCAGCCGGCGACGAGGATTTCCAGGCCTGCACGGGGTTGCTCCGTCGGCCAGGTCAGATGGAAATGCGCGCGGCGCAGCTCCGGATTCGCGTAGAGGTCCCGCTCCTTGTCCAGACTGGCGACCGGCACCGGATAAGGCATTCTCTCGCAAAAGTCGCGGACGTCTTCTTTCATGCGGGCCCTGAGTCACCTTCCGACTTCTCGGCAGATTGGAGACGCCCCCATGCGCGAGGTGGGCCGAGGCACAGGCAGTTCGCCCGAAGGCCCTTCGGCGCACATGCCGGGCGTCTTTTCGCCATCGACAAACCTCGCAAGACGCCAGGGAGGCCGGCGTCGTTGCCGATCGCCTTCGCGTCATAGGTGATTAGACCAGTTCGCGGCGGGGTGGCCATGGGGAGATGCGAACGATGTTTCCCGCCTTCGCTGCTCATGATCTTGAGCGAGGAGGCCCCTGCGTAATTCCGCCAGTGGTCCCTACGCCGATCGGCGTGCTATTGCTACTATACGTTTGAGATCAGTTGGGTCAACTTTTGGAGCCGATTTACACATTCAAGGCACTACGGTTGTCTGGGCGGGCCGATTAGCGGCGTGCGGACCGGCTTGGCCAGGCCGTAGAAGACCACTACGCCGTTGCCGCCGAAGCGGGTGGATAGCGCCGGGTCCGGCACTTTCTTGAAGCCTTGGTCATACAGATCCCAGTTGTTCGGCACCCACACGTTGCCCGCGGGATCGATAGCGACGTCCGTGATGCCATTTTGCAATCCGCCGATGTAGCCGCCGGGCGGTGAAATCGGGTCGCCGGTCTTTGTGCCGGGCGGGCAGTTCCCGGGACGCGCCCCGCAAAGGTGCGTGACCGAGTGGCCCGTCGCGTTGGCCACCCACACATTGTCGTTGCCGTCGATGGCGATGCCCCAAGGCGCAATGATGCTCTTCCCGCCATCAAACGGCGGCAGGACGGCGCCGTCGGGCCGCACCATGGAAACGTCGCCGCCGGGATACTTGACCAGAAGATCGACCAGGTTGATCCACATCTGGATTTGAGCGTCGACCTTTGGCGCCGAGCCTTCGACGAGGCCTTCAGCCTTCGATTTGAGCTTGTCCTCGATAAACGCCAACTTCTCCCTCGTTCCGGGGTGGCCGAGGGTGTTGGCGATCCAGGCGTTGCCGAGGCTATCAATGGCGATTGCCCGCGGGCCGAACCCGACTTTGATCTGCTCGGCTTTGCCGGGATCGCTCGCCGGGAAGCGCGTCACCGTGTTGGAGCCGCCATTGGTGACCCAGATCCGATCCTGCTGATCCACGGCGAGGTGGAAGGGCCCCTTGACCTGGAGCGTGCCATCCACGGGTTTGCCATTCACGGTACGGCCGAGGATGCGCCCCTTCGCGGCGTCTCCCTTCGGCAGATAGACGATCTGGTCCTTATCATTGTCGAGCGCCCACACGTCGCCGTTCGGCGTGGTGATGATGCCCTGCATCGCACCCAGCTGTCCGCCGAAGTTGTAGCCGGTCTCAGGTGAAAGCGGCCTGCCGGTGTTGAGATCGAGGACGGAGATCGTTTTGCCGCCAAGACTGGTGACCCACACCTTGTCATCGGCGGAAATGGCGAGGCCGAAGCCGGGGCCGTCAAGGCCACCGCCGCGATACCCGAGCGTCATCGGCGAAAGAGGCCGGCCATTCGGCGCGATCTCCGAAACCCCGCCGCCGAAGGAGTTGTAGATCGTGGACTGCGCACCAACAAGGAAGTTATCGCCTCCCCACATGTTGCCCTCGCCATCAAAGGAGATGCCACCCATCGAGTTCATTCCAGCGCCGGCATAGACCAGGGACAGTGTCCACGCACCCGGCGCGAAGCTGAGGTAAGGGATGAAGGGCGCCGGGCGCCAACGCTTCCCGGCGGGGACGGGATAGAACGCATCGAGCAGCGCGAAGAGTTTCTGCGCTTGATTTGATGGGTTGCGCGCGATGTTCTGCGCCGCCGTCAGCGTGTCGGTGGGCGCAACGCCGCCCAGAGGCGTGGCGGCTGCGAGGAGTCTGTCGCACGCGTCGCCCTGGACCCGCGTGATACAGCCCGTCAGCAAATTCGCCAGCGTATTGAATGTCGCCAGCGTCGTCGTCTGCGAACTGTTGAGCGGATCTTGAATCACCGGGCCTAACCCACCGGTTTCGAGGTCCACCAGGTTAGGCACGTTGCCCGCGGCAATGCGCAGGCCCAGCGCATTGCCGCTAAGCGCGGCGCCGTTCAGAAACTGTGCGCCCGTCCAGGCGGAAGCCACGGAAGTGAGTTCATTGATCGTCACGCGCTTCGGCGGCGTGGTCCCCAATGTGGCCATCAACATGGTCGCGGGATTTGGCCCTTTGCCGCCTCCCGCCTTGGGCTCGCCGCCCTTGGCGATGAGGTAAAGCACGCCGGCGTCATCATTTCCGCCGGCGCTTTCCAAGTCAAAGCCGCCGTCATCGTTGGTCTGCGTCTCGGCGAGTTTTTGCGGGTCGCCCGGCCCTGCCGCCCAAAGCGTGACAGTGGCCTTGGCGACGGGGCCGCCGCCGGCTTGCACTTGTCCTTCGATACGAACTTCAGCGGAACTCGGGCTGCATGTCCAGCCGAGCAGTCCGCCGGCTAACAGCATCGCGGCAGCCATGTGAGCTTTGTCGATCTCGAGCATATTTACTCTCCTGGTCGAGAATGATCACGACGGTTCAATCTTCCCGCGTCGAAAATGCTTCTTTTCCACACCGACGACGCGCCCCCGCGGACCTGGCTGCGGGGAAAATCCGCGTGGCTCTATCGTCATGCCGAGCAGAAATGCACGCCAACAGCAGGCCGCTCGACGCTCGTCGGCCGGCCCGCTCCGCGTTCGCTCAGTAGCAGCGACGGACGCCGTTCACGATACGACACCTCGGCGCAACCACGCCGGCGCCATAAACCGGTCTCGGCGCCACAACAGCCGCGCCAGCGGCCGGTCGACGGACACAACCGGCATGATAGGCGCCGGCGGCGCAATATACGACGGCGTCGGCTGCAGTGGCGGAGAAGGCGAGCAACAAGGCGACAATTGCATATTTCATCTTCGACACTCCGTTAGAAGGCACGGCACGGATTCCAGGTTAACAAAACACTCTTGTCGATCGCGAAATGTGCCCTGCCGGTTGCAATCGAGCTTTCGAGGACTCGGTCTCCGAGCATTTTTCGACCCGGCGACAGTCGTACGAGGCCCACTACGACAGCATTAAGAACAAGAACTCACTTTTTGGGGCGCGGCGTTAACCTGACTTCCGTGCCGTGCGTTAGAAGGTGCTAAACTAATCATCTGCAAGGCTGGTTTTCTGCGATCGCCAAAGAGCGAACTCTGGACCAAGGCGCTCGACCCTGCCGTCGTCGAGGAAGCGGGTCAGGCCTTCCCAGCGCGACAGCGCTCCGATCAGCGCGATCGCCGAGGAAACCCGGCGCCGAAACACGGCCCGGCGCGCCGGTTGTGGCCGCGCGCCGCTTTGTGTCGACCACGGCTTGGCTCACTGTCGCGCCATCGCGATACGAATCGCCTCCTCCGGCGACACGAGGTGGTCCAAATTCTCCGCGGCTTCGGCGATGGCGAGCTGGACGCCTTTGACCCGACCATTGAAAGCGTTGCCGCGCGAGCCGTAATCCTGGGAGACGGGAGAGCCGCTGTCCTCTCCGACGTCGCAGCCGTCGTCGGCGGAGAAGACCATCGCCTGTGTCATCGGGACGGCCCCTTCGCCGACCTTCTTGCCGTCGACAAAGAGCGTCACCTGGCCTCCTTTGCCGAGGCCGCCGCCGGCGTAGGCGAACTCCATGCGCACCTGGTGTTCGCCCGCCGGCAGCGGGCTCGCGGCTTCCACGTAGAAGTAATGAATCCCCGCGACGTTGTAACAATACTTGAGCTTGCCGCCCTTCGCGTAAAGGCTCCAGCCGCCGACGATGCCGCCCTGCGCGACGATCACGCCCTCGGCGCCCGACTTCGGCGCCTCGATCTCGGCGGTGACGGAGTGGGACTTGTTCTTGATGTTCAGGACGCAATTTTCCGACAGGCGCCCCATGCCGCCGAAGAGCAACTGGGTCTTTCCCTTGATCAGCACCGGCCGGCCGGCAGTGTCCGGGTTCATCTTCTCGACGACTCGGTCGTCGATCGGCAGCACGTTGTAGCGCGTCGCCTCGATCAGCCACAGGCGCTGCAGTTCATGGAGCTTCTCCGGCATCTGCTTGGACAGATCGTTCGCCTGGCTCCAGTCCTTGTTGGTGTCGTAGAGTTCCCAGACGTCGTCGTCGAGGGGCACGGTCTTGCGTCCCATGAGCACCCAGGGCGTCCCGTGTTTCGTCACCGCGGTCCAGCCCTTGTGGTAGATGCCGCGGTTGCCGAACATTTCGAAATATTGCGTTTCGTGTCGTTCCGCCGCCTTGGCGTCGTTGAAGGCGTACAGCATGCTGACGCCCTCGATCGGGCGCTGCTGTACGCCATTGACCGACACCGGCTCGGGCAGCCCCGCGGCCTCGAGGATCGTCGGCGCCACGTCGATGATATGATGGAACTGCGAGCGGATTTCGCCCTTCGCCTTGATGCCCTTCGGCCAGTGCACGATCGTGCCGTTGCGCGTCCCGCCCCAGTGCGAAGCCACCTGCTTGGTCCACTGGTAGGGCGCGTTCATCGCGTGCGCCCAGCCCACGGCGTAGTGGTTGTAGGATTCCGGCCCGCCGAGCTTGTCGAGCCGCTCCATCAGAAACTCGGGGGTCTCGAGGGCGGCCAGGCCGTTGAAGTTGGCCATTTCGTTGTAGGCGCCGTTGAGCGTGCCCTCCGCCGAGGCGCCGTTATCGCCAATGATATAGTACACGAGCGTGTCGTCGAGGATGCTGAGCTTTTTCAGGCCATCGAGCAGGCGACCGACGTGGTAGTCGGTGTATTCCATGAAGCCCGCATACACCTCCATCTGGCGGCGCAGGACAGGCTTCAGCGCCTCCGGCATTTCGTCCCAAGCGGGGATCTCTTTGTGGCGCGCGGTGAGTTGGCAATCCTGTGGAATGACGCCGAGCGCCTTCTGCCGGACGATGGTCTCCTCGCGCAACTTGTCCCAGCCCTGGTCGAATTTGCCCTTATACTTGTCGGCCCACTCTTTGGGCACATGGTGAGGCGCGTGGGTCGCGCCCGGCGCGAAGTAGACGAAGAACGGCTTGTCGGGCGCGAGCGCCTTTTGCTGCGACACCCAGGCCATCGCCTTGTCGGTCATATCCTCCATGAAGTGGTAGCCCTCTTCGGGCGTCTTCTTGGGGTCGGCCGGAGTGGTGCCTTCGTACAGCGTCGGATACCACTGGTTCGCCTCGCCGCCGATGAAGCCGTAGAAATACTCGAAGCCGCCGCCACCCGTGGGCCAGGCGTCGAACGGCCCGACCGGGCTCGTTTGCCACACCGGCACTTCATGGCACTTGCCGAACTGCGCGGTGGAGTAGCCGTTGAGCTTCAGCGTCCGCGCCAGCGGCGAGATGGTGTTGGGCAGCACGGAGTTGTATCCCGGCGCGCCGGTGGCGATTTCGGTGATGCCGCCCATGCCCGCGGAATGGTGGTTGCGGCCGGTCAACATCGCCTGGCGCGTCGGCGAACAGAGGGCGGTGGTGTGGAAGCGATTGAACTTCAGGCCGCCCGCCGCGAGCATTTCCGCGTTCGGCGTTTGGCAAGGGCCGCCAAAGGCGCTCGAGGAACCGAACCCCGCGTCGTCAATCAGGATAATCAGCACATTGGGCGCCCCTTTGGGCGGGCGCAATTGCTCGATTGGCGGAAATTTGCTGTCCGGGTCCTTCGCGTCATAGGTGATAAGACCGGTTCGTGGCCGATCCGGGATTGGCAGCACGTTGCGTTGCAGCTTGTCGTTGGCGTCGCTCATAGGTCTCTCCCATTTGATCCGACTACGACGAGGACAGCTCTCAGCGCGGCAGAGACGCCCGCTGCTGGGCGCTCCCCACTCCCTCTGACGGTCTCCCGGCGCATGCGCCGGGAGGCCGTCTGCAGCCGAGCGCGCAAAAGACCGCCGAGGTCAGGTGTGACCGTGTGTCGACACCATCGCCATTACCGCGTCCAGGTTGAACGAGGCCGGTTTCTGGCGCGGCGGGTACTTGACGAAGTCCGCGATCTGCGCCGCCACCGCCGCCTGCATGAGGTAAAGCTGGGGCACGTGATCGACCATCCAATCGAAGTAAGTGTTGGAGTTGAAATCCGCGCGCTCGAACGGGTCGCGACGCAGGTTGTATATCAACGGGAGCCTCAGCTTCACCATAGGCTCCGCCCAGGCCATCAGCCTCTCCGCGCGTTGTATCGCCAGGTTGAATTTATAGTCGCCGACCCGGACCGCCATGACTTCGCCGTCGTCGCTGAAGTAGATGAGGGCGTTTCTGGGGCTCTCCTTCACCGCGCCGGTCACGTAGGGAATTATGTTGTAGCCGTCGAGATGGACCTTGAAGGTCTTGGCCCCGACCGTGCAGCCGTCGAGGAGCTTCTGGGTCACGTCCGGATCGCCGGCGGCGGCCAGCAAGGTCGGGAACATGTCGATGTGAGAAACGATGCCATTGAAAACTGAACCGGCCTTGATCTTGCCCGGCCAGCGTAGAAACGACGGAACGCGCCACGCGCCCTCCCAGTTGGTGTCTTTCTGGGCGCGGAACGGCGTGTTGCCGCCATCCGGCCAAGTGTCGTTCTCGGGGCCGTTGTCGGTGGAATACATGACGATGGTGTTGTCGGCGATGCCGAGTTCATCGAGCTTGGCGAGCAACTCGCCGACCTGCTCGTCGTGGGTGACCATCCGATCGCTGTAGTCGTCCTGCCTGCTCTTGCCGCGGTTCTTGTCGGCGAGGTGGGTCCTGAAATGCATAGCCGTCGGGTTGTACCAGAGGAAGAATGGCTGCTCCGCTTTGGCCTGCTTCTCAATCCAGGCCAGAGCGCCCGCTGTGATCTCCTCGTCGATGGTTTCCATGCGCTTCTTGGTCAAGGGGCCGGTGTCGGTGATCGTCTGCCCGCCTTTGCCGTCAGCCAGGCAGTGGAGCACCCCGCGCGGTCCAAACTTCTTCTTGAAGGCGGGATCCTTGGGATAGTCGGGCAGTTCCGGTTCTTCCTCGGCGTTCAGGTGGTAGAGATTGCCGAAAAATTCGTCGAATCCATGCACGGTCGGCAGAAATTCATCACGATCGCCGAGATGGTTCTTGCCGAACTGGCCGGTGGCGTAGCCCAGCGGCTTCAGCATTTCCGCGATGGTCGGGTCTTCGGCCTGAAGTCCGACAGTGGCGCCGGGCATGCCGACCTTGGTCAGGCCGGTGCGGATCGGGTTCTGGCCGGTGATGAAGCACGCGCGGCCGGCCGTGCAGCTCTGCTGGCCATACCAGTCGGTGAAGGTCGCCCCTTCCTGCGCGATGCGGTCGATGTTGGGGGTCTGGTAGCCCATCATGCCGCGGCTGTAGTGGCTGATGTTCCAATAGCCGATGTCGTCTCCCCAAATGATGAGGATATTCGGCTTATTCGACTTTGCCATGTGACGCTCCTTTGATCGACGGGCTGAATTCAGATCGTTTTCTCAGTCGAAATTTCCTTCGCTTGCGCCGCTATACGAAACGAAACACCACGGCGAAGAAAGCGAATGTGCCGATGAGCGCGAGGGCGATCGCCACCGCCAACAGCGGCGTCTGCACTCCTTCCTTCGTCATCCCGGCAATCGAGGCAAAGTCGCCGCCCCAGAGGTAGCGAAGCCCCCACCGGTATTCCCAAATTGAAATCAGCAAAGCCGCGACGCCGCAGAAGATGAGCGAAAGGCCGAGGTACCGCGGGGCCTCGGGAAAACGCGCGGGAACCACCCCCGGCATCTCTTTCATGCGATCGAAGAACTGGACGATCGTGAAGCCGAATCCGATCAGCGCGATCGCCGTGCGCACCCAGGCCATCATCGTTCGCTCGACGGCAAGCCGCGTGCGCAGCCAGGCGAAATGATCTGTCGCCGTCGCCTTCACCTCGAACCGGCCTGACGCAGAATCAGGGCTTGGATTCGCCATGCCCGTTGTCTCCGTGAATCGACGATCCTTCGAGAGAGCGCCAACAAGTCGTCATCGGTTTTCATCCGCGGCGCCTACGCGCGCTCGGCGCCGCGCGATGCGCGCGACCGGGCCGCGCAACAAGAGATACGGAACAAAGCCGAGCGCGACAGCGACGATCACCGCCTCTACGGGATAGAAGGCCTTGAACACGATCAGCTGATAGGCGGCGTCCATGCACACCGCCAAGAGAAGGATCCTGGCCGTCGAGATCACGCCTTCGCGCAGGCGGCCGACGCGTTGCGAAGAATCGGTGATGAGCGTCCAGAAGTATGGCGAGCGCCCGAGTCTTGCGTCCTCCATGCCGTCGCGCAGGGCGGCGATGGCCGCCATGGCGGGCTGAAGGATGAAACGGAAGGTCATCAGCTTGCCCGGACGCTCCAGCAGGTCATGCCAGGCCCGCTCGCGCACCTCCGCGGAGGATCCGTACAGACGGCGCCGATGACAATGAATGCGATCAACAGAACGACGACGAATTGCGCCAACACGACCTGAGTTTTCGAAGCTGTGTTTGTCATCGCACGGAACTCTCACCGCGTGGAGCGTAGGCTGATGTTCGCCGCTTTGAGGACTTTCACGAACCGGCGTGCGTGACCGTGCGAATTCTTTTTCGCGAGGGGCAAGCCCTCGCTCCGCCTCCGCTAACTCCTCGCGCGCGCCGCCCAGCGTGGGCGCGCATTTTGTGAAGCGAGTGGACCCGAATGGATTTGCCCAATATCGCTAAATGCGCGAGGGGGGCTACTCAACGAGCGCAAGGCTCGCTCGGATTGCGCAGCGGAGTGGGATGTCGATCAAGAGCCGAAATGACGCGGTCCGCCTGCTTTGCCGATCGTACTTCGCTCCGCCCGCGCCAAACGGCGTCAAAACCCGCCGAGGCTCCAATCGCCGCTGGATGAAGGTTCGGTGGCAGGTCAGCAATTACGCCCGGCCCAAGTTTTTGGCGCGCCATCGACCATCCAAGTCGCTGTGAACGTCCCGTCCGCCAACTTCTGCATGTCGGCGAGGCCGCTTATCTGATTGGTGGTGATTTGAACTCCCTTGTCAGTGATCACCCACGTCCCCTTTCCATCATGGGTGCTGAAATAAGTCCCGTCGGCATAGTAGTTTTCCGTCCCGCCGTCGTTCCAACAGAATTTCTTGCCCGAGAGGTCGGCGCGGGTCACGGGCGTCGCCATTGCGGGTGACGCCAAAAGTGTGAAACCAAGGCAGATTCCGGCCACGACGAGCCGCGTTCGTCCATTCCGTCGTGACGATTCAAGCGCGGTTCTCGACGACTGTCCGAGCGCAGGTAATGAGAATCCGACGTTCTCGAGTAGCATCCGTTCGATCCCATAAGTCGTCATTGTCCTAACGCCGAGCTCTTAATTCTACTGCGTCACGATGACCCGCGATAGGGCGGTTGTGGTCGCATGGCTTGGCAACACGGGCAGCGTATGAGGGTTCGGGCCAGCGCGACGGAGAGCTGTCGTCGGATGGTCGCGATCGAGT
>Ga0181533_1004228_pt1 | contig 14878 bp, 4 predicted proteins | sample PEATcosm2014_Bin_45_FD_119772 | JGI IMG/M metagenome (GOLD analysis project Ga0181533, IMG submission 119772) | Peatland microbial communities from MTU Mesocosm Facility, Houghton, MI, USA - PEATcosm2014_Bin11_60_metaG | ecosystem: Environmental > Terrestrial > Soil > Wetlands > Peat | place... | reverse complement strand
GCAAACCGAACGCCTCACCCGCTACTACGTCAAGCGTCTCGAAGCACTCGGCCATAAGGTTACCCTCCAAACCGGCGTCGCCGCGTGAACGAAATTTTCGGAGCAGGTCCGCGCTACACCGGCTCGTCGCGATTTTCGAATTTCGATTTACGAATTTCGGCCTCAGGGTTGTTTCTGCCAATGCTGGCCGCCGTCTTCGCTGACCCATTGCGAGCCGGAAGCAGTGGTGACGGTGAGATGCTGCGGGTCGCGCATTTGAATGCCCGCGATGGTTTCCGTGACAACGTTCCCCTCGAAGTTAATGTCGGCCCGGTTCCAAGTGGCGCCCCCATCGACGGAATGAAAGAGGGCTCCACCGGCGCCGCCCGTCCAAACATCGTTGCCGAGGGCGGCAATCGCCCGGAACTTGATCCCCTGCGCGACATGGATCTGCTCGATGGTTTTCCCCGCGTCCGTGGAGCGTTGCACTTGGCCATCCGGTGAAACACTCCAGAGGGCAGCGGGCGGGCTAGCCGCAAATCCGTTACCCTTGCGGGATGCCTGCATCGCGACCATGGGCGCTTGCGCGCTCATGCGGAGGGTTGCCTGAACGGGCACTCGAGGAGCAGCTTTCGCAGGAGCGCCCTCCGAGCCAGCGCCGGTATTTGCCCCTGCGATCGCGACGCTTGGCGTTGTCGCGCGCAAAGTTGCCAGACCAGCCTGCGACCCCACACTTGCTTTCGCCGCGTCCTCGGATACGGCTGCGCTCACGGCGGCAGGCGCAGGAGGGGGAGTAGGCGCGGGAAGAGCCCCTGCGGTGAGCGCGTTTCCTTCCTTGCTTTCTTCCCTCTCAGCCTTCACGGCCGGAACATTCTCAGCTCTAAACGTGGCGGGTGGCCGGGACGAAGCCATCATTGTCACTTGCTGCTTGGCCTGGGCGCGAGCGAGGTGATCATTCAGGCCCAGCTCTTGACGGGATCCTGCTGCGCCCCCGACCCCCGCCAGTTCGCCGGCGGATTTTTGCGTCTCCACCTGCGCCTTAGCTTGGGCAGTGTCAGGAGGGGGCAGGGCTAACGGCGATGGGGCGAGGATTTGGGGGACGCTCGTTACGTTCCTTTCCGGAGCCAGTGGACGCGTGTCGTTGGAAAATTCCGGGTGTCGATTCCACATGCCGCGGTGCAGCACCACAGCAATGGTCAGTGTTCCCAGCACTGCGGCCATTGCACCCCAACGCAGTACAAGCCAGGGACGCCATTGCCGCCGTGCCGCCACGCGCGCGAGCTCAGCCACCGCATCTTCCGCCGGCAGGGCGAAGGCCGCAATCTCGCGGCAGTCCGCACACTGGGCGAGATGATTCAGCACCTGCGTGCGTTCCCTTTCCGTAAGGGTCTTCTCCACCAGGGCCGCGAGCAGGTTAGCGTCGGGATGTTCGGCGCCCTGGAAAGCATCCGGCCCCGCAGGAGGGCGGGAAGATTTCGGCGCGCCAGGGTTGGCCTTCAGCCGTGCGAGCGCGATTTTTGGTAATCCGGCCATAAAGTGATTGGGCAGATTGGCAGGTAGGCAGATGGGCAGTGGGAACACCCCTTGCCACTGCTTACCAGCCCACTGCTTACTGCCTACGGCCTACTGCTACTGCCTACTGCCCACCTTCCCACTGCCCACCTGCCCATCTGCCCATCTGCCTGCCCTATTATGGAACGGTTTGCTGGCCTTTTTCTTGCATTAATCGGCGGCGAACATCCAAAGAGAGCTGACTGACCTCGACCTCCATGGCTTGCTCCGCCTCTTTCCGGTTCATGCCGCGTCTCATCAGGCCGGAAAGGATGGCCTTGCGCGTCCAGGCCGTAATCTTCTCCAGCTTACGGCTGATGGTGGATTCATGCACGCCCACGAGGCGAGCGATTTCCGCTAGCCGACGGCCATCGAGATAATAATGGGCCAAAATGAATTTGTCTTCTGCCGCCAGGGACCCGAGCGCTTCGTCCGTCGCCTCGCGCAAACGCGCGTCGATGGCCTGGGTGGGGTCAGGCGTTTCAGCCTCAAACTGTGCTCCCGCTTCGGCTTGTTCTTCCAGGCTTACCAACCGCTGTTGGCGGCGAAAGCGGTTCACATATTCCTGCGCCAGGACGGCCCGCAGCCAGCCCTCCAGTGAGCCGCGGCCGGTAAAGGAGTTCAGCTTGGAGATTCGCCGCCCATCCGCCGTGCGCGTTCCGTAAAGATCAGCATAGAGGGAATCCGCCAGCTCGCGGGCATTCGCATCGCCCTGTACGATGGAGTGCGCCGCGTTGTAAAGCTTCTCGCGGTAGCGGGTCAAGAAAATCTCCCAGGCAGTCTCGTTGCCTAATGCGCAAGCGCGAGCCAATGCCAGCTCCTCAACGCGCAGGTGGGTGAGGAACTCCGAAACTTCCTTGGGGCAAGCCGTGGCAGGGAGATACTTGGTGGCGACTTCCTCGAGGACGCCGGCGAATGCTTGCGGCGGCAAGCCGAATTTCTCCGCTCCGGCTTCGCGATGAAGCCGGGCCGACAGCGATTCCGGAATGTTGATCTTCGGGCGGGTCGCGGTTTCCTGGCTGCCGCTCATGGGACTTGACCTTGGCGCAAAACAGTTGTCAGTCATCAGTTGTCAGTAACAGTCTAAGATGGTCTGTTTTTACTGATAACTGAAAACTGATGACTGAGGACTATTGTCTCTCCGCCCACCCCCCAGCGGGCACCCAAGACTTGGATGCAAGAATTATACCCTGAGTCGTTCTTCCCACAGACCGGGACTTACACCCTCGGTCAATGAGGATGCGCGAAGCGCCTTGGACTGCGGCGGCTCGACGCCGCCTTGGAATAACGCCGAGGAGGAGGACCAAGGCGGCGTCGAGCCGCCGCAGTCCAAAGTGCCTTCGGCACATAGAACTTCAGGGAGGAGACGATGATGAGAGGAAAACATATACTCACTCTCGGGCTGATGATAACTTTGGCAACGCTGATGGCCCTGTCCATGGGGCCGGACCTTGGAGAGGCGGGCCAAGTTGGGTCCACCTACAAAGTGCTTGCACCCATCAGCCGCGGCAACTTGACCATCTTCCCGGTGGTGGCTGAGCGCACGCACGACACGCGAAATTTCCTGACCCTTGATGAGGGCGTGCGCTCCGGCGAAGTGGTAGTCAGTGAGGCCGGCAGCGTGCGGCCGCTCATTCGCAGACACCAGGATTATATCCCCCGCGACGGCGCGGAGGTGAACCGCCTGGTTCTGGTGAACAACTCGGACCGCCCCCTGATTCTGCTGGCGGGCGAAATCGTGACCGGCGGCAAGCAGGACCGCGTGGTGGGCAAGGACCGCATTGTTCCGCCCAAGAGCGATCCCATCGACCTTGCGGTGTTTTGTGTTGAGCCCGGGCGTTGGGTGGCGGCCAAGTCTGACTTCGGTTCTTTTCATTCCCAGATGGCGCAGCCCAGCGTGCGGCGCAGCGCCATGGCCGATCAAGATCAGCAGAAGGTATGGGCGGAGGTTGGCGCCGCAAAGGAATCCATGGCTGCGGCAGCCAGCCCTGTCGGCGCGGGCGGCTTCGGTGGCGGTGCCGGTGGCGGCATCAGAGCAACTTCCTCCTACGCCGGTGTTATGGCCAATGATGACGTCAAGCGCCGTGTGGACGCCGTCGCCGTGCCGATTGAACAATCCTACCTGGGGTTGATGCGCGAATTGCGCGAGCGGAACGCGGTGGGTGTGGTCGTGGCAGTGAACGGCCGCATGATCTGGGCCGATATGTTTGCCAGCACGGCGCTGCTGGAAAAATACTGGCCCAAACTCATCCGCTCCTACGCGGCCGAAGCCCTCACCCAGCCCAGGAACCCTGAGCGTCCTGATCTGAAAGATGCCCAGGCCTTTCTCGACGATTTCGGCGCCAGGCACGAGACCGAAGAAACTGAACCCGGCGTCTTCCGGCGCACCGAACTCACCGGCAGCGATTTCACCGCCTTCGCGCTCACCTCGCTTTTGCCGGGAACAGGGTTCGAAGTTCATATTGCCAAGATGGCGGACTGATAGGATGGAAAGTGTAAAATGTAAAGGGTGAAGGATAAAGGGTAAGGGATAAAGTGTAAAAGGTAAAAGGTAAAGGTTCTTTCTTCCCCGATCTGCGCGAGTAAACGGGCTGCGGACGAACTCGTTGGCGCTGTCATTATGAGCCCGCGTATTGGGCGAAGAACCCCCGTAGTTTGCTTGAATCCCCGCAGGGGATCTATAAAGTAGCCGGGGCAACACCCCCGGATCGCGCGGCCTCCGATGATCAACCATCCGTAGGGGCGAGCGGCGCTTGCCCAAGGGCCGGACGCCGTTCGGCCCTACAGAAGCTGCCCGCCCACTGCCCACTGCCTTCCATCTCACAGTTTGCCCTCACGCCCCCCAGGCAAAAACCGGTGGCGGCGATTTCCTGTCGCCAGCAAGGAACTTCGGAAGACCCACACTGAGATTTCGGTCTGTCAAAATGCTTGCGTAATTTTGACGTGAGTCAAAGTTCACGTTGTTACGCGACAAAAAGATGCGAAAAAAGATTCGAAAAAAAAGATATTGACAGGTATAAAGGCTGCAATATAGTCTCGCGGGGACAAGTTTTCCGCGACTGCAACTGATTGCAGTCACAACCTTCTGAGAAGTCCTGTGGCTCTTTCGCGAGGGGGACCGCGATGAGTTACACGACCGACGAACGTTACGGCTCAGGCCCTTTTCGCCTGCGCGGGAGCCTGAAGGTCGAAGGACATCACCCACCCACCAAGCGTGCGACCCAACCCCAATCGACTAGCGAGGAGATCGCCATGATGAATACACCTGCCTGTTCTCGACCTTCCAATTATTTCCCTAGTTCCAGTTCCAGGTCCGCGAAGCATGGAACAAAACGGTTCTTGGGCTGGACTGTCCTCTTGCTCTTTCTCCTCGTTCCCGGCTGGTCGGCGTTTGCACAGGTCACCTTGACTCCTGCGACGTTGTCATTCGGCAACGAAGTATTAGACCAGTCAAGCGCGGCGAAGACTACTACGCTCAAGAACACTCAGGCAGTGGCACTGACCATCAGCAGCATCGCCATCAGCGGGACCGCTCCGGCCGATTACGTTGCGGGCGGAAACTGTCCTCTCAGCCCGAGCACCCTCGGCGCAGGAAAGAGTTGCAGCATTAGCGTGAAGTTTACCCCCTCGGCGCTGGGGAGTCGAACGGCCACGCTCACCATTACGGACGATGCGGCCACCAGTCCGCAGACCGTCCCCTTAACGGGAACGGGTGTGGCGCCGGCTAGCCTCACTCCCACCAGCTTGGGGTTTGGAAATCAGCCCGAAGGCACGACGGGCGCGGCGAAAACGGCAACGCTCAAGAACGCGCAGACCGTAGCCCTTACGATCAGCAGCATTTCCGTCAGTGGGGCTTTTGGGCAGACGGGGGGGACATGCCCCTCCAGCGGGACCTTAGCCGGTGGCGCGAGCTGCACCATCCTCATCGCGTTTACACCCACATCTGTGGGGTCGGCGTCGGGAACCCTGAGCGTTGCCGACAGCGCCAGTAACAGCCCGCAGATGACGGCGCTCACAGGAACGGGCACCGCCCCGGTCACGCTCTCCGTCAGCAGCTTGAGTTTCGGGACCGTGGACGTCGGCAACACCAGCGCGGCGAAGTCGGTAACGCTCACTAACCACCAAAACGTCGCGTTGGCGTTTTCGAGCATTGCGCCCGCCGGAGACTTCGCGATTGCGAGCAACACTTGCGGCACGAGCATCGCGGCCGGCGCCACGTGCACGGTGGGCGTGACGTTTTCGCCGACGGCCACCGGCGCGCGTGCCGGCTCCCTGACATTCAGCGACAACGCCGCCGATAACCCCCAGACCGTCAGCCTGACGGGAACCGGCTCCGCGCCCGTCACCGTTTCCCCCGCCAGCCTGACGTTCTCGAGCGCCACCGTGGGCACGACGAGCGCCGCGAAGACGGTCACGCTGACGAATCATCTGAGTACCTCCCTGACCGTCTCGACGCCTGTTGCCACGGGAGATTTCGCGGTAGCCAGCAATACCTGTGTGGCGAGCGTAGGCCCTGGACTCACTTGCACCGTGGGAGTAACGTTCACCCCCACGGAGGTTGGATCACGAACGGGCGCCCTCAGCATTCCTTACAGCGCCTTCGGCAGCCCCAGCGTGGTCGCCCTGAGCGGCACGGGCAATGCCACGGGACTGACTTCCCTTGTCGTGACCCCGGCGAATCCCTCGGTTCCTTTGGGAGAAACGCAGCAATTTACCGCCACGGGTCATTTTAAGAGCGGCAGCACGCAAAATTTGACGGCCTCGGTGACGTGGAGCGCATTGCCTGCGGGTGTGGCCACGATCAACGCGGCGGGCCTCGCGAGCACTGTCGCGCAGGGCAGCACCACGATCACCGCCACCTTGAACGCGATTAAGGGCTCGACTAGCCTCTCCGTCACCGCGCCGGTGCTGGTTTCGATTGCCGTGACGCCGGCGAATCCTTCGATTGCTGCGGGGACTACGCAGCAGTTCACGGCCACGGGAACGTACAGCGATGGGAGCACGCAGAATCTCACCAGCACCGCAACGTGGAGTTCATCGGTCCCGGGTGTGGCGACGATCAGCACGACGGGCCTGGCGAGTGCCCTCGCGCCAGGGCAAACAACGATTGCCGCGGCCTCCGGCGCGATCAACGGCTCGACCACCTTGACCGTCACCGCCGGCTTTGTTTATACCGGCAGCCTGAACACTCCGCGCTTCCAACCCACGGCGACGCTGCTCAACAACGGGATGGTGCTGATTGCAGGTGGCTATAACAATACCTCCGGCAATTACCTGGCCAGTGCCGAGCTGTACAATCCCGCCGCCGGGACCTTCACCCCCACCGGCAACCTGAATACCGCCCGGTACTTTGCCACGGCGACGCTGCTGACCAATGGCATGGTGCTGATTGCGGGCGGCTACAACGGTGGTTTCCTGGCTAGTGCGGAGCTGTACAATCCCGCCACCGGGTCGTTCACCGCTACCGGCAGCCTGAACACCGCGCGGTACTTTGCCACCGCGACGCTGCTGACCAATGGCATGGTGCTGATTGCGGGCGGCGAGAACAACGCCAGCGGTTCCTTAACCAGCGCGGAGTTGTACAATCCCGCTACCGGGACCTTCACCCCCACCGGCAGCCTGAGCACCGCGCGCTTTGGGCACACGGCGACGCTGCTGAACAACGGCTTGGTGCTGATCGCGGCGGGGTTCAACGGCAGTTTCTTAGTCAACGCGGAACTGTACAATCCCGCTACCGGGACCTTCACCCCCACCGGCAGCCTGAACACCCCGCGCTACGCCCCCACGGCGACGTTGCTGAACAATGGGATGGTGCTGATGGCAGGCGGCGAAGATGACAGCGCCGTCGACGTCACCGCCACCGCAGAGCTGTACAATCCCGCCAGCGGGACGTTCAGCTCCACCGGCAGCATGAACACCCCGCGGTACTTTGCCACCGCGACGCTGCTGAACAATGGGATGGTGCTGATGGCGGGGGGCGAGACCTCGAGCACCATCCTGGCCAGTGCCGAGCTGTACAATCCCGCCACGGGTACATTCAGCCTGACCGGGAGCATGAACACCGCGCGTTTGTGGGACACGGCGACGTTGCTGAACAACGGTATGGTGCTGGTTGCGGGGGGCTGGAACGGCCCTCCTTTAGCCAGTGCGGAGCTGTACGAACCGGCCACGCTGACGCCGCCGAACCTCGTCTCCATCTCGCTCGCTCCGAGCAGCCCCACGGTTCCTCTCGACACCGCGCAGCGGTTGATCGCTACCGGCACGTTCAGCGACAGCAGCACCCAGCAGCTTGCTTCGGTAACCTGGAGTTCATCTAACCCCGCGGCCGTGAGCATCAGCGACGATGCCAGCGATCCTGGAACGGCCTATGCCGCGGCGGCAGGCGCCGCGACGGTGAGCGCGTGCGCGGGCGCCGTGTGCGGCTCGACCACGGTGACGGTAGGTCCGCCGGCGCTAGTATCGATTGCGGTCACACCGGTGAACGGAACGCTTCCGTCCGGGTTGTCGGTGCAGTTCAGCGCCACGGGGACTTATAGCGACGGCAGCACCCAGAATCTTAGTTCCTCGGTGACGTGGACGTCATCGGTTCCCGCAGTGGCGACAATAAATGCGGGAGGAATGGCGACCGGCCTCGCCGTAGGGAGCACAACGATTACCGCCACCTTGAACGCGACAAGTGGTTCGACCACCCTTTACGTCACCGCGCCGGTGCTGGTGTCGATCGCGGTGACGCCGGTGGATCCTTCGATTGCGGTGGGCACGACGCAGCAGTTCATGGCCACGGGAACTTACACTAACGGGAGCACGCAGAATCTGACGAACACAGTGACGTGGAGTTCGTCGGCTCTCGGTGTGGCGACGATGAGCACGACGGGGCTCGCGAGCGCCGTCGCGCCAGGCCAAACGACGATTGCGGCGGCCCTGGGCGCGATCAACGGCTCCACGACCTTGACCGTTACGGCGGGCTTTGTTTACACCGGCAGCCTGAACACCGCGCGCTACGGGCAAACGGCGACGCTGCTGAACAACGGCCTGGTGCTCATGGCCGGAGGCATTAACAGCTCCAACGGTGTCTTAACCAGTGCGGAGTTGTACAATCCCGCCACGGGAACCTTCACCACCACCGGCAACCTGAACACCGCGCGTTACGGTCACACGGCGACGCTGCTGAACAACGGCATGGTGCTGATCGCGGGCGGCCAGATCGGCAGCATCACCTCCGTAACAGCTAGTGCGGAGCTATACAATCCCGCCACCGGAACCTTCACCTACACCGGCAGCCTGAACACCGCGCGCCAACTACACACGGCGACGCTGCTGAACAATGGCATGGTGCTGATCGCGGGCGGGTGGAACTCCAGGGCATACTTAGCCAGTGCGGAGCTGTACAATCCCGCCACCGGAACCTTCACGGTGACCGGCAGCATGAACAGCGAGCGTTACCTGGACACAGCGACGCTGCTGAATAACGGCATGGTGCTGGTGGCGGGCGGCTCCAACGGCACTTACTTAGCCAGCGCGGAGCTATACAATCCCGCCACCGGGATGTTTACGGCTACCGGCAGTCTGAACACCGCGCGCGAATTGCACACGGCGACGCTGCTGAATAACGGCATGGTGCTGATGGCGGGCGGCTACAACGGCGGCTACTTATCGAGTGCGGAGCTGTACAATCCCGCCACGGGGACCTTCACGCTAACCGGCAGCTTGAACAGCGTCCGCCTGTCTGACACGGCGACGCTGCTGAATAATGGAATGGTGCTGATGGCGGGCGGCTACAACTCCAGCGGCGCCCCTCTTGCCAGCGCGGAGCTGTACAATCCCGCCACCGGGACTTTCACCCTCACCGGCAGCCTGAACACCGCGCGCTTCTATCACACGGCGACGCTGCTGAACAACGGCATGGTGCTGATGGCGGGAGGCTACAATGGCGCTTACTTAGCCAGTGCAGAGCTGTACGAGCCGGCGACCCTGACGCCGCCGAACCTCGTTTCCATCTCGCTGAGTCCGAGCAGCCCCACGGTCCCCCTGGACACCGCGCAGCGCTTCACGGCTACCGGCACGTTCAGCGATAACAGCACGGAGCAGCTTGCCTCGGTAACCTGGAGTTCATCCAACCCCGCGGCCGTGAGCATCAGCGATGATGCCAGCAATCCGGGAACGGCCTATGCCGCGGGAGCAGGCGCCGCCACCATAAGCGCGTGCGCCGGCTCGGTGTGCGGCTCCACCACAACGACCATCGGACCGCCGGCGCTGGAATCGATTGCACTGACGCCGGCCAACGGGACGCTTCCGTCCGGGTTGTCGGTGCAGTTCAGCGCCACGGGGACTTATAGCGACGGCAGCACCCAGAATTTGACTTCCTCGGTGACCTGGAGTTCCTCGGTTCCCGCGGTGGCGACAATAAATGCGGGAGGAATGGCGACCGGCCTCGCCGTAGGGAGCACCACGATTACGGCGGCTTCCGGTGCGGTGCAGGGCTCGACCACGCTGACGGTGACGGCGCCGCTGCTGGTGTCGATTGCGGTGACGCCGCTGGATCCTTCCATAGCCGTGGGCACGACGCAGCAGTTCACGGCCACGGGAACTTACACTAACGGGAGCACGCAGAATCTGACGAGTACAGTGACCTGGAGTTCGTCCGCTCCGAGTGTGGCGACGATAAGCACCACGGGCCTCGCGAGCGCCGTCGGAGTAGGAGCAACCACGATCGAGGCGGCCTCGGGCGCGATCAACGGCTGCACGGCCTTGACTGTCACCGCGGGCTTTGTTTTAACTGGCAGCCTGAAAACCGCGCGCGCGAATCACACGGCGACGCTGCTGAACAACGGCCTGGTGCTCATCGCGGGCGGCTGGTTCTCCAGCACAACCCCCTTCATAACAGCCAGCGCCGAGCTTTACAATCCCGCCAACGGGACCTTCACTCCCACCGGCAGCCTGAACACCGCGCGCACCGAGCACACGGCGACGCTGCTGAACAACGGCATGGTGCTGATCGTGGGCGGCCAGGCTCTTGGAGGTGCACCCGTTGCGGAGCTGTACAATCCTGCCACAGGGACCTTCACCACCACCGGCAGCCTGAACACCCCGCGCTACGGCCACACGGCGACGCTGCTGAACAACGGTATGGTGCTGATATCAGGAGGCTTTGGTGGCCCCAATGGCAATGACGATTACTTAGCCACGGCGGAGTTGTATGATCCCACCACCGGGGTGTTCACTTACACCGGCAGCCTGGACACCGCTCGCACCGGTCACACAGCGACGCTGCTGAACAATGGCCTGGTGCTGATCGCGGGTGGCTATAATCATGACTTGACTAACATGTACTTAGACGATGCGGAACTGTATAACCCTGCCACGGGAACCTTCACTGCCACCGGCAGCCTGAACACCGCGCGCGCGAATCACACGGCGACGCTCCTGAACGATGGCACGGTGCTGATCGCGGGCGGCGGGATCGCCAGCAGTCCCTACTATATAACCAGTGCGGAGGTGTACAATCCCGCCACCGGCACGTTCACCCCCACCGGCAGCCTGAACACCGCGCGCCAAATTCACACGGCGACGCTGCTCAGCAACAGCCTGGTGCTGATTGCGGGAGGACAGGGCGCTTACAGTGGCGGCACTTACCCTCTCCTGGCCAGTGCGGAGTTGTACAATCCCGCCACCGGAGCGTTCACCTACACCGGTAGCATGAACACCGCGCGCGCGAATTACACGGCGACGCTCCTGAACAATGGCACGGTGCTGATGGCGGGCGGCTCAACCGCGAGCAATACGTACGGGACCGCCAGCGCGGAGCTATACGAACCGGCCACGCTGACGCCGCCGGACCTCGAGTCGATTGCCGTTACACCTTCGACGTCCACCCTGTCCCCGGGGACAACGCAGAAGTTCATCGCTACGGGCACCTTCAGCGACAGCAGCACGGAGCAGCTTGCCTCGGTAACGTGGATGTCGTCGGACTCGACTGTGGCGCAGATTAGCAACGACGCCACCAATCCCGGTACAAGCCTTGCCATCGCCGCAGGAACCGTCACCATTACGGCCACCGACGGGAACGTCAGCGGCTCGGCCACGCTGACCGTGCGCCCCACCGGCTTTGTTGACACCGGCAGCCTGAAAACCGGGCGCTGGGATCACACGGCGACGCTGCTGAACAACGGCCTGGTGCTGGTTGTGGGCGGCTGTTATATCTCCTGCTCTGGAACAGGCATCCTAGCCAGTGCGGAGCTGTACAATCCCGCCACCGGGACCTTCACCCCTACCGGCAGCCTGAAAACCGCGCGCTACGATCACACGGCGACCCTGCTCGATAACGGCCTGGTGCTGGTGGCGGGCGGCTATGGCTCCGGCGGGTACCTAGCCAGTGCGGAGCTGTACAATCCCGCCACCGGGACCTTCACCCCTACCGGCAGCGTGAAAACCGCGCGGACGGAGCACACGGCGGCGCTGCTGAATAACGGCCTGGTGCTGGTGGCGGGCGGCTATGGCTCCAGCGGGTACCTGGCCAGTGCGGAGCTGTACAATCCCGGCACCGGCACCTTCTCGTACACCACCAACCTGCAAACCGGGGTCCAGAGCACTCTGAACAGCGCGCGTAACTTTCACACCGCGACGCTGCTGGACAACGGCATGGTGCTGATTGCGGGAGGCAGCAACGGCACTTTGTTAGCCAATGCGGAGCTGTACAATCCCGCCACCGGGACCTTTTCATACACCACCAGCGGCCTGAACACCGCGCGCGCCTATCACACGGCGACGCTGCTGAATAACGGCATGGTGCTGATTGCGGGCGGCGTTGGCTCCAGCGGGTACCTCGACAGCGCAGAGCTGTACAATCCCGCCACCGCGACCTTCTCATACACCACCAACCTGCAAACCGGGGTCCAGAGCACTTTGAACAGCGCGCGTGACTTTCACACCGCGACGCTGCTGAACGACGGCCTGGTGCTGATCGCGGGCGGTTATAACGGCAGCAAGATTCTAGCCGGTGCGGAGATCTACAATCCCGCCACCGGGACTTTCACCACCACGGGCAGCCTGAACACCGGGCGTGTGAATCACACAGCAACGCTGCTGAACAGCGGCATGGTACTGATTGTGGGAGGCGAAGGCTCCAGCGGTTCCTTAACCAGTGCGGAGCTGTACTAGCGCCGTTGCAACTATTTCGGACCCATTATTCCGAGCCGTAGGGCGGCAACCTGCGGGAGGGGACATATACAACCCATAGCTGCTTTAAGCTGAAACGGCAATCGAGGGGCTGGGGCGGGGTGGAAGGGCCCACTCTCCCGCGGCTGGCGGCCGCGCACGTTCGTAGGGGCAGTGGGGGAACCGCCCCCGGTCGACTATCGCGCACGTTGCCGGCCGCGAATCGGGCCAATGGAGGACGGTTTCTGCGCGTCCTCCAGCGACAGAATGTCACAAATCACATAAGTTATTGAAAATAAGATATTTATTTAGATATTTATTTAAGTTGCCAAAAATGCATGAGATAGCACCATTTTAGATCCTCTGAACCGCAAAAAAAACGCCGAAACCCGCCCGATTCAAATAACTTACAGAAAATAAACAACTTACTTGCATAAAGGCCAACCGGAGGCCCATAGGATGATTCGGCGTGATGCCCTCAGTGCTGGGCATTCGTGCTTTATCCACAATACAGTCCGCTGCTGGCCCCCCCCCCCAGCCCACCAAATCGGGGCGTGGCGGCCCTTGTCCCACTCTCGATGAGGCCGTAGACTTTCTTCCGGCAAACTTCACCAATCACTGCTATTCTATTAGTTTGAACCCATCGATTCGCAACATTGCCATCATCGCGCATGTGGACCACGGCAAAACCACGCTGGTGGACGCCATGCTCCGCCAGAGCGGCATTTTCCGCATAGGTGAACCCGTGGTGGAGCGGGTGATGGACTCCAATGAACTGGAGCGCGAACGCGGCATCACCATCCTGGCCAAGAACACCGCCATCACTTATCACGGCACGCGCATCAATATTGTGGACACGCCCGGCCACAGCGACTTCGGCGGCGAGGTGGAACGCGCCCTGAAGCTCGTGGATGGCGTGCTGCTGCTGGTCGATGCGAGTGAGGGCCCTCTGCCACAGACTCGTTATGTATTGCGCAAGGCGCTGGAGGCCAATCTGCCTCCCATCGTGGTGATCAACAAGATTGATCGCAGTGACGCGCGTCCGCAGGAGGTGTTGAACGAAGTCTACGATCTGTTCATCGATCTCGACGCCACCGAAGACCAACTCGACTTTCCCGTCCTTTATTGCATCTCCAGGGACGGCATCGCGCGCGAAACCCTGGATGGCCCTTCGGAAAACCTTCAGCCGCTTTTCGAAACCATTCTGCGCGCCATTCCCGCTCCTGCGGGAGATGCGAGCGCTCCGCTTCAGCTTCTGGTTGCCAACCTGGATTACAGCGAGTACCACGGACGCTTGGCGCTGGGCCGCATTTTTTCCGGCACCCTCCGGCGCGGCGACGAAGTGGCCATCGCCAAACTGGACGGAAGTCTTCAGAAGACCCGCATTACCAAACTCTACGGTTTCGAAGGACTGGAGCGCACCGACCTCGAAACCGCGGAGGCCGGGGACATCGTGGCCATCGCCGGCGTCGAAGGCATTACCATCGGCGAGACCGTGACCAGCGCCGAATCCCCCGCGCCGCTGCCGCACATTCCCATTGATGAGCCCACCATTTCCATGGTCTTTACGGTGAACACCTCGCCCTTTTCGGGGCGGGATGGCACGTACGTGACCTCGCGCCATTTGCGGGAGCGGCTCGACAAGGAACTGCTGACCAACGTGTCCATCCGCGTAGAGGAAATGGAGAGTCCCGATTCCTTCAAGGTGCTGGGCAGGGGCGAACTTCAGTTGGCCATTTTGATTGAGATGATGCGGCGCGAGGGTTACGAACTCGCCGTAGGGAAGCCCGAGATCATCACCCATACCGTGGACGGCAAGCTCCAAGAACCTTCGGAACAACTGATTATCGACGTTCCCCAGGAATTTGTGGGCGTGCTGATGCAGGAAATCGGCATCCGTAAGGGCATCAATCACAAGATTGTGAGCCACGGCACTGGGCACGCCCAGAGCGGTCGCGTGCGCCTGGAATTCTCCATTCCTTCCCGCGGACTCATCGGGCTGCGCGGGGAAATCCTGAAAGCGACGCGCGGCACGGCGGTGATGAATACCCTGTTCGATGGTTACGTCGACTGGCAGGGAGACCTGCCCGTGCGCCTTACTGGCTCGCTCATCGCTGATCGCGCCGGCCGGACCACCGCCTACGCGCTGTGGAACCTCCAGGAGCGCGGCGATCTGTTCGTGCAGCCGGGTCTG
>Ga0181533_1004226_pt1 | contig 14882 bp, 6 predicted proteins | sample PEATcosm2014_Bin_45_FD_119772 | JGI IMG/M metagenome (GOLD analysis project Ga0181533, IMG submission 119772) | Peatland microbial communities from MTU Mesocosm Facility, Houghton, MI, USA - PEATcosm2014_Bin11_60_metaG | ecosystem: Environmental > Terrestrial > Soil > Wetlands > Peat | place... | reverse complement strand
TGTTCGGCGCAGAAGCAGCCGCCGATGGTACCGGGGGACTCGGCAATCCTAAAGTCATCATCAAGGAAGACTCGGTCGACACCCATCTGTTCGAGCCGGCGCATGGCAGCGGCGTTCTCTTCCGTGGCGGGCGGATGCAAGGACGTGCCCCAGCGCGTGCTCCCATCGATCCTGGTTCCGGGCCGCCAATGCGCAGGCGGGATCAGGGGCATGGAGGCTGAGGGGGCCCCCAGGGAATCTCCCGGATGGCCAAGTGCCACATTGCCAACGTGCGCCGCCATGCCCGCCCGGCGGATTCGCTCGAGGCTCGCCTGGATGCGCTCCGGCGTGTAATACCAGTGGCCGTAAAGAAATCCCGTAGTCCAAACGTCAGATACCCCCGACTGATGCACCACGCCCAACAAGTCGGGGTCGGGTTCGATGGCATCGGGAGATAGGCACACGTGGTAACGCCGAACTTCCCGCGATCCTCCGTTCAAGGCGCCCCCCAAACCCAGGAGTGGCAGCATAGCCGCTACCAGGGCCTCCCTTCTCGTCATTCGCAGCGGGATTCCGTTTGAATTGCCGTTCATTTCATGATCTCCAATTTCAATTCCCAGGCTGAACCTTAACCTCAAATCTATTCAGGTTACGCTTGCTCAGTACTGCACCACGATCTCGAAGCGGCTCTGAAGGGGATTCAGTTGAATCGTCTCGGTTTCAGAGCTGAACTTCGTCCAGGGTTGACGGTCGATTGTGACCCGCTTCATTCTTTGCTTCGTGGGATGAGGTATCCTCAGCGATACTTTCTTCAGGCGGTCGGGGCGATCAAGATGCAATTTCAAGTCAGCGACAATCCGTTTTCGCTGAACTTGCGATTCGATCGATAGATTGACCTCGCCGAAGTACGTTGGCATGTCTTCTAATTGGATCGTCTTTCCCGCTTCCAGCCAATGCCGGGGGGCCGTCGGCAATAAGCGGAGTTCCGTTTCTTTTTCCAGGAGTAGCGTGCGGCGAATCATCAGGCAGATTCGCATACCCCCGGAACTATCGATAAAGAAGGGGGCGTAGCGCCGGTCGTAGAGTGAAAACCGCTCGATGGCTCCCAGCGTGTCTTTATCCACTCCAAACGCCAGGGCGGAGTAGAAGCTGAGCAAGGCTTTCTCGACCTCTCCGCGCGTCACCCAGGCGTAGTGATAAACATCCTCGGTTGACACCATATAGTAGCTGCCCCGCACATGGGGATCGTCGGCGTGGCATCGCCCGCTTAAGCCCAAAACGTTGTAATTGAAATGGCTCTTCATGAAGTTTTCAATCTGCTCAAAAACCGGATCCTCGGGGGCCACCAGTCCGGCGTCAATAAGCGCGAGTTCCCCAGAGCCAAGGCTTCCCCATCCATCTGGACCCCGCAGCCTCTCCGGGTAGGGCGGCAAATTCGGATCACTCCTTCTGACCCGGCGCATGGCTTCCAAAATGTCTCGCCCGTAGCTTTCGGCCTCTTGCCGGAGTCGAGCTCCCTCGGGATGCTGGGCGTCGACCAAGGCTTCGGCCATCCGTTTAAACCCTTGGTAGGTATACCCGTCGGTCATACAATAATAATAATCAGGTCCTTGGCCTGCCTCGGTGTCGTAGGGCTGGCCCGCGGGCATTAAGCCATAATGGAGTACCTTCTCCCCCTGCGCGTCCTTCTCCTTCGTTGTTTGCCGCGTCTGGATGATCCAATCGCAAGCTTTGACCATTGCCGGCGCGACGCTTTCCAGCCACCGCCGATCTCTTGTGTAGAAGTAATGTTCCGCAAAAGCGCGCAGTGCGGAGCCCGTATTGCTAACCCAATTCGGAAAAATCCCTTCTTTCCCCCGCATCCGCTGGGCTATCAACCCGTAGATGGTCGACGCGCTGTCCTGTTCCCATCCGCTCTCCTCAAACGTTCCGGAAGAAGGAAATACCCCTTCGAAACTCTTTACCTTCGCGTTGGGAGGGCGTCGTCCTTGAAGCTTGAGGAAATACCCCAGGGACTTCTGCACGTCTTCGTGGTACCCACATGCATCCAACGCCGTCAGTTGCTTCATCTGCTCCCAGGGCCAGACCCCGTTCGACCCTTGCACCGGAATGTAATAAGGTCGGTCGGCCGCCTGCACCATCTGGGTTTGGTTGTATAAAATCTGCGCCCTATAGATGTCATTGACGATCTGTTCCGGCACTCGGATCTTTGCCCCCTTGGCCAATATCGCTTCCAATTCCAGCGCGCGCTGATCCCGCGCCGAGAAAAAGTCGAGCTGCCGCAACCTCTCCATCTCCTCCGTCGTGAGCCCTTGCTTGTTGGTGCTCAATTTCAGATACGCGCTCTTCTTTTGCCCGGGCAGTAGATCCATCTCGAAGCGCACGGCTTTCTCGTAGGGTGTCACCTTTACTCCTGGGCCTTCGGCATGGACCCCCAGCAGCGTTGGACCGTCGCGCAGGATGTCATCCGGTTCTTTGAGAGCTTGTTCCGGCGCCGCGGGCAACGATCCCTCGACTTCAAAGAGGTTATAGCTCCAAAAATAGGGCGGCCCATCGGCGGTGGCGACAGCCGCAGGGACAAAGGCCCACCACGTCGCGTGGAGCCGCTCGGTGAAGCTCGTGTTGGTCACGCTCGTACGCAGCATGGCCACTTGCTTCTCATGCCCGGTCTTCACTTCCCCGCCGTCGAGCAAAGTCGCGTATGACACCTGCTCGAACATCAAATCGCCATCGTGGTAACGACTTGTCACGATGGGCAGATACCCTTTCATCAAGGACCGTTCCACTTCTCGCCAACGAACCAGCACGGGAGGACTCCCCATCCCGAACGCCATCGGGTTAGCGATCATCCCGATCCCCATGTCCGGCCGCACCCACACCAGCTCCGGATGCGCTTTCACACTCACCACGGGCGCCCGTGACATCGGACCTCCGTAGGCATCCGCCACCTCCTCATAGCGTACTTCGTGCTGCGTCCGCGCCACCTCATCAAAGGTCAAGTGTTGGTAAGAGGGATCGCCTCCCTCCTTTACAGGCGTCTCGTCGGCGCGGGCGGGCGCCGTGGCGGAACCGCCTCGCGCCCCCGCACCCAGCAGCGTGAGACTTGGCACACCGGCGCCCACGGTCCTCAGGAATGCTCTCCTCGATTGACCTGTTATTCCCTTGCGGCCTTTCATGATTTACCTCCCCTAAGGAATCGGGTTTAGGTGTTTTCGAAACCATGCCAGTAGAGCAGTAAGGAATTCGATTTGATGAGCGGGTTCCATAATCGCGTGTCCCTCTCGTGGAAAAATCAGCATTTCAGTTTCAACCCCCAACATTTTCAGCCCCTGGAAAATTCCTCGTCCTTGCTCCACCGGCACTGTGAGGTCATCCTGACCATGGGACACCAGCATGGGCGTCTTGGCATTTTGGAGGAATGTCAGGGGAGAGCGCTCGTCGTAAGCGGCGCGGTGGCCCAGGGGTTCGCCCAAGACCAAGGGAAGATAACTTGGGACGTCCAAAGTGAGCCCCCAGGTGAAGATGTCAGAGATTGCTCCATGAACCACTGCGGCTTTGAATCGGTCGGTGTGGGTGACCGCCCACGTGCTTAGAAATCCACCGTAGCTCCACCCGCCGATCCCCAGAGCATTGGGGTCGGCTATTCCTTGGTCAATCAGGTCATTGAGCCCGTCCATTACATCTTGAAAATCCATTTGCCCAAGGTCCGCGAGTTCCGCGAATTGCCATCCCTGGCCCGTGGAGCCTCGGGGATTAGGAAGAAAGACCGCATACCCGTTCGAGGCAAGAAACTGCCCCCACGCGGCCCAGGACCCTTGCCAGCCGCTTCCCCACGCCTGTTGAGGGCCGCCGTGAATTTGCATAACCGTCGCGCACGCGCGATGTGGCGCGAATCCCGGCGGCATAATCAGAACGCCGTACAGAGTCTTGCCGTCATTCTTGTTCTTCCACGAAACTTCCGTTACCTCACCCAGGCGAAGAGAAGAGAATTGAGAATTGAGATTGGTGACGCGCCGCGGCGAGCCGCCGAGTTGAACAACCCACGCATCGCCGGGAGAATGCGCAGTCTCCCCAAGGAACGCAATGGTTCGCCCATCTCGGCTAATACTGAAATCGGGGCCGGGAGCGGAGAGCGTCGCGACCTCGGTGAATGTTTCGGTGGCAGTGTCAATCTGGAGGAGCTTTGTCTTTGTCCCTTCGATACCTTCGGCGATGAGGCGTTTGGAATCTGGCGCCCAGTCACATTCCCATACGGTTCCCTGATAATTCCGTAACAGGTGGCGGAGAGGGCCCCCGCCACTGGGAATGAGCGTAAGCCAGGCGGTTAATTTACTGGGCGTCTGCACCGCGAAGGCGATCGTGCGGCCGTCCGGAGACCACTTGGGAGCAGGGCCAAAGCGACTGATCAGCCTATCATTCAGGGCGTAGGTTACTTCTCCCGTCAGACGTGAGATAACTGCGAGCGAGGAATGGAAAAAGTAGTCGTCGCGGCGAGGTGTGGGGGCAATGACGATGACGAACCTGCTGCCGTCGGGCGACCAATCGAAGTCAGTCACAAACTTGTCCTGTCGAGTTACCTGCTGCAACTGAGGGCCGGCGAGTGTCAACACCCAAAGGCGTGAGTATCGGTAGTTGCGGTCGACCAGGATGGCGTCTTCGTGAAGAGTGCTGCGTCTTGTTTCTTCCTGAGTCGGCTGGTCAGTCGCCAGAAAGGCAATCATGCTCCCGTCGGGCGACCATTTGAAGCTCGAGATGCCGCCCGGAAAAGATGTGAGTTGGTCGGTCCTCTGATCGTGGACTCCAAGCAAATGCAATTGTGCTCCTGCTCCGCCATCCCTTGAGATGAAGGCCAAATACTTTCCATCGGGCGACCATCGAGGAGAATGACCATTCTTGAAGGTGGCTGGTAACGCACGAATGGGCTCACTGCCCTCGATGGAGGTCATCCAGATATTTGACTCACGGGTTAGCGGGACTCGCTCAGAGGGGGCGATTTCGGAAACAACAAACGCCACTTGGCCGCCATCGGGAGAAATTCTCACATCACTGGCGATCCGCTGGCTGACGAGGTCCCAAGGTGTTACGGCTCGTGGCCCGCTGTCCGCTGACGGGGTCAGTTGGGCGCGAGGGGTGATGGAATCCATCCGCGCTAGAAAAGGATTTAACGCACTCGCAATGGGAACTGATCCGGTTGCCAAGAAACCTCGACGGTTCATGTTTCAACTCCCGGAAAAGATTCGAACGCATGGAAATCCAGCCTGCGTGTAGCAAGGTGGTTTACCACTATTGAAATAATATTCCCGGTCTGAATCCTTCGGGACTCAGCAGTCAACCTCTCGTGGTCGCCCGATAGGGGTCGAGAAAAGCGATAGACTTTATTGCCAGAAGGTGAATATCGCATCCCGCGTCACATGTCAACTTTGTGTTTGATTGGTGTATTCTTTTCTTGCGCGAGAAGGTGTTTTGCCTGCCCCGCGCCGCAGGCGCCTTGGATTGCGTCCACGAAGCTGCCGCCTTTTCCGTGTCGCGATTCAAGTGCATAATGGTTGCGGCGCGACCTGATGGCTCTATATGGCGCTGCCGCACTCCAGATTGACAACTCCAGCGAGTCTCTCAACGAACCTCTAAACATGGTTGAGATCTTCTTTCCTCGGCGTCGCAGACAGGTTGGTAGGCTGGCAATGCATGCCCCACTTGGCGTGGCGCTATTTTGCGCAATGGGTTGGGCCAGCGCCTTGGCCGCCAACCTCAAGGTGGGCGACGCGTATGTGCGCGGGAGTGAGGACCGACAGACTTGGGCAATCGGCACTAGAACCATCCAGATGGTTTTCGAGGGTCGCGGCGAGAAGTTTCGTTGGACCAGCCTCCAAAATAGATTGGTTGACCCGCCCCGCGAGTATATAGACGCGAAAACGGCCGAAACTCCGTTTGCGCTCTCCACCCCGGAAGGATCGCAGCAATGGAGGTTGGAATCTGCTACCGCAAAACTGGTATCCGCCGGCGGTCGGCCTGCCGTAGAGCTGGATTTAACTCTGCTGCACCAGACGTTGCGCGTGCAGATGCACGTTCTGGCATTTCCGGGCACTACCATCGTACGCGAATGGTTGGTGATCGAGAACACAGGCTCGAACCCATGTGCTATTGATCCTCAATTCTTGCGGCTCAACCTTCGCGGCGAGGACGCTACCTCCTTCACCCACTACTGGATGATTGGTGGCAACAGTGGCGCCGACCAAGGCATGATGTACGAAAGCCCCATCAACTCATCGTATCACGGTGTGATCGCTGCAAGGGAAACTCAAAAGTATGTGCCATGGATAGCCCTCCAGCGCCACAGCACTCCCGATGACGGACTATTCTTGGCCCACGAGTACCTCGGCGCTTGGAGTTTTGCCGTAAATCACGACCCTGCGGGTCCCGTTTCGGTATCAGCGAGAATTCCTCCTAAGGAGTTCCAACCGCTGGCGCCTGCCGAGGGCTTGGAACTGCCGCCAGTGACGATCGGCGTCTTCCGCGGTGATCTCGACGACATGTCGGTGCGGCTGTACGATTGGGAATACCAGTACTTGTGGGATTACACAAACTCCGATTATTATGCTCAACCCAAATGGCTTGTCCCCTGGTTCATATCTTCCCCAAACCTTCAGGAGCAGTTCGCGGCTCGTTTGGGGAGCCTCGATATGGATGGGGCCGATGTATTGCGTTCCGCCGGGTTCGACATGCTCTGGGACGACGCAGGGTGGTCAGTCTCCTCTGTCACCCCAGACGGTTCGTATGTCTCGGTTTTTCGTCCCACCTATGACGGCCCGGACTTCTCCGAGACTTTGCGCTACCTCGGGAAAATGGGTAGCCACTGGCTCCTCTGGTTCAGCGGCTTGCCGCCCGCCGGTCTGATGGACACGAAGGTGGGCTCCTGGGGAGACTTTGAGTGGAGAACTGACGACGTACAATTCTCTGACTTCGCCGCGGATTCCCTCTTCCGGAAGCAAGTAAGGGGGTTTCTAACAGCCCATCCTCGGTGTTCGTTCCACACTTGCAGCGGGGGCAGCACCTACTCTCATACCTTCGACGTCCAACGCTACGCGAACACGAATTATTTCTCCGACGGTGGCCGTGGACCCCAGACCAACTCCTATCTTTCTTATCTTGAGCCGCCAGATAAGTGGACGGACATCATTGAGTCCACGAGCGCGGGGGGCAAGTACCAGCGTGACACTGCTCGCCAAATCCTGACGATGGTGCCCGTATGGTACTTGTATCCTTCCGAAGCCGACCTTGAGATGCTCCGTCGTGACCTGGAACTGTACCGATATCTGCTAAGGGAGAGAGTTGCCGGCCGTTGGAGTTACGTTTTCCACCCCGTCATTAAGGGCGATAAAGACCTCTTCTACTGCCAGAGGACAAGCCATGACCGCACCAAGGCCTGTATCATCCTGAAACACCGGAGCGAAAGCGAAGTAACAATCCTTCCGCGAGGTCTATTGCCCGAGCATAAATACGTTTTGGGATTTGACTCGACTCTGGAAACCACCCTGCGAACCGGAGCTGATCTGATGGCAAACGGCATCCTGATCAAAAACCAAGCACCGGGGGAACTGGTCTATCTGGACTTGCCTAACCGCCCGAGGTCTGGCCAGGACAAAGTGGCTCCGAAGGCGCCGGGGCGCGTTTACAGGCGCCGCGAGATGAACATCGGCCATAGTGGCGTGGCCCTTTATTGGTCGCCAGGCTCGGATGACAACTGGGTCAGCTTTTACGAAATTCGGCGAGGCGCAACGATTCTGGGCAAGGTAAGTAAGGGCAATTATTACTTTGACCACTCAGCCGGGTGGGATGCGGGCACCGATTACGCCGTTCGGACTGTGGATGGGGACGGCAATGTGAGCGGTTGGACCGTGGCACAGGGTATGGCCGATGAGCCGCTGACCGCAGCCGTGTTGGGTGGCCACTTCTCGGAGCGCGGCCGGGATGGATGGAGTGCCGAAACCACGACGGATGGTCACACGTTTGAGCCGATGAGATTTGTCCGGCCGGCCAAGCCTACAGCCGGCGATATGGGTGGCACACCCATTCAGCCAGGAGGCGTGGAAGGATACTGGGAAGGGGCGGGCTTAACACGCATCGGTCGCGGCTGGCAGCAAGCCTCCACCTCAGCCGCTTGTGTGCGAACTTGGACCGCCCCTATGCCCGGGACGGTGCGCATTGTCGGCCGTGCCATGAAGGAGTATTACCGTCGAAACCAGGGCGATCCACTGAGGGTGCGGATCCTGCATGGCGACAGCCCCGTCTGGCCTAAGGATTCCTGGGCGGTGGTACCGGTGGAAGATCTGACCGGCGTCACCCATGACCTAACCTTGAAGGTAGCTCGCGGCGATGCCATCCGCTTTGTGCTCGACAGAGGTACGTCCCCCGCCGATGACATCATCGCCTGGATGCCTCGAATTATCTATGAGGGTGTTGAGCCGAAAAATCTCGCCGCGGCGGTGGTGCGCATTGCTTGTGGGGCAAGAAAACCCTATGTGGACACCTCTGGAAACTCGTGGTCCGCAGATCGCTATTATCAAGGCGGACAGCCGGTGAAAACGACGACGGCCATTGAGGGTGCGCTGCCGACGCCTTCCGACCAGGCCCTTTATCAGGCCGGGCGCGAGGGCCGGGATTTTACGTACTCGATTCCTGTTCCTGACGGCGTCTACGTTGTGCGTCTGAAGTTTGTTGAATCGAAATACCCATGGGCGTCCCAGCGGGCGCTGAACCTGAGCATCAATGGCCAGCAAGCACTTCGTGACTTCGATATCTGCCAAGCGGCCCATGGCCCCAGACACGCATACGACAAAGCTTTCCGCGATCTTGTTCCCGACGCGGAGGGCCAGCTTGTTCTGCACTTCACCGGAGGGTTCAATCCCTTGCAAGAATCGCACCAGGCAACCATCCAAGCCATCGAGGTGCTTCCGGAACTAAAGCCTACCGTGAGAATCGACGTCGGCGCGGATGCCGAGTTTGTTGACTGGAACAGCTCCATCTGGAGTGCGGATGCCCATTTTACGGGCGGACATGTCATCAGGTCGAATGCTCCAGTCAGTCAGGCATCACCGACTCTCTATGACGAGGGGTTGTATCAAACCGCCCGATGCGGGAAAAACTTCAGCTACTCGGTGCCTGTCCCCCCCGGCTTGTACACAGTACATCTGAAGTTCGCCGAGCTCTGGCTTAAGGAGTTGGGCCAAAGACCGATGAACATCGAAATCAATGGCCGCTGCGTTCGCGAGTCGTGGGATCCGGCGTCCGCCGCCGGCGGCGTTGGCATGGCCGCGGATATCCGGGAGGAAGCCGTTGCCCCCGATCAACAGGGGCACATCACCATCAATGTCCGGGCCACGGGCAATAATGAGGCTATCCTGCAAGCGATCGAGGTTGAATAGAGGATTGTGCGAAATGTTGACCCTGCGAATAGAATGTGACACTTGCTGATCTGGTGATCACCCTTGACAACGCCTCGCTCATACTCGTAAAACACTGGCGGGTTTCTCTTTACGGAGGCAAATCATGCATTCGTGTCGGTTGTCTCTCCCGCTGACCGTTTTGGCACTCGCGCTGGCGGTGAATGTCTTCGCTCGCGAACCGTACGAAGTCACCATCGAGAACGATGTGATTATGAAAACTCGCGATGGCATAACCTTGCATGCGGACGTTTACCGCCCCAAGGCCGAAGGAAAGTTTCCTGTCCTCTTGGAGCGGACACCTTATGACAAACACATGGGTGTCAATTTCGGTTTGCAGGCCGCCGCCCGTGGCTACGTCTACATTGTTCAGGACTGCCGCGGCCGCTACACTTCTGGTGGTGATTGGTACCCCTTTAAGTACGAATCGCAGGACGGCTACGATACGGTGGAGTGGGCTGCTGTGCTCCCTTATTCCAACGGCAAGGTCGGCATGGTGGGCGGGTCCTACGTCGGGGCCACGCAGATGCTCGCGGCCATCGCCGCCCCACCGCACCTCGCCGGAATCCTGCCCGTGGCGACCGGCTCCAACTATCATGAAAACTGGACCTACCAGGGCGGAGCACTCACACAACTGTTTGACCAAGTCTGGACATCCGCCCTGGCGATGAACACTCTCGACCGCCGCGTGCCCAAGGAGCCCCACCTAAAATCCTGGCAGATGGTGCTGCCACTCGCCGATTTTCCAGTGTTGGTAACGGGTACCTCCGCGGGCCTGGCAGACTATTACCTCGACTGGCTCGCGCACCCCCGCTATGACGACTACTGGAAACAGTGGTCCATTGAAGAGCACTTCTCAAAAATCCAGGTCCCCGCTATCCATGTCGGCGCCTGGTACGACATTTTCCAGGACGGCTCCCTGAGCAATTATCTGGGCATCAAGGCCCATGGGGGCAACGAAGCTGCCCGGAAAGCCCAGCGGTTGATAATGATTGTCGGCGGCCACGCCGGTGGAGGGCCGAAAATCGGCGATGTCGATTTCGGCAAGGATTCTGTCTTAGACGTGAGTGCCCTCGACTTTCGCTTCTACGACAACCTGTTCAAGGGTATTGATAATGGTATGGCAAACGAAAAGCCGGTGAGGATTTTCGTCATGGGCAAGGATGTTTGGCGCGGGGAAGACAGTTGGCCACTTGCGCGAGCCAAACAGACACGTTATTACCTGCACTCCGCCGGCAGAGCGAATACCCTCAGTGGCGACGGCACGCTGAGCATCACCCCACCTGCAAGCGAGGCCGCGGACAAGTACACCTACGATCCCGACGATCCCGCGCCGTCGCGTGGCGGACCTATCGCGATGCATGGGTCTCCTGGTCCTGTCGACCAACGGCCAGTGGAAAACCGTGAGGACGTGCTGGTTTATACCGCTCCCGCCTTCCAACAGGACACAGAAGTAACCGGGCCGATCAGCTTGGAGCTTTACGTGAGTTCCTCGGCTGTGGATACGGATTTCACTGGCAAGTTGGTGGATGTGTGGCCAAACGGTTACGCGGAGAATCTGACCGAAGGAATTCTACGCGCCCGATACCGGCATTCCATGGAAAAAGAGGAGTTTCTGAATCCGGGCGAGGTCTACAAGCTGACGGTCGATCTCTGGTCCACTTCCAATGTGTTCCTGGCAGGCCATAAGCTGCGCTTGGAGATCTCGAGTAGCAACTTCCCGCATTTTGACCGGAATCTGAACACTGGAGAAGATCCGGAAAGCGGCACGCGCATGGTTAAGGCCACCAACCTCATCTACCATGACCGCGATCACGCCTCGGTCCTGGTTCTACCGATTGTACCGTGAGGAGAGAAAACCGCCGCGGGAAGTAGTGTCCGTGGTGTCCTTGCGATTTCGGGTTTCCAGGCAACCTGTGACTCAGGGGCTTTTCAAACGGGCTCCTGTGCATAGGCTGGAACCCTCATATAATGAGTAGTTTATTGATTGCAACTACGTTTCAGACGATTGAAGGTTTGCTTCTTTCCCGTCCGCGTCCTGTGCCAGGCTGAGCCCCTCCGTCGACGGCGAAAGTTTCCCTTCCATTTCTCGGCAACGTGTTTGCAGGACCTCTTCCCCTGCAGTAAACACTGCCCCAACCGCCGCCTTCTCCTCACCAAACTGAGAGACAACCACGTCCATGCCTTTGATTGATTGTGCGAGTGCCCGGTGCCGAAGATTGTAAAGGAGAGAACCTAGAAGAAGTTCCTGAGCCGCCTGAGGTACCTTCCCCTGCAAGACGATCCTCTCGGGGTTCAGCAAGTTGACAACACTGGCGAGAGCAACCCCCAAATACCTTCCCGCCTCTGAGAGAACTCTTTCTGACAGCCTATCGTGCGCTTGAGCGGCGGCTGCAATTTTTTCCACGGAAAGCTGATCCAAATTTCCACCGACTGCATCGGTGAGGCTCGAAGTGACTCCAAGCTGGAGTTCCTCCCGGACCCTCCTGATTATGGCTGACGCAGAAGAATAGAGCTCCAAGCAACCCCGGTTTCCACAACTACAAAGCTTTCCGTTCTCCTCGACCGTGACATGCCCCAGCTCGCCTGCCAGGCCATCGCGACCTGTGTAAAGATGGCCATCGACGAATATGGCCGAGCCGATTCCCACTCCAATGCTGATGAATATAAAGTTCCGCATATCCTTTCCGTGACCAAAACGTTGTTCCATTGTCGCTAATGCGTGGACTGTATCGTCAACAACAACGGGAAGCGTGTATTTCTCTTCGAAAATCTCTTTAAGGGGAATTCCTTCCCAGCCGCTGACTTGGGGCCAGAAGAGTACTTTGCCCGCTTGTTGATCAATTACTCCCGAAGAGGAAATCCCAATTGCACGGACCGCTGGATGCTGAGCGAGCAAGCGCTTGAGCGAATCGTGAACGACGTGGAGGAGATGATCTTTTCCCTTGGAGGTCTCCGAGGGGAGAGATTCGTAATCCAGGATCTTCCCAACAAAGTCGGTGACAACGATTCCAATATGCCATCTGCCGATGTCGATGCCGATCAGTTTCGCTAGTCCTGGATTCATGCCGAGTAGAATCCTGCGCCGACCGCCGCTCGATGGAACAAATCCTTGCTCTAAAATAAGCCCATTCGCCCGAGCCTGAAACACGATGGCGCTCACATAACTGGGCGCGATACCCGCTCTTTGAGCTAAGTCCGTTCGGGAAAGAGGTCCGCACGTATAAATAAGTTTAAGCAACTTGAAGGGATCGGTTTTTCGCATTCTATTAGAGCCTCACACCTTAATTGAACGATAACCAGTATACACGACGGCGGGGTTCCCGCTGGCTACCCGCCGACCCCCACGCCGATCAGTTTGTTGACGGCCAACTGCGATTATTCCATTGACTCGACAAAGGGCAGCAGCGCCTAGTCAAGCTTTCCCAGGTAGCGGGTCCATTGTTGGGCGTCGTACTTGCGCACAATGTGGTAGGGACTGTCCACATCGACTCTCCTTTTCCTTGAGATTTTCCCATCCCGATCCTATCCGAATCAGGCGGGAGAACCGTCGCCTTACCTTCAACGAGTTTTCGCGGCTTTCTCCATATGGCACATATTTCAAAATTATTGTTATATAACCATATTTGTGGAGAAATATCAAGACTACACATCAATAAAGGAGCAAAAATAGAAATAGTTTGCTGAGATTGAAGTGATTAATAATGATTACGAAAAAAGTTCTTGACAGGCCCAATTCCCTCGTGATACAAGCGCGTCGTGTGAGGTAGTCTCACAAAGAAAGGCGATAACCGAGTTCCCGATCCCCACTCGGTAGGCTGTGTCGAGTCGTGAGGTAATCAAAGTCCAAAAAGGACTGTTATAGAAACCGGAGAAACAGTGCTGCCGTTCTTATTCCGCATTTACTACAGACTTTTGGGGGCAGAGGCTCAACATGAAAACAAGGCGGAGCCGACAGACGTACGCGGTGCCGCCGTTCCCAATACGAAGATGACGGTTCCGTATATGGACATCAACGTGGGATTCACGGCAACCATAGGACCGCGCTTTGTCGAAACGCATGAGTGCGAGCCCCCCATGCTCATCAAGTCCCTTGAGGCGGAAAGGGAGGGGATGCGCCATCGATTCGGTAGCGCGTGACGGCACTTTTATCAGGGAAGAGATTATTTCACCTTCCGGCGTCGGCGAGTGCTCAGGAAGGAATGTTTAATACTGCAATCCGCATCGATTGCGGTGCGGACTTAGGGTTTGAGGTGGTCTCTAGCCACATTTGCGTTGGGTCTTGGGTGCCTTTGAAACTTAAATCAGGAGGATAACAGTGATAAAAAGAATGGCACCAGTTCTAATGACAAGAATGAACTGCCGGATTGCCCTATTGCTTCTGTGCACGGCCTTCCTGGCTGTGCCCGCCGCTGCCCAGTTCTCCCGCAGCCAAATCTCGGGTTTTGTACGGGACGCTAGCGGCGCCGTCGTCCCAGGTGCGAAAGTCCTGCTGGATATACCCAGCAAGGCGCTCAAGCGCACCACGTCCACCGACAACACCGGCTTCTACGTCTTACCGGATCTGCCCGGCGGGACGTATCAACTCACCGTCGAAGCTAAAGGCTTCAAGACGTATATTCAAACGGGGATTGTCCTCGATTCGGCCGCGGCTTTGGCGATTGACGCCAAACTCGAGATCGGCAGTCTCTCGCAGAGTGTGGAGGTCACCGCCAAGTTGCAGGAAGTGCAGACCGGCTCCACCGACGTCAGCCACTTACTCCAGCCTGTTCAACTTACCGAGCTTCCCATTCTCGGGCGCAACGTCCTGAGCCTGTCAGGTATGTTGCCCGGCGTCATCTACCGCAACGGCGTTATGGATGACCGCGGCACCAGCACCAGCTTCGGCGGTTTCTTTATAAACGGCTTGCGGAAGCACTTCAACTTCTACACCATCGACGGGCTGAGCAACATGCAGAACGACACCTTGATTCTCTGGAACAATACGATTTCCGCCGACTTCCTCCAAGAATTCAAGGTGACCACCAGCGCTTACTCGGCCGAATACTCACGCAGCGCCGGCGCGCAGGTGAACGCGGTGACCAAAAGCGGCACCCGCGACTTCCACGGAGATGCCTACGAATTCGTGCGCAACGATAAGATGAACGCGCGCAGCGAACTCCAACCCTGGCCCACCACCATTGCCCCTTACAAGTTTAACGACTTCGGGTGGACGCTGGGAGGCCCCGTGTATATTCCCGGGAAGTGGAACAAGGACAAGAGTAAGCTTTTCTTCTTCGCGGGGCAGGAATTTCGCCGTGTGCTCTCACCTGCTAATAACGTGGGGATCGTGCCCACGGCCCAGGAGCGGGCGGGGAACTTCACGGGCATCACGCCCACCCCCAAAGACCCCACCACCGGCTTAGCGTTCCCGAACAATACAATACCCACGGCGCGAATGAGCGTAAACGGCCCCAAGCTCGC
>Ga0181533_1004220_pt1 | contig 14896 bp, 15 predicted proteins | sample PEATcosm2014_Bin_45_FD_119772 | JGI IMG/M metagenome (GOLD analysis project Ga0181533, IMG submission 119772) | Peatland microbial communities from MTU Mesocosm Facility, Houghton, MI, USA - PEATcosm2014_Bin11_60_metaG | ecosystem: Environmental > Terrestrial > Soil > Wetlands > Peat | place... | reverse complement strand
TCCAGGCCGGACAAGCGGGCCATCTCGATCTCGCTGGGCGTGCAGATACCGGGCAGGATGACGGCCCCTTTGCCCATTGCGTAGTCCACGACGCTTGGGTTGAAACCCGGACTGACCAGGAACCTCGCGCCGGCGTCGAGCGCCCGATCCACCTGATCCACGCTGAGCACCGTCCCTCCCCCCACCAGCATTTGGGGACGACGCCGCGCGATCGTAGCAAGGGCGGTGGCGGCTTCCTCGGTCCGGAAGGTGATCTCGGCACACGGCAGCCCCCCCTCCATCAGGGCGTCTGCTACAGCGGTTGCGAGCTCCGGATCCGGGATCTCGATAACAGGGATGAGCACGAGCTCACCCAGGCGTGCCACGACGTCAGCATCCACTTCTCACCTCACTTGACACCCATCATCACACCATCGATGGTCAACCTCAACCGCCATCAAGAGAACGAGACGCCTCCTAGTCTGGTCGCGTGCACCGTAGACCGTGCCCACCCCTCGGGGAGATCGCCACGCACGCGGCTCCGCGTAGGAGCCCGACGCACGCCGGCCAACAAACGGAGCGACGACCCTTCCTGGCATATGGGCGTTGCTAGCCCTCCAGAGATAGTTGAAAGGCAATTGTCCGACGGTATATCTTCCCCGGCACGAGCCCTGGCGAGGCGGAATTCGGATGGTTCGGCGCATCCGGAAGGTGCTGGCCCTCCAGGACGAAACCATCACCTTTGGCCCTAAAACACACCCCCCGCCTCCTACGCAGCTCACAACCTCCGCCAGCGTGCACCCGTTCCCGCGACCCTGCACGCAAGCCCAAGCCTCCCGCTTCATCAACCCCTCCAGCATTGACCGATGATCAACCCTTACTTCGCACCCGTCATTCCTCCATCGACGACAAGGCCGGACGCCATTACGAATCTGGCTTCATCAGACGCCAGATAGAGAGCTGCATATGCAACGTCCTCGGGCTTGCCAAGGTCGTGCGTTAGCTGTCGCTTGCGAATGGACTCAAGTCCCTCTTCGCGATCGCTGTAGGATTCTGCGAGGTAGCGCTCAACAAAGGGAGACAGGATTGTCCCTGGGAGTAGTGCGTTCACGCGGACTCCATAGGGAGCCAAGTCCACCTGCATACATCTAGTCATGGCGAGCACCGCTCCTTTCGAAGCACCATATGAGACACGACGCGCGACGCCTATAGCCGCTAGACTGGATGACATGTTGATGATGGCCCCTGAACGCTGCTCGATCATCGTGGGCACGACAGCCCGAGACATCAGGTAAACGCCGCGGACGTTCACGGCCATCACGCGGTCAAAGAGTTCCGGAACAGTCTCGAGCACGTCACCGACGCCGCTGATGCCTGCGTTATTGAACAGCACGTCGATGCGGCTGAAGCGGGCCAAGACGGAAGCCACCGCTGCTATCGTCTGTTCCTCGTCCGCGACGTCCAAGTGTTCCCTTACGGCAGTCCCGCCAGCCTCTGTAATCGCTGCGACAGTAGCCTGCGCGCCCGAGTCATCAACATCTGCCACCGCGAGGGTGGCGCCCTCGCGTGCAAAGAGGCGGGCAGTCGCTTGTCCTATCCCCGACCCAGCGCCGGTGACGAGGCAGACCTTCCCTGCAAGCCGGCCGCTGGGCCACTGGTGCAAGGGCGCGGTGTTGGCCGCCGTTGGTCGCTGATACGTATCTTGCAGAGCCATGTCGAGCCACCTCTAGTCAAAGTTGCCGCAGGTCGGGCTAGCACACCACCTCGCTGGAAGCGCGGCCGCGCGGGGGGACGGTATGCCCGTGATCGTGGTCCGAGGAAGCCGAGGTGTGACGGGTGTGGAGGCTGACTCGGACGTGTTTGGCAAATCCGCTGGACCCCACGCGCATGTCGCTGGGTCAGGAAGCGCCCGTCGGCCAACCTCTGCATCCCGCGGCTATCCGCAGTCGCCCAATCGCGAGACTGGAGTTGGGTCAGCGATCTCAGCCACCTCGCGAGAGGAGCCGTATTCAGGCATGCCCAGTCGGTCGAGCACGAGGTCAACAGCTCGCCCACTTTCATCGAACAAGGGGGAGGGTAGGTGGTAGGCGATCCTATACCACACATCGCCGATCCTCACGCGATTGTTAGGCTTGAGGCGATTCGCCTGAGTGTCCGCCTGCGTGTCAGTCATGTCACCATCTCCTATCATCCGAGTGATCCCTGTGCATTGCCACAACCGAGCTGAGCGGGCTGGCCAGGCGCTGACACACTGGAGTGATCAAGCTCAACCACTGATTGGCACCCAAGCAGCTGGAGAGTCCGTATGAGTTCATCGCGTAGGATGTCTAGCACGATCCTAACGCCCCGTTCGCCTCCCACTGCGAGCCCGTAAAGGTAGGGGCGCCCTATGAGGACCGCGCGTGCGCCGAGGGCAAGGGCCCTAGCGACGTCCGAGCCTCGGCGGACACCGCTGTCCAGGAGCACCTCGGTTGTCGCCCCGACGGCCTCCACGACCTCCTCGAGCACATCAATCGTTGCGGGCGCAGCGTCAAGTTGTCGCCCGCCGTGGTTTGAGATGATGACTGCATCTGCGCCGGCGGCAACTGCTCGACCCGCATCGTCTCCTGTGAGGATACCCTTGGCCACTACGCGACCTGACCAGCGGCGTCGAATCCACTCGAAGTCCGCCCAGGTTGCCGGACTCGACATCCACGCCTCGGTGGCCTTCTCAAGAGATATGGGGCTGCCACCGCTCTGGAGCATGTCAACGTTGGGTTGACCGAGAGGAAAGCCTGCGCGCGCGAAACGATACACCCAGCGCGGGTGGGCAGCGACCTTCGGAGCGAACCTAAGCATACTTGCCAAGTCAACCCGGTCTATCGCCGGCGTTCCCCCCGGCCGAACACCCCCGTTACGAATATCGCGTTCCTTATGACCCACCACCGGTGTGTCGACCGATACTACGAGAGTTCTGTAGCCGGCTTTCGCTGCACGATCTACAAGTCGCTCGGCACCGGCACGGCCGCCGAGCTTGTACAGCTGGAACCAGTGCGGCGCGCCGCCCCCCTCACTCATGCCCTTTTCCAGCAGGGAGCCGCTTAGCGTGCCAACAACCGCGATCGTGTGTGCGCTCGCGGCTGCACGCGCCGCTCCTGCCTGACCATCCGGGTGGAACATGCTAAGCCCGCCACACGGTGCAAGCAGCACCGGGAGTGACAGTTCCGTGCCAAGCACGGTGGTCCTCAGGTCAGGCTCGCCGACGTCCACGCCCGTGAGAGGGCGGAATAGGATGCGGTCGAAGGCCCGACGATTCGCCTTGGTCGTGAGTTCATCGTCGGCCCCCCCCTCAATGAAGTCGAACACAACCTTGGGAAGGAGCCGCCGGGCCCGACGCCGCGCTTCGTCCACGCTGTAGATACTCGTCGTCATTGCCACTCCTCATAGAGAGCGCGCACCGCGACGCGGCCCTTAACTGAGTCTGTCGTCCGGGGACCTGCACGGAGCATCAGCACGCCAACACCCTGTCCATAGCAAGTCGAATCCTGCCCTCGTCGGGGACGAGACTTGCCTCGAGCTCGGGATCGAAGGGGTTCGGTAGGTCAGGCATTGTCAGGCGCTCAACTCCCCTCAAGCCCGAGATCCGGCCCTCGACCACTCGAGCAACAATCTCTGCGGATACGCTCCCGGTGATGGGCGCTTCTTCAACCACGAGGAGCCGTTTCGTCTTCGTGACTGACTCGGTGATGAGGTCTATATCCATTGGTTTGATTGTCACTGGGTCGATTACTTCGATCGAAGGGCCACGCTCGAGCTCCGCAGCACGCACAACTCTCTCGACTAGCTGGCGCATCCAACCCCAGGCGACGACCGTTAGGTCGGCTCCCTGTGTGACGATCGACCCGAATTTCAGGTTGCGCTTATAGCCGGTCAGGTCGCTCACAGAGACCGCCTGACGCATGTCGTATAGCCGACGATGCTCGAGAAAGATCACCGGGTCCCCACATCCGAGCGCCGCTCGTAATGATCCGATCGCCTCTCTCACATCCCCAGGTACGACCACGACCAACCCAGGCACATGGTGTAACAATCCCTCGATTGCCTGCGTGTGCTCCGGCCCGGCAGCGATACCTGACGAGCACATGGGCATCCTCAACACCAAGTTGATCGGTGCATCCCAGTGGTGCTGGAACCGCCACTTTGCGATGTCGTTCATCACTTCGCTGCCGGCGCAGAGTAGGAAATCCGCCGAGTACACTTCCGTGACCACCGTCAGCCCAGCGAGTGCACCACCTAGTGCCAGACCTACTATTACATTCTCCACGACCGGCGTTTCAATGATCCGGCGCGGGCCAAATTCCTCGACTAGGCCCTGAGTGACGCCGGCGGCACCGCCCCACGTCGCGATGTTCTCACCCACGACCACCATCCTGGGCTCACGGGTAAGCTCGGAGCGGAGAACCTCCCGCAGCCCGTCGCGGAAGCTAATGTCACTCATCTCAACCTCCACTCCTTTTGCCCCACATGCCTTTCTGGTAGTAGAGGTGCTCTTGCAGGGACGCCATGTCGGGGCCCGGCGACTGCAGCGCACCGTCGAAGGCCTCATCCAGCTCCGCATCCACGCCCGCCTTGATTCCAGCCACATCTATCGGGGGTGCGAAGGCAGACTCAGCCACCCGCCTCTCGCACATTGCTATCGGATCGCGCTGCCGCCAGACCTCAACCTCTTCCGCCGAGCGATACCGCGAGTCGTCGTCAGCGGGGATATGAGGGTCAACCCGATAGGTCTTCATCTCCAGAAACGCCGGGCCAAGCCCGGCGCGCGCGTACTCTGCCGCAGCTGTGCATGCATGATAGACGGCGCCCACGTCGTTGCCGTCGACGACTGCCACGGGAAGCGGGGCCGCCCGAAACATCCCCGACATCCCACCAGCAGAGTACAGCGCTTCCGTTCGGGCCGAGATGGAGAATCCGTTGTTCTCCGCCACGAAGATCACGGGGAGTCGTAGCAGACAGGCTAGGTTCAGTGCCTCATAGAGGGGACCTCGGGTGCCCTCCGCCTCTCCAAAAGGGCACATGACCACCTGCTGTTCGCGGCCCGCGGCCAGCCCAAGGCCAACTGCAATCCCAAATCGGCTCCCAAAGATGCTATTTCGCCCTACAACCCCGTGGTCCGCCGAAACGACGTGCATGATCCCGCCATGTCCGTGGCTGCCGCCAGACGTCCTGAGCAGCAGGTCACCAACCAGCACCGACAGGTCAATGCCCTTAGCTAGAAGCATGCCGAAGTCTCTGTACGTGAAAAGAAGGTAATCGTTCGATTGAGCGGACAACCCGACGCCCACCGACATCGCCTCCTGACCTACACCCGAGTGGTAGTTCGGGACCCGCACGCCGCTGGCCAGAAGACGCTGGCAGCGATCGTCGATGCCCCTGCTAGTAAGCATGAGGCGATATGCTGCAAGGGTAGTGCTCCGATCCATCCTCTTACCCCTACAGCATCACAGCCAGCGGCTTAGCCGCATGGAGCTCAAGTGGCTCTCGCGGGAACCTAGTGAGTGTGTCACATCCATCGGCAGTGACAAGCACCATGTCCTCATTACCGTAAAGCCAGCCGTCGGCATCTAGACGCGGCTCAACCGTAATCACCATATCCTCGGAAAGAATCATCTCCTCCATACCCATGTCTGGCCGACTGTGCACGTCGAGCCCTAGGCCGTGTCCGAGGAAACCGTCCCAGAGGTCGAAGCCGCCCTCCTTGGCGACACTCTGAGCTAGGCGCACGAGATCCTGAACTTGCGCGCCTGGTTTGACGGCCTTTCGGACCTCGACAGACATGTCCAAGGATGTATCGTATGCTCGCTGCTGGCGGTCGGTTGGCTTCCCCACAACCCGTGTCCGCGATGTGTCAATGGGGTATCCCATGTAGCGCATGCCGATGTCCCAGTTTACCGCATCGCCATCCATGACGATCTTCGTGCTCAGGGGGACGTGGAGCCGGCATAGCCTGCCAACTGGTCCTGAGCTGATCAAGGACGGTGAGATAGGCGAACACTCCTCGTAGATTGGATCAGCGTCGCGCATTACTGCCTCAGCCGCTCGAATCAGCTGGAGCTCGCTACGGCCCCCACCTTCCCGAAGTGCGTTGACGAACGCTTCGTGACCAGCGTCCCCTATCTTTGCTCCCTCGCGGAACAGAGCGACCTCCCAAGGGCTCTTTATCAGCATAAGGCCCTCGACCAGAGTCGAGGGGAGTAGCTCCGCCTCGGGGAGCAGCTCACGAAGGTCCAGGTACAGCGGAGCGGGGAACTTGTCCCAGGTTTCAATCCCAACGCGCCCCGTTGCCTCGTTCTCCAGCAGAAGTCGAGCAATGGATTCGGCCTCGGACGGCTGCCGTGCTAAGTCCCCTCCGAAGCTGCTGAGCGTCGTACGGGCGGTGCAGGCCTCACGATCGAGAAGCTGACCCTTGTCGAAGACGAGTACCGGCTCTCCCATCAAGGGCAAGACGAGGAGCGACGCGTCAAAGATGTTGATGTCTTTCCGATCCGGTCCACGGGACAACCATCCGCCGCGGTCAGGCCAATACCCAGACAGGTACCGGAGCGCGCCATTCATCTTGGTGTTGCCGTAGACCAGCAACGCCGTGTAGCCTTCCTGTCGCATCACGGCTCGCGCCCGGGCTATTCTCGAGGCTACCTCGTCGCATAGATTGCGCTCTCCTTCCACTGGTCACTCCCCCTTTCCCGCAGCTCTGTTCTCAAGACCAATGATCTCCCGAGCTTCGGCCGGGCTCGCCACCTCCCTCCCCATGTTTCGCGCCATACTCGTGACTACCTCGACCAACTGCGCGTTGTGCTTCGCGAGTTCGCCGCTGGGCAGATACGGGTTGTCCTCCCAACCAACCCGGCAATGGCCGCCAAGCGCAATCGCCATGGGGAGCAGCTGCCACTGTGCCTTCGGATCCATCACACTCAGGTTCCAATTCACGTTCGGAGGCAGGTGGCGCACAAGAAAGAGCAGCGCGTCTGGCGTCGGGGGAGTCCAGGCACCTCCCTGCCATCCGAGGAAGAGGGTGGCCCAGACTGGATCCTTGAGCAGCCCTCTTTGCCGTACGAACTCAAGATTCCAGAAGGCGCCCGTGTAGAAGCTCTCAATCTCCGGCTTCACCGCATGTTCCGCCGCGGCCCGGCAGTAGAGCTCTAGCTCGTCGCGGGGATGGAGTGAATACATCTCATTGGGCGGCAGCGCGGGATCCGGCTGAAAATACTCGTCGTGCACGTTGAAGCAGAAGGACATCATCTCCGGACCTAGGTCCATGAGCTTGATCTTCTCTTCCACGCGGGCGCTGGCGATGCCAAACTGGATAACCGGATCGACAGCGCTCGTTATCTTCGCCGTGAGGTCCCGCCACCCCTCGTAGTCGATCTTCGACAGCTTTCTTCCGTCGGCCTGCATGGTGGGATCGAGATAGTGGACTCCATGATGGTGGGCAATGCTAGCGCCAGCGTTGACGGCATCGATGTACTGCTGCGCGACTGCCGTGGTGTCTGAGATCCGCGGCATGTGAGGGTTGCCCGGATACGACATCGATGAGTCCACAGTGACAGTGATGATCAGTTTATCCATGGATCCGTCCTATTTTGTTGGGCGCTGGGCCCACGGTGATTGTATGCCTACCGTCGTCTCGAGAGCGGGGCGCCAGCCGGTAACGTCGCGAAGTCGGTTGCGAGTCGCGCGGCGGATTGGGTGGCGGGGCAGAGTTCAGAGTACTGGGGGGCCTGTGGATCATGGCAAGAACGTGATGACATGCGTGGCCGATTGCCGCCGCTTCGAGGACCGCGACAAGTATCCCGCCTCGGGTTCCGTGGCATACGTACAGGCTCACTTCATGGCTCACACACGACGAGGGTCAAGACGCATGGATTGCTAGCCGTATGAAGGACACAGTTGGTCGCGACACGCGCGTCTTGTGCCCCGGCGTCGAGCAGCGACACCACGGTCCGGTTCAGGCTCCTTCTCCATTGGGGAAACCTGCTGCCGGTGATGTCCAGGCGGAGACGCTGTCCCTTCGCGATGAAGGCGCACGTGTCTCCTAAATCGATGGTAATAGGTTGCGCCCCGGGCGAGCGGTCGTTCAGCGCCTCCACGCGGGCCAGGCCTTCAACGAGATTGACGGAGCGCCCCTCCGGGAGGACTCGGCACAGTGTGGCGGCGAAGTCGGTCTCGGGGCAGTCGGTCACTACTACAGCGTTCAGTCGGACTGGGCCGGCGATCAGCAGATCGTCAGATAGGGGCTCAGTGGTGTACACCAGGGTGGTTGTTAGCCCTTCAAGTGGGGCTTGATCGGCTGGCCCCATGGGATCGCGCCCGCCCTGGCAGCAGGAGTGGCCACCACGCGCCGCAATCGCGCCAAGGGGATCGTAGATGCATATATCTGGAGGCTCCCCCTCAGCTGGCGCTTCACGGTCCAGGCGCCCGTCACCGAAGACCGAGTTCGCACGGCCGTTACTGTGCAAGAACAGCTGCATTTCGCGAGCGCCCGTCGGGGGCCACGTGTTCTCGTACATCCAAGTCTCTCGACCAAGGACGAACGCCTCAACCGGTGGGCGTTCGGCGAGGGAGGCGCCTTGCAGAAAGTGACTAAACCATTCCAGCTGCCGATCATCCACGTGACGAGAGCTTGCGGCGGCCGACCAAGACCAGGGCGCATGCCACCACGGTCCCATGAGCAGACGCTGGGGCGATGCCGCTGCGTGAAACGCCGCCAGCGTGCCGCGCTGAAACGCGTCATACCACCCTCCCACGCACAGCATCGGTAACGGGGAACAAACGTCGAGCTCAGCATACCGATCCCAGTACGGATCGAGAGGACCGTGTTCGGCCCACTCGGGCCACGGCGCGCCTCGCAGGCCGCCCTTACCACATGCTGCTCTGAGTGGAAGCCTGAACCACTCCGACTCCACATCATATGAGGTGGCTCGAATAGCTTCGACGGCAGCATCATCACCTTCTCGGCGCGCTCGGCCGGCTGCAAGCTCCAATCCCCAAGACAGACAGAAGGCGAATGCGAGCACCCCTGAAGGCAGAGCCCAGTCATCGCGCACCCGAGTGGAAAAGAAGCCTGGCGCAAGTGTAACGAGGCCGCTTGGCCGACCCGCAGCCACCGGCACCTGGATCGCGCCTGCGTAAGAGTATCCATAAGTTGCCACCAGGCCGTTGCATTCCTTAAGGCTGGCCAACCAGTCCACTGTTGCGCGCCCATCACGACCCTCTGTCACAAGCGGGTCCCAGCGACCGCCGCTATCAAAGCGTCCCCGGACATCCTGGACTGCCACGAGGAAGCCGTGGCTTGCGTACCAGGCGGGATGGGCGTAGCCAACCGTTTCAGCGATACGGCGCCCATAAGGCACACGCAGTAGCAACGCAGGATACCGGCCAGGCTGACGAGGACGGTATAGGTCGGCCACCAACCGGGTGCCGTCATCGAGCACCATGGCGGCGTCTTCTCTTGTGACTGAGTTGAACATGTCTTATGCGGCTCCGTTCGATTCCTGCCGACGCGTCCCAGTGATGAACCCTATCACCTCCTCCTCCGTTGTGTTCGTCGCCTGAACGACCGCAGTCAACTCGCCACGTCGAAGCACAGCGATGCGATCCGCCACGTCCATCACTTGCCTAATGCTGTGGCTAACAAGTAGCACCGTCATCCCGCGGTCACGGATCCGACGGATAAGCTCAACGATCTGTTTCTGTTGTTCCGGGCCCAGAGCTGCCGTTGGCTCATCCAAGATGAGTAGTCGCATCGCCCAGGCAGCTCCTCGAGCAACGGCGGCCGCTTGACGCTGCCCACCCGACAGAACCTTCACGGGGGCGTTCACGCCAGGAACGGTCACATGCAGATCGCCCAGCTGCTCCAACGTGGTCCGGCGCATCTCGCCTCGGTTCAGCCAACCAACCCATCGAAGCGAGTTCCGCCACCCGCAGGTCACGACCTCACGACCCAGGAAGACGTTCCCCCAAACGGCCACATTTGGTGCGAGGGCCAAGCTTTGGTGGACCGTCTCAATGCCTCGACGGCGTGCGTCATGCGCGGAGTGCAGGGTCACCCGCTCGCCGCCAATCGCGACGGCACCCTCGGAGGGCTGCTCAACGCCAGCTAGGAGCTTTACTAGGGTGCTCTTGCCGGCCCCGTTGTCTCCAACCAAGGCGAGCACTTCGCCCTCGACGATGTCCAGATTGACGTTGGACAGCGCCGTGACTCCCCCATAGTGCTTTGAGAGGCCGCGTACCGCGACGGTTACATTACCCAACCCAACATTCCCTGGTTGAGCCCGACATCCCGTACCGCATTTCAGTGCGGGATGCCGAACCCTTTCCTACGCGATATGGCGCTTAGTTACGGGCTGTAAGAGTTGACATTTGAACTGTCCACCATCGTGATCGGGACGCTGATAGTGGGCCCGGGGGACGGTTTGCCTTCAATGGCACGGATCGCCTGCTGCACGCAATCCTGACCCATCAGGGTCGGATTCTGACCGACCGTTGCCGTCATGGTACCCGCCTTGATTGCCGTCAGCGCGACTGTGTCCCCGTTGTAGCCGACGATGGGGATGGACCGCTTGTAGATCTGCTGCACGGCCTGAAGCGCGCCCACGCCCATCTCGTCGTTCTCGGCGAAGATTGCCGTGAGGTTCGGGTGGGCAGTAAGCAGCGTGGATGCTACATCGTATCCTGTGTCGGTCACCCAGTTACCGGGCTCCGATTGGATCACCTGGATATCGGGGTCCGCATCTAGCACACTCATCAAACCTGACAGGCGTGCCAGACCGGTCGTGTCACCGAGCGTTCCGGGAATCACGCCCAGGACCCCGCCGTTAGGCATAAGCTTCTCGATGTACTGACCAGCGATGACTCCGCCCTGCGTGTTCGGGGACGCGATGTAGGTGTAGATGTTCCCGCCCGCCGAACTCTCGTCAACCGTGATGACCGGCACCTTGTCCGTATTGGCCGCCTGGACAGATGGGACGATGGCGTGCTCATCCAACGGCGCCAAGCAGAGCGCGTTCACTTTCTCGGCGAGAAGAGTCGCAATGCCGGTGTTCTGTCCCTGCGTGGTTGTCGGCGCATCAACCAGGAGCTTGACGCCAAGGCTGTTTGCCTCTTGCTGCGCAGCTTGCCGTAGGGTCTGATAGAATTCTATTGCTGCGCCATTGATGGAGAGCCCGATCCTCATCGAGGACACACTCACCGTGCTGCTGGTAGCGCCGCTGCTGCTGGTAGAGCCCCCGCATGCCGTTAGTCCGAGCAATGGGAGCAGCCCCGCGGCCAGCCAGAGTTTGCGTCCGGGTCGGATGGTCTTCTGCATATTCTCTACCTGTCGTCCGCTCATGTGAGTACCAATCCTTCTCTCATGTAAGTACCAATCCTTTTTCAGTCCCAGCCATAAGCTCAAGTCCTCCACGTCCCCTTCTTCAGGGCATTCGCTGTTCCTCCGTCGACGGTGCTCGCTATGGAGCGCGACGTTAGCGGTCACTGTTCTCTCCGCGAGGCCGCAGCAGATAGTCGATCGTGACGGCCCCAAGGATGAGGCAGCCGATCACCACTTCCTCCCAGAAGGCTGCGACATTGAATAGTTCAAGTCCGTCTTCCAGGGAAGCTATGAGGATGACCCCGAGAGCAGTCCCACGAATGTCGCCGACTCCCCCAAAGAGGGATGTGCCACCAATCACAACTGCCGCTAGAGCGCTGAGTAGATCACTGCTTCCAATGGAGCCATTGCCCGAGGCGATCTCCGCGGCAACTATCATCCCAGCCAACGCCGCTAACCCTCCGCTGAGGGCGAGGACGGTGACGCGCAACTGACTGATCCGCAGACCTACCGAACGCGCGGCCCACTCGCTGTCGCCGAGAACGTGGACGTGGAGTCCAAAACGCGTCCGCGTCATAAGGAGATACAGGGCAACACCTATGGCCACAGCGATAATGACGTCCACTGGTATAGGTCCGACAGACCCCTGGCCTATATCCGTGAATGAGCTCGGTAGGCCGTAGACCGGATTGCCATTCGTTATGACAAGAGCAATGCCAGAAGCGACGCTAAGCATGCCAAGCGTTGTTATGAAGCTCGGCACGCGAAACAGGACGCGGATAAGCCCGCTCACGCACCCCGCCAGGATGCCCGCGATAACGGTCGCGCAGATTGCAAGTGCGACGGGAAGATGGCCGTTTACTATGAGCAATGCCGAGACGGCTGCCCCTAAGGCCTCGACTGATACGACGGAGAGGTCGATCTCGCCTGCTACTAGGACGACGGTCAAGCCCATCGCGATCAGGGCAATGTTCGCTGAGTGGCTGAAGATGTTGGAGACGTTTAGGGCTGTGAAGAAGTAGGGATTGGATAGGGACAAGCCGACCCAACACACAATGACCATCACGAGCGTGCTCGCGTTGCGGAGGTGCCCGAGGATCTTACGAGGGGATTGCGTGATAAATAGTCGCCCTATGGAACTGGCTCCCCGGCCACCTAAGCCGGCCGATGGTTGCTCGACGGAGGTGGCGCGCGGATCTTCATTCATTGGGCGCTACGTGGAAACACTTGTTTTCAATGCATCGCAGACGTGCTGGACGTGTTCTCGCATTGCTTCCGCGGCCGCAACCGCGTCATGGCGTGCAATGGCTGCGGCGATTTGGTGTAGATCGCGAACAGTCTTCTCACGCATGTTCGAAATCGGATTGGTGAGCGTTCTACTGGTGCGGGCGAGCTCCTCCAAGCTGTCCATGAACCGCGACAGGAAAGAGTTGTTGGCGAGGCGGCGAACCTCAGAGTGGAACGCCAAGTCCACCTCGAGGAAGCCGGGAGGATCATTCACAAGCCCGGCGGCTTCGACCACGAGTTCGCGGAGGCGTATGATATCGGGCTCGTCGGCACGGGCGGCAGCTAGTTGGGCTAGTCCCGGCTCGAGCACTAGTCGCGCCTCAGCTACCTGAGAGAGCGCGGTGTGATCTATCGATACCGCGAATTGGAGAGGCTGCATGAGCGATGCCAGATCCAGTGGACCTACAAAGACGCCGGCTCCGTGGCGGATTTCCAAGACGTTCATTGATGCCAAACTTCGCAGCGCTTCACGCACAACTGTGCGGCTAATGCCCAATTGTTCGGCCAGAGTGCGCTCCGCCGGGAGCTGGTCTCCGGGAGCTAGGCTGCCTTCGCTGATCAAGGCAAGGATGCGTTCGCCTACGCGCTGGGCGAGGCCGTCCGGACGTCCCAGGGCTTGGGAGAGGGTGGGTACTGGTCTGGCCACCAGGTGACTATGTCACCAGGCTTCTTGGGAGTCAAGCCGCCGTATTACGTCATCCAGAATCTGACCCTGGGGGTCATCGTCCCGTCAGCCGTGATTCTTACCGAGACCATCCGGCCCGGGGCGCGGCGGAGGACGCCATGCGGGTCAGGGATCGCCATGAGCTGGCTGCGGAGTTGGCGGCTCGGTACCGAAGCGGAAGCCGGAGGGACCGCACCGCGATGCTCGACGCCTTCTGCCTGGCCACCGGCTACCACCGCAAGTACGCCATCGCGGTGCTGCGCGGGCGTTGGCGGGTGGCGGTGCGTCGGCGAGGTGCACGGACCCGGCGCTACGGCCCGGAGTTCCAGAGGGCGCTGCTGGTGGCCTGGGAGGCCTCCGGCTACGTCTGCTCCGAGAGGCTCCAACCTTTCCTCCCCGAGCTGGTCTCGCTTCTGGAGCAGCACCAGCATCTCAGCGTCGATGACGCCACCCGCGACCTCCTCCTCCAGGCCAGCGTAAGCACCGTCGAGCGGACCCTGGCCCCGAAGCGCAAGGGCCTGGTGGGCCGACGCATGGCCCAGACCAAGCCGGGCACCCTGCTGCGCCGTCAAATCCCCGCTCTGGTGGGACCCTGGAAGGCCGAGGACGTCCCCGGCTACCTCGAGATCGACCTCGTCTCCCACAGCGGCGAGTACGCCGCCGGCACCTTCCTCTACACCCTTTCGACCGTCGACCTGGCCACCGGTTGGACCGAGCGGATCGCCTTGCTGGGCAAGGGCCAGACCGGGGTGGTCGCCGGCCTCGACCGCATTCGCGAGCAGCTGCCCTTCCGCCTCCGCAGCCTCCATCCCGACACCGGCAGCGAGTTCATCAACTTCCACCTCTTCGACTACTGCAAGGACCGCGGCATCGAGTTCACCCGTTCCCGGCCCTACCACAAGAACGACAACTGCCCACGTTGCGGAGTTCGGCGAATCCGACCACCCAGTTCGGGGTTTCCGACCACCTGGGGGAGGGCCAGGCGGGGGCGTGAGGTGAGGAGGGCTGGCACCCTCACTCGGACGGTCCACCCCGGGCTCCCGGAGAGCCCCTGCCCAGCGCAATCTATGGCGGTCGCCACCATACAGCCCAGGGCAACTCAACCCGGACGTTAGATACAAGCCTGACCCTGCGCAACGACCAGCCTGCGCCCTCCTGCATGGGCACGGTTGGAGCGTTAGCGCTCCACCCCCAGGCCTCCGCGAGTTCAGATTCAGGTGCCGCGGCGGCGAGGCTGGCCGACTAGAGCTGGGCCTGCGCTACCGACATTTGCGCAGTGATGGACAGACGGTCCCGCTGTGGGCTGCAAGGAATTCACGCACGGGCCTCACGCGCGGCGTTCGCGGCGCCGATAAGGCACCATGGGACCTGACTTGCGCGATTCTCGGTCAGCCGTTTATCAGCCCGGGAATCCATAGATCAGCCGCTTATCCTGAATTGGAGACTGGCTACGGCGCCAGAGTGCCTGACTGTGGATCAGGAGGTCGAGGGTTCGCATCCCTCTGGCCACCCATCTCCGACCCGGCCCACTGGCCGCGCCCCTGAAGCACCTCGCGGAGCAGGGTCGGCCGGTCGGACATGATCCCGTCCACCGCGAGGTCGAGCAGCCGCTCCATGGT
>Ga0181533_1004214_pt1 | contig 14913 bp, 12 predicted proteins | sample PEATcosm2014_Bin_45_FD_119772 | JGI IMG/M metagenome (GOLD analysis project Ga0181533, IMG submission 119772) | Peatland microbial communities from MTU Mesocosm Facility, Houghton, MI, USA - PEATcosm2014_Bin11_60_metaG | ecosystem: Environmental > Terrestrial > Soil > Wetlands > Peat | place... | reverse complement strand
CGACGTTCGTGCTGTACCGCATCGCCCAGCGGTTCGGATTACCGGTCGTGCCGGAGTGGGCCGGTTGGCTCAACGAGGAGATCAACCGCCGTGGAGCGATCAAACCGCTTATCGGCGTGGGATGCTCTCCGGTGATGGTCAGCGGCACCAAGAAGCTGTTCCTGAAATGGATTCGAAGCGCCCTGCGGCAGAAGCGGATTGAGGTTCCTGACCGCAACGGGCCGGTCCGCTGGAGCCTGGGCCACAGTTTCTTCCGAATCGAGCAAAATGACCTCAAGGGGGTGAGCCGTCCGGAGCCAGGCGAAGAAAGTCACGGCTTTCAAGCGGAGGGGGAGGACACATCGTCATGCGAATCATCTTGAAGGTTTCAAGCAGCAACGGGCATTGCAATGGGGGATGTGAATTCGCCCTCGTGGATTTGACTCCGGAACTCGCCAGGTTGGCCCTGGGACGAATCGCTACACTCAGAGAACAGAAAAGCCTCGACCCGGATATCGATGAGGTCTATTACTGGGCATATTTCGCGGAGTATTTCTCTTCCTGGAAAGATCCTGCCAGCCCTGGAGAGGAAGTTGAAGGCGCGGGGATGACGTTGGAGGAAATGCTGGACGAACTTGCAATTGAAGAGAAGGAAATAGCCTGCGTTCCTGGGACCTTCCGGGTGCCACCTCACCAGATTGCCGCCGTCTAATGTGGAGAACTCGATAACGTGGAGTTGCTCCCGCCGCGCCCTGTGAAATCAAGGCTAACAGCGAAAACAACTCCACATTTCTAACTGCCTTATAGCGCTTCCAGCCAGGCCAAAATCGTGCGGTTCTTCCGCCATGCAATCGCACCCTTGCGTGGAACTTGATGGACGCGTGCGATCGCCTGCCGCTTCATTTCCAAATCGACAGTCGCATAGTGGTTGGTGGTATTTAGGCTGGCATGTCCGAGCCACTGACTGATAGTGGAAAGATCTACGCCCGACTTGAGTAGGGCTACGGCGTTGCTGTGGCGGAGGCTGTGAGGATGAAGCTTCTTCCTTGCGAGGTTGGGCGCTCGGCGGCGCGCGCGGACGAGATGCTTGGCCAGGATATAACGGACGCCGAACCGCGTTAAAGGCTGCTGGCGGTGGTTGAGGAAGACGCGAGTGTCGGACCGGAGGTCCAACTGTCGCTCCTTTGCAAAGTCGCGCAACAACCGAGCCGTTTGCGGCCAAAGAGGGCAGAAGCGTTCCTTCCTACCCTTACCGAAAAGTCGGAGTTGAAAAGGTGCAGTCAACTGAAGGTCGCAAACTCGAAGATCGATAATTTCCTGGACCCGGCCACCTGAGTTGAACATGGTTGCCAACAAAACGTAATCGCGTCGTCCGTCCCGAGTGGAGCGGTCGATGGCCGAAAGGACGGCTTCGATTTCCTCCTCCTCGAGGTACTCCACGCCGCGTTTTGGAGTACGTTTGAAGGGAATGCCCAAAATGCGCTGGGCCATTTTGAGTTGATCGGGGTGCTGGGCGGCGAAGAAGCGGAAGAAAGCGTGAATAGCCGCCAAACGGACGTTGCGCGTTGCTACGCATACCTTACGTTCCTGCTCCAAATGCGCCAGAAAGGCGACCATTGCAGTAGGGTTGAAATCCGAAAGATCCAAATCGGCGACCCCGCGGTGCCCGTGGGCAGCCAAGAAACGCAGAAGCAGGACGAGGCTGTCACGATAGCTCTGAATCGTATGGGGACTGACGCCACGGAGGCGGGGTAGATAGTCGCCAAAGAAGTTCCGCAGGGAGGTGGCCAGTAGGTTGGGGCGCTGTACGCTCATCGAGCACCTCCTTTCGGATGAAGGTAGGGACTGACCAACCTCCCGTAGTGCTCGGCGAAGCGCTGGCTGGCCAGCGCCCGCAGGGGCTCGACAAAATGCAAGTAATAATAGGTCGAGAGGGGGGTGGCATGCCCTAGATAAGCCGCCAGGAACGGCAACTTGGATTGAACGTCTGCGCCCTGTTGGTACCAGCGGACCAAGGCGTTCACGGCAAAACTGTGACGAAAATCATGAATGCGTGGCTGTCGGCCCTGTGCAGTCTGAATCTTCGCGCCCTTGAAGAGTAGTTGCAGCCCGCACCAAAGTGACGACTCCGCATAGGCACGTCCGCCGTGCGAACTATTCCAGACGAACGGCGTATCAGGAGTCATCGGCAGCGAGCGACGCCGCCGATCGTCAAAATAGACCTCGCTCTCTCGCCGCACATCGTCGGGCAGAGGCAGAAGCCGTGACTTGTGAAATTTGGAGGCCCGAATCAGCAACGTACCCTGTCGGGAGTCGTAGTCTGCCACGGTCAGGCGTAGCAGTTCTCCCAACCGCATTCCGGTGGTAAACAGGAGCACCACGACGAGGCGGTACACTTGAGGCCGCACGGGAGAATGGGGTATGGGCCTCAGGCGCGAGCACTGAGCAAGCAGTTCTTGGACTTCGGTCGGAGAGAAGATATAGGGCTTGAGGGGTTGATGGGGTCGGGGAAAAAGTGCGATCTCGGGCACGAAGCACTGGGGCTCACTACGGCGGCGATAGAGGCAGAAGTTGCGCACAATTCGCATTTGGGTTCTTCGCGTTCCCGGGCGAAGTCTTTCTTTTTTTTGACACCACAGGTGGAAGGTTTCGAAATTGAGCTTGTGGTCTGGGTTCTTCGGATCAGCCAGGAACTGGTCGAGGGATAGCAACACTCCGGTTTCCTTGACATATTCTCGTCCCAGAGTCTGTTTGAGGGCAATGTAACGTCGGAGGAGCAAAGCCAAAGATGACGAGAAGGCGATGTTCATGCCCGCACCTCCATCTGGGAGTTGGGCCGGGGCACCGACAGCCCGACTTCGCGCAGATCTTCGGTGGCAAGCCGCAAATAGTGCGCAGTACTTTCCGGCGACCGGTGACCGAGGATATCCCCAACCGTCTTCAGCGAAGTACCATGGCGCAGCAGTTGAACGGCATACGAATGGCGGAGACAGTGGGCGCCTTGAAAGGGAATATTCAATCCACTGCGGCGTGACCAAGCCTCAAAGGCTTTAGACACAGCTGCCCGCTTAAGCGGGCCGAAGGGTGCCCGAACGCGAAAGAAAAGGTGGCGCAAGCCCGTGGGACGCTGTACGTGTCTAAGATAGTCCGCGAGCACGGCCGCCACTTCATCAATTAAGGGCAAAATCATCGCGCCGCGAATTTTCACTTGGGAAATGCGAATCTGAGCGGATCGCCAGGCAAGGTCATCCAGTGTTAGGGCCACGACTTCACTAACGCGTAGGCCGTAAGTGGCAATGAGGAAAAACATGGCGTGGTCGCGGCGGCCCATCGGAGTCGTCCGGGGAATCGATTGGAGGAAAGCCCGAACCGTCTCCCAAGGCAAAGCGCGTGGGAGTCGTTCCTCTTTGTAAAGGAGCGGAGTATCGATTTGGGTCTCCAACCCAGGAGTGACTTTACCGAAAACCCCGAGAAATCGCAGCAAGCCCCGAAGTGCTGCAATCGCGTGTTGAAGCGTTCCGCGACTGACACCTTTGCCTTCCTTCCGCACAAACCTCTCAACATGGCTAACATCCACGCGAGCCAACACTGACGGCGTCTTATCGACCTGCAAAAAGGTCAGAAATCGGGTCGCAGTACGAATATGGCTCTCAACAGTGGATCGTGAAAACCCCCGTACCTGTCGCAGGTAGTCGGCATAGGCTGCCACTTGGAGTTGTAAGGCGCTGGAGTCTGGGGTGGGAGGCGATGGTAAAAGCTTGCGCCCCTTCAAGAATCGCTCCATCACACGGGCTGCTGCCGCTTTCATTGGAGAGCGGCGATGCAAGAGATCCCAACACCGTTGCAAGGCAAGCGGAGTTAAATTCTTGATGTGAGTAACGCCGCGACGACGCAATTGTCGATCCAATTGCGCGACGTTGGGAAGGAGCAACCGACGGCGGGAGCTACGAGCGTAACCCTGCTCCAACAGCCAGTCATCAAAATCATCCATCACTGGCCCGAACAGAGGAAGAGACAAATACCGACGACATGTTCTGGGAAAGAGTTTAACAAGCATTAGAGCCTCCTGAAGTGAATTCAGTGCCGTAAGGCACGGGCTCTAATGCTATTCAAAATGGGGAGTTCCCATCGAGGGAAAGCCTGTATTTAGAGGAGGCCGCTGCCGCTTCTTCCTTGTTCGTCCATCGGGGATCTCCTTTTCGTGTGCTAGGCGGCTCCCGTTAAGGGGTTTCCGCATTGGGCTCCGGTATTTGTCAAACTTCTACTGCCTCCTGGGCAGAGCCGTAGGGATTCCCCTTTGACTAGAGTCGATACGTCGAATGCCCTGGAGGGGAGGTTATCAAGGGTACTTGGGGAATCTCTTCAAGTCTTTATGGGTATAATCAGTCTAATGCCCACACACCGAACACTTTAACCTGCCTGGAGTTATGCTCGAAGATGTAGTCGGGTCTCCAGCGGTCCGCGGATTTGCTATGTAGCGACCAAAGATGATTGAAGCCTTGCACTCTTTGTTCTTGCATTCGACTCCGTATTGGATTTCCTCAGGCAGATGAATTCACCCTGGGAGGTTTAGTTCTGGGAACCGCAGGGTATTAAATGATGATTGTGAGGGAAATAGGGTCTTTACCTGACACCATACTCCCGCAGTTTTTCATACAAGAGGCGGCGGTGGATGCCAAGGATCTCCGCGGCCTTCGCTTTGTTCCCTTCCGCCTGCCGTAGGGCACGTTCAAGCAAGGATTTCTCGAGGGCCTCCACGTTTGGTTTCCACCCCTTATCGAGTGGGGGTAATTCTGTCCACGGAATAGAGGCAGTCGTCTCTCGCGGCCTCAACTCGATTTCGGACTCCGTAATAACGCCATTATTGGCCAGAACCAGGGCGCGCTCAATCGTATTCTCAAGCTCGCGCACATTGCCCGGCCAGTGGTGTTCACAGAGGCGCGCGAGCGCATCGGGCGTTATCGAGCGTTGTCGGCCGCCGCGGTTCAGGAAGTGCTGCACTAAAGCGGGAATGTCTTGCCGCCGTTCGCGCAGGGGAGGCAGTGTAACGGTGACCACGTTGAGCCGGTAGTAGAGGTCCTCACGGAAATTCCCCTGGCTCACAGCTTCTTCGAGATTGCGAGAAGTTGCCGTCACCAGGCGAATATCGACCTGAATGGGCGTGTTGCTGCCCAATCGTTCGATCGTGCGTTCCTGGATCGCGCGCAAAAGTTTGGCCTGCAGCGCAGGAGCGAGATCACCAATTTCATCAAGGAACAGGGTTCCATGGTTCGCCTCTTCAAAACGCCCGATACGCCGGTAGAGGGCATTAGTAAAGGCGCCCTTCTCATGACCGAAGAGCTCCGATTCAAGCAGCGTATCGGGAATGGAAGCACAATTCACCTTGATGAGCGGTCCCTGCGCGCGATGGCTATTGTGGTGGATCGCATTGACTACCAATTCCTTCCCCGTCCCTGATTCCCCTCGGACCAGCACCGTAACGTCTGAGCCGGCAACCTGACCAATGAGCTTATAGACATGCTGCATCAAAGGGCTATGTCCAATTATGCCTGAAGCGACGGCTTCGGTCGGTGCACTCTTCCGCATGGCCGCTAACTCTCGCACCAATCTGTGATGCTCAATCGCGCGTTCGATCTGAGGCAAGAGGAGATGAAAATCCAGCGGTTTGGTGACATAGTCAAACGCCCCAAGTTTCATCGCTTCGATGGCCTTGTTGCTGTCGCCGTGGGCAGTCATGATGATGAAGACGCTCTCCGAACCTCCCTCGCGCGCCTTCCTGAGCGCGGTCAGGCCATCCAAGCCGGGCATACGAATATCAAGAAGCGCCACCGCCGGCTCTTCCGAGAGCACCTGCGACAGGGCTTCCTGGCCATTCTCCGTTGCAAGCACAGAAAATCCCTCGGCCTCCATCAGGTTCGCGAGGGAGATTCGGGCCGCACGATCATCTTCAGCAATCAGCACTTTGGCATTGTTCATGACTCACCTGTCGAAAGCTGAATAACAAAGGTTGCCCCAAGTTGGCCATCCCGGTAAATGAGGTGACCGCCCATTGCCTCCACCAGTTCCCGCGATACGGCTAGCCCCAATCCAGTTCCCTCTGCCTTGGTCGTATAGAAGGCTTCGAACAAGTGTTCCCGTTGCTCGGCATCGAGCCCCGGCCCTTCGTCGTGGACCACAATGGCAGTAAATTCTCCATTCCTCTCGACCTTGAGATCAATCACAGCCTCAGAAGGGCTTGCCTCTATCGCGTTTAAGAGCAAGTTTGTCAGCACCTGCATGAGGGCGCGAGAGTCAAATCTGGCGCGTAATTCTGGATCAGGAACTGTCAGGCGGATACTGGCGTGAGCATCTTTCGCTTGCGGTTCGACCAGATGAGTGCAACGTTCAATCACGGGCAGCAGCGGCTGCTGGGCGATTTGGCTAAGGCTGCGCTGCTGAAAGGGCAGCAGGTCGCTGAGCAGCGCTTCCATGCGGTCCACTTCTTCGATGACGAGTTCCAGTTCCTGGTGACGGACGCTTTGATCCTTCAGCCTTCGCTCGAGTGACTGCATCGAGAGGCGGATGCCGTTCAGCGGATTGCGGATTTCGTGGGCGACGCCAGCTACCATCCGGCCCACCGCTCGCAAGCGATCTTCCCGGCGGAGGTCCGTCTCCAACTTGCGCCGGACGCTAGCCATTTGATTAATCGCGCGGCTTATCTCGCCCAGCTCATCGCTGCGCTCCGGGAGCCGGTGGCCAAAGTCGGCTTCAAGCGCCCTGAGCCCGGCTTGGATTTCCGCCACTCCCAGCCTCAGCCCGATTCCCAACGTCAGAGTTGCACCAATCCCTAATAGAGCGGCCAGGACAAAGGCCAGGAGGAGCAAGCTGCGATAAACCCCTCCGCGCCCCCGCGTAAGTCGCTTCATAGACCATGCGACCGAATCGGCGTTAGGTATGGCCTGGGCCTGAATGACCACCAGGTAATCACCTCCACGCAGAACACGGTCGGCAGCGCCGGCAGTTTGACTGTGGGCGACGACGCTTTCAATTGCTTCTTTCTCTGCTTCGGGCACATCGGTTTTCGCGGCAGGGTTATCGTGGGTGGGGAAGGAGTAGCCAAGGAAAACAGAACCCTGGAAGTACCCGCCCTCAACGCCCGGATGCGAGCGGAGCACTGCTTCCGAGATCGCTCGGAGCGCCGCATTTTTGGCGGACGCAGGCGAAGCTGACCATGTCGCGTCAGAGGCGACTCTGGCGGCATACTGCTGGCCAAGTTCGCCGGTCGCGGATGTCAGTTCTCGATGCGTATCGGCGAGAATCGCGGTCTCAGCACCGTGGATGGAGTCCCAGATGAGCAAGCTGCCCACCGCCACAACCGACAGGGCGGCGAGTAGAATGAACAAAAGTTGGAGCTGCAATCGCCGTTGCAGAAAGCCGCTCATTTTGCACCAGTAACAACAGTGTACAGCGTTTAGTCTGGTTGCAGTAGCAGAACACCAAGCTGTTAGTCGGAAACTGGAATGTCGCCTATCAATTCTTGCCTCCGGCCCTGCCAGCTCCCCGCTCTCTGATCGGAAGCGGCGGACCCCGAAGCGCTCGTCTCCGGCATTTTCAGCGAAAATACGACCAAACCCACGCAGGCAATCAGACTCAGCATGAAAAATCCTGTGTTGTAACCTAAGTTCTTTACGACCAGGCCTGCGAGAAAATTGCTCAGGAACGCACCCAGCCCGAGGCACGCTTGGATGGCTCCTTGCAACAGGTTGAATCTTCCTGTTCCCTTGGCGAGGTCGGCCGCTATAAGGACCCACAACACTCCGAAGATCGCCGCACCCACCCCGTCCAAAGCTTGAACGGCGATGAGATAGTACGGTTTCCGTCCCAGAGTATAGAGAATGCCCCTCACGACAAGAACGGCAAATCCGATTTGAAACGGTAACTTGCGACCCCGGCTGTCAGTGACTTTTCCTGTAATCAGGGCGACAGGGACCATCACGGCCTGTGCAATTACGATGCAGGCCGCCATATACAGCGAGGACTCGTGGGCTTTCCCGCGCGAAAGCAGTTCTCCAACCAAGGGCAGCATTGCAGCGTTTGCAAAGTGAAAAATCACCACCGAGGCGGCGAAAGTCAAAATACGCTTGTCGCCCGCGAGTTCTCGCCAGGTACTTGGCCGCTCCCAAACTAAAGTGCTGCCAGACTTTCCTGCCGAAAAGCCTTGCGGCGGCTGGTCCAGCGCCGAAGTTCGATGCTCTTTCACGCCGTCTCCGCGCGCAATTGCGTGGTCGATGTCTTGTTCCCGAATGAGCAGCACAGTAGCTATTGAGCCGAGCGCCGCAAGTGCGGAAACGTAGAAAATCCACGATTGGCCCACCACCGTTCCTATCCATCCGCAGAACACGGCAAACAGGACATTGCCGGCATGACTGAAACCCTCGTTTCTTGCGACGCGCCGCGGCAACTGTGCCTTGCCCACCACACCCAGGCTGATGGCAGCAACTGCCGTAGGAAAAATCGCCGCTGCTAAACCGATGAGCGTCTGGACACCGATCTCGGGAACCATTCCTTGGACGTAGACGGTGGCCAAGCAGCCGATCCCCACAACAGCCGAGCCGAGAGCCACCAGCCAACGTTTGCAGGGCGATGCGTCAATCAAAGCTCCGATGGGAGCCTGCGCGGCAACAGTCGCTATGCCTGCAACCGAGATGACGATTCCCACCCGCGCTGGGTCCCAGTGGCGCGTCGCCGTAAGGTAAATGGCAATGAAAGGCCCGATCCCTGTCTGCACGTCGGCTAGAAAGAAGTTCAGCCAGTCAAGACCCCCCAGGCTCCGAATTTTTCCAGAAGACATCTTCATCTCGCTCCTAGCTCCCCATGTTGCGGGGATTAGTCCTCCTGAAGTGGTCCTCAAAAATGGACGTTTAGAGAAAACTGCATTTGCCGCCCGTTGTACGCAGCGTTAGGTTGTCCAAATAACGGGGAAGTAATGACCCCGACGTAGCTGCTCGGATTGAAATGGTTTAACACGTTGAACGAATCAGCCGCGACTTCGCACTGGAAGGAACGTCCCCGGTGTTCGAAACCAAAGGTCCTTCCGAAATGCAGATCGATGGAGAAGTATCCGCCGCCGCGGCCCGTGTTGCGCGTGACCCCCGGCGGCCGGTCGTTCGGGTCGGTGTCCTGATTATTGTCCTCGCCCGTCGTAATGTTGTAGGGCAGGCCGGAGTGAATGGATGTCAGGGTTCCCAAACTAAACTTCCGGGGGAGTTGCACCGTGGCCGCAACGCCGAAGCGGTGTCGAATGTCATTGTTGGCCGGTCCCCATTCCGGGCGTAGATCGTAATTGTTGACCGGAAGCGCAAAGAGGTTGTTGCCGACTCCGGTTCCTGGCGGTGCTCCGCCGGGAGGAGGGGGACCAAATTCGTCGTCTGTATCGTCGAAGAGAGAAGACAGCGTGTACTGAGCGAAGAGTTGATACCGCTTATTGGCTCGACTTTTCAGCGTAATGTTAAGGATATTTCCGAGTGACGAAGCCGAGGACTCGATCTGGTCCACATTCCCTCGCTCAGGATCGGGCCTGACCAACGTGACCGGCATCGGCGCATTGATATTTCGAGTCCGCAGCAGGTGGTTGCCGCGCTCGAAAGTGTAGTCCGCCGTGGCAACAAATCCGCCTCCTAACTGCCGTTCCAATGTGGCGCTCGCCTGAAACGTACGCGGAAGCGTCATCGTTGGGTCAATCTGATACACGGTGGTCATTTGCGGAGGCACAAGCTGCGCAGGATTTACCACCGGAAGCGGTGGGTTTTCGATGACGTACTGAAGTTCGTTGATTCCGTTGAAGCGGTCCACTTGCTGGAGAATAATCGGCGGCCGCCGGTCATAGAACACTCCCGCGCCAACTCGCAGGATGGTCTTGCGGTCCTGGTCCAAAGCCCATGCCACCTCCAGCCTTGGCGCTAGATTGGAGTAGCGATCCAGATGAGATTGGAATTCGTGTCGGACGCCAGCAAACAGCGTTAGGCGTCGGAACTGCCGTTCGGTTTGGAGGAACCAGGCGTAATCATCCTGCTCGGAAACAACCAGCGGATTGCCGGCGTTCAAGGTGAACAGCAACGGTTGCGCGGCTTCGTAAGCTGAGAGTGAAGCATACTGGTATGTCCCACCAAAATTGTCGGCGTTGAAGCTCGAGAAGGGATGGAACTTGGCGTCGACGCCGAACTTTATGGTGGTGGGTCCCTTAACTCGACTCAACGTGTCCAGAAATTCGTAGCGCGGCTCGCGGCTCCAATCGTCAAGCTGCGCCCCTCCTTCTGCAAAGGCTCCGGCCGCAATAATTGAGGGTGTGTTGGTGGCTGATTGCGTCTGCAGGTAGTTCGTCCCCAAGGCCATTTGGAAATTGTTCAGCAGGTTCGATGACACGATGTACTGGTCGGAAATTTCAATTCGGTTGTCATGATGGAATTGTGTCGCGCCTGCCTCGGGGAGGACGAAGCCGCCTACACCCGCCTCGTTCGCGGTGTCTTCATGCCACTCGTACTTGGCGGAGAGCCGGTTTGACGCCGTCATCTGCCAATCGAGCTTGCCCATCAGAAGATTGCTGGTAAAGGGCGTCAGGGCATCTTGCTGAAGAACTCCGGATGGAAGAAAGGCCAGGATTGGGGCTACTTGCTGCTGCTCCTCGCGTTCGGCCGACAAAAAGAAAAAAAGCCTCTTTCTAACGATCGGCCTGCCGAGATCGAAACCGTAACCATATCGGGAGTAGGGTGGGTTGGCCGGCGCCAGAGGATTCCGGGCGTCGAAGATGCTGTTCCGAGTCCGAAAGAAGAGGCCGCCGTGCAGCGCGTCGCCTCCCACCTTGGTATCGATTTCAATGCGATCTTTGCCCGGCTGGGGAAACTCGGCCGAATAGGCGTTGGAATTTATTCGGACCTCCTGAATCTGTGAGGAGGTGAGGGACAGGCTATCCGTTCGCTCCATTCCGTCCACGATGATGGTCGGTGACTGGCCGCCGGCGGGATTCGTGAAGAACGCGAGTGCGCTTAAGACGTCACCGTCGCGGACCGGAAGGTTATCCAATTGATTCGGGCCAAGCTGGATTTCGTCCTGGTGCGCTTCTGTGGCCGTGTCGAGATGCGGAGACCTTTCTGAAACCGTGATGGCAGTGGTTTGCCGGGCAAGCGCGAGGACAATGGTAATGCTTTTGTCAGCGTCGGCCATGATCACCGTCGCAGTCTGCTCTTGAAACCCATCCCGCTGGCAATCAATCTCATAACGCCCAGGAGCCAACGACCCCGTGATCTCACCAGCGATATTCGTTTCACCTGCGAAGATCTCACGATGATGCGCGTCTGTGACGTATACGCGGGCTCCCTTGACGGCGCCTTGTTCCGTGTCAAGAACTCGAACGCGCAGTTGCATGGCGGTAAATCCGATGAGAGGTTTCGCGACGAGTAGGAGACAGGCTAGGAGTGTGCGGCGCATCATCGGAACGACCGGCCTTTTGCCGTCACCGACTGGATCTTGATGACCACGAGATTGTTGGCGCCGCCCGTGCGGTACCCGGCTACGGTCACATCTGAACCGGCATCCACCGCCGACCGGAGGTGTTCGCCAAGCTCCCTCCGAACGATCGCAAGCGCGCCATCAGCGAGTACGAATCCATTTACTTCTCCCTCCGGTCCGTAGTTCCATTGCTTAATGCGGCCGGTCTGCCTGACGACAGCCTGCGTGCCGACTGAGCTTGTGACCACTGAGGCTGAGGGGCGCGGCGTTTCCACAATGGCTGGGGCCGTTCCGGTTGCGGACGATAGGCTGACCGGCACGCTGTAGCTTTGACCTCCGGAACGCAGAGATGGATCGACGTATCTTTTGTAGAGGTGAACACCACCGGCAACGGCCAAGATCAGCAACAGCAAAGTTACGACTTGGTCCAGAAAGGGCCCTAATCCCAAAGGCACAGGTTTCCTCCTTGGCAAAGGATTGGCCTTTGCCCTCTATGGTTCTTGTTCTGCTCGTTCGGGGTGAAGCGAAGGCGACGCGCCCGCTGCCGCCTTCGCATGTCAGTTGCAGTCCACTAACGGGGTGGCGGCGGTGGCCCGGGTGGTCCATAGGCGATCGTTTGCCCGTTGATGGATTGTAGATCCACAACGGTTCGCCCATTCATGGTCTGGTGAGAATATCCGGCAATGGAGACCTGTTGGCCTACAGAGACCGTGGGCGCTAGGGTTGCACTCAAGGGCGGCGGTGTTTTGGCGAACACTCCGTTGTCGAGTAAAAAGCCGTCCACTTCGCCTTCGCGGTTGTAGTTGAGCTGCGTTACTTTTCCGGAACCGTCGTAGGGCGCGAATTGCCCAGGCTGGGGCAGGGTGAAAGTCCTCCCACCAGCGCTAAGTGTCTGCATTTCGATCCGCCGCATGCCCATTCGAGTCGCACCGTCATAACCTGTGATCTGAACGTTTTCGCCCGGCCGAAGCGTGGAACTCAGAAGCCAGGCAGCATGGGGTGGGAAGGTGACCAGCGTGTTTCCATTCACAAGAAAGCTCGTCACGTCCATCTCCGGGCCGTAATTCAGTTGCGAGATTGTTCCTGACACCGACGCAACGGCACCCGCGCCCGGTGGCGGGGCTTGTGCAAACAACGCGGATGCGCCCGCAAGAGTTAGAATCGCAATCACGCGCTTTATGATCGAGTCCAATGACCTCATGCTTCTATCTCCTCTCTCTGAAATCAAACACCCCTTCCACTTGATGCAACCTTGATTCCAGAGCGGCGGGTGCTGCGCCATTTCCTAAGCACACGCATTTGAACGCGTTGGGCTCGGGCAACATCGAGAGAGACTGGACTGCGAGATTTTTTCTGACCGGAAAGCGAACGCCGAGTGTTCGCTTTGCGAACACTTCCGACGATCGATGGAGCGAGGAATCAATGGGTTGGCCATGGTGCGTTGAGTGCAAGAACGGAAAGGGGATTGTGTCAGTGGTGCGGCATCAAGCCTTCATGTCTCGCGATGATGCGCTCTGCCGCAGCCAAAGAAAAAGGACCTGCAATTGCCTGGATCATTCCGACCGTGGATGACCGCCGCAATCTTTACCGCTACCTACCTTGGGCTCGCGTTGGGAAGGATTCCGAAGCTTCGTACGGACCGTGCCGGCATCGCCTTCGCCGGAGCTGGTCTCATGCTGTGCACCGGTGTCTTGACCCTGGCCCAAGCGGTCAGCCCCGATTCGATTGACTACGAGACCCTCTTCTTACTGTTTGGGATGATGGTGATGGTAGGGTTCCTGCGTTTATCAGGCTTCTTCGGCCGGGTCACACATGGGATGCTGGACCGCATTCGCACTCCCCGCGGCCTTCTGGCTGCAATCATTTTGCTCGCAGGGTTATTGTCCGCATTCTTGGTCAATGACATCGTCTGTTTAGCTCTCACTCCTCTGGTGATTCATATTGCCAGGCGTCTGAATATCAACCCACTCCCCCATCTGATCGGTCTAGCCACTGCTTCCAACATTGGATCGGTCGGAACGATTACCGGCAACCCCCAGAATATGATCATTGGCGTGCAATCCAAGATTTCGTACGGGTCTTTCGCAGTCCACTTGATGCCAGTAGCGCTGCTGGGGTTAGTCATCGACTTCCTGGTCATCGCGATGATCTATCGCTCAACGCTGGCCCGTTCTACCGTAGAGACCGATGCCTTCATTGTCGGCGAAAGGAATCCCAGTCCGACGCGACGCTGTGCAGTACTTGTCTGGCTACAGTGGAAGACCGTGGCCGTAGCCTTACTGATGATCGTCCTGTTCCTCGCTGGTCTGCCCATGGCGGTGGTGGCGGCTGGCGCGGCGGCCGTACTGTTCATGGAGCGAGTGAAGCCCGAGCGAGTTTATGGGGAGATCGACTGGAGCTTGTTGCTGATGTTTATTGGCCTGTTCATTGTGGTACATGGTTTCCAGGTGCAAGTAGTGAGCAGGTGGGGCATTGACGGTTGGGGTTTCCTGCTCAAGCATCCCATTGGCCTGTTGAGTTTGACATCGGCCGGCCTCTCGAATCTGGTAAGCAACGTCCCTGCCGTCCTATTGTTCGAACCAGTGCTGCGCGCTATGCCTGCGTTTTCGCGCCAGTCCGCCTGGCTGGCTTTGGCGATGTCCAGCACCTTAGCTGGCAATCTGACGATCCTCGGCTCGGTGGCCAACCTGATCGTCGTCGAAAAAGCCAGGCGTGCAGGAAACAGCATTACGTTTTGGGAATACTGCAAAGCGGGCGTGCCCGTAACCTTCCTGACGCTTGGCATCGGGATCGCGTGGTTGTTGTTCGCCAGTAACTGAAGTTAGGGATCTGTGCGGGGGGCGATCACCGACGGTCGTCCACACCGCGACCGATGGTCCACACCATGGCAGGTTGCTCCTGGCACCCAGAGGTCACTGATCGACTCGGCCAGGTTCAGTTCAGACGGCAAACCCGAAAGCGTCACGAGGGCAGCGATATAAGGCAGTTAGAAATGTGGAGTTGCTTTCACTGTTAGCCTTGATTTCACAGGGCGCGGCGGGAGCATCTCCACGTTACCGAGTTCTCCACATTGGACGACTAATGTGTCGCGACACATTAGTGGTCGAGTGCGAGCAAATCATCGTTCGCCTAGATTCCATAGTGTTCATCGCCATTCCAAAACATGCCAGCTTTTATGTGCAGACTGTAGAATTGCCACTCGCCATGCTCGAAGCCGCGGCAGCTATCAGCACTTCGCCCGCCCACGTCTGACCCACCAATAATCACGCACATTTCGTATCGCACCCAAACCGCACAGGAGGGACTTTCAGAGCCATGGAGCCCATAACAGATATCGCCACATATTTGCGTGCCCACGCCCAAGAGTTAGGGGACCGAATCCTTGAATCCTACCCACCGTTGCATTCCATCGACGACCCACCGTCACCCATGATCGGCAAGCTCCTTCGG
>Ga0181533_1004210_pt1 | contig 14916 bp, 21 predicted proteins | sample PEATcosm2014_Bin_45_FD_119772 | JGI IMG/M metagenome (GOLD analysis project Ga0181533, IMG submission 119772) | Peatland microbial communities from MTU Mesocosm Facility, Houghton, MI, USA - PEATcosm2014_Bin11_60_metaG | ecosystem: Environmental > Terrestrial > Soil > Wetlands > Peat | place... | reverse complement strand
ATTTACTGAAGATGAGATAGACGAGTTGATGTGGGAGCACCTCCAGGCGCACACAGCACACCACGGAGAAAAACTTAATACGTTAGACCTAACAGGAAAAAGGTATGTAGACGCATTGAGAGAGGCGGCAAAACGACATGACGACGCGAAACGAGGAGAAGAATTACCTCAATTTGAATTCCCTAAATTGGGAGAAGGTAGCGGACAGGAGAAAGAAGTTCCTAGCCCTAGCGGGACTCCCGAAGGAGGAGGCACTGAAGGGGATAAGGGCGATTCGGGAGCAGGCTCAGAAGGAGTGGGGGCCGGAGGAGAAGGAGAGTCCGAGTCAGGAAGCCTAGAGGATCGGATTGCTCCTAGTTCGGAGAATAAGATTACCGCTGAAATGATGAAGAGCCTAACTCCTGAGCAAATGGAGCGTGGCAAGAAGATGCTGGAGGAGTGGGAGCGCAAGAATTATCACGAGCCTTACGTGGGAACCGCGACAGAGCACAATGTACATTCCAAGACAACGAAGACGGAACGATACCACAAGACTTACCGCAAGCAGCGTGCTGAGGAAGAGCAGAGAATAGCTAGAACACTTCTGGATGAGAAGAATACTAGCGCGGAAGGACAAGAACCATCTCCTGAGCAACCAAAGGTTACAGTACATCCTGTGACGGTTCAAGGTGGGACAACTATTCTGTCCATGCCAGTGCATGAGCCTACCGCGAAGGTTCACACAAGCGTTCCAAGCCTCACAACAACCCAAGTCTCTGTGCCTCTAAAGACGGCTCTTGAGGTGACACCAGTGGTCACTAGGAGAGTTCTGTCGCGCAAGGAGATTATGGCAATGGCGGCAGGACTCAATCCTCAGCGAAAGGTAAGCAATATTAAAGACCTCATCGAAGAGGCCAATAAGAGAAATCCAAACAGGATCGTTCCATAAGTATTGGAAGTAGATTATCCTGTGGCTCAAAGAGTATCCGTTCCCTCTTGTCCCATGATGCCGATACTACTCCGTCAGGATGGACAACTGCAAAGTAAAGTTCTCCATCTCGGAGTTCCTGATCGGTTTCCTTAGAGTAAGTTGGTGGACGCGGAGAGCCATCCAAGTTCCATCCGCCCAACGTCTTCACGGATATTTCTCCGCCATGAGGAGTATTCCAGAACCTCCGATGACCTCCGACTAGGAAGGAACTAATCCAGTTGGACTGCCCCCACATCGACATACAAGCGGCTTTAGTCTCACAGGAAGATGAATACTGGCTATCCAAATGTTTGGTAATGCTAGGAAGATCAACAGCCATTCTCTCCGCGTACCCTATCTCGATAGGAATCTGATGATCGAACACTCCCAAAGGGAATGTTTCAGAGAAAGCCACGCTCTGAACACCGAAGGATTCGCCCCATTGAGAAAACCGACTCATTTCATCGGATGAGTCGATGTATCCTGCAAGCAGATTACAGTTTACCCGAACAGGAATACCGGCATTGTGAATCATCTTGACGGCAGACAGAAACCGCTCATCGGTAGACCACTTCTCAGGGTGGATACGCATAATCTCCTGATTGCGCTTCTCGTCATAGTGGTGGCGGCTGAGGTTGACGTGGGTGGTGCCAGCAGACACCAAGTTCTGCACCAACTCCTCAGTGATTCCGCACCCATTACTATTGAAGACCATACGGTGAAAGGAACGCTTTCCGATCTCTTCCAATACGGAAGGGAGTCTCCTGCTCAGACTCGGTTCCCCTCCGGTAACCTGCACGGAGCCGCTATGCTTCTGGGTAAAATCCAGCCCGTATCGGAGTCCGTCCGCAAACCTTGGGCCATCGGCTCTCCCGACAGTTGGGGCGATACAGAACGGACAGGAAGCATTGCAAGCAGAAGTGATGTCTACATAGAGGTTGAAGCCACGATCAATTTTCATAAGTATTTCCTCCCATCTCAAAGTTAAATAAACTCTGCGCCTTTGTCAAGGTCTGCGTTATAATAATTCCCATGATCGAAACCGCGCATCTAATCCAAATCTACGAAGAATGCCCAAGGCGCTCTTTTTGGAGCCAGCGTTGGGAGAAGAACAAACTTCTTCCTAGCCGCATGTTAGATTTGGGGATTCGTGCAGGATTGACTTATGACGGCGAGGACTTTGGAGAAGAGGCTGGAAGTGTCGTCTACGAATTAGGCGCGACTAGAGGGGTAGATTCTGAGCAGTACGACGTTCACTCAGAAGTTGTTCATATTGCGTCACTTAGCGATATTATCTGCGTGGCTTCTAGGAAGAAAGGCGATAAGCCTTGGAAGAGTCCTGACCCCCTAGGGGACTGGAATCCATCGTGCTTTATCTCTCCTGACGGACAGTATTTAAGGCGCATAGTAACAGTTTCATCGTGGAGCGATGATAGGCACGCTTCCATCTGTCGGTCGTGGGCGACGTTAGGGCCAGTAGCTTTTTACGATTTGCCAATGCAGATTGGAGTCGCAATTACAGGGAATCGGCGGGATGGACGGTATCACAGCTTTTGGAGCCATGCTCTCCAGCATCCGCAGAATAAAAAGCTCCGGTTCAGGAAGAAGAATGCTATTGAACAGCCATTCAAGAGTTCATGGCTGGAGTGTTGGAGGCCGGATCACGACGAAATCAGCACTCAAGAGTGGATCAACGCGATGTGCGAGGATGATGTCTTGAGGGACATTTTCTTCAAGATCGACATGCCACGAATGGAGGAAATAAGCAGAAATCGGGTTATGGATGTGGCGAGGAGGAAACTAGAGAAGATTCACAATACCAAGACACTACCTGACGAGCAATATTCAGGATGCAGTTGGCCCACTAGATGCCAGTTTTTAGGCTGTTGCAATCGCGGGGACAGTCCAAGCGGGAAGTCAGGGTTTATCCCTGTCGAAAGTATGACCTAATGTAGTTTCTGAATGATTCCTTATCGACTTTTCGTGGGACTACTGCCCATAAGTACAGGGCAACAGGAGATATAACAGCTAGGACATATAGGCTCCACATAATGTATCCAAGCATCCTAACCCCCTATCCACTTTCCTTCCGTCGCAGGACCAGCCCCTCTGAGAAATTGATCTTCATCGTCCTCTGGGCCTTCCAATACCCCCACAACGTCAGGACTGAACTGTACTGCCCCTCCCGATGCCCGACTTACTGGCGGTGCCGCCATTGCTGCCATTAGAGCCGCTTGAGGGTCGATAGGAGCCTGAAACGCTGTGGCGTTAGGAACTCCTCCAGAAAAGTCAAAGGGGGCAGGAGGAAGATTATTTGATCCTTTTAGAGCTTGAATGATCTGTAGCAGGCTAGGAATCTCAGCATTGAGTCCTGCCAGCTTGCCCATTGCCTCAGCGCGTTCATTGATTGCCTTCGCCAAGCGATTCTCAGCGGCTTTGAGGGCTACGGAGAACTCTTTGGGGCCTGTGTACCTCTTTGGCTTAGGAGCGCGTACAGGGGCAAGCTGTGGGGCAGGGGGCGGTACCGTAGGCGCGACAGGAATAGGGGGATGATCGGGAACGAAGGCTCCATTAGGGGTTATTGTTCCATCTCCTAGCCCTACGATGGACGGAACACCGTTTTCGTCACGCCCTGACGGGGCAGGAGTGTCCAGTGTTGCAGAAAGTAACCCATCGCTCACGGCCTCATCAACCCATTCTTTGACAGGATTAGGCTTATCCTGCGCCTTTGACGCCTTAATCTTCGCCCAGCGATCCTTGGCTATTTGGCTACGTTCCTCTTTGTTGAGTTTCTGTTTTTCAACTTTCCCGGATGGATTTCTTGGCATTATTTCTCCTTAAGCGCAGTCTATCACAAAACAAATTTTACTCCTTCGGCCCTTCTGGTCTTGCCCAGTGTGTCACACCACCCAGTACACATTGCCCCCACCAAAACTTCCCGCCTCGGTAGTCGGCCAAACTGAAGCTCCCAATCCAAACCAATACCTGCTCATCGTAGTCTGGTTTCCTGCTGTCCCCAATACTGATCCAATCCATCACTTTGCCTCGTCTTTCTTCTCCAACTGTTTTACTTTGTCTCGCGCCAGTTCTCGTTCTTCGTCGCTGAACTCTTCGTCCTCCGCGATCTCGTCTAGAATCTCGCGGAGCGTTCGTTTCCTGTTTTTGACCATTTCAGCCATCACTTCCCTCCAAAAAGGTCAGGACGGGCGAATGGAACATCATATTTTTCATGTCCCGGCTCACCCCCAAATTTCTGCTGGTAGTAATAACCGTATAGTGGGAATGTGACTCCATTTAGGAAGTGAAGTAGAGGATCGCTATTGATGGTCGAAGAGGGCGTATGCTTCACTTTTAGTCCAGTGTCGATACACTCCCACCCAGACAATTTTAACCTATAATATGCATCATTATCTGAATAATATTGCGTGAGAATTACATCCCAACCGCCAATATCCTCGAACGCTTCTACATTCATCGCAGATAAGGCATCATACGCAGTCCATAAAACTCCCCACTTACGTCCTTCCGCCATGTACTGACGGGCGCGGGTAATCAGTTCCATCACTACCCCCGGCTCTGCTTCTGCGTCTGAATGCATCCAAACACAGATAGACGCTCCTCTTTCCTTCGCCAACTTCAACATAGCGTTCATTGACTGCGAGAAAGTCAAAGGCACTAAAGGACGAATGATGGTAGGCCATCCATGCTCACCTTCTAACCCGTCCTTAGAATTGTCAATGATGATTAGATGATCTCGAACATCGCTGGCGCTTTCAATAGCCTTGAGCAGTAAATCAATCCTATTTACATAGGGAATAAACATAATGTAATCGCTCACCGTAAGCTCCTCTCTCTTTTCTCATACAATTCCGTTGTGTCCCATCTTCCATTTGCGTGAATAAAACAGGGCCTCGTTCCGCACAGTGTATTGACCGGCATCCCGCGCTCAAAATCAAGTTCTGGATACCCGTCGAATAGGCAGAAGAATAGTTCCGTCCGGCTGTCGAGATGAAACAACTTTGGCCCATACGCCAGTACGATATTGAGCATCCCTTGGTCCCACATCCCCGGCTCGTAGCGCGGATGTTTCTCCAGCGCATCGACCATCTTTAGAATGTTTTCCGGTGTACCCGCCGTCAATCCACCATTGGAGAATTTCCACGGCGTATCGCCGGGAGTCCGATCACGAAGGCTACAATCGGGCCAACTTTCACGCCCTGCTCCCACTAAGCAGAGGTCTGCTGGTATCTTGCTAATCACATCCTCGCGGCTTCCGTAGAACGTCACGTCCCACGCATTCGTGATAACCAAACGCTCATAGCGTTGGAACTCATTGACAATCTCGCGGTAGCACTTGATGTAGTACCAAAGAGGCCACGGGATTCCGCCCTCAGTGGGAATGTCGCGCAAGGTGTAGATGTGGCTCTCGATCCCGGCGGCCCTTAATTGGTCGAGATATAGTTGCATCGTCAAAGTCAAAGATGGGGGGCCAGGAGGAACAGATGACCCCATAACGACAGCCAGTTCATTCACGGTTCACTTCTTTCGACGATAGAAAATACGATGCAGAAAATCCTCAATCCAATCCCCAATGCTCCATGTGCCCCAGCAGGTCAGCCTGGTCGGGATAATGTGGCGTAAAAACCAGAAGAAATCTTTGCAAATCCAGATTACGTTTTTTCTTCTGAACTCAAACATGAATTCACTATAACAAAACTTCCTCCCGAAACCACTTCTCCCAGCCTATCCAGTTCACTTTCCAGTCGTATTTCTCGTCCATAGCCGCACGTTTCCCTATCCACTCTTCAGCCTTTACCACCCAATCCGCAGGGTTATAAACAGGGCGTTTGCATGACCAAATACTCTCGTACCGGAAAGCGATAGGATCGACGCGCATCGTGGAAGGAACTAGTTCTGCACCCCCGGCGTAGGAGCCTACGATACAAGGTGTGCCGCAGGATAACGATTCTACGTGAACATAACCGAATCCTTCAGGAGCGATGCCTAGAACCAGATCAGACGCGGAGTAGGCGCAGGCCAACTCTTCATCTGTTAGATCGCTAACGGTTATCATGGATATGTATGCAATACCGTAATCGGTCAGGAGTGCTGGTATACTCCAGTTTCGCTCCAAAACATCCGCCTTAATCCATAGGCGTACTTTGTGCGAAAGAGATAGTTTTGCAACAACTTCAATCCCCAGTGCCCAATCTTTTCTTGTCTGATTGGTTCCAACGATAGAGATGAGGATTTCATCGCTCTTTACATGATCCGCAAAATTCCCCGTAAGCGTAGAGGCTCTGGTATAGGAAACGAACATCTTTCGATTCAAAGACCTATCTTGCTCATAGAAAACCGATGTGTCGATGCCGTGGGGGAGGTACTGAGTACGGCCTTCATCCCATCCCATCGTTCGATCCACAACTCCAGCCCCCCACTTTCCATAGGCGAGAATACGGTCAGAACCTTGAAGTATCTGATGGAGTGGAAAGGTTAACTTATCGTTTGGGCCGTCAGCATCTATGGGCAGATATGTCCAAATTTTGAATGGTTTTTTGAGTAAAAACTCACGTAGGATAGGGTTCTCGCACTGCATTTCGGGGCGTAATAACCATCCTAAACGGCTCAAGTCCCAGATAGTTAGCAGGATTCCTTGCTCATCTCCTGCCCAATCACGCCATACTTCGGGTAATGTTGGGCATACGAAATTTTGGCTACCTTCAATTATGTATTGGTGATAAGGAAGATGGCGGCTGACTACACCCCCGTACCCGAACGTGGCCACCCTAAACGCATCCGGCATATTTTCGGCGATACGACGGGCAAGGTCGCCACAGATGCGTCCAAGTCCAGTCCCAGCCGTTGGAGCATCGGAAAGGATCAGCAGTGGCGTGGTCATTTGGTAGCCAACTCCTCATCCCGAAGAATCTTTCCGACGCGGATTCCCATGATGAACCAAAAGGCAACGCATTTGAAGATGGGGTTGATGAGATCGACAGCAGTTCTCTTGTCCGCCTTGTGATTCTTTATTTCCTTCATCGCTTCCATAATCTCTTCGACGATAAGAGTCTTGATTTCAGTGCTATCCGAAAGCTCTGTACGCTCTTTTGGGTCTTCATTCTCGTCCAATACCTTCGCATATGCTTCAAGAAGTTTCATTCGCCCTCTCTCGGATACAGATAAAATATAACTTGCATTCCTGCGCCTGTCAATGCTAAAGTTGCGCCATGGTTATCAAGTCATCATTCAAAGATTACTACGATTTCATTGCACACCGCTACGGTGGTGGCGATCCGCGTATTGTCTATGTGCGAGACAGGATCGCTCCGCGTGAGGAATGGGGAGAATCGACGCTTAAGATGGAGATACCAAAGTGTCCGCTATACGATCCACGCTCGTGGCCTGACTTTAACGCAGACTATTCACTCGCCTACCTTGTGGTCTGCGGGAAGGCTTATCTCCTATCCCGCCAGAATACGGATGCGTGGCCTGATACTGTGAATTCGTGGAAACTTCGTGATCCTGAGACCGTCAAAAACCCAAGGCGTTACTTCCAGAGGGACTTTGGAGTTGAGTTCGGGAAGGAGACTCCTTTTCTGATTGATTTGTCACGACTGGTCAATGCTCCTGTGTTTGTCATCACAGAAATCACGCGCAAGTGGAGAACGGACCTAGACATAGTTCATATCTCTGGACAATGCCCGATTCTGAAAGAGATTGGGATGCCGTCTCAGATTCCTGCGGCTCAAATGTATCAAGAACTCGCATATTTCATGGGGAATACGATCAAGCCAAGCCCTGATACCGCGCCTCCTGTCGAGGTTGGCAATCGGGATAAGATTCTCGCGGCAGGATTCGATTTGAAACAGTCGTTTAGGCATAGGGTATAGCCATGAGAAAAGTACCTGAATTCCTGCCGCCGACCCTAAACGTCTTCACCAACCGCCATGCCAACGTGCTTGGAGGGGCTGTAGGTGTGGGAACCGATGTTTGTATGACATCTCAGTTCGTAGCCCCAACCCAAATGATACTCTTGATGTATCAGTCTCCTGCGCTGATCCACGGGCTTTTGATGACGCAGGTAAAGATGGCGGACGGGGATGTTCAATGCTTCTTCTTTGGCTATCGGTGCGTGGCATGTGAAACCGTATATCTCGTTCACAACCGAATACGGCAAGCGGAAGATTTGTACGAGTTTAGCATTCATCAGTGCGATCCTAGCGAATTACGAAGAGCGGTCAGGAATGCAAGGCATTTTGGACTCGAAAGATATGAAAGGATTATAGAGGGGATGAACGGCAAATGGTGGACTGAGAAGATGGATGTAGATGCCTATATGCCTATGCCGATACAGGGGTTTAATGGAGGGAAGACGATTCAAGAAGCGATAATTTATGGGGAAAAGGAGGATTTATGCGCTACCAGTGGAATACCTGCTGGTATTGTGGCCGTAGACTAATTTTCAGTAAAAAAGACAGTCCGAGGCAACGAACGGTAGACCATGTAGTACCAGAGTCGGCAGGAGGAGATAAGTTTGTGGATAGTTGTAAAGCCTGTAATAACAAGAAAGGAAACTCGTCACTTGAAGAATACAGGGAATGGATGGGGGTAGAGTCTTTTTACGGCGAGGAAAGAGGATGGATGCCTTGGTAGAGATTACAGAAACTTTTATGCGTCCTTCCGCCGAGTATCCAGACGGATCGTACATGCAGATCGTCGGCGGAAAAGTGACGATGGCGACAGGATATTATGCGACTCTGCACCCCGATAAGCCTTCTCCCTACTGGCACGGCAAAGCACCATTCTTCTACATAGATACGAGTGACTGGCCGTGGAAAGAAACTGCTTGACAAGATCGCGGCAGGAATGTAATCTGATTTTGCTATGAGAACTTTATCGTCACTATCGTGCTTGTATCTGTCCTCACTCAGTCTGGGAGCGGGTCGGTGCGTTCGGTGGCGTGGCATATAAAGCCAAGGTTAAACGAAGCAATACCGACCCCCTCCAAAACGGAGGGGTTTTTATTTGCGGGTAAGGTGGCATTGGCGTACACAGGGGACTTAAAATCCCCCGGTTAACTCCTGAGAGTTCAAATCTCTCTACCCGCACCGTGAGCCGGAACTCAATCGCTGAGAGGACGGTCTGCAAAACCGTTATTGGTGCGTTGGACTCGCACCCGGCTCTCCAGTTCTTTGACAAATGATTATGTGCGCTGATGGTGGAATTGGCAGACACGCAAGGTCGAGGGCCTTGTGCGAGAGCATCCGAGTTCAAGTCTCGGTCAGCGCACCAAAAGATATGGGGGCGTGGCGAAATGGCAGCCGCAACTGACTTAGGATCAGTCGTCTTCGGACGTGGGGATTCGACTTCCTCCGCCCCTACCAGTTTAGATTTGCCGATGTGGTGGAGTTGGTTTACACAGCAGATTCAAAATCTGCCGCCTTCGGGCATACGAGTTCGACCCTCGTCATCGGCACCAAGTTGGAGATGTGGCAGAGTCCGGTTTAATGCACTGCACCGCTAACGCAGCGTGACTCGAAAGAGCACCGTCAGTTCAAATCTGACCATCTCCGCCATTTTGGAGAGTGAACTCGCAAGGTGTGAGGCCCGTCTGGAAAGCGGTGCGTACCGTAAGGTATCAGCTTCGATGCTGCTCTCTCCGCCACGGTAGGTTAATCTCAAAGGTTGAGAACCTGACTCGAAAACAGTGTGCTCCTACGGGAGTGGGCTTCGATTGCTCAACCTACCGCCATAAAGTTTGGAAGATGCCGCTCAAGGTGGGCAAACCGGCCTGAACCCGGTGGTATGTCAGAGATGGCATAGGGATTCGATTTCTCCATCTTCCGCCATATATGTAGGTAAGGCAGATACGGTTATGGCTGCGCTAGTCCGTAAAACTAGAGTCTCTTCGAGGCCGCTGGGGGTTCAAATCCCTCTACCTACACCATCTATGTTATAATCCTTTTGCCGACCGGGTAAGAGGGCGTGTCACGCTTGGGCTTGCTACACAGCCAGCAGTGCCGATAATTCTGCACAGACCCGACACGCGACGTGGCTGAGGTAGAGAGGAAAACCGTCCTTCTGAAAGACTCAGCTAACGGATGCCATCCGGTCGGCACCTACAACTTTACATTTGTAATAATTCCTGCCGCTTTTGGGTTCCACTCCAGCCATTCCTTACGTTCGCCAGTCGCAAGATTATTGTGTAATCGGTGAGTCACGGGAGGGACAAGGAGTATTGTATCTTTGGGTACGTCCTCACTAGAGATGATTCTGCCGAATGCTGTGTCGATTGCTTCCATATATTTCCTCCCGGACAACATTTTCATTATGGCGCAGAATTTCATGCTTGACAAGAGATGAATCCTGTGCAAATGTAATGAAGCGGGAGAGTAGACGATTTGGTTCCTACGATGCGCTCATAACGCATAGACTGCCAGTTCAAATCTGGTTCCCGCAACCATTTATTTTCAACAACTTGCGGTACAGGAGAACAAAATGTCTTGGAGCATCAGCCTTTCAGGGAAAAACGAAGATGTTCAGTCCGAACTTGAAGCCGCCTACAATGTGATTGACGACGCGCTTCGTGCCCTCGTAAATGTGTGTACCGATTCAGTTTCCGTCAACATCAACGGACACGGTTACACTAACGAAGACGGATCAAGTACATTCTCGGCAGGATACAGCGTAAATGGAATTGCTCCTACGCCTGTTCCTGTAGCAGCAGCACCGGAAGACGCTCCAGCAGTTGCGGATGAGGTTCCTGCTGCCGAAGAGGTTTCAGCAACACCGACAACGGTTGTGCCGTAATCAAGTTTCCTGTCGTGGGCCGGAGCCTAGTGCAAGAGGCTTATCGGTCTGCTAAGTCGAGCCGGAGCCTTTGGGTGTTAATCCTTCAGGAGGCTTATCGGTTTGAGACAGGAAAAAGTTTAGAAGTGAAATTGACCGGGAGAAAAAGCAATGAAACTGAACCTTCGTAAATCGAGTGCGCTTCAATTGGCGATCAATGAACAGATTGCCTTGGCTGAGATGCCTCTTTCTGTCACTATCGAGCGGTATGACTTGCCGCTTGGGAAGACTTCGAACACTGCAGAAAAGTTTGCGGTAGGACTCACAAAGAAGCGAGAGCTTTTCGAAGTTCTGTATTCGATCCGTCAGAAGACTTCGGCGGCTAGTGAGCAGGCAGGTGTCTCCAGCCTTCTTGCAGAGAGCGCACAGATCGAGAAGCTAATAGCTCTCCTGAATCCGCTATCTTTGATTCGCGATTTTGCGAAAACAACCGATCAACTAACAGAAGCGTTGGCCGATTTGCGCAAGGAAGCAGCTACTCCGGTTCAGTATGCGCATCTACGCCGTGAATCTTTCGAAACCAGCATTATCACGGAGGATCAGACGAAAGAGTGGAAGAAAGAAATCGCTGATCTGAAGCGCAGGAAACAAGGAATTAGCGATGCGCTTCTAGAAGCGAATGTGAAGAATGAAATTGAGGTGTCGGAACAGGAAGAAGTGATCCTGAAGAAGTACGGCATTCTCTAAATATGAGCTTGGGAAGGCTTGTATAGATTCCCCGTGGAACAGGGAAAAAGGACTCCGATGATGCCTCCCATAGAGGCTACTTTCGAGCGCCTGATGCCTGTGAAGCCCGGATAAAATATATGCATATTGCTCCGGGAGATAGTGGCTATTTGATATATTGCATTAAGGGCCTGCGAAGCCCGTGCATGTTGTATAATGCATATTGCCTTATCGATAGTTCTCTAGTACCTGCTTCACGTCAAGTTTAGTTTTCAAGTTTGCAGTGGGCATGATGTTGCACGAGATGTGCAGATGCGAGTACCGATTGTTGAGTCCGCAAGGATTCCCCTTTTGAGCTAACTTGCCTGAAACACTCACTGCAAAGATTTTGAACGAAAGAGGAGAATAATATGCTTGATTTTGGAGGAACCCATGAGCACTAAGTAGCCCAAGGAGGGCTACCGCTCATGCGGACACCAGAACAGAAGGCAGCGACCAAGGCAAGACAGAAGGCAGAACGTGCCGCCCACATTGCCAAGGTTATGAAGAAACATCCACCCGCCGTTCGCTACGCAAAAGCCGCTTTCAAAAAAGGCAGCAAACGGCAAAAAAAGAGCACCAAGAAGCTCCAGCTTGGAGTACAGTAAAGATTGAAGACGAGTTCACGTCCTCTTTCGACGTGATGGTGGAGGGCGAAGCCGAAAGGTCAGCCCCCAAGTTTCAATCCAGCGATCAGGATGGGTGACTGTTCTGACTGATAAATGATCGTAGCACTCGTTCTCGCAGGCTACTCGCTGGATTAAGTACGCATAGTATGGTGGGGAAACCCACTGAGAAGTGGACTAGAGAATGCTGCGGACGCGGGGGTAGCACCCGCCACGTCCACCATTCAGCACTTGTTCGTTTGTTGGCCCAACCATTCGGGACAGCCAAAAGTTGTCTGGAGATATTCGGGTACGTAAACAAGTGCTGATCTGTGGGCGTGTCACAGCTTCGACGGGGCTTTGAAGGTTCATGGACTGTGCAGGCGGCAACGGCCTTAACTGAAGACCCATATAATCGGCAACGATTATGCACTACCGCTCGCGGCCTGATAGCCAAAAGCCGAGGTTAGGGGACGCAATCCTTGTCAAAGAAAAGCGCCACAAATTTCCTGCCGCAAGGCAGGATTTTTGTTGTATGATTATCTCTCTGCGGCGGTCAGGACGCGCCTGACAAGCAATTCGTAGGTGGTAATACTGTATGACCAAGTAGAGAAAGATCAATCCGGCAGGACTTTCTCATCTGGAATGGTAGAGGGCACTCGAAAAACCAACTACGTGGACAGAACCTCTCGGTATATCCAACGGTTAGCGTACACAATACCTGTACGGACGCGAGGGCTGGGAATGGGCAACCACGGCAGGGACGGCTTGCTAGAGCTATCCTGTCCGCAGAAAATAACAGTTGACAGATTCTCAGAACAGGAATATCTTATCTAAAGAGATTATGAAGCATACGGTCACAACGCGCTTTACACCAGCGGCACAACCGCAGGGTAATCGTGCGCCCGGTGGCCATCTTCCTCTCGACTGATTTATAACGCACAGCGAGTAGTAAAGGTGAGGCCATCGGACAAAAATCCGGTGGCCTCAAAGTTTTGCAGTGACAAGTTTATGTTCCACGGTAGCTCAATTGTTCGAGCATTCGCCTGTTAAGCGAAGGGATGCCGGTCAGAATCCGGCCTGTGGAGCCAAAATTTAGCCCTTAGTGGGCAGGATTATTAGCTTTTTGACAACTGAAACACCCGTTGCCCTTTGGTGAAATTGGTATCACATCGCGCTCTGGACGCGAAATTCGGGGATCGTAGCCTCGAAGGGCAACCAAGTTTTGATCGGTCGTCGAATAATGGTAATTCGAGAGCCTTTGACACTCTCTATCTCCGTCCGACTCGGAGCGACCGAACCATGAGGGCGTAGCTCAACGGTAGAGCGGTGCGTTGCCAACGCGCAGGTAGTGGGATCGTCACCCATCGCCCTCTCCAATTTTTGCCGGTGTAGCTCAAGTGGCGGAGCACCTGTTTCGTAATCAGGAGGTTTGGGGTTTCGATTATCTCCACCGGCACCATGTTATATTCAACAGAGAGGAGTGCGTTATGAACATGAACAAAGCCTGTTTGGTTTTATCATCGAGCTACGAGCCGATCAGCATTAGGTCATGCCGACGCGCTCTAACCTTGATTTGCAAGGATCGTGCCGTCATCCAAGAGCACACCGGGCAGGAAGTTTATCCCGGTATCAACATGCCGAGTGTGATCCGGTTGAAGACATACACTTACATTCCTGTTCGCGTCCAGATTTTGAGCAGGAAGAACATCTTCTTGCGGGACAGGAACACATGCATGTACTGTGGCGTTGTTTTTCATCCGTCTAAGTTGACGCTGGACCACATTGTACCTAGAGCGCAAGGAGGCAAGGATTCTTGGTCGAATCTGGTTGCAGCCTGCGGTGTTTGCAACAGACGTAAGGCGGACAGGACACCAGAGGAAGCGGGGATGAAGTTGATCCACAAGCCAAGGGCCGCGAGCATCCATACTTCACGTTTTATACTTAAAAGTATGGGAGAAGAGGACCCCCTGTGGAGGGCTTATTTATACTTTGATTCGAAGGAAGATTCGAAGTATGTGACAAGGAATTAGCGCGATTGGTGCAGATGGCAAGCACACGACCTTGGTATGGTTGAGACTTCGGTTCAAGCCCGGAATTGCGCTCCAAACCGTCTCGGATAGGGACAATGGTCGCCAGACCAAGGGCCGTGGAAGTCGGCCCAAAAGATTCGCACTGTAAGCATTGACGGCGATGCGTCCGCAGTCCATGATATACTATTACTATCATGACAAAAGCAGAGGCCGCTAGACTTAGCTCGATCAAGGCAATTGAAAATGGAACATATGAACGGCAAAAACTCCAGCGACGAGAAGAGTACGCCAAAAATCCGAAGAGATGTCTGGAGTGTTCATCTGTAATACCGTTTGAAAAGAGGATTAAGTATAGGTTTTGCAACAATTCCTGCGCCGCAAAGTTCAATGGAAAGTTACGTATTCCAAAAGGGCGTTGCAAGAAATGTGGGAACCCATGCTTCCAACCATTGAAGCATTGCCCTAAATGCATTGAATTACGCCTACATGTTAGACCAAAGATACTTTCTTGGGATAAGGTCAAAGACAATAGGCTAGCAAGACGTATGTTGTTGCTAGAGTTTGGTCATCGATGTATGAGGTGTGGTTTATCTGAATGGTTAGAGAACGAGATTCCATTAGAGGTGGATCATAAAGATGGAAATTCGGACAATTGGACTAAAGAAAATTTGGCATTGGTTTGTCCTAATTGCCACGCTTTAACTCCAACTTACAAGGCAAAGAATAGATTTCATGGGAGCAATCGACAGAAGAAACGCAGAGAACGATATGCTCT
>Ga0181533_1004209_pt1 | contig 14917 bp, 5 predicted proteins | sample PEATcosm2014_Bin_45_FD_119772 | JGI IMG/M metagenome (GOLD analysis project Ga0181533, IMG submission 119772) | Peatland microbial communities from MTU Mesocosm Facility, Houghton, MI, USA - PEATcosm2014_Bin11_60_metaG | ecosystem: Environmental > Terrestrial > Soil > Wetlands > Peat | place... | reverse complement strand
TACTTCATCGAGCATCGGGGAGCAACGTTGCCTCGAAAGGAGCTTCTGAAGGAAGTGTGGGGGTACGTTGGAGTGCCTTCTACGCGAACCGTGGATGTCCACGTCTTCACTCTGCGACAAAAGTTGGAGACTGATCCTAGGAATCCGCAATTCATTCAGACTATAATGGGGCTTGGCTACAAGTTTCTTGGATGAGTTCCTTACGCGCGCTGGTCTTCCAAGGCGTTGCCGCCTTATTTATGCTTTCGAACCGAGAAGATGAATTAGCGTCGGAAGGCGTGAAAGTGAGCCAGGGCATGTGAAATAGGCGTAAAGAAACATTTACGTCAAGTTAACGAAGGCAAGAAAACCACTGTCGTCTTGCAGCATTCCAACAGGCTTACACTGCTTTTGAAATTAGTAGTTTGCGTACAGTTACGCAATATGCCTCTATAACTGGACCACGAGTTAGGCTAAAATCGTGGGATTGTTCTGGGGGGGGGAAGCGCCAAGGGAAGGTTCATGGCAGAGAAAGACAATTCGCCGATTTTCTTGGTTGCGCCGCTTGCAGCGGAGTCAAGGCTCCGCCCTTCCGACGCGCTCGGAAGGTTGAGCGCCTGTACCCCCTGGCGTTTCTCCTCTGTCTCCGGTAGGCTGGAGGATCGGCTTGGAGCACGGGTGTTTCGCCTGTGGCCGGACGCGGCCGGGGTGGCCATGCTCCGCGTCCACTATGCGTCCTGCGCACGACAGACCACAGCGTGACAGCAACGGACAAACGCAGGGAGAGCGACGATTCCAAAGGCCAAAGGAAGAGGAAACGATAACATAACTAGCTTATCTTAGCCCCAAAACGCCCTTGGCAATGGGGCGTACCGTACCGTGAGAGGATACTGGAGGAATCATTGACACGAGCGATCTCAGGGTTCATCAGGTTGATGCAAACGAGTACCCTCCTGGTTTGCATTGTTTTCGGATGCGAAGGCGCGTTCGCCCAAATCGATTCAGGAACCGTTGTTGGGACAGTTAGAAACCCGGCGGGGGACGGAGCACACGGCGCCAAAGTCTTTCTTAAGAATGAAGGGACTTCCATTACGAAATCCACTTACACACGGGGGGACGGCACGTACATTTTCACGCCGGTCAAGATCGGCACTTACTCCGTATCGGTGGAGCTTCAAGGATTTGTTCCCGCTTTTCAGACCGGCGTTGTCGTTGACATTCAGCAGCAGGCTGTCGTCAACTTCAATCTAGTTGCCTCCCAAGCTGCCTCGGGAGCCAGCGTTTCCTCAGGATCGACGGCGTCTTACACTTATGTGCCATCGGACAAGATACTGACTGCTGAGGCGCTCCAGGCTCTCCCAGTATTCAGCCGCAACTTCACCTTTTTGTCACAAGTGGTTTCCGGCACAGGCCCCAGCGTACCAACGTCTACCGGCCTGGCGAGCACGGGGAGTTTCGCGGCCAACGGGGTTCAGTCTTACGAAAACAATTATCTCCTCGACGGAGCCGACAACAACGACCGCTTCCCGGATTTCATTCCAGGCACAGCGTACGAGGTGCTTCCGGCGATGGACGCGATTGAAGAATTCAGGGTTCAAACTCCCCCTTACAGCGCGGTCGTCGGAGGAGGGGGCGGCACGGCTGTGAACGCGACGACAAAATCAGGCACGAACGAGCTTCATGGAAGCGCCTGGGACTACTCCAGTAATGACGCCCTTAATGCCGCCGATTTCTTCGACAACGCCATGGCTCTCAAAAGGGCGGAATTGCGCAAGTACCAATTTGGCGCAACTCTCGGCGGTCCCTTGAACATCCCGAATTTCTACCATGGCAAAAACAGGACGTTCTTTTTTGCGGACTACCAGGGAACGAAGATTCGCCAGGGGATTCCTACCGTTGCGACAGTTCCCACAGTCGCTGAGCGAGGTAGCGGATATACGGATTTCTCAGACTTGATTAGCGGGCAGCCGAAATGCTCCTCTGGACCCGACGTGATAGGGCGCATCTTTGACTGTGGCACGGTTCTTGACCCGGCAACCACACGCCAGTTGACCACCGGCCAGCACGATCCGATTACAGGTTCGTACGTAAGCGCCACGGGCTACGTCCGGGATCAAATCCAGTGCAACGGCATTGCCAACACGATCTGCGCGAAGCGAGTGGACCCGGTGGCGGCGGGGCTGCTTAATCTTTATCCGATCCCTACCATCCCGGGTATCTACAACAATTACACGACGAACTCATACAGCCGAGGCGACGCCAGCCAGTTTGATGCTCGGATCGATCACCACATGAGTGATCGCAATCAGGTTTTCGCTCGTTTTAGCTACTTCAACAACCCCTATTTGCAGTCGGGTCCATTCCCGGGCTTTGCGGAGGGCGGAGGATACACGCAGAGCTATACGGCACTGAATGGCGTCTTGAGCGAAACCCACGTCATCTCCACGACGCTGATCAATGACTTCCGGTTGGCGGCCGATTGGATGCATGTGGAGAGGGTGCAAGCCTACGCCAATGAACTCAACGACATCCCTGGACAGTATGGGATTACGGGAATTCCACAAGTAACAGGCAATGGCGGCCTGTCTACCATCAACGTTGGGATTTACTCTCAACTGGGAAGCAGTCCTTACCTGTACGCGAATGACAACAACACGACCATTCAGGTGAGCGACAGCTTCTCCAAGATCAGGGGGCCTCGTCAAACAATAAAGGGTGGGGTTGAGGGCCTGGAGATCAGGTCTGTGACCATCCAGCCTCCTTATTCCCGCGGGGAGTTCGGTTTCTCAGGGAACTACACCTCCATCCCGAACGTCCTCGATGCCAGCACGGGCGTCGCCCAGTTTGTTCTGATCCCTGAGAAGACTGCGATTCCTTCTCCTTATTCTTCCATCGGGCAGAATTACGTGGGCGGGCCAAGCCAGGTTTTTTCCTCTAACATCGTCAACACCGACAACCGGCGCAATTATGTCGCAGCCTACTTGCAAGACGACTGGAGGAAGCGCCCAAACTTGACCATCACCCTGGGCGCAAGGTGGGAATACTTCCAGCCTTGGAAGGAAAGGTATAGCGCCGAGGCTAACTTTATCCCGGGGTCCAGTGCTCAGTATATAATTCCGTCCGGCCGTGGATTCGATACCCTCCCATGCGGCCCTTTGTACCCAACGACCTGCGCCACCTCTTATTACAATACGCTCTCCACCAGCTTTACCAATACGCTCACGAACGATGCAATTACTCTCGCCTATGCACCTCGAGGAAGCCTCGTCCAGACCCAGACGTTTAATATCGCTCCCCGCATCGGGTTTGCTTATCAACTCACGCCTAAGGCCGTGGTTCGCCTTGGGTATGGGATGTTCTATGGTGGGCTGGAGAACGAGGGAGTCCAGGCGAACCTTGGCGGTAGCTATCCCTTCGAAGTCAATTACAGGTACACCAGTCCCGATGATGGTACGCCCATCAAGTATGGCAACGCGGGAACTAACGCGACTTTGGAACAGGGCCTTGCGCCAATACCGCTTACACCTTTTGTGGCTACGTCGAACGGACTGGTATTGCGAGGTATCCAACAGAATTTTAAGAACCCGTACACACAGACCGTTAACCTCACTGTACAATATCAACGGACGAGCAATGACCTTATTGAGGTCTCTGCGGTCGGGTCGACGGGCACGCATCTTCTGATCAATCCAGGATTGAATGAAGTCAGCGAAATGCTTCCCACCTTCCAAGACCGCCAAGCCTATCAGCCTTTCCTGAACTTTGCCTACGGTTCAAGCTACCTGGCGACGACAGGGAGCAACAGATACATTTCCGGTCAATTGCAATATCTGAGAAACCTTGGGCACGGACTAAGTTTCCTCGCCAATTATACGTATGCGCGGAACCGGACGGATGCTCTGGACTTTTTCAACATCGCAAGCCCGCAAACTTACCGCGCACCTTATATCCCGGCTTTCGGTCTCACGGGTGATTATCAACAAGCGGATTTCAATGTTCGGAACGCCGTACACTTCAGCGGTGGGTATGACTTTCCTTTTGGGCCGGGAAGACAATTCCTCGCAAGCAAAGGCGACTTCAGGGGGAAAGTCCTCGGCGGCTGGACTATTAACTGGATCCTGACAGTTGACAGTGGTCAGCCGATAACCATCCCCTGTACCATTACGACCGCTTCCGGCGCCGGCTGCGATGCTCTGCTTGCACAGGGGGCAAATCCCAACGCCGGAGCGCACAATGTCAATCAGTTCTGGGATCCTGCGGCTTTCTATAATCCCGCCGTAACCGCATCGACAGGGCAGAGCGACTTTCGGCCTCTGGGAGGTGCTCCCACCCAGGTTTACGGCCCAGACCTTCGCAGGCTCGACGCGGCCCTCCGAAGGAGCTTCCAGATTACAGAGAAAGTCCGGGTGGACATCCGTGCGGAAGTCTATAATGCGATGAACCATCCGTACTTCGCGCCACCGTCGAACCTGAACTTCCTGAACACAACGAACTTCGGCCAGATCAGTTCGACTCGCGACAATCCGAATGACGCACGCGAGATCCAGTTTGGTATAAGATTTAGCTTCTGAGTTGGACGATATGTAAGGCAGGCTTTTTGCCGCGGCCGACATCAAAGCGAAGCCGGAGAGGAATGGGCCGTGACTTATGAGAAAGAAGCCCTCGGGTCTTATGACCTCTCAGGAAAAACAGGGAGGCGGAGATCAGGAATATTCTCCTTTGCTCCGCCGCCACAATTAGGAAGGTGGACATGTTGAGTATCTTTTTTTTATTGCTTTCCATTCTCCTCAGTGTTTTGAATCCTGTAGGCCACAAACCAGCCGGAATGCCTTCCCCTACGCGAGACTTCCCTATGTCTAAAGCACGCGCTTTGAAATCATACGGCGCGTTGCCAATGAGTTTTGAGATGAACCAGGGGCAGGCGGACCGCACCGTCCGGTTTCTGGCGCGAGGCCAGGGCTACGCTATTTTCCTGAAACCGAGCGAAGCGCTGCTGGCGTTGCAACCGCCGGGCCAAGACACTCGGGTCCCCGAAAAGGCGGGAATGCCGCCTAGACCACCCTATCGCGCGCTGAAAATGAGAATCGAGGGAGCGAATCTCTCTGCGCCCTCAACCGGTCTCCACCGCCTCCCCGGGATCAGTAACTATTTTATTGGCAATGACCCCAGCCGCTGGCGCACCCATATTCCGACTTATGAGAAGGTGCAGTTTGAGAATGTTCGCCCCGGCGTAAATCTGGTTTACTACGGGAATCAAAGGCAACTGGAATACGATTTCGTCCTCTCGCCGGGCGTCAGGCCTGAGTCCTTGAGGCTGAGTTTCGAGGGCAGCGACGCCACGGTTGATGAGCAGGGTGATTTGGTCTTCACCTCCACAGGTGGCAAGATAACTTTTCGCCGCCCGCTCGCCTACCAGTGTTACAAACCTGACCCCGGAAGGAAGCATTTCCTTTCCGCATCCTATGTTCTCAAAGGGCACAACAGGGTGGGCTTTGTTGTCCCCGATTATGACCCGCGTGAGCCGCTCGTTATTGATCCGGTTCTGAATTACTCGACTTACCTCGGCGGCAATGGAGGTGACGCAGGAAATGCGATTGCCTTGGATTACCTGTTCGATGCCTATGTTACCGGCAGCACCGCCTCAACCAATTTCCCGACCAGCACTCCTTACCAAAAGACTTACGGGGGCGACACGGACGCCTTTGTGACCGAGGTGAGATATGACGGCGAGGCAGTGATTTACTCCACCTATTTGGGCGGGAATAACTTTGACGTAGGCAACGGGATTGCCGTGGACTCTTCAGGGGATGCCTATGTCACAGGCAATACTTCCTCCGCGAATTTCCCCATTAGTTCCAGCAACGTCTTTCAGCCCACCTTTGGCGGCAAAACAGACGCTTTTGTGGCCAAATTGGATCCCAGTGGCTCTCAGTTGCTGTATTCGTCGTACCTCGGCGGAAGCGATATTGATTACGGGCTAGGCATTGCTTTGGACCAATTTGGCAATATCTATGTGACAGGCTACACGCAATCCACCGATTTTCCCACGGTCAATCCGATTCAGTCCGGTAACGCTGGCAGTGGGGATGCCTTTGTGGCCGAAGTCAATCCTCAAGCGACGGAACTGGTCTATTCCACTTATCTGGGGGGGAGTGGCATGGACTCGGGCCAGGGGATCGCAGTGGACCTAGGCGGCAACGCCTATGTGGTCGGTTACACTTACTCCACCACAAGCTTTCCGACTTTGAATGCCTACCAGGGCAAAAGTGCGGGCGCGGTCAATGCGTTTATCACTAAGTTGAATAAAGGTGGGACCAGCTTTGCGTTCTCGACCTACCTGGGCGGAAGCGGGGACGACAGAGGCTGGGCGATCGCGGTAGACAGCGACACCAACATTTACGTCGCCGGCAGCACGCTGACACCGTGTCTTCCCGCCTCGACGACAACAACCATGTGCAATCCCACCGAGACCTTTCCCACTACTCCTGGCGCCTTTCAGAGCCTTAACACTTCCCAGTCCCCGGGATATTCCGACGTGTTCGTCACCAAGCTCAACTATATAGGCAACGCCTTGACTTATTCCACTCTGTTGGGCGGAGCCTTGACGGATTCGCCGGCGGGCATAGCGGTCGACAGTGCGGGGGATGCCTACGTTACCGGATACACCGAATCGAATAACTTTCCCACCGCCAATGCCGTGCAGGCAAGCTATACCGGAGGCACCTGCGGGGCGAAGCCCTGTCCGGACGCCTTCATAACCGAAGTGAATCCCGCAGGAACGAACGTGGTGTACTCCACATACCTGGGGGGAAGCGCCGCAAACTGGGGTAATGGTATTGCTGTGGACAGCAACACACCCCCCAACGCGTACGTCGTGGGGACGACGACTGCTTCCGATTTTCCTGCTATCGCGCTCGCTTCTCAACCCGAGCCGGGGAACACAACGGGGCTTGGGCAAGCCTTCGTCTCAGAGCTTTCGCAGACCGATGCGGCGGGTGTTGCCCTGACCCCGCAAACACTGGCCTTTGGAAATGTAAACATCTACACGACCAGTAATTTGACCTCCCTCGACGTTCCTGCCACCGTGACTCTCATGAACGCCGGCACGGTGCCGCTTCAGGTGACAAGCATTACCACGGCCGGCGATTTTGCTGAGACTAACAGTTGCGGAACCCCCCCGTTCACCCTCCCGGCCGGCGGAGGACGTTGCACCATCAACGTCACGTTCACTCCCACGGTGCTGGTGGCTGAAACCGAGCAGCTAGCCATCAACGACAACGCCACGGGAAGTCCGCATTTGGTCAGTCTTGCAGGCACCGGCATCAATGCTGTGACCACGGTACTGTTTACGCCTCCCAGTCTGGTGTTCCCCGCTCAAATTCTAAACACCACCAGCTCACCGCAGGTTGTGACCATGACGAATAACGGTACCAGTAATGTCCCCCTGACAATTACCGCCATTACGGCGACGGGCGACTTCGCAGAAACCAACAACTGCCCCTCGACTCCCTTTACACTCGCCGTCGGCGCAAATTGCACTTTCAGTGTAACTTTCACCCCTACTGCCACGGGCACCCGTACTGGAGCTATCACCGTAACTGACAATGTCGCCAGCGGTGCATCGGCCGTTTCTTTGACGGGGGTTGGAAACCCTGTCTTTAACCTGAGTTCTCCTACGCTTACGCAGCATCTCCTCATCGGGATGACCTCTACCCCCTTTACCATAACCCTTTCGGCCCCCGGCTCCTTCACGGACCCCATCGCCCTCTCTTGCACGTCCGGGGCCACCTGCGCTTTCAACCCAATGACGATCGCCGTGAATCAGCCTCCGCCCACCACCCTACTACCGAGCAGCACCTTGACCCTCTCGGGACTATCGACTTCAACTTCAAACCCCTATTTCTTCACCGTCACTGGAACTGACACCGTCCCCCCCACCCAAACGGCCACGCTGAATTTAGAGATATTTTTTCAGGACTTTACCATTTCTGCCAGTCCAGCCATTGAAGCCGTGTCCTCCGGGGCGTCGACAATCTATACGGTCACCGTGTCGCCCATCAATGGCTTTAACCAACCAGTGGTTCTGAGTTGTCCTAGCAGCCTCTTGCCGCAGGGAGTGACCTGTCTCGCCAGCCCTGCGACAGTGACGCCCAATGGTGGAGCTTTTACCTCCCAGTTAACGGTGAGCACGACGGCGCAATCCACGACAGTGTCAGGCCTGCTTCCGCGCGCCCGCCCGCGCGTACCCCCAGGGCCAATGATCATGCTTATATTGTGGGGGACGTGCAATCTGATGGCGCTTAGCGCCTTGCTGGTCCGTCGCAAAATGGGACGCCGTGGGACGGGGAGGCGCAAAGGACTCATTTACGTCCAGGTGGCTCTGGCCACGCTTGTTCTTGCCACAGCGTTCTGGATGAGCTGTGACACTTCCATTTACACCAATGTCATCCAGCCCTCTACGGTCAACGGAACTCCGACAGGTAACTACGTGATAACGATCCAGGGAGCCTTTACCGGGACCACTGCGATTAGTAACGGGACTACTACGACTGTCACCCGTGCAACTACGGTCAACCTTACTGTGCAATGACAACTGTGAGCACGTATCCGCCAGCCCGATGGACCTGAACGAGTGCCACTACGGACAGAGCGCAGGGGCCCGATCAAATGCAAGGGGACAGGTTGGGACTGGTGGGGAGAGGTCTGGACAAGTTAGCCCGGCACTTTAGACTCAGCAAGTTGCCCGCCCACAGGGCGCCGCTACAAAGAGCGGCAAAGGGCACTTCAAGATCCTGCTCGACAGGCGGGCTAAAGAGTGTTTGTAATAGCTCGATTCTAGCCGTTTTCGAACAGCGTATTGAATCTTCGTTTCTTCGAAACAGCGAATTGCGAGGTCGCCATCCAGACTCTAAACCCGCCGTCAACAAGGGGCCATCGAGCGGGGGTTCTTCAGAAACCTGCTAAAAGTTGAACATCACCTGAAAATCAATGCGGCGGTTGGCTGCGGCCGAGGAGAAAAACCCTCCCACCAGCGAATTCGACCGGCCAAAATAGTTCGTACCGAGAACCCCATACGGCGGCGAGAGGTTCACGTTGTTGAAGACATTTCGCGCGTTGGCGCTAATAGTGAGACTGTAACGCGCGTTGGTGCTTCCCGGGCCGAATAAACCTCCGGCACCTCCTCCACCGCCTAGCCCGCGGCCACCGAGGCCGGGCCCGTAGCCCCCGCCCCCACCGCGTCCCCCTCCGCCGGGTCCGCCACCGGGTCCGCCACCTTGCGCGCGGGAGGAGCCAGGACCCTCAGGCTTTTTTCCGAAGCCAAACGTCTTGGCGACTCGCAGGTTCGCCGTGAATTGGCCGGGGCCGGTACCGTAGTTAGGTCCAATCATCTTGTCGTTGGGGCCGGGGGCGGCATTGAAGGTGCCCCATCGAGTGTTGAAAATATTGCTTCCCGACTCGCCGGAGCTGGCGAGAGCAGGACGATCATTGAAATAATTGGCAGTCCCATAGAGATCCACACCCTTCAAGGTGATGTTGAAGGGTGCGCTGGAGTTTAGGACGATAAAGGGGCTGACGGCAAACCCGTGAGGTAGGTTCCAGTTGCCGCCTAGGAACACGCGGTGGCGGATGTCGAAACCCGCCCGCCCGTAATCCTGCGCTATATCGTAGGGGTTCATCGGGGAACTCGTATTGGCGTTAGCGTAGCTGAGCGTGTAAAAGCCAAATAACATGAGCTTCGCGCCCATCCGCAAGTTGAAGTTCGTGATCACCTGATTCTGATTAAATATGCCGGCGGACTCGAACTGGTAGATCTGTCCAACGTTAGTCACGTTGCCATAGTTTTCGTACGGGCGCTCGCCTACCGAGGGATCTCCGAAGGGATATGTCCCAGGAAGCGGTGCATTGATGTCGCGGGTCAAAATCTGATGAACCCCGTGCGAGGCGAGATAAGTGACGGACAAGGTGGCATTCTTGTTCAATTGCCGCTCGAGGCCCGCGCCCCCCTGAAGCGTATAGGGCGTTCGCAGGTGGGGATCAAGCGGATAAACGTTCGAGCCAGACTGGCAGCCTACCGGTGCGTTCAGAGCCGGAATGCCGGTCGGAAGATTGGGGAAGAAGTCGGGGTTGTCGAATGTAAAGCTCTGCTGGACACAGCCATTCATGCGCTGGGCCATAAGCAGCGAAGCCTGCGGAAAGCGGTCATAGAAAACGCCAAAGCCGACGCGCAGGACGGTCTTGGGTGACTTTCCGCCGCCCAGGCCCCAAGCGAAACCCGCCCGCGGGGCGATGTCGGCGTGGTCATGAATGCCGGTCTGTGTCTCGAAGCGCAAGCCCAAGCTGAGCGTCATATTGGGTCGGGCCCGAAAGTCGTCTTCGCCGTAAAGCCCCAGGTCAGCGTAATTGATGCTCGCTGCGGGGATGCCGCGGCTGATCGAAAACACGTTGGGCCCGCCGCCCGCCGCCCGGATCTGGGCATCTGTCAAGCCGGCTTGCACGCCTTGCAGCGTAATTTGATAGGCGGCAAGCGAAGGAAACGCAAACGAGCCGTTAAAGCCACTTGTGGAGCTCGTGGACTCCTCATTGTCCCGAATGCGCCCTCCGAACCTCACGAAGTTCTTGCCCAGTGTGATCGACGTGTAGTTCTGGAACTCGTAGTGATTTTCGGTGTCCGTGCTTATTCCCGCTGTGTTGCCGCCGCCTGTAAACGCCCCCGCCGCCGAAATTTGGCAGGGTTGCGCCAGCAACAGACATCCGATAGCCGGACCAATAAGCGTGTTGCTGCCATTGATCACCAAATTTACGGGCGCCGAGTAGCTGGTGTCATGCAGGTACTGGAAACGAGCTTGGTTCACCGCCCTTTCGCTGATGACCTGCGTATCGCTCACCTGGATCGTGTGTTCAGAGCTGTTGGAGTTTAGGGCCTGCGAAGGCAAATAAAACTGACCAATTCCGTCGTCGGTGTCGTTGTTCTTCCAATACTGGTAGCGCATCGTTATGACGTTTTTCGAACTAAGTTGATAGTCGACGCGTGGACCGAGGTTCATGCGCATTCGGGGGTTGAGCACGGCCACGTTGAATGGGACCTGAGTCAACTCAGAACCGGGAACCGTCGATTCAGGACCGGGAACATAGGCGCTTACGACGTTCGAGTCGTTGAGGTCGCGGCGGAATATGCTGAAGAAAAAAGCCGCCTTCTTGTTAATGGCACCGCCAATATTCCCGTTGTAGAACTCCGAATGGTAGGTCGGCTCCTCGGACGCGAAAGGGTTCCGCGTGTTGAAGGCGGTTGTATTCCCGTTCACGAAGCCCTGGCCGTGGTACTGGCTCATTCCGGGTTTGGTGGTGATTTCGATGCGGCCATAGCCGAGCCTGTCGTATTCTGCGGAGAAGGGATTCTGGTTGATCCGGATCTCGAGAATCGAGGACTTGGGGGGAAGCTGGCCGCCGGTGAAGCCGTCAATATAGATCTGGCCTCCATTTGGCCCCGCTGACGGCCCTGCCAGCGCCTGAAGCTCGGACTGCAATTCATCGGGGTCATCGGAGAGCGATTCGAGCTCCTTTCCCGAGATGACGAGCGCACTGGCGTTGTTCTCGGGATTGACGCTGACGGCTGGCGCCTCACCCGAGACAGTGATCTTTTGCACTTCCTCCTCGATCTGGAGCGAGATGTTGAGCTTTTGGACTTGGCCCGCCGTGATCTCGACCTCGTGCTGCTCATACACCGCGAAACCTTTTGCGATGGCCTTCACCGTGTACTTCCCGGGAGCCAGTGCATTGAATTCGTAAACCCCGTCCCGGTTCCCTTGTACGGCTTGGGTCTGTCCCGTCGCGGAGGTCACCAGGACGGTCGCTTGCGTCACCGCCCCGCCTGATGGATCGTTCACTTGGCAGCGCAATGTCCCGGAAGAGGTTTGCGCGAACAAGGGGCTTGCCAGAATTGGCGGCAAGAAAAGCGCCAGAGAGATAGAAGCGTACTTCCCAAATAGCCGAAATTTCATCGAGTCTCCTGCGAAAGCGCCCACGCTTTACAACCGGGCGCTGAATTATTGCGTCGTCTCTTCTCCGCTTGGGGCGCCGCCGCCGAGATTCCAGGGCGACATGAACATCGCTTGGCTGGCGCTTGCTGAGGACGCCAGAATGGCGTCCACATCGCTCAGTAGCGTGATTGCTGTGACCCCACCGGATGCCCCACCTTGCGTCGCCACAATCATCACGGCGTCACCTTTCTGCAAATCGGCAAGCGTTGCCGGCGGCATCCGATTCAGGATTTGCTGGAGATCAGGCGCTCCGCCGGGTCGCGGTCCTCCTGGACTGCCGCCCGAGGGAGGGACGCCTGCCGGCGGTGCGGCAGCGGGTGCACCACCACCTGAGCCGGCGCCGTTCGGTGGTCCGCTGGTCTCCCCCCCTTTCAATCGCATGGCAATCCTTTGGGCCATCATCGGAGGCAGCTTGCGCAGTTGGGAGTCTGAAGTAACCTTCACGAGCACGGGCTTCTTCGTCTTCAAATCCATAACGCTGATGGTGTTCTGGCTAACGTCAATCGAAGAGACCGTGCCGGCTATGTTTCGAAACGATCCCGAAACAATCTCCTCCGCGGCAAACTCGCTGCCGTCCTCGCTGCGCGTGCCACGCGCGCGAAGTTGATCTCCGGGTTTGATCTGGTCGAGCGGCGCGGGTTTCGCATCGTCGAACCTCACCGAGTCCGCTGCGTACCGGCGCAGAATCGTATCCTTGGTAATGTGAATCGCCACTTTCTTGACCGTGCCGATCGCCGCCGTCGAAATCGCGATTGTGCTCGCGGCAGGATCGACGGAACTCACCAGCCCGCCCACGCCGCGCTTCTGCCAATCAGCGCGCTCTGCCTCCTGCTTCCGCGTAATGTCCACCTTGCTCATGACGATCGCGGCAGTGGCGAGGAGGGTCTTCTGGTCGTCTGAAATGTGTCCCCGAACCAGAATGCGGTCGCCTACGCTGATCTCCCCGGCATTAATCTTCGTGGCATTCTTCAGGGTTTTCTCATTGGGAGCGACACGGAGAAGAGTGGCATTATCAGGGAGCAACACGGTGAGGCGCGTTCCGGAATCGGTCTGGATGGTGAAGCCGGTCGGCTCGACACTCACCACTGCTCCCATGGCCTTGTAGGTGGGACTTGGTGCCTGGCCACGTCCTATCGCAACAAGACTGAATGCGAGGAAGCCCATGCAAAGAGAGGTAGTGACCCTCTTTGCATCTACCTCCATAAGTCGCCGACAAGTTCCCTTCCTCATTACCAACCTCCACTGAGACAGGCGGTCGAGCGGGCTGAGCCTCTCCCTTCCTGTCAGAATTGCGAGTTGGTGAAGTCACGTGGCGGCAACTTCCAACCCGGTGTGAGTACTACCCATAACAATCGCACGACAACCAACGGAATCAGACTATCTTCCCTCTGAAATTGCCTGCTAAAGCTAATACGTTTCTGGGGGATAGAGGGTTGCTCTCGCCATGTTAAATCCATGTAAAAGACCCTTGCGGGCATGTTTCGTCCCTTTGCAGCCCGCAACTCGAACTGCCCAACGCCACTGAGAGCTTCTGCACACAAGGACCAAAGGATTGGGTCGCCCCTCAAGAAGTCTGTCCGAAATAAGGTGTTTCGGAGGAAGAATCAACAGGTTACAGACGGCCGCAAATCACTGGATGGCTGATTCTACGTTGCGGTGAAATCTATCTCCGACCAACTCCTGGGGGCCAAGTCGTTTGTGGGTCTCGCGCTCACGACTATATCGCGCACCCGAGCTGACGGAGAACGTGTCAAAACGAGGCGGCAGGGTGTAAACTCACAGTTTCCCGGGGTTCCATGACGGGAATGCCGGCCGAGGGTACGGCCAACCGACTCCACTAGGAAGGTTTCACTGTGAATAAACAATTCTCTAGCCTATTGTTTGCTCTGGTGTTTTTTAGTTCGGCCCTTTTCTCGTCCAGCCTGCCGCTCACCCCGTACCCGAACCAACTTGAAGTGGGTCAAGGAGTATTCCGGGTGGGGGCGCGCGTCAGTATCGAGGTTGCAAGCAATGAGGAAGAAGACCGCTTTGCCGCTTCGCTTCTCGCTCAGGAGCTGGATTCACTGGGTGGTGTTGCCGTCAGCGTAGGAGCGAAGGGAGCTGGTTGGCCCCGCATTGTGCTGGCACGCCCCGAAAGCCAGGCTGGCAGGCGCATTCTGGGCGAGTCGGGGTTGAGCCTGCCGCCCCAAGCCGAAGAGGAAGGATACATCCTGGTGGTGACTTCCCGCGAAGCCTCAATATTGAGTAAGACGGCAGCGGGCGTCTTTTACGGCGTCCAGACGCTTCGGCAATTGCTTCAGCGGACGCCGGGAGGCGGTGCAGAGGTCCCGGTGGTGCGAGTGGTGGATTGGCCCGCCATGCGTTGGCGCGGCGTGAGCATCGACATTAGCCGCGGCTCTATCCCCACGCTGGCTTCCTTTGAGAGGGAAATCACGTTGCTGGCCGAATATAAAGTGAACCTGTTCTCGCTTTACATGGAGAACACGTTTGCCTACCCCAGCCTGCCCTTAGCGGCAGCTCCGGGCGGCGCCATTACTCCACAGGAAGCCACTGAACTCGTTAACTTCGCCAAACAATATCACGTGGTGGTCGTTCCTGAGCAGGAGTCCTTCGGGCACCTGCATCTGGCGCTTCAGAATGAGCAGTTCCAGGACATGGTCGAAGTCCCTTACGGCCACGTGCTCTCGCCCACTGCCCCTGCCTCCTTCACTTTCATCGGAAAAATGTTTGCAGACCTCGCTTCCGCCTTCCCGGGACCGTTCTTCCATATCGGGGCCGATGAGACCTTTGAGCTGGGCCAGGGCCGGACCAAGGCAGAGATCGAGAAACTCGGCTACGGCAGCGTCTACATCGATTACCTTCGGAAAATCGACGAAAACTTGAGTGCCTACCATCGCAAG
>Ga0181533_1004207_pt1 | contig 14922 bp, 13 predicted proteins | sample PEATcosm2014_Bin_45_FD_119772 | JGI IMG/M metagenome (GOLD analysis project Ga0181533, IMG submission 119772) | Peatland microbial communities from MTU Mesocosm Facility, Houghton, MI, USA - PEATcosm2014_Bin11_60_metaG | ecosystem: Environmental > Terrestrial > Soil > Wetlands > Peat | place... | reverse complement strand
TACAAGTCCAATTTTGCGCGACAGGAACTTGAAAAGAATGCTGCTACGCTCGAAGAATTTTTAGCCGGGCTTGAAATGGTGGCCGAAACCGGACCGGTAGACAACATGACTCTCGCCCGTGTGACCCAGTTGATCAATAAAACGAATCAGTTCAACCTCACCACCCGGCGTTATTCCGAACAGGAAGTGCGTCGCATGGCGGCATCTCCCGATTGGTGGACGAGGTGGTTTCGGCTTAAAGACAAATTTGGCGATCATGGTTTAATCGGCGTGATCCTGGCTGGAAAGAGCGCCAATCAATGGAATGTTGACACGTGGCTCATGAGTTGTCGTGTGCTGGGACGCAAAATGGAGGAGTTCATGCACGCGGAACTCGTCAAAGCTGCCTTTGACGACGGCGCTGCAATGGTAACCGGTGAATATATACCTACCAGAAAAAACGAGCTTGTCAAAGACATGTATCCCGGTCTTGGTTTCGTGCAGGGGAACGGTCCGAACCATTTTGCCTTTCATATCATGGACCTGGAAATACCAGGCTGTGAGTTTATCCGAAAGGCTGAGCCTCCGGGGGTCGCCGGCGCCTCGTGACGATGGCGCCCGCAAGACGGCGCGCCTGGACCCCGGAACCGGTTACAACATATGCAAATATTTTCTCGGTTGTATTATCGTTCAACTGCCTTCCGGTAAGATTCGCTCCGATCATCTGATACCAAGTTGCGTTCAAGTTGATGTAGCATAGGGCCTTGTGCCCGTCCGCACTTCCAAGCGCCCACTATACTACTTTCGTATGCTCGCTTCTCGCACGTTCTTGAACGCAACTTGGTATGAAAACCTGTTTTGTGACTTGGAGCTTTTATGAGCAAAGATGAGTTTTATGCGCACCTCGAGTCCATTCTGGAATTGGAACCCAACACGATTCATGGCGCGGAAAACCTGAAAGACCTTGACGGATGGGATTCGCTGGCCAAGATATCATTCATTGCAATGGGGGACGTGGAACTGGGTGTAATCGTGTCTGCCACCGGCCTGTTGGCTTGTAAGACGGTTGGAGACCTGGTTCGGTTATTCAACGGAATAATAGTCTAAGACTCGGTGTAACATTATGGCTGGTTTTACTGTCAGAGGCGCCGCAATAAAAGGGGTTGCGTCCGTGGTGCCGGCGGGGATTGAAGGTCTCGATGAACTGGCTCGCGTTTTTGGTGAAGAAGAGACCAGGAAAATCGCCAAGAGCACCGGGGTCTATGAACGCCATATCGCCGCAAAGGACCAAAGCACATCGGACCTTTGTTTTTATGCTGCGGTCAAGCTGATGGAGAGACTCAACTGGGCCGGGGAAGCCGTGGATGCCCTGATTGTTGTGAGCCAGACATTTGATTACATCATGCCGGCCACGAGCTGCTATCTTCACGGCCGGCTGGGGCTTTCGAAGAACTGCGCGGCATTTGATATTGCCCAGGGATGTTCGGGATATATATATGGGCTCTGGACCGTGGCCAGTCTCATAAATAGCGGGTGCAAAAGGGTTTTGTTGCTTGCCGGTGAAACTCCATCCAAGGTTGTCGCTCCTTCGGACAGGTCTACCAGGCCCATATTCGGCGATGCAGGCTCCGCAACCGCTTTGGAATACCAGGAAAACGAGCGCATGTATTTCGAAATGGGCAGCGACGGTACCGGTTACGAGCACCTCATCGTCCCTGTTGGGGGATTTCGGCGAATGCGCGACTCTGAATCGGGCAGGCGCACCGAAAGGGAAGGCGGAAATATCCGAAGCGACGAAGACCTTTTCATGAATGGAGCGGAAATCTTTACGTTTAATCTTCGCGAAGTGCCTCCTATGATTTCGAAAGTACTCGCCTCGGCAAATTGGACCATAGGCGGTGTAGACGCATTCGTTTTTCATCAGGCTAACGGGTTTGTGCTTGATCACCTTACAAAGAAGATGAAGCTGCCGAGCGAAAAGGTCCCAAAATCATTGGCGGAATTTGGAAATACCAGTTCGGCCTCCATCCCCCTGACAATGTCCCTCAGATTCCAGGACCGGCTGGAAAACCAAAGGCTGCGCATGATACTGAGTGGTTTCGGAATGGGGTTTTCCTGGGGGGCCGCAGCGTTGGAGATCGGGCCGATCGTTTTACCGCAAGTGGAGGTTGTGCAATGATTAATCCGATGGACATGACTGGGCGCTGCGTGGTCGTCACCGGCGCTTCCTCGGGGCTGGGGACCGAGACTGCCGTGCTGCTGAGCCAACTGGGGGCAAGAGTAATACTGGTGGCAAGAAACAGGGAAAGACTCGCCCAAACGGCAGAACTCCTCCAAGGTGACGGGCATGGCATCGAGCCTTTCGATCTCACAAACTGTGACGAGGTCGCGGCGTGGATGAAAGGGCTGGTTCCGAAATATGGCCTTCTCGGCGGCACTGTCCATTTCGCAGGCGTACACAAAATGCAACCCAATCGAGATTGGAATACCAGGGATTGTGAGCAACTGATGACTATCAACCTCACCGCCTGTTTTGCGCTGGCGAGAGGGTTCCGGCAGAAGCGGGTCCATACGCAGGAAGGTAGTATAGTCTTCATCTCATCGGTGGCAGGATTGGTGGGCGAGATCGGCCTTTCCATGTATTCAGCAAGCAAGGCAGGGGTTGTCGGCCTGACGAGATCGCTTGCCATGGAATTGTTGCGAGACGGTGTCAGGGTGAATGCAATAGCTCCCGGATTCGTGTATACTGAAATGATCGATGGCATGTTGGACCGTTTGCCGCCGGCTTACCTGGACGGCCAGAGGGCGAAGCATCCATTAGGCCTTGGGAAGCCCAAAGATGTGGCTAATGCGGTCGCCTTTCTCATGGCTGAGACAGGGCGCTGGATTACTGGCGCCACATTGGTTGTTGACGGCGGCTATACGGCGCAGTAGGAATCCGGTATATGGACCATTCAATAACAGCAGAAAAGTTCGGCGTCCGACTGCGGCCGGTGAGGCTTGAGGATGCAGGTTTCATCACAGACCTGCGAAATAGCCCTCATGCTTTAGGATTGATCGGTGACAGCGCGGAGTCTGAGGCATCCCAGAGGACTTGGCTGCAAGCATATTTCTCAAGGCCGGGCGATTACTACTTTATCGTTGAAATCGCTCACAGCCGTCAGATGGTCGGTACTGCGGGTGTTTATAACATTGAGGGCAAGTCCGGAGAAGCGGGAAGATGGGTTCTCCTGCCTGGTATCCCGGCCGCTCCGGCCAGTGCCTGGCTCTATTTTCACGTCTGCTTCGAAATCCTCGATTTAGATGTAGCGCGGGGGGTGGTTGTAGAATCGAACACAAGTGTGGTCTCATTCCAAAAAAGGATTGGACATCGCTGCATAGGCATGGCGCCCGAGCCTCGTATTATTGGCGGAAAGCCCGTCAATCTTCTTGAATACCGGTTAACAAGGCCGGAGTGGCCGAAAATTTCCGCCAATCTCACTCGCTATGCACTGATGGCGGAGAAGTTGTTGACACGGGACTAATACGATTATGGTAACAATGACTCGAAGCGAGATCGATACGATCGTCCTGGAGACTTTTTCGCTGGTTATGAAAAAAGCTTTTGAACCCGGCGAGAAAGTTGAACGTGAAAAGGAGCCGGCCTGGGATTCACTCAAGCATATAGAGTTGATATTTGCCCTGGAAGATAAGTTCGACATTCGCTTCACTGAAGATGAAATGGCCGGGCTAAAAACCATGTCGAGTATCGCCGAGAGGATAGCGGCGAACTATGCAGCATGAAATCCGCATTGACGGCTTTGCCTTTGCTTTGAGGCCGGTTACCACCGGCGATGCGGAACGCATCGTGGAATTGCGCTCAAACCCCCAGCTTTCTCGCTACCTGCACCCGGTCTCAGCAAATGTCTCCTTGCAGCGGGAATGGATTCAGACCTACTTCAGCCGCCCGGGAGATTATTACTTTGCTGTCGAACGCAGGGGGCATGAAACTGTTGAAGGTTTTGCCGGTATCTATGATCTCGATCCCGAACGCCGTCGAGCCGAATGGGGAAGGTGGGTGCTTGAGCCCGGATCCCTGGCCGCCGTGGAGAGCGCGCTCCTGGTTTACCGCGTTGCATTCGAAATGCTGGAACTGGACGAGGTTTACTGTAGGACCGTGGCCGAAAATCGGTCCGGAGTGTCGTTCCATGATTCGTGCGGACTTGTCCGCTCGGACCGGACCGGATTCGTCGAACTGAGCGGGGTGCGTTTCAGTTTTATCGAGCACCGGCTTGCCAGGGGAGAGTGGCCCGAGGTGAAGGCGCGGTTAAGTGGTCTAGCTATACGCATAGCCGGGAGGGTTTGAGATGTCGGTATTCGAAGGACTCTGTTTTCACCATGTCGGGGTGGCCTGCAAGGACCTCGACCGGGAGGAGGAAATGTTTTCCCTTCTGGGCTATTCCCGGGAGGGGGAGGATTTTTTCGATCCCATTCAGTGCGTTCGCTGCCGGTTCCTGGCCGGACAGCATCCGCGGCTCGAACTCCTGGTCGCCGGGAAAGGGAGCGGGGTGCTTTCCTCATGGCTCAACGCCGGGGTCAAGCTGTACCATCTTGCCTATGAAACCCGGGACCTTGACGCTACGATTGCGAAATTGCGCGAACGAAACGCCAAGCTCATGGTGGCGCCGGTTCCGGGTACCTGCTATGACGGGCGTCGGATCGCCTTCCTTGTGCTTTCCAACCGGTTGATGGTAGAGTTGATCGAGAAATGACTAATTGCAGTATAAAAACCTTCGAGGGTATTTAGCGCCCGGCAAGTCTGGAGGGGTTTTGGAAACTTCAGTTAATCACTGCAAAATAATCGACCTTCCAAAGATGGCCGATCCGCGAGGCAATCTGACGTTTATTGAGGGTGACAAACACATTCCGTTTGCAATCAAACGCGTTTTTTACCTCTACGATGTACCAGGCGGCGCCGATCGTGCCGGGCATGCCTTGAAAACCTGCCATCAATTTCTTATCGCGATGTCCGGCAGCTTCGACGTTATTCTTTACGACGGCCGCGAAAAGAGACGGGAGCATTTGAACCGCTCCTATTATGGGCTGCACATTCCTCCGATGATATGGAGGGAGATTGACAACTTTTCTTCCGGTTCGGTGTGCCTTGCGCTTGCTTCGGACTCATATGATCCAAACGACTACCATCGGGATTATCACGAATTTCTGCGCGCTATTGCGGAGGTCAAGGAGTGAGAGTTCCCCTTCTCGATTTTTCCGGCCCATACGATGAGCTAAAGACCGAGTTGGATGATGCCTATGATCGCTTCATGCGCTCGGGCTGGTATATCCTGGGCAAGGAAGTTGATTCATTCGAAGAAGAGTACGCAGGCTATTGCGGGACGAAGTACTGCATTGGTGTTGGCAACGGACTTGACGCCCTTCACCTGATTTTGCGCGCCTTGGGTATTGGCCTTGGGCATGAGGTGATCGTGCCGTCAAACACATATATAGCCACCTGGTTGGCTGTTTCGTATGCCGGCGCTGCTCCTGTGCCCGTTGAGCCCGACCCCCGTACCTTCAATATCGATCCCGATCGCATTGAAGCCGCTATAACGCTCCGGACCCGGGCGATAATGCCCGTGCACCTCTATGGCCAATCCGCCGATATGGACCCCATCATGAGCCTTGCGGATAAGCACGGTTTGAAGGTGATCGAGGATGCGGCGCAGGCGCAGGGGGCTCGCTATAAGGAACGCCGAACGGGTTCGATCGGCCATGCGGCGGGCCACAGCTTTTACCCCGGTAAGAATTTGGGTGCGTTCGGCGACGGGGGTGCTGTGACCACCAACGACGCCGAACTGGCAGATCGCGTTCGTGCCCTCCGCAATTACGGCTCGCACAAGAAATACTACAACGATTACAAGGGCTTCAACTCTCGGCTCGATGAACTGCAAGCTGCCTTTCTGCGTGTAAAACTGGCGAAACTGGATGAATGGAACGAGCGGCGGCGGGCTATCGCTGGATACTACATCGATGGACTTCGCGACATTCCCGATCTTATTCTGCCTTTCGTGCCCGACTGGGCCGAACCGGTGTGGCACCTTTTTGTGGTCCGGCATCCCCGTCGCGATCAGTTGGGGCAAAGACTCGCCGAGGCCGGCATCGGCACGCTCATCCACTATCCCGTCCCCCCACACCTCTCCGGTGCTTATGCCGGCGGCAATGGCGCAGCCGGCGGGTTGCCCATAGCCGAAAATCTCGCTGCTACTGTGTTGAGTCTTCCTATGGGGCCGCATCTCAAAGCCGAACAGGCAGCGGAAGTAGCGCGAGCGGTGGGAGAGGTCTCCCATCCATAATAGTTTTCAATCTATATCCAATCGTGTAAATCAAACAAATCTCCGGGTCTCCTGCATGTCCAACAGCCACCGCCAGATTTTTAAATCCACCGCCCTCATCGGGGGCGCCCAGGTGATCAATATCCTCCTCGGCATCGTCAGGACTAAAGTCCTGGCGATCCTGCTGGGGCCGTCGGGGATGGGAATCGCCGGGCTGTACCAGTCTGCCACGGGGCTGATCGGGACGCTGGCCGGTTTCGGCATCGGCAGCGCCGGGGTACGGCAGATAGCCGAAGCGGCTGGGACAGGCGATGAAGACAGGATCGCCGGAACAGTAAGGACACTCAGGCTGACTTCCCTCCTTTCCGGCCTGGTTGGAATGATCGTCATACTCCTGTTCTGCAGACGGATCGGCTATACCACTTTCGGCAACGACTCGTATACGTTTGGCATTGCGTTGATGTCGCTCACGGTCCTTTTCGGCGGGATTTCAGCGGGGCAGTGGGCGCTCCTGCAGGGTATGCGCCGGCTCAAGGACCTTGCCGCCTGCGAGGTGATCGGGGTTCTTTTCGGCACAATTGCCAGCACCACCCTCGTCTATTTTCTCCGCGAACGCGGCATCGCGCCCTACCTGGTCGCCGTCTCGGGGTTTGGTATCCTTTCTTCCTGGTGGTATGCGCGCAAGGTCAGGGTCAAAGCGGTCAAGATCACCGTTCGCGAGATTGCGAAGGACTCGAAGGGACTGTTGAACATGGGCCTGGCCTTCATGGTATCGGGCCTGTTGGTCTCCGGAGTCGCTTATCTCACCCGCGTACTGATCTCTCGCCAACTGGGCATGGACGCGGTCGGGCTCTACAGCGCCGTCTGGACGCTCTCCACCCTATATGTCGGGGTGATCCTTAACGCCATGGGGGCAGACTTTTATCCCCGCCTCACTGCCGTGTCCTCAGACAATGCCGCTGTCAACCAACTGGTCAATGAACAGACCGAGATGGGCATCCTTATCGCCATCCCCGGCATCCTGGCTACCCTCACCCTGGCGCCCTGGGTCCTGAGGGCTTTCTACTCCGAGGCTTTTATGCCGGCAGCCGATGTAATCCGATGGCAAATCCTCGGCATCGCCCTGCGCGTGGTAAGTTGGCCCATGGGTTTTGTGCAGCTCGGCAAAGGCATGTCAAAGCTCTTCATGCTCACGGAAACGGTCTTCGCAGCGGTCAATGTCGCGCTCTTGTTTGTCTGCATGAAATTCTGGGGGCTTGAGGGCGTCGGAATCTCTTTCATGTTCCACTATATCCTCTACACCATTACGATGCTGGCTGTCTGTCGCCGGATCAGCGGGTTTGCCTGGACCAGGAGATTGCTTCTCTTCATCCTTGCTGCGTGCTGCATTATCTCTATTATCATGCTTGCAATTCGCAATCTTCCATTTCAGCAGGGAACCTTATGTGGGTTGGTAATCACGGGACTGACCCTTGCTGCCTGTTGTTTTGGGCTTCAGCAATTGCTCGATCTCAATATTAAAAGCCTGATCTTAAAACTTAGGAATTGAGGGATTGAAGTTAATGGAGCAGGGAGCAAACGTTTCTCGCTTCTCAATTAATCCCTTAATCGTTAAATTCCCTAATCCATAGTTAGGATGAATTATGCGTTGTGCGTTTAAACCTGATTTATCTTCATATGCAGATACTATAGGAACGGGTGCTCGCTCAATGGTTCATAGCCCGGGAAAAAGAACTTTACTATTTGGTTTCCTGCTGTTGGTTGGGTTTCTCGTTTTCGGCAGGACCGTGATAGATCTTTTCCATTCAAGGACTGAGCTCTATTCTCATATACCTGCAATTTACCTCATCATCGGATATGTGCTATTCACGGAAAGAAAGAGAATATTCAGCGAAGCGGGTTATTCTCCGGTTTACGGCGCCGGGCTGGTTCTTTTTGGCTGCATGCTGTATTTTTTTGGAATAACAAATCAATCCGGCTTTAGCCCTAACGATTGCTCGTCCATTTTGTCCCTGGCTTTTGCGGTTTACCTGGCCGGGATATTTCTGCTCTCCTTTGGCCTGAAAACTTTGCGGAAAGCACAATTTGCGGTTTTGCTGCTCCTTTTTACCATCCCCATACCCGACCTTGTCCTGGACAAGGTGATATACTTCCTGCAGGTCCAATCCTATAATGCTGCCTGCTGGGTTTTGGACGCAGTTGGACTTTATCCGATAAAGCAGGGCTTTTCCATAATTCTTCCCGGTTTGAGCGTCGTGGTAGCCAAACGGTGCAGCGGGATCAGGTCCAGCATCGCACTGCTGATAGTCAGCACCCTGTATGCCCGCTACTTCCTGCGGACAAACTGGGCCAGGCTGCCCCTTATTATACTGACCATGTTTGTGGCCCCGTTCAAAAACGGGCTCCGGATCGCCACTCTGGTGTGGTTGGGTATATACTGGGACAAAAAGATCTTTGCGAGCTCTTTGCATACAGCCGGAGGGATTCCTTTTTTCTTCATCGGGCTGGCCTGGCTGACGATGATTTTGTTAGTCCTGTCCAAAGTGGAAAGAAGATTAGGCGCGCGAAGCCGCGAAGCAGCGAAGGAAGAGAGATAAACAGGGAAAGAAATAAGCGGCACATTGATGGATTCCCGCAGCCCCTGGCATTTAGCCTCCCTTAGCTTTTCCCTTTCGCATCTTTCCTTGACCCGTCCACGATCGGGCTTCGCGTGACGCCATTTTTGTGCTTTTTGCCCTTACCCTTTGTGGTTTCGCGTGAACCGGGAGGAAATTGATTATGAGTTCATTTTTAAAGACCGGCTCGGCATTTATTCTGCTTTTCCTTGCTTTGGCCGCATGCGGGGCTTCCTCCGAGGTGAAGAAAGCGCGTCACCTCGAAAATGCCGAGAAGTTTCTTGCGCAGAAGCAATACAATGAAGCCGCCGCTGAATATGTCAACGTCCTACGGATCGATCCCAACCACAAGGAGGCAAACAAGAAACTGGGTTCACTGCTTTTCTCGGTTGGAGATCTTGTGCGGGCGCAAAGGTATTATGAGAAAGCAAAGGACATCGATCCGGCGGACCTGGAGGTGAGGATCAACATTGCCCGGATCCTGGCGATGTCGGGCAAAACGGATGAAAGCCGCCTGGGGATAGAGTCAATCCTGGCAAAGGACCCCCAAAATATAGATGCCTACGGCTTGTTGGCAGGCATTGCCGCCACACAGGAAGAGGTCGCGGATACAATCTCACAGCTCGAAGGGGTGCAGTTTTCTTCCGCAGATCTGCCCAGGTATCATTTGCTCATGGGGCAACTGTATATGAAAAAGGGTGACCCGGCAAAGGCGGAGAGTTCGTTCCTCGATGCCCTCAAAGGAGAATCCAATCTCCCCGAAGCACACATGGCGCTTGGCGATATAGCTGTTATGAGGAAGGACCTCCCTCAGGCGGAGCAGGAGTACAGGGCTGCCGCCGAACTGTCGCCGGCGGCGCCGCTTGTTCAAATTAAGCTCGCCGATTTCTATATTGCCACAAAGTCTGTGGATAAAGCCAAAGGCGTTCTGGAGGGTATTATCGAAAAGGATGCCGATTTTTTGCCGGCGCTCAATCGGCTGGCTCGGATTGCGCTCGAAGAGAAAGACCTTGACCGGTGCAACAAACTCCTTGAGTCTGTCTTTAAAAAGCACCCCGCCGATCCTGAAGGGCGGGCCACCCGCGCCCAGGTGATGCTTGCGGGAAATGAACCGGATAAGGCCGCAGAAGAACTCCGGGAAGTCATCAAAGCCCGTCCCGATTGGTCCTGGCCCAGGTTTCTGCTCGGCCTGGCATACATGAGCAACGGGGACCTCTACAGGGCCAGGGCGTCTTTTAAAGAAGCCGTGGATATGGGAGCTAATTTCATGGAGGCATCCCTGCGCCTCGCAGAAGCCGATGTCCGTACCGGCTCCTATCAACCGGCGACTGAAATCCTGCTTCGGCTGGTCGAACAAAATACCGATAGCCTTGAAGCTTTTATGCTTTTGTCCGACGCGGCCAGGTCTCCGGCAGAGATCGACAGGGCCATAGAGCTCGTGGAACAGGTCAGGCTCAAATTCCAGGATAGGGCGCAATACCACCTGGGATTGGGTTCGCTCTACATCAAAAAGGGCGACCTGAAAAAGGCCGAAAGTTCCATAAACGACGCATTGGCGATAGAGCCGCGTTCCGAGCCGGCTTACCTGCTGATGGCGGACTTATCCCTCAGAAAGCAGGACCCCGGCCGGGCCGAACAGGAGTTGAAAAAGGCGGTCGAACTTTCTCCGGCGCCTTTGGGAGCGCTTATGAAGTTGGCTGAATTCTACCTCGCAAATAAGAAAACGGCGGAGGCAAAAAGGGTGCTTGACGATTGTCTTGTGAAAACCCCCGATTTCCTGCCGGCTTCCTATTTTCTGGCAAGAATTGCCCTTGTAGAAAAGGATTACGGTAAGGCGGGAAGGTTGCTTGACGCGATTTTGGAGAAAAAACCGAACTTCGCGGAGGCCCTTGTCCTCAGGGGGCGGATGCATCTTGGCCTGGACAAGGCAGGTGAAGCGGCCGGGGACTTCAACGAAGCATTGAAATACAATCCGGGATCCATACAGGCCCATTTTTTCAAGGGGCTTGCCCAGTGGCAGTTGAGGGACACCGAGAGTGCAAAGGCATCCTTCAGGCAGGCGCTCGATCTCGAGCCCGACTTTGTCGTAGCCAGGCTGCGGCTGGCCGAACTCGACCTCGCCACGGGCGCTTTCCAGGAGGCTATCAGCGGTCTGGAAGGTTTAATCGAGAAGGGACACGGGGACCCGGCGATTTACAACCTCCTGGGCGCAGCATACCTTGGCGTGAACGATCCAGTCAAGGCGGTTGCGCTGTTTAAAAAGTCGGTGGAGGCAAACCCCGGAGATTCCAGGGGACAGTTTCTCCTGGGGCTTGCTTTGCGCAGGCAGGGTAAGAATGTCGAAGCAGGCAAGCATTTCGAGGAGGCTTTGAAACTTTCCCCTGGTTCCGTAGAACCCCTCGTGCAGCTTGTGTCAATTGACATCGTGGAAAACAGGCTCGATTCGGCCCTGGAACGCGTCAATAAACAGGTCCAGCTCTACCCGTCAAAGCCTGAATTGTATCAAATCCTTGGCAGGGTATACATCTCGCGAAAAGAAACCGAGAAGGCGGAAACCGCTTATATGAAAGCGATCGAAATCGATCCAAAGCTCGTTTCCGCCTATGTGGAGCTGGCTAAGGTGTATGAGGATGCCCGGAAAATCGACCAGGCAATTGCAAAGGTCGATGAAGCTCTAAAGCTGGACCCCAAAAATATCACTGCTCTCATGTTGGATGGCGTGCTCAGCGAGCAAAGAAACGATACTCTGAAAGCGCGGCAGGCATACGAGGCGGTCCTTGCGATAAACCCAGGTTTTGTGCCGGCGGCAAATAACCTGGCTTACATTTACCTGGATAACCAGGGAGACATAGAAAAAGCCTTGCAACTTGCAAAAACAGCCCGTGACGGCGCTCCCGAAGACCCCAATGTTGCCGACACGCTGGGATGGACGCTCTATAAAAAGGGCAACTATGAATGGGCGCTGGTCTATCTGCAGGAAAGCGCAACCAAAATACCGGACAAGGCGGAAGTCCTGTACCATCTGGGAATGACGCATTATCAACTCGGCAATGTGGACGACGCAAAAAAAGCCCTGAACCGCGCTCTCGAGATCGGGCCTGAATTTAACGGCGCCCCTGAGGCAAAACGGGTCCTGGCTGAACTCGGATCAAAAACGAATTGAATTTTGAAACCGGACACATCCAACTGGCGCTCGCCGTTGCCGGCATCGCTCTCAGCATAGTAACGGCAGTTCTCGCGCTTTGGCGTGATTTCAGGTCTCCCGTCTACCTTGCCTATGCCTTCGGAATGACTGTCCTTGCAGCAGAGACGGTCCTTTCTCTTCTTACCGGCGGGGCCGTTTGGCGGGATGATGCGATTGGATGGGCAAAATGGAGGCTGGCTGCGGGAGCGCTTGTCCCGGGGAGCTGGCTCCTTTTCAGCCTAAGCTACTCGCGCCGGAATTATAAACAGTTTGTGAAGAGGTGGAAGTGGATAATTCTTGCCGCCTTTGCAGTCCCCCTGCTGCTGGTTTGCTTTGCGGGAGGCCATCTTTTCATCGGTTCCAGATATATATTCACACAACAGGTCTGGCTGTTTGCTCTTGGTTCGTCGGGCTATGCCTTTCACGTCTTTCTGCTTCTCTTTTCCGTCCTGATTCTCGTCAATTTGGAAAAGACGCTCAGGACTTCGTATGGGGCGATACGATGGCAGATCAAGTTCTCCATTCTTGGCATCGGTCTTATTTTTGCCGCTCGTGTTTATACCGAGGCGCAAACCCTGCTTTATTCCATCGTGGATACCCGGCTTTTTGCAATCAATAGCTCGGTCCTGGTGATCGCAAATATACTGGTCATAGTGTCTGCCCTGCGTAATCGCTTGCGTGAGGCCAGTATCTACGTCTCTCAGGATTTCCTGTACAATTCGCTCACCCTGCTGGCAAGCGGGTTCTACCTGCTGATGCTGGGGATAACCGTCAAACTGGCAATTTATCTCGGCTTGAGCGAAACGCTCTTTCAGAGTGCTTTCTTTGTTCTTTTGGCTTTGCTGGGTGCAGCCGCCCTGCTTCTTTCGGAGCATGTGCGCTATAAACTTAGATGGTACATTCACCGCAATTTCCGGAGGCCTTTCTACGATTACCGAAAGATATGGACCGATTTCACGCATAAAACGGGTTCCCTGACCGACACCAGGCTCCTGTGCGCAGCCGTCGTCAAAACAGTTTCCGAAACTTTCCTGGCGTCCGCCGTGAGCATCTGGCTGGTTGAGGAAGCTCAGCGCAGGCCGGTCCTTACCGCCTCGACCGCTCTTTCTGCCGGGCAGGGCGGCAGCGAGTCCGCCGATAACGAAGCGGCTGTGCTGGTGGAGAGAATGCGTGGACAGCAAGAGCCGGTAGACCTGGAAAGCCCTGGATGGGAGCTTTTTTCCGAACCGCTGAGCAGCTTTTTGGAGGGAGCGGAAATCCGGTATTGCGTTCCTCTTGCCGCAGGAGGGGAATTCATCGGGGTCCTGACTTTGAATAATCGCACAGGACCACCGTTTTCCATCGAGGATTTTGACCTGCTTAAGACCTTTGCGGACCAGGCTGCCGCCCTGATCCTGAACCAGAAGCTGTTCGAGAGTCTCGGACGAGCCAGGGAAATGGAGGCTTTCCAGGCCGTATCGGCCTTTTTCGCCCATGACCTTAAAAATGTCGCATCGACGCTGTCGCTTACTTTGGCTAACCTCCCTGTCCATTATGAAAACCCGGAATTTCGGGCGGACGCGCTCAAAATGATGTCGAAAAGCGTGGAGAAAATCCAGAATATGTGCAGCCGGCTCTCAGTGCTCGACCAGAAATTCGAGTTGCGCAGATGCGAATGCGATCTCAACGAACTCGTTTCCAACACGATATCAAACCTGAACCTGGGCTGTGTGCTCTTGACCGACCTGGGCCCCTTGCCCAAAGCTTTCCTTGACCCCGAGCAAATCCAGAAGGTGATACTCAATTTGTTGCTCAATGCCAACGAATCTGCTGCCGACGGGACCGAAATCCGGATTGCCACCTGCCGCAAAGGGGACTACCTGCTCCTTTCGGTTACCGATCAGGGTTGCGGCATGCCCAGGAAGTTCATAGACCAATCTCTTTTCCATCCCTTCAAGACCACCAAGGAACGCGGATCGGGCATCGGGCTTTACCAGAGCAAGATGATAGTCGAAGCGCACCGGGGCAGAATCGAAGTCCAAAGCCGCGAGGGCCGCGGGAGTACTTTTTCCATGTTATTACCCTTGACAGGGTCTAACTCCCGCCCTTAGCCCCGGCGGGGGCGAATTTGGAGAATAAGGTTTTTGTGTCGGGAAATTTTACAGATTTGGAAAATCAGTTTCGAGGCGTCAACGTCAGTGGACCCTGTCTACGAACCGGCAACCTTGCCCCTTCCGGGTCCAGGGTTGACAATATTGGGACTCTATCGCAGCCGCAGGGAGAAAGCCCGGCATTAGTTTTTCTCCTGGATCCCTACGCTCCGCGAGGTGCCACCCTGGGTTTCGGGGTTCCAAATACATTGCCCTGAAAGGGCTACATAGAAATTTTCCTGTGTCGGCATTTGCATTTTGCAATGCGGGTTTTATGTAACCCCTTCGGGGTAGAGAAAAAAAATTATCGAACCCCACACCCAGGGTGGCACCTCGCGGAGCGTAGGGATCGTGGGCTGAATTATTCAGCCCTTTCAGGGCTTGACACGCCAATTCCGAGACATTTTAGGAAATTGCCGTCATGCATGTCTAGTTTCTTATTCGGGTCTATATTTTAATGGAACATCTTATGGGGAGCTGAAGTTTTTCATGGAATTTTCAGATTGTGTCGGAAAACTTTACAGAAATGATTGTTGTCTTTAAGTGCTTGATATCTTTTAATTATGAAAGGATTATCCACCATGCGTCTCTGGGGGCCGTAAAAACATTTTACAGTTTTCAATATCCCGATAGGAGAAATCCGCAATCGTCATAAAGCTATTTTACTTATGATATCAGCAACATATCATGTAAGTGATCAT
>Ga0181533_1004206_pt1 | contig 14934 bp, 10 predicted proteins | sample PEATcosm2014_Bin_45_FD_119772 | JGI IMG/M metagenome (GOLD analysis project Ga0181533, IMG submission 119772) | Peatland microbial communities from MTU Mesocosm Facility, Houghton, MI, USA - PEATcosm2014_Bin11_60_metaG | ecosystem: Environmental > Terrestrial > Soil > Wetlands > Peat | place... | reverse complement strand
TCCTTCGACGTAGTGGGGTCACAGAAACCTCCTTTCTGTAACCCCAAAACTAACGCGATCGACCTGTCGCCTACCGCACCAATCTAACTCCGCCGCGCCAGCGGCTTAGTTCTAACGGCCATACCACCGCGATGCTCGGGATCGCCGGTGATCCGGACGTTTTGTCACTCTCGTCGGCAAGCTCGCGGCGCCCTTTCCTACCGGTAGGAAATCCACGGCGGGAAAGCTAAGATTTCTTCCTACCCGTAGGAAATTCCGCAAGAATCTTCTTGACAACATACCTTGCCTATGCGCTAGTCTTAAGGGGAGCGGGAAAGCCGCCGCAGGAGAGCCGCAGGCCGGGAAAGATCTCCCTGCTTGCCACGATGTGCATGAAAACACAAGGACTTGGACAAAATTTGAGGGATTTCTGTGAAATCATATCTTATTCAATTCAAAGCATTTACCAGCCGGGTAGAGTTCGAGGGCGGAAAAAAGGGGGAATTAAAAAATGCAACCTAGTTTCGCGATGTTATTGAAAACACATATAGAAAAAATGTCGCATTTCTGCCTTGCCACGATGTCTATGAAAGTAAATGCCTTATGCGAGCCTTGCCAGGATGTTTGTGAAAAGACAGGAGCTTAGCGCAAACCGGTGGAAAGGAAGCTCGGGACGTATGGGGAACTGCGCCTCACGTTTTGCATCAGGTAGGGCCGAACGGGGTCCGGCCAGGGGCTAGCGCCGCTGGCCCTTACCTGTATTCGTCGCACCTCCACCGCGCTACGCTTCCCATCCATAAAGGTTTGACAATCGCCGGGGCAGGCATTATCAAAGGTAACGCTAAGTCTCTACGCAGGCGTTTTCGGCGAAGGGAAATTCTGCCTTACGAGGCGGCGGAGGTTGCAGTGCGACAAGCGGAAAAGGCGAAGGTGGGAGTATTCGGTATTGGCCTGGCGGCTTACTGGCCGCAGTTTCACGGGCTCAAAGAACGGCTGGAGGGCTACCAGCGCAAGGTGGAAGAAAGGATCGGCGAATGGGCGTCCGTGGTCAGCGCCGGTCTGGTGGACGATGCGCAGAAAGCCCACACGGCCGGCGCGACCTTTCGCCAAGCCGGCGTCGATTTGGTCTTCTGCTATGTGGGAACGTACGCGACTTCATCCCAGGTCCTGCCGGTCATCCAGGGGGCGAAGGCTCCCGTGGTGGTGCTGAACCTGCAACCGGGAGCCGCGCTGGATTATGCCCACACTGACACGGGCGAGTGGCTGGCCAACTGCTCCGCCTGCTGCGTTCCCGAGATCGCGTGTGCATTTGCCCGCGCGGCTATTCCCTTCCGGCAAGTCACTGGCATGCTCGATACGGAACCCGATGTGCGCGATCCAAGCGAATCAGCGTGGGCGGAAATCGCCGAGTGGTGCGCGGCCGCCAAGGTGGTTCACAATCTGCGCCAGGCTCGCATCGGATACCTCGGGCACCCCTACCCCGGAATGCTGGATATGTATAGCGACTTCACCCAGCACCAGGCGCAACTGGGGACGCACATCGAGATTCTGGAAATGTGCGACCTGGAGGCGCGCGTGAACGCCGCGACGGATGCTGAGATCGCGCGCAAGGCGGAAGAGACCCGAGGCATCTTTGATATCAGTGAGGACAGCCCGTCGGACCCGCTGGCGAAAAAGCCCGCCCCGGAGCAGATGGATTGGGCCTGCCGGGTGGCCGTGGGGCTCGATCACCTGGTGGAAGATTTTGACCTCGACGGCTTGGCCTACTACTACCGCGGAGTGGGAGGCAATCTTTACGAGCGGCTTGGCGCCGGTGTGATCCTGGGATGTTCACTACTGACCGCGCGCGGAATTCCTTGCTCGGGGGAGGCCGATTTGAAGAACTGCCAGGCCATGAAGATCATGGACCTGCTGGGCGCGGGAGGCAGCTACACCGAGCTGTACGCCATGGACTTTCGCGAGCGCTTCATCTTGATGGGGCACGACGGCCCCTTCCATCTGGGAATCGCCGAAGGGAGGCCGATTCTTCGCGGGCTCGGGTTGTACCACGGCAAAGCCGGATTCGGCGCGAGTGTGGAAGCCAGCGTCCGCAAAGGACCCATCACTATCCTGGCCGTCACCCAAACGCACGATGGCCGGTTGAAACTTCTCGCGGCGGAAGGTGAATGTCTGGCCGGGGAGCGGCTCAAGATCGGCAACACCAACAGCCGGCTGCGATTCGCGCTGGAACCCGCGCCCTTCATCAACGCCCTGTGCAGCGAGGGACCCACCCACCATTGCGCGCTCGGGGTCGGCCACATCCTCGGCAAGATTGAGAAGGTAGCTTGGCTCACCGGACTGGAATTGAAAGTCATCGGCGCCAGCTAACCGCGACCGCGCAGCGCGGCGAGTGACCGAGCAATTCAATTTTCAGCTAGGGGTGGCTTAGAAGACTTTCGATTGTGGATAGTCCACAAATCCCCGCATATGGCCACAATTTCCCGAGCATACAAGGACATTTTGTCCGTTGCCCCCACTGGCCGCAAGCTTCCCCTCATGAGGCCAATGCGGCCATATGGCGCGCTGCCCCAGCTACTCCTTTCCCGCCGCGTCCCATCTCACCGGTGCACCCAAATTGACTTCGATTTGTATGCCACCTAGGTCAATTGGAAAATCGAACGTGGGGCGGCACGCTAGTACAGCCCCGCGCTCGCGACGGGAGCACTGGTGGAGTCATAGCCCGCGGCGATCAGCACCATGCCGTTGTTGAGCAGCATCGCCGTAGGAAAACGCCGGGTTATGGGTGACTCGACGGCGCTAGGGTGCTTCGAGGTGTCGCCAAAAGCCGACAGGAGTCCAAATCTCCGATGGCGGTATGGCGTTGAAGGCAACCGACCGTAAGAACCTCCGTTTTTGAGGTCCGCGGTTCTTACTGCGCAAATGGAGCGAATGTAGCGCGACGAGAAAGGGAGCGTGGCGCATAGGTTCGCATTTGAAATTAGCGGTGTTTCGTATGGAAGAGCCGCGGACCTCAAAAACGGAGGTCCGCGCTACACGCTTGCGCCCCGCCAAGCTGGCGAGTAGATTATCGGCAGGAGGGGATTGTGCGGCAGCGTAATCTGATGGTCATAATGGTCGCGGGTCTGACGGCAGGGTGGTGGGGATCGCCCGATCGAGCACTGCCGCAACAACCACCTCGCGCTGCGGATAAAATCAGCGGCGCCAAAGCTCAAATCTCAGGCCCTGTGACCTTCGCGCTGAAAGGGACGGCGCTTTTAACCGCGCCCATTAGCGACGACATTGGCGAGCAGCAACGCCAGCAGATCATCCGCTATTTCACATCGGAGATTGCTGCCACGCCGGCGGAGCGCGACCTGGCTTGGCAGCCCGATTTTTCTTCACCTAAAGCGTACCAAGCTTCGGTCCAGAGTCATCGCGCCCATCTCGGCGAGATGCTGGGCCTCATCCAGCTCAAAACGGGGACTCCCCAAATCAGGATTCTGTGCGAGGACGTCAACGTTCAGATCGAGGACGTAACGATTCCGATGGACTCCGCGTGGAATGCGCGCGCCCTGATTTTTCTACCGCGCGTGAAAGTCATACCCGACTGCGTCATCGCCATTCCTCCCGCTACCGAAAGCCGGGAAGAGTTTGCGGGAATCGCGGAGGGAAGCAAGCCCGCCCTGTGGCTCCAGGCACTCCTGGCGCGCGATGTGGCGGTAGCGATTCCCGAGAACGTGGAGCGCACCGACGATCACCCCATTTGCAGGCAGGCAGGCGGCAAGGACCGGCGCCGAGTCTTGTGGCGGGCCGGGTTTATCGTAGGCCGATCGCTAGTCGGGATGGAGGTGCAGCAGGTGCAGGCCATTCACGGGTTTTTTGCCTGGCTGCCGGGTGCGGGGCGGACCACCTTCGTGGTCATGGGACAAGGCCAGGGGGCAATGACCGCCCTTTATGCCGGCGCCGTGGATGAACAGTTCGCCGCCGTCGTCAGCCTCGACTACTTTCAACCAAGGGAGAATTGCTGGCAGGAACCCGTGGACCAAGTGCTCTACGGCCAACTCCAAGAATTTGGCGACGCGGAGCTCGCGGCGCTCATTGCCCCCCGTCCATTACTCGTCGTCCGTTCCTCGGGTGGGGCGATTCCATCCTCCAGTGTCAGTGCTGAATTCGCGCGCGCTCAGCGTTTCTACCAGGAATTGCACGCTGCGGAGAAGTTACAGACGCTCGAGACGGGGGAAGACGCCATGCCATCGACGGCTTTAAAGATGGCGGCTCTACTCGGCACGCGGGAGCCCAGTAATCCGCCCGAACTCGGGCTGCAAATCCCTCGGGCAGAGGTGGACCAAGCCCGCAACCAGCATTTCGAGTCCTGGTTTCAGTACTTACAAAATCTGATCGCGGCCAGTAGCCAAAACCTCAAGAGTTACTGGCAACTCGATTCCACGCCGGCGGCGGACCGCCCGCAGAAGGCGCAAAGGCTGCGCGCGGAGTTAGCTCACCTGGTGGGCGTGATTCCTATCGACAAGGTTCCGATGAACGCCCGCACGGCATTGGTGGCGGAAACCGATAAGTTTCTGGCTTATGACGTGCTCCTGGATGTCGTTCCGGGAGTGGAAGCCTACGGGCAGCTTTTGGTCCCACGGGCCGTGGCTGGCGAGACGCACGAGCGCCTTCCTGCCGTCGTCTGTCAACACGGCTTCGACGGCGCGCCCAAATACGTTAGCGGCGTCGGTGACCACCTTGAATCCAACGACCATTTTTACCACCGTTTCGGACAGCGCCTGGCGGAACGCGGCTATGTTGTTTTCGCCCCCTACATGACGGTTCCGGAGGTGCATCAGGCGCCCGCCATCGTTCATCGGGCGGATCTTGTGAACCCTCTGGTGCGCTTGGCGGCTCCCCTCGGAATGATGCGCACGAGCATCGAACTGGCCAAGCTCCATCGCGTGGTTGATTTCTTGCAGTCATTATCTTTCGTAGATCCTGACCATATTGGATATTACGGGCTTTCGTACGGTGGATATTCCGCCCTCTGGATGCCGCCCTTGGAGCCGCGCTTGAAGCTGACAGTCATCTCCGCGTTCTTCAATGACTGGCAAACCATGCTGACTGACACCAGCCGCTACGGCCAATCTTACTGGACCCTCCCGGACGAGGACTTTTATAACTGGAACGTCCTCAACCGCTTTACGCACACGCAGATGATCGCCGCGATGTGGCCCCGCCCGGTGTGCATCGAATACGGCTCGGAAGATCGCGTCACCACTCCCGCGTGGCACCAGCGCGCCTGGCAGGAGGTAAACGCCTTCGCTGAGTCGTGGGGAATTCAGGGCAAGATCATCGACGACGATTTCCTGGGCCCTCACACGATTCACGGCATCGGCACTTTTTTCTTTCTGGATCGCTGGCTGCGCCCGGAGCGCCCCGTTGGCCGCGATTATGGCTGCCGGGATGACGATTACTGCTACCAGAATCTCGCTCTCGGCTTCCACGGCTACGACCTGAGCTCGACTCCGGGCGTGCCCTACGCCACGCAACTTCTCGACTCGAGTCCAACGGCGACCATCCGCGGAAAATTCTATGTCTCCGCCGAATCGCCGGTATTTACGGGCATGGCATTCAAGCTCGCCCGCACCGGGAATCCCGGCAACCTGATCGTTCGTTTCGGATCGCAGGAAGGTTTGGCGGACTTGGGTGAAGCCGCGGTGCTTTCCAAGGATGTGTACCCGCAATACGACTTGTGGTACGAGGCCGCACTCAGGAAGCCGGTTCGGCTTGACCCAAAGAAACTGTACTTCTTTGAGCTGAGGGCCGAGTCAGGACACGCCCCGGATGATGACTATGTAGTGTTTGGACCCCAACCGCTCGGCGGCCGGGATTATCCCGCCGGTTTTGGCCTGTCATTTCGAGCCCTTGCGCAAGAGTAGGGAGTGCTTTCGGAGCACAGGAAATAATATGGATTTCTCACCACGGCCGCGCCGTTACCAAAAGCAATTTCACCACAGAGGTCACGGAGAACGGACGCGAACAAAAACTGTGGGTCAACAAACAAGGAACCGTGATCTCTACCCGCGCATACAGATGTATTTTTCTCTGTGGTCTCTGTGCACTCGATGGTGAACCTTTTCAGCGCACAGGCGCGGGTTCCATCCTGGGCGTGAACAAGTGGACCGCGATCAACGCGACCATATAAACGCTCCCCGCCACGATGAACATGGGCAGATAAAAACTGGGGTTCCGCTCCAGAACGCGTCCGGTTAATTCTGAAGTCAGCACTGCACTCATGCTCCCCAGGAAGCCCCCGATTCCCACCACCGAGGCGACGGCGCGGCTGGGAAAGAGGTCAGAAGCCAGAGTGAAGAGGTTGGTGGAGAAACCCTGGTGGCCCGCGAGGGCCGCGCCGATCAGCAATACCGCCACCCATGGGCTGCGCGCTTTGCTGGCCACGATCACTACGGGTGTGACCACCGCGCAAATCGCCATGGCGGCCTTGCGCGCCCAGTTCACGGTCCAGCCCCGCTGGATGAGCCGGGAAGAAATATAGCCGCCGATGATGGAGCCGATCCCGGTGAGCGCCCATACGGTGCTCAGGTAAGGTATGATCGCCGTTCCCCGAATGTTGTGATCCTGCGCCAGGAATTTGGGAAGCCAATAAAGGCAGAAATAGAAAACCGGATCGGTCAGAATTTTGGGCGCCGCGATCGCCCAGGTCTGCCGATATCCCAACAATCTGACCCACGAAATTTTGGCCGCCCTTGCCGATTCCCTGCCCGCACAAATCAACTCGCGTTCTTCGGCGGTGAGGCGAGGATGAACCTCCGGCCGCCGGTAGAGCGTCAACCAGCCGATGAGCGGGAGCACCACCAGCGCGCCCGTGGCAATGAAAGTTCCCCGCCAGCCACATGCGGCGTTGATCAGCGGAATGATGATCGGCGATACGATGGCGCCCACGGTGACTGCGGCGTTCAGGATGCCCGTCGCCAGGGCGCTCTCTCTTTTGGGAAACCACTCCGCAATTGTCTTCATGGAGGCCGGGAAATATGCGGCTTCCCCGACGCCCAGGAACAGTCGTGCCAGCCCAAACCCCAGCGGCGTATGCACAAAGGCATGACTAATCTCGGCGACGGACCACCAGACCATGGCGAGGGAATAACTCAACTTGGTCCCGATCCGGTCGCTGATCCAACCTGAAACCATCATCATGGTGGCGTAGGAAATTTGGAAGGCGATCACAATCCTGGCGTATCCGAGTTCGCTCCAGCCAATCTGCCGCTGTAAGTCGGGCGCGAGGATGCTGAGGACTTGGCGATCAACAAGGTTGATCACTGCCGCCAGGCAAATCACCCCACAGAGGTACCAACGTAAATGGCGGATCTTAACCGTGAGGGGTAGGAATGTCGCGCGCAGGTCCGGGTTCATCACCACTCCGGCGCTCAGGGGGTTAGGCGAATCTTTCTTCCAGCTTCTCCATGGCCGAGGCAATTACAAACTTGTTTACGGGGTAGTTAAGGGGACCCATCTCCGGGTTGGTGGCGGCCATATCCGCTACGCGCAGAACGACCTCGCGATCGAAGGGCAGGTTCAGGCCTTTCAAGGAGGGCTCCAAACCCAACTGCCGGAAGAAAGAGAGGACATCCTCAAATTCCTCCTTGGGACACTTCTCTACACAAAGCTGCACGATGATTCCATAGCCCACTTTCAAACCGTGCAGAACGCCGTAACTCTCCTTCATCAGGGTCAAGCCGTTGTGCAGGGAGTGGGCAATCGCGGTGAAAAGCGTTCCCTTGGCGAGGGTCTGAATCATTCCGGTCAGGAGAATGACGAGATCGAGAGTTTGGATCAGGGCGTCTTCCACGCGGTGTTCTGCATTCAGGCGCACCGCGTCGATGGCATGTTTTCTGTGGCCCTGGTAGAGCACTTCCGCCAGTTGAAAGGCCGCGGCGGTTTGAACGTCGGGATTTTGAACGCACGGCCATACCGAACGCCCTTCGTACCACTTGGCCAGGGAATCCAGGATGCCGGCCCGCAGGTAGATGCCCGGGGAATGCGTGATGATTTCCGGATCGACGAGGACAAGGCTGGGATTCCTGGGGTGCAGGCAGGCTCGTTGGAACACCCCCCGGTCATTGTAAATAATCGACAAGGCCGTGGTCGCGGCACAAGTGGCAGCAATCGTTGGGACGCAAACTGCTGGCAGGTCGAGTTCCGCGGCCGCCTGCTTGGCGGCGTCCAGAGATTTTCCGCCGCCGACTCCGATGATAACGTTGGCTTTGAGATCCTGCGCCTTTCCTATGATCTTGGCAACGTTGGCGGGGCTGGATTCACCCGTGAACAGATGCCTGCGCCAAGTGATGCCACCTTTTTCGAGAGATTTTGTGAGCCGTTCTTCCGCGGCTGCCAGGGCGTTCTTGCCTCCGCTGATTAGCGCGCGATTGCCCCACGGGGCAATGCAGTCACCGGCCTTGCGGAGAATACCGGCGCGGTTCACGTATTGAGCGGGTCCCGTGCGCACAAAGCTGAGACGGGGGCGTTTAGCTTTTTGGGCCATTTTCCTTCCTGTTTGCAGCTTGATTCTACCGCGTTCTTGCCCTCCGAAGAGAGGCCACTTCGCCGGCGGTAAGTTCCCTCCACTTCCCCACTTGCAAACCCTCCAGCGTCAGCGGCCCGATGCGCGTGCGAACTAGCTTCAAGACTTTAAACCCGACGGCCTCGACCATGCGCCGCACCTCGCGGTTTTTGCCTTCGGTCAAAACCACATCCAGCCAGGTGTACTTGCCGCGATCTTCGCGCCGCCGCACACTGAGCGGTTGCGCCAAATCGCCGCGCTTCATTTCCACGCCAGTGTTGAGTTGCGCGATGACTTCCTCGCTGAGCAAAGCGTTGGTCTTCACCAGGTAGGTTTTCGGGATTCCGGATTCCGGATTCGTGATGAAGTCGGCGAATGCCGTGTCATTGGTAAGGAGCAAAAGACCGGAAGTATCTTTATCCAGACGCCCCACGGGCGCTATCCATGCATTCTCCGGTGTAGCGCCGGGCTTTAGCCCGGCACGTGCCGTCCTAAAGGACGGCGCTACCCCGGCACGTGCCGCCCCTTCGCGGAGTTTACCCTGAGCGAAGCGAATGGGCTCAGGGCAGGCTCTGAAGGGCGGCGCTACCCCGCTCAGGTATTGGTAAATCGTCTCGCGGCCGGCGGGGTCACCGTGGCTGGTAATCACACCCTTGGGCTTGTAGAAGAGCAAATAACGTTTGCGCGCCGGCTTCAGGCGCTGGCCGTCCAATTGCAACGTGTCGCTGTCCGGGCTCACCCAAACGTCCGGGTCACGAACGGTGCGGCCGTTGACCTTCATCCGGCCCGCCACAATCGCCTCGCGCGCCACCGTGCGCGAAGCGAGGCCAAAGCGCGAGAGGACGCGGTCGAGGGTCATGGTGGGTTTCGTGGGCATATGAAAGAACAAGTCAAAAGGCAAAACGCAAATGTCAAAGGTCAAAAGTTGAAACCCACCAAGCACCGCGTCTTCCTTTTTTACTTTTGACTTTTGCGACTTGACTTTTGACTTTTGACTTTCAGTTCAGCTCCACTTCCCGCCCCACTCCCTGCTTCTCCGCTGCTTCCAGCACCAGGTGCGCCGCCACCGCATCTTGCACGGCGACGCCCACGGATTTATACAACGTGATCTGCTGGGGGGAGGTGCGTCCAGGTTTGGCACCGGAAATCAGTTCGCCAATTTCCGCGTGGATATGATCCTCCCCCATCAGCCCATCGCGAATCGGCCATTTCAAATCGTTGGCGCCACCGGGGCCGGGCGCCAGCGCGGCCTCGCGCGTCTCAACGACCACCAGTGATTTCCGCACGGCATCCGTATCAACTTCACGTCCCTCGGAATTCAAGCCCACGGAGGTCACGTGCGTGCCCGCCTCGAGCCACGCGCCCTTCACCACCGGCTCCACTGAATGCGTCGCGGCACAAATAATGTGTGCGTCCGCAAAGGTTTGCGCCCCTGCTTCGCAGGCGAAGGCTCTGATGCCCTGCTCCCGGGTGATTTCCGCCGCCAGCCACGCGGCTTTCTGCGGGTGGCGGCCCACCACGCGAATTTCCCGGATGGGCCGCACGCGCGGGATAGCCCTGGCGTGGGCGCGGGCCTGCACGCCGGTTCCGATAATCAGCAGGACGCCTGCGTCCGGCCGCGCCAGAAGGCCTGCGGACAGAGCTGACCCCGCCGCCGTTCGCGCCGCCGTGATGAAGGTTCCATCCATCAGGGCGCGCGGCGAGCCCGTCGCCGCGTCGAAGACCAGAATCACCGCTTGGTGGCTGGGCACGCCATGCGCTTCGTTCTCGGGAAAAACACTGACCAGCTTCGTGGAAAGCGTGCGCGTCGAACCGAGATAGACCGGCATCGCGGCCAGCAACCCTCGCCGTTCGGGCACCAGCGACATGATGCGCGCGGGCATGGAAACGCGTCCCGCGCTCAGCTCGGCCATGGCCGGGCCCAGCGCCTCGATCAGCCGGTCGAGATCGAGCAGGCGTTCTACTTCATGGCGGTTAAGAAGGAGCATGAGTCAAGCGTTGAAAGTCGAGAGTTGAAAGTCGAAAGTTAAAAGTTGAAAGCAAAACCACGCTGAGCACCTTTTAGGCCTTTGATTTTTGACTTTTAACTTTCAACTTTTGACTTTCAACTGGGTCTCTGACTCTCGACTTTCAACTCGTCAAGAAAGAAACCTCATCGAGCTGAATGAATTCCTGGACCATGGGGACGGTGGACCGGTCCATTTCCTCGATCGTGCCGAAAAACGCCACACGGCCGTCCACCAAAAACACCACGCGGTCCGCCAGCTTGCGCGCCAGTTTCACATCGTGCGTCACCACAATCGACGTAAGGCCAGTTTGCTGCTTGACCTTCAGGATGAGATCGCTGAGGGTCAGCGCCATCAGCGGATCGACCATGGTGGTGGGCTCATCGTAGAGGATGCACTCGGGCTCCGCCGCCAACGCGCGCGCCATGGCCACGGCGCGCTTCATGCCGGTGCTCAGGTCAGAAGGCATCAGATCGCGCAGGCCCTCCAGTTCCACGCGCGCCAGCAAGTTGTCAACGCGCTGCTGAATTTCCTCCTCGCTCACCGCCAGCCCGCGCAGGGCGCGCTCGCGCAGGGGGTAGGCAACATTTTCGCCGACCGTGAGGGAATCGAAAAGCGCGCCGGATTGAAAGACCATGGTCACGCGCCGGCGGACGTCCATCAGTTCTTCTTCGCTCAAGGCGGAAACCTCGCGGCCCGCCACAAACACCTGCCCCGCGTCCGGCTTCAGAAAACCCAGAATGTGTTTGAGCGTGACGCTTTTGCCTACGCCGCTGCGCCCCAGTATTCCTACCATCTCGCCCCGCCGCACATCAAAGCTCACGTCGGCAAGCACGGGTTGCCCCTCAAACGCCTTGTCGACGTGGAGAAACTCGATGTACGGATTTTCCGCCGGCCGGGACTTCAGTTCGTCAGTCATGCGCATCAATTATGAATTATGAATGATGAATTATGAAGCACGAAAGGGCGGCGGTCGCGAGAATTCTGCAAAAGCAGGAAAGCGGTGACCGTGGCTCACACGACCATTTCATAGGAATCGGCTATTCATTCAGATTTCAGGGGTTTCGGCGCTAGCCCCGTCAGTAGCGCCAAAGGAAGTAGATGGTCATTCCGGTTCCGACGCAGATCACCGATGCGCGCACCCAACGGGGGTCGAGTTTCTGCGCGTAGTGGGCGCCACCATACCCTCCGGCCACGGCCCCGACGATCATCAAGATCCCCTGCGGCCACACCACTTGCTTGGCGACGATGAATGTCACCACGGCTGCGCCGTTGATGGCCGTGCCCAGCAGCGCTTTCAGGCCATTCATGGCGTGGATATCTTCGATATGGATCATCTCCAACATCGCCAGCATCAGGATGCCCATGCCGCCGCCAAAGAAGCCTCCATAAAGGGCAATGAAGAACTGCACAAAAGTGAGGCCGACAAGGGTGGGCCAGGAAGGAGGCCCCGTCCGTTTGATCACCTGGCCGAGCTTTCCGGTCAGCCGCTTGCCAAACGCGAAGAGCAGGGTGGCAATGCCGAACAGGTACGGAACCAGGTGCATGAAAGTGGCTTGGGGCGTGTGCAGAAGCACCACCGCACCCGCCACGCCGCCGATGATGCTGATGGTAATCAGCGGGACCATAACGCGCGGAGATTTCGGCAGGCGCTTCCAATAGGAGAAGACGCTCGCCACCGACCCCGGCCAGACCGCCACGGTGTTGGTGGCATTGGCGGGTATGGGAGGAACTCCGGTAAAAATGAGTGCGGGAAAAGAGAAGAAACTGCCGCCCCCGGCGACCGAATTCATCGCGCCGGCCAGTACTGCGGCCACGAAGAGCAGGATGGCGTTGGGGAAAGTCATAGTTTATCGGGTGATCGGGTGATCGGGTGATCGGGTGAACAGGTCCGATGGTCGAGCGAACGGATAGTCAGATAAGCAAATATCAAACTTGAAGGTTATGCCTCCTTTGTTCACCCGATCACCCGATCTCCCGATCTCCCGATTCAAGGCTCAATCGCCTCCCGCGTGCGGGTCAAGCCGGTCAGCAGGAATTTACCATCGCTGGAAAAAACCGGGTGATAAACGTAGCGCTTATCCGGCTTGGACAGCACGAACAAGTGTTCGTCCGGCTTGCCGGCGGGCGGCTCAGGCGCTTCGAACACCTCATCCTGAAGGAACTCCGGCCAATTGTCCTGGATGAAATGGCGGAACGCATCCAGCGTGGGTGAATCTGACTTTAGGAATTTTGCCGAAACCACCAGCGCATAGGCGGAGCGGTAATCGTGCAGATGAAGCGCCGAAATGAAGCGATAGACCGTGTAATCCTGGTCGGCGGAGTACTCGGTCTTGGCCGGAACGAAGGCCTTCCCGTCCCAACGATAAACCGCGCGCGCCTGGAAGCCGCGGCGACCCCTTCGGTCAACCTGGAGGAGCCCCGGGTCGGCTCGGCCGGTTACGATCATCTGCGCGGGCGCAGCCGCATGATCTTGGAAACTCACTTGGCCCTGGAGAAGAGGTTCGTACCGGCTATCATCCGCCTGAGCATCCCACAGCAGCGTCGCCGTGTGGTCCTTGACCTGAAATATGGCAGGGTAAGCGGTCTGGGAGTCACCCTCCTGGATCACCACGGCCAAACTGCGCCCCACCGGCGGGCCCAAATTGATCATGAGGGGAATGAAGTTCTCGACTCCGGTAAGCAGGCGCGAGGCCTTCCAGTGGGCGCCATCCCAGGAAAGCAGGTAAGCACCCCAGAGAGGCCGAGAGTCGGGAGCGGGCGCCACCTCCGCCCCCACGAGGACATCCGGGATTGCCCACCGCAAGAGAATTTTCGGCACGCCGTCCCCGTCCAAGTCGCCCACAGGCGCAAGCGTGTTGGGTGGAGCGCCGGGCGCAGTGGCGTCCACCCTCTCGCCAAGGTGCAGAGCCTTCGACAAGGCAGCGACATCCGGCGTCGTCACGCCCTGAATGGCCGCTGTGATCTGGGGCAGCAGGGCATCTGGCAGCGTTTGGGTGGCGGGCGTCTCCGCCGGGGGCGGTTCTTGACCTTCTTCCTGAGCGGAAGTGGTGGCCGCAAACATCAGGAGGATGGCGGGTAAAGCCAACCCCCACAGCCTGAAGGCGCGGGAAAATTGGACGTGCGATGGGCGATGCTGGTGCCGTTGGCATTCCATGTTGACTCGACATTATATGATATGCCGTTAATAAGCACAAATGCGGCTTAATAATGAACCGGCCAGGACGGGCATGGAGAGCTGCCCGGCAACCAAAAACATAGATAACTATAATGATTTCATCTTGCTGGAAGGATATAAAGGAAATCCATTGACATTTTGAGATGAAATTGGCACTCGACATCGGCGAGTGCCAATTCATTGATTCCAGACCGAATTTGGTGCTTGACAGGCGAGCTGAGAGATGGTAGATTAGCACTCGCAATGGGTGAGTGCTAAGCCTCCCCGATTCCAATCGCGAGGCGGCACAAGAAACAACCCATCAAGGCCCAATTGGGCGAGCCCGAGGGGGCCTCCGGGCGGAGGCAGAAGTCGCCGAAGTTCGGTAGGTCCAGCCTCGAGCAAATCTGAGGAGGAAAGGAGACTCAATCATGACGGTAAGACCTCTTCATGACCGACTGATAGTGAAGCGGATCGAAGAAAAAGAAACGATCAAGGGCGGGATCATTATCCCCGACTCGGCGAAAGAGAAGCCGCAGGAGGGCGAGGTGATTGCTGCGGGCAACGGGAAAAAGACGGAAGAAGGGAAGATCATCCCCCTGGACGTGAAGGCGGGCGATCGCATCCTGTTCGGCAAATACTCCGGCACGGAGATCAAAGTTGACGACAACGAATACTTGATCCTGCGCGAAGATGAAGTGCTGGGAGTTATTGAGCACGTAAAAGCGGCGGCGGGCAAGAAGTAAGCGCGGCCGTGCGATCAATGCGGCGCATCGCTCCGGGAAGCGCGGGGCTGGCCGCGGGGGCAAATTCGAACTTATCAACTCCGTCATCCCGATGCACTAAATCGGGAGGGGAGAAAAGGAACTGGAGGGAGGAAAGATGGCAAACGCAAAGCAGATTATACACGGCGAAGATAGCCGCCAAGCGATTCTTCGAGGCGTGAACAAGCTGGCGAACGCTGTGAAAGTGACCTTGGGTCCCAAGGGCCGCAATGTGGTGCTCGACAAGAAATTCGGCTCCCCCACGATCACCAAGGACGGCGTGACCGTGGCGAAGGAAATCGAACTGAAGGATCCCTTGGAAAACATGGGCGCGCAGATGGTGCGGGAAGTGGCTTCCAAGACTTCGGACGTGGCCGGTGACGGCACCACCACGGCCACCGTTCTGGCGCAGTCCATTTACCGCGAAGGCTGCAAGACCGTCGCGGCCGGGGCGAACCCGATGGCCATCAAGCGCGGCAT
>Ga0181533_1004203_pt1 | contig 14943 bp, 11 predicted proteins | sample PEATcosm2014_Bin_45_FD_119772 | JGI IMG/M metagenome (GOLD analysis project Ga0181533, IMG submission 119772) | Peatland microbial communities from MTU Mesocosm Facility, Houghton, MI, USA - PEATcosm2014_Bin11_60_metaG | ecosystem: Environmental > Terrestrial > Soil > Wetlands > Peat | place... | reverse complement strand
TAAATAAGCATTCCAGGCTCGCATCCCGTCTTCACGTCATCTTTGACCGGCCCTCAATCACAAAATCCTTGACGTAGCCCTGCTACGCCTGCGGTTTTGCTCAATCAGCCCGGCCAAATCTGGCATAAATCCGTGCGCGATCCCTTGTAACGTTATTTACGGACAAGCTCTAAGAGAACAGATCGCGCAATAACGCGCAGGGAGATCAGCACTAAATTCAATCAACCGAAGGAGAGGACCATGTCTGTAATAAATGAGCTGAAGGGGTTGATGCTGAACATCGGGGTAGAGGAGCGCGTTGTCAATGATGTCGGCCCGGATCAGGTGCTTGCTAAGCATGTGCTGGATTCGATCGATTACACTGCATTTATCTTGGCCATCGAGGAGCGTTACGGGATAAAAGTGACAGACCGGTATGCGCTCAAACTGAGAACACTGAACGATTTTATAAATTACATCAATGCGTGCTGATATCAAGTCGCAATCAAAATTAAAATGTGATTCCCTGAAGATAAAAAACTTGAAATGTATGGTTTTGTTCAGTACAGTTCTATAAGTATTTCTCGTAGATTATATATTTCGATCTTATGCATGCCCGTGTTGGGCGTTACATATGGGAGGATTTAATAAATGTCACTGCAGGATGCAATCATAGTGGGTGGTGGGATCAGCGGGATGTCACTTGCCCATTACTTGTCAAAAATCGGGTTAAAGCCAGTCGTAATCGATAAAAACGGACGTATAGGCGGCACCTTCAACAGTTACCGCATGGACAACTTCTGGTTCGAGCTCGGTGCCCACTCCTGTTACAATTCCTATGGGAATCTGGTGGACCTGCTGAATGCCACCGGTTGTCTGGACAAAATCATAAAACCGAGAAGTGCGGGGTACAAACTCTTTACAGGCGGCGAGATCAAATCAATTATGTCACAGATGAGTTTTCTTGAACTTGCTGTTTCGCTGCCAAGATTATTCAGCATGAAAATGGATGGTGAAACGGTCGAATCCTATTATTCGGGAATTGTGGGAAAGAAAAATTTCAAAAGGGCAATGGGTCCGATGTTTAATGCCGTGATCTGTCAAAATGCAAACGCATTCCCAGCGGATATGCTCTTTAAGAAGAGAGAACGTCGAAAGGAAGTGATAAAGAAATTCAGCCTTCCAGGCGGGATTCAGACAATTATTGATGCTATCGTAGCGTCACCCGCCATCGTAACTGCAACGGATAAGGAAGCAACGGAGATCATGTTCGATTCGGATGTTTTCAAGGTTACGGTCTCCGACGGCAGCAGCTATGAGAGCAAATGGCTTGCTCTTGCTACCCCATCGGAGGTGGCCGCGAATCTGCTGAAAAAATCTTTCCCTGACATTTCGAGAAAACTTTCGACGCTAAAGGCAGAGAAAGTGGATACGGTGGGAGTTATCATAAAAAAAGATGCTACGAGGATTGGACCGGTAGCTGCCCTTGCCGCAATGGATGACATATTTTACTCATTTGTTTCGAGAGATACCTTCCCCGATCCCTTATACAGGGCATTTGCGTTTCATTTCAAGGCAGGTGTGACTAGCCATGAAACAAAGCTTGGGCGCATAGCCCAGGTTCTCGGGACAAGAGAATTTGAACAGATTGTGACCGCTGAGCATGTAATCCCTTCTCTTCGTCTCGGACATAAGAATACGATCGCAGAAATAGACGAAATGATTGCCGGGACTTCCCTTGTGCTGACCGGAAACTATTTCACCGGCCTCGCGATTGAGGATTGTGTATCGCGCTCGCTTCTGGAAAGCAGGAGATTAACGCACTGATCTGTTATGCGGATAGTGTTTTGTCCGGCAAAGAATTCCTTGAAATGGGGTATCCGCGGGTTTAAAAGGAGGTATATCCTATGCGCATGCCGCGGCTCATGGAGGACGGCGGTCTGTTTTTCATCACGCTGCTTCTCTGCTTTTCACCGGCAATAATTCATGCGCAATGTGAAAAAACAAAACCGGAATTTCCAGCGATTGCGCAGCAATTAGTCAGAGAAGGCACTTTTGCGGCCAGGCTGCACTCCGCTCTGGGTCTGGGTACGGCCAAAGATGAGATCGAAGCAGAAAGCCGATTGGGAGAAGCAGGCATAGTGCCACGCAATGGATGGATTGCCGATTATCCGGTTACGCCTGATATTATCGGTGAATTATATGAAACGCTGAGAAACGCGGCAAAATCCGGCAGGATCAGGATAAATATCGATGAAGCTTTAACAAGCTTTAATAATGTTTCGGACTTTTTCGGCTTGCCTGTTAAACCCCGCACTATGGACAAAAACGGTAAAACCCTGCCTGCTGATGCCGAAAGATATCCCAACCCCGAGGCAATCAACAATTACTATTCCACTGTAGGCCCCCCTGTGGTTACTTACTATGTGCCACCTTCCGATTACTATCGCATGTACTGCTGGATACCTTATCCATTCTGGTGGAACGAGTTCCAGTTTCCCGGATTCTTCATTCTCAATAATTTCCACAGGACCATTTTCGTCAATGACAGGGCGGAATTTGTCTCAAATCATTTCAAAGACTTCAGATCCCGCAGGGTTTACAGGATCAAACCGAAGGCGAGGTTTAACGGAAAGACCTTTGCAGGAATTGGAGTCTCCGATAAAAGGGGATTTATCGATATTGGAGTTCGGGGAAGCGGGAAGAGCATATTTAACGGCTCCCGTGTTTGGCAGGACACCGACGTCATATCGGTTAAACCTCCTAATTGAGCCCCCAGCCACCTTCCGGAAGCATCGTTTATAATGTGAATAGGTAGAATTAAGTGGTCTCTATTCCTCCGCCCGCGGCTGTGACGGTAGCTTCACGCTCCCGGTCCTTGCCGTGGTCGCGGGCGATCAGCATGTATATGGAGGGGACGACAAAAAGGGTGAACATGGTGCCGACGAACAGGCCGCCGACCAGCACCAGACCTATGGAGTTACGCGCGGCAGCGCCCGCGCCCGTGACCAGGGTGAGCGGAAAGTGACCGGCGATGGTGGCGGCGGTGGTCATGAGGATCGGGCGCAGACGGGTCATGGCCGCCTCGCGCACTGCTTCCAGTTTGGGGAGCCCCTTAAGTTGCAGCTTGTTGGCGAATTCTACGATCAGGATGCCATTCTTGGAGACTATGCCGACCAGGGTCACCAGCCCCACCTGCGAGTAGATGTTGAGGGTGGTGGTCCAGCCGTGGGTCCAGAATGCGACGTTCGGGTCGGGCATCTTCAGGAAGGTGAAGATTAGCGCACCGAACATGGCCAGCGGCACCGAGCCGGCCAGGATGACGAAGGGGTCGCGAAGGCTGTTGAACTGTGCCGCAAGTACCAGGAAAATGAGGATGATGGCCAGGGCAAAGGCAGGGAGGAACTTGTTCCCCTCGGTGCGAAGCTGGCGGGACTCGCCGGTATAGTCCAGGACATACCCCTTGGGGAGGATTTTGCCTGCCTCCGTTTCCAGGAAGCGCAGGGCCTCATCCAGGGGGCGCATCGGTACGCAGCTCATCTTAACAGCGTTCAACTGCTGGAAGCGGTTGAGCGAACGGGGCACCACCGATTCGCGGAGGGTGGCGATGGTGCTTAAGGGGATAAGCCTGTTATTGGGACCGGTGACGTAGATATCCTCCAGTTGGCCAGGGTTGAGGCGGCCGACGCGCTCTATCTGGGGGATAACCTTGTAGCTGCGTCCCGAGATGTTGAAGCGGTTGACGAAGTCCCCTCCGACCATCCCCCCCAGGTCGCCGCCGATCTGCCCGAGGTTGAGCCCCAGAGAGGCGACCTTGTCCTTATCGATAATGAAATCGGACTGGGGCTGGTCAATCTTGACGTCGATGATGGGGGGGAATGCGAATATGCCGCTCTTCATCGCCTTGAGCTGCAGTTGCTTGGCAAAATCGAGAATCTGCCCGGCATCGGCGGTCGATGCAATAATGAACTCCACCGGGAAATCTCCGCCGCCGGGAAGGGCCGGCGGAGTTACGGGGAATATTTGGATTCCGGGTAGTTTCTGCAGCTTTTGCTGCACCTCCGGCATGATCTGGAAGATGGTGCGTTTCCGCTCGTCCCATGGCTTGGTGACCAGGCCGCTGAAACCGGAGTTAGGGAAGGTGAGCTGGAAAGTGAAGTCGGTCTCGGGTACGCTCTGGAATACCTGGTTGGCCGCTGCGGCGAAACGGCTGTTCTGGTCGAGGGTGGAGTTGGCCGCCGCGTCGACAATGCCAAAGATGACCCCCTGGTCCTCCATGGGGGCCAGTTCCTTTGCGGACATGTTGAACATGGGGATGGTGAGGAAGGTCACCACCAACCAGACCGCATAGACCGCTGGCCTGGCCGACAGGGTAATATCAAGCCAGCGGCCGTAGGCGTTTTTCAGGCGGTTGAAGTCGCGGGATATCCTGCCGGCTAGACCGTGCTCCTCGCCGCCGGGCTTAAGGAGCCTTGAGCACATGACCGGCGACAGGGTGAGGGCCACGATCCCGGAGATGGTGACCGCCCCGGCCAGGGTGAGGGCGAATTCGCGAAAGAGCGAGCCAGTAAGCCCCCCCTGCAGGGCGATAGGGATGTAGACCGCGGCCAGGGTGATAGTCATGGCGATGATCGGCCCGACCAGTTCACGGGCGCCAACCAGCGCCGCCTCCAAAGCCGATTTTCCCAAGCCCAGGTGGCGCTCTACGTTCTCTACCACGACGATGGCGTCGTCCACCACCAGACCGACAGAGAGGACGATGGCCAGCAGGGTTAAGAGGTTGACGGTGAAGCCGAAGGCCTGCATCAGGAAGACTCCGCCGACGAGCGATACCGGGATCGCCACAATCGGGATCAGGACCGAACGGAATGAGCCAAGGAAGAGGAAGATGACGACCATGACGATCAAGAGAGTGTCGCCGAGGGTCTTCAGCACCTCATGGATGGCATTGGATATGTAGTTGGTGGCGTCATAGGCGATGCGCGCCTTGAGGCCGGTGGGGAGATCGCGCTCAATGGAGGCCATCTCGACCCGCACCTTTTTTATGACGTCGAGGGAGTTGGCATTGGGGAGGGGCCATATTCCCATGAAGACCGCGGTCTGGCCTGAAAAGCGGACCTCGGTGTCGTAATCCTCGGCCCCCAGCACCACATCCGAAATGTCGGAGAGCCGGACAATGGTCCCGTTCGCCTCGCGCACCACCAGGCGCTTGAACTCGTCAACCGTGTTCAGGTTGGTGTCCGCAGTCAGGTTGACTTGAATGTATGACCCCTTGCTTCTTCCCAGGGCCGCCAGGAAGTTATTGGCGGCCAGGGCCTGGCGCACTTGGGCTGGACTTATGTTGAGGGCGGCCATCCGGTCCGGCTTAAGCCAGATGCGCATGGCAAAGGTGCGGGCGCCGAGGACGTCGGCCCGTTGTACCCCCTGGATGGCAGAGAGGCGGGGCTGGACAACGCGCACCAGGTAATCGGTGATCTCGTTCTGCTTGAGCAGGTCGGAGGAGAAACTGAGGTAGGCTGCGGCGAAGCGGCTGTCGGCCGATTCGATGTTGATTATCGGCACCTCCGCCTCGGGAGGCAGGTCGTTGCGGACTTGGTCCACCTTGGAGCTGATCTCGGCCAGGGCCTTAGTAGAGTCGTAGTTGAGTTTGAGACGGATGGTTATGGTGGAGAGGCCGAGGGTGCTCTGGGACTCCATGTATTCGATGCCGTCGGCGGCGGCAATGGCTCGCTCCAAGGGGGTGGTAATGAAACCGCGCACCAGTTCGGCGCTGGCGCCGACATAAACGGTGCTGACGGTTACCGACGCGTTCTCGCTACGCGGGTATTGGCGGACGTTCAGGGTGCGCATTGCCTGCAGGCCTGCAATGAGGATGATCAGATTGACCACCAGGGCCAAGACGGGGCGGCGGATGAAGAGGTCGGTGATTCGCATCGGTCAGTTGTTCTCCGGATTGGGCGCCTTCTGAAATGGAGGGGCGAGTTTATTGTCGATCACCGCTTTCTGGCCGTTGCGCAGCTTGAAGACACCGGTGCTGACGATGGTTTCCCCTTCTTTTAGCCCGCTGGTAACTGCGACGAAATCGCCGCGTTTCTCGCCCAGGCGCACAAACTGCTGGCTCAGCGCCTTACCCCCCTTATGCTCCTTGTCGTCCGCAACAACGAATACGGAATCGCCGTAGGGATTATAGAGAACGGCAGTGGCAGGGATGGTCAGCACCTGCTGCCGAACCGGAAGACCGACCGACACATTGACGTACATCCCGGGCCGGAGCTTTTCACCGCGATTGGCCAGCGTTGCCTCAACCTTGATGTTGCGGGTATCAGCGTCGATCAAGGGATTTATCGCCGTGACGCGTCCCTCGATTGCCATGCCGGGGAGGGCATCGCTGGTCACGTGCACCGGCAGGCCGGGATGGAGACGGCTGAACTGCTGCTGAGGAATGGAGAAGTCGGCATAGATGGGGTCGAGTGTCTGCAGGGTGACTATGGGGTCCCCCTCGCGGAGCATCTGGCCGAGGTTGACCTGGCGGATCCCAAGGCGGCCGCTGAAAGGGGCGCGGAACGTCTTCTTGGCGATGGTGGCGCGGATGTTGGCGACCTGGGCCTGCGCCTGATCATAGTTGGCGAGGGCGGTATCGTAGTCGGCTTGGGAGATGATTTTCTTTTCGAGCATTTTGGCGTCGCGATCAAGAATGGTTTTGGTCAGTTTTGCCTGAGCCTCTAAGCCTGGGAGTTGGGCCTCTTCCGAACTGGTGTCCTGGCTTATTAGGAGTGCCCCTTTCTTCACGGTTGTACCCGACTCGAAGGCGATTTCCACCACCTTGCCGGAGAGTTCAGCGGATACGTTGACCCCCTGCACGGCAGTCAGGGTGCCGACCGCTGTCAGGGCATTCTCCCAAGAATCCGTCTTGACCATGGCGGTGGTCACCGTTTCGGGGGGGGGGACGAATTTCTTCCCCTGGTCTATCATTGCTCTGATCTGAAGTACTTTAATGGCGGCGAGCACACCGATCAGAATAACCAGACCGAGGATGGCGAAAATGATGCGCTTCTTCATGTTGGCACAACTCCGCTAAGGATTAATATTAAAGTTACTCTTTTTTGGATGTCGTTTCCTTGCCCTCTTCCGCTTCCCGGTTCCACCACCCGCCCCCCAGCGCCTGGAAGAGCGCCGCCGTGTCGGCGAAGCGCGCAGCCTGTGCCTGGACAAGGGCGATACTGGCCTGCTGGTGCTGACGCTCAGCGTTCAACAGCACGAGATAACTGACGGCGCCCAGTTCGTACTGGTTTCGGGATAGTTCGAGAGATTCCCTCGCCGCAGACTCGGCGTCGCTCTGGGCCTTCAGCGTTTCCGCGTCCTTTTCCAGGGCACGCAGCACATCTGCCACGTTCTTGAAAGCCAACAGAACGGTCTCACGGTACTGTGCTTCGGCCTGGTCGTAGGCGGCAATGGCGGCGCGCCGCTTGGCAGTCAGTTCACCAGCGCGGAAGATCGGCTGCACCAGTCCCGCGCCGATGCTCCAAACGTTCGTGCCGCTGGAGAAAAGGTCGCCTATGAGCGTCGACTGCGATCCATAATTCCCGGATAGCGTCAGCTTCGGGAACATGTTCGCGGTGGCCACGCCGATCAGGGCACTGGCGGAGTGAAGCTGCTCTTCCGAGGCGAGGATGTCCGGACGCTGGCGGACCAGAACCGAAGGTAGGCTCACCGGCAGTTCCCGGAGGAGCTTGAGGTCGGTGATATCGAACTCCGGCAGGGTGGCCGCATCGCCGGGGGGCTTGCCGGCTAGGACCGCCAGCAGGTGGCGGGTCTGGGATAACTGTTTTTCCAGGGGGGGCAGGGTTGTCCGGGTCTGGGCAAGCTGGGTCTGCTGGGCAAGGACGTCGGCGCGGGAGGCGCCGCCGAGTTGGAACTGCTGCTCCACCAGTGTAAGCTGCTCATCTTCCGCCTTCAGTATCTCTTTGGTCGCCCGGATCTGGGAGCGCAGGGACCCTTCCTGAAATGCAGCGGTAACTATGTTCGATGTCAGGGTCAGATAGGCCCCCTCCAGTAGATAATGCTGGTAATCCACCTGCGCCTTCAACTCTTCAAGACCGCGCCGCGTCCCCCCGAACAGGTCAAGGGTGTATGAAACGCTCACCGAGGCGTTGTAGAGGGTGAAGACCCCTCCAGGTTGATTGGGCTGGCCAAACGAAGCGCCGGTAAACTTGCTGCGGTTGGCGGAGAAACCAGCGTCAACGCTTGGGAAGAGTTCGCCGAGCTGTGCCCGCCAATTCTCCTGCGCCTGGCGTAACGCCGCCTGGGAGGCGGCGAGGGTCGGGCTATCGGCAAGGGCCTGATGGATCAGGTTGTCGAGGCTCCTGGATTGGAACAGGGTCCACCACTGGGAAGGGATATCCCTGCCTGTCATGAAACCCTGCGCATCGCCGCCAACGCCGGGCGCAGAAGCGGTCTCCGAAGCAAGCGGGGTTTCGGTATATCCCTTTGTGCCCGGAGGCGAGGGCCTGTGGAAATCCGGACCTGCCGCGCACCCGGCCAATATACCCACGGTCATGGCTGCAACAAATAGTATCAGATACCGAATCATGTAAGTGCGTTCCTCTCCTCCAGGTTGATGCCGTTGAATATAAGATTTAGCATACGTACCAGTCCATCCCGGTCAATGCGCGGGGAATCGCGGCAGAGCTGTTCTTCCATGACGGAGTTGAGCCCGCTGATGATCGCCCATGTGGCGTCGGTTTCATTGATCTTTTGCAATTCCTCTTGGTCAATCCCATCCTGGACCATCCCGCGGATGATTTCGAGCATTTCGTCGAAGAACCTGTCATAAGGAAAGGGTGGCGCTCCCTGGGGAGGGCCGAAATATATGGAATAGATAATCCGCGCAATGTCAATATTAACCAGAAAGACGTCGAACATGCCGGTGCAGAAATGGATTATCCGCTCACGCGCGCTTCCCCGGTAAGCGGTCAGGAAGGAGGTCATCTCCCTGAAGGTGTCATAGGTGTTGTGCATCAACGCAAGGTAAATGCCTTCCTTGTTGCTGAAGTAGTAGTAAAGGGCCGGTTTGCTCACCCCTGCGGCAGCGACGATCTCGCGGACCGTGGTCGCGGCGTATCCCCGTGCGGTGAAAAGCCCTAGGGCCGCGGTCAGCAGGCGTTCCCTGGCAATTGTCCCCTGCACGGGCTGTCGATCCGTTTTATCTGCTCTTGCCATATTCCGCTCTGAGTTGCAATTTCCAATACCTGGAAGAAATGATCTCTCCTTAAGTTCACGCCGGTGAGCCTACCTATCGGTAGGTATATAAATTCGACCGGAATTTGTCAAGTCATTTTCTATCTTACCTGAATAAGTTACCCATCCCGCCTTTTTACTCCACCGCACCATTGCACTTACCGAGCGGAAAGTTTCGGCTTGCCGCTTGCCCCTTGCTTTTTTTCTGTTAGACTAAAAAAATAAAGAGTCCACCATCATGGAGAGACCGATGAAAAAAATTCTGTTCACGTTAAATGCCCTCCTCCTTCTCCTGGGGCTTGCCGCGGGGGGGGCTGCATGGGCCCAGAGTGATTATCCGGAGTCCGCAGATATGGCGGCGCAGTCTGGTGATACGCCCTTCACTGCGGAGGAACTGGATGATCTGCTAGCCCCCATTGCCCTTTATCCGGACCCTCTCCTAGCCCAGATCCTGCCGGCCGCGACTTTTATCGATCAGATCGACGAAGCGGTGCGATACGTCAGGCAATACGGGAAATCGGCACGGATTGACGATCAGCCTTGGGATGTAAGTGTCAAGGCGGTGGCTCACTATCCCGACGTGCTCTTTATGATGGACCAGAAATCTGATTGGACCGCATCCCTGGGCCAGGCCTTCATCAACCAGCAGCAGGATGTGATGGATGCGATCCAGTACCTGCGCTCCGAGGCGGAAGCGGAGGGGAACCTGGCCTCCACCCCTCAGCAACAGGTAATAAATCAGGATGGTTACATCAGTATTGTCCCGGCCGAGCCTGAAGAGGTTTACGTTCCCCAGTATGACCCGCAGGTGGTGTATGTGGAAAGCTCCCCATCCTACGGCTTCATTACCTTCGGCATTGGGCTGGCGATAGGCGCCTGGCTGGATCGCGATTTCGACTGGCATGGGCGCCGCGTTTTTTATCACGGCTGGCAGGGCGGGGGGTGGATCAGCCGGGCACGACCGTACATCCATGACCGGAGAAATATCTATATTAACAATAATAACACCGTAATCAGCGTCAACAGGAAGGTGGTCCAGCACAATACGGTGAATTTCCGCGAGGAGCTGCGCCGCAATGCGCAGGTCAGCCGGAAGCAGGCTCCCCAGCAAGCGGCACGGCCGCGGAATATTCAGCAGGGGGGCGGAACCGGGAGCCGGGGGGAAGCAGCTCGCCAAGTCACAACTGTTACCCGCCCGACCACAACCGTCACCCGTCCGGCGGAACAGCCTGATAACAGGGCACTCTACCGGGGGAGGGATATACAGGGGCAGCAACCCGCGGCCAGATCCGGCTACGGAGGCTACGGTAGCGCCAAGGACGCCGCGACATACCGTGAGCGCGGCCAGACGAGCCGGGCAAACATGGGTCAATTCAATCGTCAGCAGCAGATACCCGCGCAAAGTCAACATCCCGCTCCGGCACAGCGTCCGGCAACTTCCCAAGGCCCGCGACCTGCGCCTAGTCCGCCGGCCGTACATTCCGCTCCCCGTCAGGCTCAGCCAGCCAACCGCGGTGGGGAACAAGAACGGCAGCATCGCTAGAAAACGGTACGATTAATTTTCTTGCCCAAGAAAGGAATCAGGCATGAAGAAATATATGCGCAACATCCTATTCCGCAGTACCGGACTTGTCCGGATGGCAGCCATACTGCTGGCAGTGACGGCGCTCCCGACAGGCATTTTCGCTGCTTCACCCGAACCGGCCCAAAGGCTTTTTTCCTCGCCGGAGGAGGCTCGCCAGTTACTGATCAAAGCGGTCCAGGCAAAGGACCATGCAGAACTGAAGGCGATTTTCGGACCGGTCGCCAGCGAGCTTGAACCGGGTGATCCGGTGGAGCAGGCCAATGAATTCGATCATTTTGCCCGCCATCTGGAGGAAGGGGTCGACATTGTCAAGGAAGGGGAGGGGAAGGCGATCCTGGCTATCGGCGCGAAAAAATGGCCATTCCCGGTGCCGATCGTCAAAAAGGGAGACAACTGGCTGTTTGACACCGCGGCGGGACGCGAGGAGATTCTCAACCGGCGCATCGGCCACAACGAGCTCCTTGCCGTGCAGGTCTGCCGGGCCTATGCCGATGCCCAACGGGAATACTACAACATGGGGGAGCCGGATGGCGATCAGATACCAAAGTATGCCCAGCATATGATCAGCAGGCCGGGGAAAAAGAATGGCCTCTACTGGCCGACACTGGCCGGGGAAAAAGAGAGCCCGCTTGGTCTTTTGGTAGCCAAAGCGAAGGAAGAAGGGTACATGCTGCCGCGCAAAGCGGATGAAAGCGGCCCCCGGCCTTTCCACGGCTACTATTTTCGGATACTCAAGAACCAGGGTAAGAACGCCCCAGGCGGGAAGTTCAACTACGTCATCAACGGCAACATGGTGGCAGGTTATGCGCTGGTCGCCTATCCTGCCCGGCGTGGGGTCTCGGGGGTGATGACCTTTATCATCAACCAGCGGGGGAGGGTCTACGAAAAGGACCTAGGCCCAAATACCGCTGACATCGCCCGCAAGATGAAACGATACAACCCAGACCTGACCTGGAAGCTGGTGGCGGAGCAGTGATCGGTATTCCGCCTCCAGTGTAGACTCCCGTTGTGTCGCTCATACCGAGTCACAAAAATTTAAAAAACTTTCAGGAACGTCTACGGAAAAGGGCGAGAAACTCATCCCTGGAAAGCTCCTTTTTCCGGACCAGATGTTCGATCTGACGGCTTACGGCTTTCCTTTCCCCTTCTTTCATCAAGTCTTTCACCATCACAAAAAACGGGATATTTCTGGTCTGTGGGTAGAGGCGTAACCTCTCCAGCAGTTCGAAAGATGACATATCGGGAAGCATGAGACAGCAGCATGCAAGATAGGGCCGTCCGGTTGTCGCAAGCGCCAGGGCTTCCTTCCCCATATATGCGTTGACCACTTCAAAACCAAGACCTGTCAGGGCCTTGGCGACCTTTTCCTCTCCCTTGCGGCTGATTACAAGAGCTTGCAGGTCATAATCCTCGACCTCTTCCGTGAGCCCGAGAACCGCGAGTCGCTCTGACAGATAATCAGTATCGATAGGGAGGGAAAAAAAACCGGCAACCGGGAAGGCCCCCCCCACTTTTCCTTCATCGCTCAAATAGAAGGGAAGCACCGGAATATCGCGCGTGGCCGGACTGATTTTGAGATCCAAAAGCATCCCCCAGCCATTCCTGGAAAAAGGGGAAAGGTCGATCAATATGCCGAGCGGACGCCCTTTTGCAAGCTCCTCAATACTTGCTGTTCGTGCCCGGTAGCCGGCCTCGGCCAGATAACTGCATATGATAGTACCCCTCTCCTTGCGCTCTCCCAGCCCCAATATCCAGAGTTCACGTTCATTGTCGGTTGTGTACATGAAATTCCCTTTCGCAAGGTTTTCAAGAGTATTAACTAAATACCATATTTCCCTGCCACTGCAAGTAAAATCTTCCGCTAGTCACCTCGAAACGCTTGATAATCAGCAGGTTATATGGTAGCTTGCAGCAAGCCAGAGACAGAAGAAACTAGAATAGTGCATAATAACTAGTTATAACTCGTGATTTGTCATCGTGCGTCGTCATTAAGGAGAGAGAATTTATGGATGAAAAGGTATTTTTTGCTGATATGCGGGCCAATCTCAAGGAGAACATGTTTGCCAGAATTGGCAGACTGCTGCAGAATTGCGCCATCGAAGAACGGATAGCAGCGGATGATTTGGTGGCGATTAAAGTCCACTTCGGGGAACGGGGCAACCATGCTTTCGTACGCCCGGTTTTTGTCAGGAGAGTCGTGGAAGAAATCAAGAGTTGCGGCGGCAGGCCGTTTCTGACCGATTCCTCAACTCTTTATCCGGGTGAACGCAAAGAAGCGGTATCCGCGTTAATTAACGCCATAGAGAACGGTTTTGCGTATGCCGTGGTCGGAGCTCCGCTCATTATGGGTGACGGCCTGAGGGGACACACTGGAGTCGCGGTGGAAATTAACGGCCAGCTGCTGCGCAAGGTCAACATCGGCGCGGAAATCGTCGAGGCGGACGCTCTGGTGGTGGTGTCCCACTTCAAATGCCATGAGCTGACCGGTTTTGGCGGCGCACTTAAGAACCTCGGTATGGGCTGCGCCACACGGGAGGGGAAACTGACCCAGCACTCCACCGTAGCGCCAAGGGTGGCGGAAAGATTCTGTAACGCCTGTGCCCTCTGCCTAAAGGCTTGCACACATGAAGCTATTGCCATAATCGAAGGGAAAGCGCGAATCGATCCGCACAGATGCGTTGGTTGCGGCCGTTGCATCACCAGCTGCCAGCAACAGGCGATAAATATCCAGTGGAATGAAGCGAGCCGTATGGTAATGCAAAAGATGAGCGAGCATGCTCTAGGTGTGGTCAAAGGAAAAGAGGGGAAAACACTCTTCATGAATTTCATCACCCAGGTGTCTCCTGACTGCGATTGCTACAGCCACGCCGATGCGCCCATTGTGGGTGATATTGGTATATGCGCGGCAATCGATCCTGTGGCACTGGACCAGGCCTGCGCCGATCTTGTGAATGCCGCTCCGGGCAGTCCGGACTCCTCTCTGAAAAGTGGCCTGGAGCCGGGAGGGGACAAGTTTCGAGGCGTGCACCCCGGAATCGACTGGGAAATCCAGTTGGAACATGCGGAAAAACTCGGTCTGGGAACAAGAAAATACCAACTAGTAAGGATCTAGATGCGGAGGTGTTATCCACCTGATCGTTCTTTCTGATAGAGACTTGTGTAGTTAGAAATAAATATTATAATAAAATAAATTATTCAGTTTGAGTTCAGATTTCGTTTGCTGATTGCATGCAAAATGATAACAGGACGTGCAAAACCATCGGCGAAAAACTGATTTGGCCACGAAACAGGGGAAGGTCAATGCAGAATCCAACAAAATCAACCTACAAGCCGACGATACTATACGTCGAAGATGATGAGGCTACCAGGGAGATAGTTAAGCTATTGGTAACTAAAAAAATTCCCGATGCAACCCTTATTGTGGCGGAAAACGGACAAGAGGGATTGGATGAATTCAGGAAGCATCTTCCCGATGTGGTGGTTACTGATGTGCGGATGCCGATAATGGACGGCATCCACATGGCGAAAGAAATACGAGAATTAAGTAAAGAGACGCGTATTGTCGTAATCACCGCAGTAAGCGATGTAAACCGGATCCTGGAAGCGATAGATATCGGCATCAACCATTACGTGCTGAAACCGATTGACCACATAAAACTCATATCCACAATCAAATCATGCATGACCTCAATTGAACAGGAACGGCAGATCCGTGAGCAACTGGAATTTTTCCGCAAATTGTCTCGTGCCGCGGATCAAGGGCCTGTCGCCAATATTGTCACGGATACGGAAGGGACAATAGAATTTGTAAATCCGGGATTTACCCGCCTGACTGGATATCCATTTGCAGAAGCGGTCGGGAAAAATGTGCGGATGTTGAAATCCGGTGAAACTCCACACGGCGAGTACCAGAGGTTATGGGAGACCATCAAATCAGGTGAAGAGTGGTGGGGAGAACTCTGCAACAGGAAGAAGAATGGCGAACTTTTCTGGGTGTCCGCTTCCATCTCCCCAATTACCGACGCCACAGGAAAGATCACCAATTACCTCTCCAGGCTGGAGGACATCACTGAACGTAAGCAGAAACTGGAAACCATCCTGCATATGGCTTATTACGACTCTCTGACCGGCCTTCCAAACCG
>Ga0181533_1004199_pt1 | contig 14947 bp, 10 predicted proteins | sample PEATcosm2014_Bin_45_FD_119772 | JGI IMG/M metagenome (GOLD analysis project Ga0181533, IMG submission 119772) | Peatland microbial communities from MTU Mesocosm Facility, Houghton, MI, USA - PEATcosm2014_Bin11_60_metaG | ecosystem: Environmental > Terrestrial > Soil > Wetlands > Peat | place... | reverse complement strand
GAGCGCACCGGGGCCCGGCTGGCTTTCCTGCCGGTGACTGGCGACGTTGGGTTGCTGGACCTCGCTCGACTGGACGAATTCCTGACGGGCGAGGTGAAACTCCTGGCCATGACGCACATCTCGAACTCGTTGGGCACCATCAACCCCGTGGCGGAATTGTGCGCCCGGGCCCGCAGGCGCGGCATCGCCACGCTGGTGGATGCCGCCCAAAGCGCCGGGCACCGCCCCCTGGACGTGCAGGACATCGGTTGCGATTTCCTGGTCTTCTCGGGCCACAAAATGTGCGGCCCTACGGGCATCGGAGTGCTATACGGACGCCGGGAACTCCTGGAGGAGATGCCGCCCTACCAGGGTGGGGGCGAGATGATCCTGAGCGTCGATTTCCACAAAAGCACCTGGAAACACGCCCCGCACAAATTCGAGGCCGGCACGCCGGACATCTCCGGGGCCGTCGGATTGCACGCGGCGATGGACTACCTGGAGGGCATTGGCCGGCAGCGCATCGCCGAGCATGACCAGGAACTCGGCGCCTACGCTTACGCCCTCCTCTCGCGCTTGAAGGGCGTCCGCCTGTTCGGGCCCCACATCGGCCGGGCGGGACTTGTCAGCTCCCTGCTCGAGGGCGTGCATGCCCACGATGTCGTCACCGTGGCCGACCAGCGCGGCATCGCCTTGCGCGGCGGCCACCACTGCAATCAACCGCTCATGCGCAAACTCGGCGTCGAATCCACCGCCCGCGCCAGCTTCTACTTCTACAACACCCCAGCGGAAATCGACCGCCTCGCCGAGGTCCTTGGCGAGATCCAGAGGTTCTTCGGAGGCTGACCCCGGTTTTATCCCTCCGCCAGGATCCCCCGCAAGAACTTGCAATTGGCCTGGTAACTCTCGAGGATTTGCTTGCCGGGAGGCACGGCCCCCTCGATTTGTATCCATCCGCTATAACTAATGTCGTCCAACGCGGCGCGGACCTTCTTGAAATCAACCTTGCCCTGGCCGAGCAGGGCGCCGTTCTCCTTGAAATGAAACTCGCAGATCCGTTCTTTGCCCAGCAGGCGAATTTCCCGGCAGATGTCGTAGCCCATGTCGTTGGAGTTGCACACGTCGTAGTAAACCCGGACCGCCGGGGAGCCGACGCGCTTGAGGATGTCGAGGTGTTGTTCGGCGCTGAGCCAGCTCTCGATGCCCAGACTGACGCCCGCCTTTTCGGCCTTGGGCGCAACCGCCTTAAGCCGCCGCACGACTTCATCCACACCCTCCTTGTCGCCGCGCAAATCGTCGTTTGAAAAAAAGGCCAGCAGCACCACCCGCACTCCCAGCGCCTGGCAGACATCAATGCTGTCGCTAACCCAGGCTACCGTGCGCGGGTCGCTTTTGTATGGAATGCTGTTCAACTCGCCAATGGCCAGCGAGGAGACTTCCAGCCCCGTCCGCGCGGCGGCCTCTTTGTACTGCCGCTGCATTTCGGGTTTGCGCAGCCGCATATCGTTGGCCAGGGTGCCAAAACTCACCATGACGCCATCCAGTCCAATCTCCTTGGCCAGCTCGAGTGCCGTCGGCTCGCCCATCCGGCCAATCGACCAATCGCAGGCGCCAAGCCTGAAGCGGCGTTTGCTTGCGGCTGCAAACAGGGGGGCGCAGTGGGCGGCCAAAGCCACCCACGCGGCCGCCTGGGTTGACCGGCCAAGCATGGCGCGGCGTGTCAATTGAGATTCAAAGGTAGTCATAGCCGGCGTTTTAGCAGCCTTTCCACTCAAGGTCCAGGACTTATTCTAAGAAGCGGTCGCCTGCTGGTAGAACATGCGGACAGGGGCGCCGCCCATGGCGATGGCACACCAGGCGGCCTCGTCCAATTCCGCCTGGGTGAGACCCAAATCGCGCGCCTTCTGTTGATGCGCGGCAAAGCAGGGTGCGCAACGGCTATAGACGACCAGGCTGAAGAGGATGAGTTCCTTGGTCCTGGCATCGAGGGCGCCGGGGGCCTGCGCTGCGCGGAGCAGGGCGCCGAAGGCCTGCTGGGCATCGGGCGTGGTGGTGGAAGGGGTTTTGGCCTCGAAAATGTCCGCGCAGCAATCCGCCGTGTGGGCGTCGGGATGAGTGGATGGGTTCACGGCTGGGACGGGCGCTTGTGCCGCCGGCTGAAGCCGGCGTTCCGGCGCATCGGATTGAGTGGATGAGTTCATGGTTGGAACGGCGCGAAGGGTGGTCTCTTTGAGTGGGGTGTCGTTGGCGCGCTGGGGAGTTATTGGTTGCTGATCGGCTTCCGAAAGGACCAGGTGGATTCGCCCGCGGGATTGCTCCAGGAATTTGCCGATGAGGAAGCCGTCGGCGCCGCCTCGGGCCAGGGCGTCTTGCAAGGCGGGGAGGCGATCGGGCGCGATGGCGATCAACAGTCCGCCGGAGGTTTGGGCGTCGCAGCCCAGGTGGACCAGGGCTTCCTCGACGTTCGGGCTTACTTGGAGATCATCGCCGGCGAACTCGCGGTTCCGCTCGATGGCACCGGAAATGACGCCGTCGCGCAAGGCCTCGAGCGCGCCCTCGAAGGCGGGGAGCGCGCCAGCGAAGACCTGGGCGGTCAAGCGGCTCTGCCGGGCCAGGCGCAGGAGGTGGCCGAAGAGGCCGAACCCGGTGACATCGGTGCAGGCGGAAGCGCCGGCCTCTTTCATGGCCTCGGCGGCGGCGCGGTTGAGGGTGGCCATGGCGGCCTGGGCGGCGGTGGCGCCGGCGGCATGGTTGCGGCCCACCTGCCGGCAGAAGGCCAGCACGCCGGTGCCCAACGGTTTGGTCAATACGAGAAGGTCGCCGGGATGCGGCGCGGCCAGGGCGGCGGCAACGGCGGGGTCGATGACGCCGGTAACAGCGAAGCCGAGCTTGATTTCGTCATCCTTGATGCTGTGTCCCCCAACGAGCGCCACCCCGGCCTGGCCCAGGGTTTCCATCGCGCCCGCAAGCATCCGGTACATGATTTCCCCATCCAGGGTCTCGGAGGGAAAGGCAAGGATGCTCAGGGCCGTGCGCGGTTCGCCCCCCATGGCATAGATGTCCGAGAGACAATTGGCGGCGCAGATGCGCCCGAAGAGGTGCGGGTCATCGACGCACGGAGTGAACACGTCAACGGTCTGGACCAGGCACAAGTTGTCGGCGATGCGGTAGATGGCGGCGTCATCGGCCGCCGCCAGGCCGGAGATGACGGCAGGGTCTTTGACCTCCGGCAACCGCGCGAGCACCGCCTCGAGGTCCGCCGGGGCGATCTTGGAAGCGCAGCCGGGATTGCGCACGAGCCGGGTGAGTTGGAGTTGGGAAAAATCAACCGGGTCGGGCCGTTCCCCGGCACAGGGGCAGATTTGCTGGTCTCGAAAAACCTCGCACGGACACGGACGGCGCGGGTCGCATATACAGTGGCCGAGGAGTTGAGACCGTTCCATCACCCGCCGGCGTTTGGACATGTCGATCTTCATGCGCAGGCCGCTTTCGGCACCAGTTCAATTTGGAGGTCCGCGCCCAAAGCCCGGGCTACTTTTTCCAGCGTTCCCAGGGTGAGATTCGAGTCGAACCGCTCGATGCGGCTGATGTTGGCCTGGCTGGTGCCGATGGTCTTGGCCAGGTCCGCCTGCGTCATGCCCCGCCGATGCCGCAGGCTCATAACCTGGAGGGCCAGTTCGATGCGTTTATCCTCGGCAGCGTAGGCTGCACGAAAGTCCGGATCCAGCAGCTTGCGCTTTAGGCATTCATCCAGGCCGGCGTGCGCCGGGTTATTCCAGGCCGGCGTGCGGCGGGGCTTCGCAGTTTTCACAGTAGCAAACCCATGATATATCGTATATGATATAGAGTCAAGCGACCGCTCACAAATGCCCCTGCCTGGCTGATGTGTGGCGGGATTGTAACTGGATTCATCTGTGGCCAAGTGGGGCATGCGAGGAGTCATGCGAGGAGTCATGCGAGGAGTCAGACTATAACTTTCCACTTCGAGACCGGCCCGAAAGGGCATTCCAGCGCCCCGTGCCAAGGTAGCGCGGTCCAGGAAGTGCCCTCCAACCGACCGACGACATGCAAGCGTGAACCCTTACTTTCCCTTCCGCCTGGGAGAAGGGGCGCGGAGCGTTCTCGCCAGCGCACGACAACCAGTGCGGGGAGCCCAGAGGAGCAACAGCCCCTCTGGTCGCCGCTAACTGCCGTCGGCCTGGAAATCCCACTAACCCGCCAAGCCGACGCAGCCCACACCGCCGGTCGGACTGTGCTCCTTGAGGACATCCTCCGCGAGCCGTGACCATCCGCAAGCGATTCTGAGTCCGTCCCCGACCGTCCCAAGGGAGCCAGCCGCCAACCATACCTTTCCCAGCGCAGACTGGACGGAAAATTCTCCGCCGCGCTCCCGTCAAACCAGCAGGAGGAGGCCATTCACAATAACATGAACAACTATCGCGCCGGGATTTTGACCGCTGGCGAGGCGCGAGCGAGGAGCTTACCCGCTGCGGTCTGTGACGAGCGAGCAACGAAGCCAGCGGTCAAAAGACCAAGCGAGAGTGTTCACGTTATTGTGAATGGCCTCCTTAAAGGAAGTACTTGCGTTGCCTTTCGGAGATGGGCATGGCCAGTTTGGCCATGACCTGGAGCATGTCTTCCCAGACCTTGCGCTTCTCGCTCAGCGACTGGTTGCGGAGCAGGTAGGCAGGGTGGTAGGTCGGCATGAGGGGGATGCCGCGGAAGGTCTGCCAGTGGCCGCGCAGGCGGGTGATGCCTGCCGGGTTCCTGCCCAGGAGGCCCTCGAGAGCAGTGGCCCCCAGGGCAACGATGACCTCGGGGCCGATGAGGTCGATCTGGCGATGCAGATAGGGGATGCATGTCTGCATTTCCTGGGGCGTCGGCTTCCGGTTGCCGGAGGTTTGCCCGGGGGTGTCGGGCCGGCATTTGAGGATGTTGGCGATATAGACCGAATCGCGGGACAGGCCCATGGTCTGGATGATGCGGGTCAGCAACTGCCCCGCCTTGCCGACGAAGGGTTCGCCTTGTTGGTCTTCGTCGGAGCCGGGGGCTTCGCCGATGAACATCAGCTTGGCGTTGATGTCGCCAACGCCGAAGACGACGTTCTTGCGCGCGGCGGCCAGGGGCGCGCATTTGACGCAGGGCACGACCTGGGAATGCAATTGGGCGAAAGCGGCGGCCTTGGCTTTGGGGCTAAGGGGCGAGCCAGCGGGGACCGTTTCGGGCGGTTCAAGCAAGTCAGGCTCGAGCCGGGGCCCGGATGCGGGCCTGTCCTCGAGCGGCTTGGGCAGGAGAGGCAGCGCAGGCTTGGAGAAGGGCGGTTCCAGGCCGCCCGCGGCACGGGCATCCTGCCCGTGTCTGTGGAGCGCCGCCGGTATTGAGGGAGGCGGTTCCACCCCGGGGCGCGGGGCGGGCACGGGGGCCGTCAGAGCAGGCTGGAGGCCGGAGGCCGCAGGCCGGAGGCGCGGGGCAACCTGCCGGCTTTGGCCCAGCCCGGCCAGGGTCCGGGGTGAAAGAGAAATAAACCGGACACCCCGGCCTTTGAGTCTTTCCAGGTGCTCAATCGTCGCCTCGAGCAGGTGAAGGTACGCGTCGGACATCACCCTTGATATAATCGCGCGAGAGGCTTTGGCAAGGGGACAGTGAGTTTTTTGGACTTGAAAATTCTCATTAATGGGTTAAATATTAGGCGACAGTGTTCCCGTGAATGAATATGTTGTGAGTTTGGAGAAGAGCGCGGGGGCGGATCATTGTGGTTTGCCGCGTGCTGGGAGGGCTGTTGGCTTGTGGAGTCTAAGTGTAACGAATGGCAAGGAAATTCGACCATCAAACAGGTATGCGTAGAGACCGGAAATACCACCAAGCAGCTCCATGGCGCCCGGACCATGGCTTTACTCTGATTGAGTTGCTTGTCGTCATCGCGATCATCGCGATTCTGGCGGCGATGCTGCTGCCGGCGCTGAGCAAGGCGAAGGCAAAGGCCCAGGGAATACAGTGCATGTCCAACCATCGGCAGTTGGCCCTGGGCTGGCGCATGTATGCCGAGGACAGCCGGGATGTGCTCACCTACGCCAGCGGTGATGCGGCGGGTCTGACGGCTATCCAGAGCAACTGGAAGAACGCCTACGCCTGGACACTTTCCCAGATGGATTTCGACCCCGCCAACCGGTACAACTGGGATATAAGTATCGACACCGAGGTGCGTCCGCTCTGGCCGTACCTAAAAAATCCGGGAGTCTATAAGTGTCCCGCCGACCGTTCCTACGTGGTGGTCAACGGCAAGTCCCTGCCCCGAGTTCGGACGATGTCGATGAACCTGTACGTGGGAGGCTTTGCCCCCGCCGCCACGGACGGCACCATGTTCGGCAACGGCTCCGGGATGGCCGAGTTTGCTTCTACCGTGTTCTTCGGACGACTGGGGGACATCTCCGGCGGCTTTTCGCCCGGCCCGGCCAAGACCTTTCTATTCCTGGATGAGCGGGAAGACTGCGTCAACTGGGGCAATTTCGCGACATCAATGGCCGGTTACCTCACCAATCCAAGCCTCTACGCCTACAATGAGGACCTCCCCGGGATCTATCACAACCGAGGGTGCGGCTTTTCTTTTGCCGACGGGCATTCAGAGTTGAAGAAATGGTTGGGCTGGATGCCGGCGATGCATTACGAGGATGCCTACTGGCAGAACGCCTCATTCCAGCTTCCCAACGACCCGGACATCGCCTGGCTGCAAGACCACTCGACCCGGCCCACGGCGCCGTAGCCAGTTGTCCAGCCAGGGGGAAACAACGACCGCATGCGAAGAAACCGACCCTAATAATGAACCTTAATAATTGACATTAATGAAACCTAAGAACTTGGAAGCATTCAACTACGTTGCGGGAGCCGCGCTCCTGGCACTTGCGGCCGCCCTGCCGGCCCGCGCGGACAACTACCAAACCGCCGTCGTGTCTCAGAACCCGGTGGGGTACTGGCGATTGGATGAAACTGTTGCGCCTCCGCCCCCGGCTTCCACGATTCCTTCCGTGGATGCCGGCAGCGTGGGGGCGGCGGGCAACGGCCAACTCATTGATGTGGTCCCCGGCGTTTCTCCCGGGGCGATCGTCTCAGACTCCCCCAATCTCTGCTACCAAATGCCGGGCGCGGCCGACAACCGGGTCCGCATCCCCTTCCAGCCCCAATGGAACAGGAGCGGCCCCTTCAGTGTGGAGTTTTGGGCCAAACCTGGTGACACCGCCGACACGATCTGCGCGGCTGCTTCGGTCGAGTTTATCGCCGGCCCGCCTCCAGTGCGCAACGGCTGGCTCTTCTACCAGGTCGCCAACGGTTGGAGCTTCCGCGTGTACTATAACGGAAGCGCCGGCAACCTCTTTGCCGAGGCAGTCACCAACATGACCTTGACCACCAGCAATTGGTACCACGTCGTGGGGGTGTGCGATGGCGTCGACACCCTGAGCCTGTACGTGAATGGGGCTTTGGCCGCCACCGGCACTGCCAGCGGCGCTTTCCGGGCAAACACAAATACGGCGATACCGCTGACCTTCGGCGCCCGGGCCGACGGCAGCCAGGGCTTCTTCCCTTACAACGGCTACCTCGATGATCCCGCCATCTACACTTCCGCGCTGACCCCCGCCCAGGTTCTGGCCCATTACCAGGCGGGCACCAACCCCGCCCCGGCAAAGGCCTACTACCAGGTCATTCTGGGTGACCACCCGGCAGGCTATTGGCGCTTCGACGAGGCCGGCCCTGGTCCCAATCCTCCGGCAGCCAACCTGGGCACCCTGGGTGCTGCCGCCACCGGCAGCTACGTCTATAACTGCAAACCCGGCCAGCCCGGCCCGGCGGCCTCGTTCTTCCCGGGCTTCGATCCGGCCACCAAGGCGGTGAGCTTCGACGGGCTTAGCGGCTACGTGAGCGTACCCGCCCTTAACCTGAACACCAACACGGTTACCTTTACCGCCTGGGTCATGCCCAACGGCGCTCAGAACCCCATGGCCGGCATCGTGGTCTGCGACGCAGGCAGCACGGCCGCCGGCCTGCAGATGGACGAAACCGGGGCGCTGAAATTGAGTTACAACTGGGCCAACGACCCCTTGTCAGTTGGCTGGGATAGCACCCTGGTCCTGTCGGATTCGGTCTGGAATTTTGTGGCCCTGGTCATCCAGCCGACGGAGGCCGATCTGTACGTCGTGGACAGCACCAACTCCTTCGACTTCACAGGGGTGACTAACTACATCAACCATGTCGTTGAGAATTTCGATGGCAATACCCTCATCGGCGATAGCGCGGGAACGACTAATTTCAACGGGTCTATCTGCCAGGTCGCGATCTTCAACCGGGCCTTGGGCGCCGGCGATGTCTATAGCGAGTACGCGGCCGCCCTCGGCGGTCTGAAGCCCCAGATTTTTGCCAATCCGGCCACCCCGGCGGGCACCGTCTTTGATGGGGACACCGTTACCCTGAGCGTTGATGCCGGCGGCACGCCGCCGCTCAGTTATCAATGGTATGACGGGACTGCTCAAATCCAGGGTGCGACGAACAGCACGTTGACGAAGGTGTTTCACGTGGCCGATACAGGCAATTACAGCGTGAAGGTGTCCAACAGCTACGGCTCTGTCACCAGCGGCGCGGCGACCATGACCGTAACGGCTGTCCTCGCGCCTACGGTGTTGCAGGGACCGGTGTCGCGCACGCTTTACCCGGGCGCGACCCTTAGCATGAATGTTGCCGCCTCGGGCGGCGCCCTGTCCTACCAGTGGAAGCTTGGCGGCACCAACATTCCCGGCGCCACCACCTCCTCGTACCAGGTCAGCAGCGTTACTGCCACCAATGCCGGGACCTACACTGGCATTGTGAGCAACCACGTCTCGACGGCGCCCTTCGGCCCCGCCACGATTACCATAACCAACCCCTCGGCGGGCAGCTACGAAGCGGCAATCGTTGCCGACGCGCCCGTGTCCTGGTGGCGCCTGGATGAGGCCCCGGGTTCGACCAACATGTGGGACAGCATGGGTCGGCATGACGGCTATTACACGAATGCCTCGGGCACCCCGGTGACCCTGGGCGTTGCCGGCGCCCTGCTCAACGACCCGGATACTGCGGCCTCGTTCGACGGCACCTCGAAAAGCTACGGCGTCGTCCCCTTCTCCCGGGCGCTCAACGGCACCAACGGAACGGTCGAATGCTGGGTCAACGCCGGCGCAAGCTTCAATTCCGGAGCGGCGATTTCTTCCCAACTTAACGGCCAGGGCTGGTGGTTCATCCCTATACCGGAGAATTACAATCCCTCCGGGTGGACCATCGGGTACGACCTGACCTCGAGCGGCAGTTACTACTACACGCCGGACACCAATGCTCTTACCGCTGGGGCAATTGCGCTCGGTTGGACCCATCTGGCTGCTACTTACAGCGCCTACTTCGTCACCCTCTACGTCAACGGCTACAGTGACGGCACCTCTTGGGGGGGGTTCACCAACACCACCGAGGGCGCGCTCATCGTCGGCGCGCTGGGAGAGTCGACGGGCGTCGCTCCCGACACATTCTTCGACGGACAGGTTGACGAGGTCGCAATCTATACAAACGTGCTTTCCCCCGACCGGATTCTGGCGCACTACCAGGGCCGCTACGGCGCCAACACCAAGCCCATCTTCCAGGCTCCCCTTTTCTCCCAAATTGTCGGCGTGGGCGCGCCGGTTTCCTTCTCGACGATTGTCCAAGGCACTTCGCCGATCGGCCTGCAGTGGACCAAGAACGGGGCGTCCATCGCCGGCGCCACCAACAGCACGCTGACACTCACAAACACGGTCTTGTCAGACACGGCCACCTATGAGCTGGTGGCTACCAACCCCGCCGGCAGCAGCAGTTCGAGCGCCTCGCTGGTGGTCGTGCCCGCGCCAACCTTCGCCAACGTCACCAATGACTTGCTCTTGCATCTCAAATTCGATGGCAATTACAACGATTCCTCCGGGCGTGGCAATAACGGCGCGCCCGTGGGCGCCCCCACATTTGTGCCCGGCAAGATTGGCTCGCAAGCCCTGCATTATAGCACGCTGACCTCTGGCGCGCTCGGTTCGTCGGGCAATGTGGTCACCAGTTCCAATTATGTCACCCTGGGCACCAATGCCGACCTGGGCCAACTGGGCGCCCGCTGGACCAACGGGGCCAGTTTCTCGGTTGCGTTCTGGATTCGGTTGCCCGAGGGCTATCTGGGCGGCGACTTGCCTTTCTTCGGCACCGCTACTAATTCGGCCAATGAGCTGGGCATCACCTTCTCCCCGTCCTACCAATTGGGCGGTTGGGAATGGTGCCTGGATGATGGCACCAACGACATTGACATCAATGGCGCCAACAACTCGATCAACGATTTCAAGTGGCATCACCTGGCATTCACCTTCGACCATGCCGCTGCCATCGGCACGGCCTATCTCGACGGCCTCAAGGTGCATGCAGACTCGCTCACCGGGTTGGGCAACTTCGATTCCGGCTTCCCCGCCACCATCGGCCAGGACCCCACCGGGACCTATCCCGTGCCCGGCTCCGCCGACATCGATGACTTGGCCGTCTGGCAGTCCGTGCTCACCCCGCTGGACGTCTGCACCATCTATGGCGCGGGCGTCAATGCCGGCGCTTCGTTCGACACCACGGGACAGCCGAAGCTGGGCTTCGTCAGGTCCGGCAACAGCCTCCTCCTTATCTGGCAGGGCGGCACGCTCTACCAGGCCTCCAGTCTCAATGGACCGTGGTCCGCGGTTTCCGGGGCAACAGCGCCGACGGCGACCGTGACCCCGGGCCCCGGAAACAAGTTCTACCGGGTCAAATTGTAGGCCTCGCGTCCGAAGTCACAAACTAGTTGACGGGTAGCGCTCTCTCTGGTAGTTTAGGCCCGTGATTAGGATTACGAACCTGTTGCTATGGAGCGCGCTGCTGCTGAATCGCGCGGCAGTCGGGTTCTAATATCGCAACCAGGATTTGTTGAACCCCACTGCCGAGCGGCGGTGGGGCTTTTGTTTGCCCATCCGCACTCGGCGCTAAGAAACCCAAACTGCCATGCTCAAGAATCCATCAGCCAAATACCGTCCCTTCCCGCCGGTCAAATTGCCGGACCGCCAGTGGCCCGGCCGAGTGCTCACCCAAGCTCCCGCCTGGTGCAGCGTGGACCTCCGGGACGGCAACCAGGCCCTGGCCGTGCCGATGAACGTGGGCCAGAAACTCGAGCTCTTCCAGGCCCTCGTCAAGTGCGGCTTCAAGGAAATTGAGGTCGGCTTCCCGTCCGCCTCAAACACCGAGTTCACTTTCAACCGCCGGCTCATCGAGGAAGGGCGCATCCCCGAGGACGTGCGCATCCAGGTGCTGGTGCAGGCGCGCGAGGACCTTATCGAACGGACCTTCGAGTCGCTGGTCGGCGCCAAGCGGGCCATCATCCACCTCTACAACTCAACCTCCCCGGCCCAGCGGCGCACCGTTTTTGGCATGTCCAAGCCCGAGATCATCCGCGTGGCGGTGCGCGGCGCGCAGATGATACAGGACCGCCTGCCCCGCCTTGCGGGCGCCCAAGTCATGCTCCAATATTCTCCCGAGAGCTTCAGCGCCACCGAGGTCGAGTTCGCCAAGGAGGTCGCAGAAGCGGTCATGGAGGTTTGGCGGCCGACGCCGGAGCGCAAGATGGTCCTGAACCTGCCGGATACCGTCGAGGTGGCCACGCCCAACGTTTATGCCGACCAGGTGGAGTGGACCTGCCGGAATATCAGGAACCGCGATTGCCTGATTGTCAGCCTCCATACCCATAACGACCGGAACACGGGCGTGGCAGCCACCGAACTGGGCCTGCTGGCCGGAGCAGACCGGGTCGAGGGCACACTCTTCGGCAACGGCGAGCGGACCGGCAACCTGGACCTGGTGACCGTGGCCTTGAACCTCTACATGCAGGGCATCGACCCCAAACTCGATTTCAGCAACCTCAACGGCCTGCGCGAAATCTACGAGCGTTGTACCGGGATGACCGTGCCGCCCCGCCAACCTTACGCGGGCGAACTGGTCTTCACCGCCTTCAGCGGTTCGCACCAGGACGCCATTAAGAAGGGCCTCGCCGAATGGTCCAAGTCCGGCGGACGCCAGCATTGGGACGTGCCTTACCTGACCATCGACCCAACCGACATCGGACGCGAGTACCGCGAAGTGATTCGGGTCAACAGCCAGTCCGGCAAGGGCGGCGTGGCCTACCTCCTGGAGAATGAGTTCGGCATCGAGTTGCCCAAGGAGATGCAGCGTGAGTTCGGGCCTATTGCCAATAACGAGGTGGACCGCCTCGGACGCGAGGTCAGCGCGGCGGAGCTTAAAGGGATGTTCTGGCGGGAGTACATCGAGCCTGCGGCTCCATGGCAGCTCGAGGGCTTCCAGACCGAGAGCCAAAACGGCACGGTCCGCTGCCGCGCGCGGTTGCTGCGCGACGGCCAACCGGTCGAATTGCAGGGCCAGGGCAACGGCCCCCTGGCGGCCTTGGTTCATGGATTCGCCATTCTGGGCGTGCCGCGCTTTGAAATAATCCACTACAGCGAACACGCCTTGGGCGCCGGCGAAGAAGCCGCCGCCATCGCCTACATCCAGCTCAAACAGCAGGATGGCCGCTCCCGCTGGGGCGCGGGTGTGGACACCAACATCGAGTTGGCCTCGATACGCGCGGTGCTCAGCGCCCTTAACCGATTGTCGGCCGCTCTCGGGTGAACACCCTATGGCAGCCGATTGCAGCTCACTCTAACCTCTATTTGAAAGGACATTGCACTTATGCAGGAACCAAGCTCATCATCTGCTTCACCCGACAAGGCTAAACGCCAGCCAAGCGCGGCTTTCATGAAACCGGTGCAACCGGATGAAAAGCTGGCCGCCGTCATTGGAAACGAGGCGGTGCCCCGCACCGAAGTCACACGCAAACTCTGGGACTACATCCGCAGCCACAACCTCCAGGACCCCGCCAAAAAGAGCTTCATCGTGGCCGACGACAAGCTCAAGGAGGTCTTTGACGGCCGCGATCGCGTCTCGATGTTTGAAATGACCAAGCTCATCTTCAACCACCTGAAGAAGGGCTGAGCAGCCGCGCGGCCACCAGTTCCGCCGAGATTCCGTATATCTTGATGACCTTGTGTCTGGAGGCGTGGCCGCGCGCCAGCTCCACACGATTGCGCGGGCAGTCCAACACCTCGGCCAAGAGCCGGACCACTGCCTCATTGGCCGCAGCATCCACCGGCGGGGCCGTCACTTTGATGCGCAACTCGCTCCCCACGGCTTGGCCAATCTCGTTGGCCGATGCGCGCGGCTGGACCTTCACCGATATTACTACACCATCGGCTTGCTCCCGGAGAAAACTGGGGGTCGTCATTGGCGATTGTGTTGTTGAAAAACTTGTGCCATTTTCATGAAAATGTCCCGTATGAGCAACTTTAACCTTTTGCCGATGCCCCTTGCGAAGATGAACTTCTCCCTCTGGCGCAGTCTTGTGCCCGCCGCCTTGGTTCTGGTGGCGGGATGCAGTTCCCAACCCGCCAAACACGACGTTTCCTCCACGCCGGCGCCGCCCCCGCCCTCCCAACCACAGCAATCTCAGGCCGCCGCTCTGCCCTCCCCCGCCGCGGCCGAACCCAAGTTGGTGGCCACGCCGGTGGACACGGCGGGTCGGTTTCCCGCTCCAGCTTCCCCCTCCGCGACTGAACCCAAGGACAACCTGCCGCCCGGCCTGGCCAAACCGCCCGCGCCCTTCGAGGGCGAAGGCTGGCAAGCCCTCTTCAACGGCGAGAACCTCGAAGGCTGGCGCGAAACGCAGTTCGCCGGCCATGGCGAGGTGCAGTGCCGCCCCGGCCTCATCCTGCTCAAGATGGGGGACCCGTTCACCGGCGTCAATTACACGAACCAGTTCCCAACGATGAATTACGAAGTCGCCCTCGATGCCGCGCGGGTCATGGGCTCGGATTTCTTCTGCGGCCTGACTGTGCCCGTCGGCGACTCGTTCTGCAGTCTCATCGTCGGCGGTTGGGGCGGCTCGCTTGTGGGCATCTCCAGCCTCGACGGCATGGATGCCTCCGAGAACCAGACCACCAAGTTCATCAACTTCGAGTCCGGCCGCTGGTACCGCATCCGCCTCCGCGTCACCCAGCGCAGAATCGAGGCCTGGCTCGACCAGGAGCAGTTGATCAACGTCGATACCACCGACAGACGCATCTCCCTGCGCCCGGGTGACATCGAATTGTCCAAACCCTTGGGCGTTGCCTGCTGGCAAACCTCAGCGGCTGTGCGCGAAATCAAGGTGCGCCGCGTCACTCAGCCCGCCGCCCCCGCAAAGAGCGCGATGTGAAGCAACTCGCCCTCATCATCAGCCTGCTGGGCGCCGCCGTGTATGGCCAGGAGGCCGCCCTGACCCAAGCGCCCGCCGGAACGCCGCCCACCCAGGCGGGACCGCATTGGAGGCATCTGTCCAGTGCCACCGGCGATCTGCCCATCCCGGGCCCCTCGACCCAGCAGACCGGGGCGCTCGTGGCGGACCTGGACAAAGACGGCACCAACGACTTTGTCATCAGTTTCCGGCAAGTCGCCCCGGCTCTGGTTTGGTACAGGCGCACGCCCTCCGGCTGGGACCGCTACGTCATCGACACCAACTATCTGACCATCGAGGCGGGCGGCGCAGTTTATGACATCGACGGCGACGGCAATCCCGACCTGGTCTTCGGTGGGGACTGGCAGAGCAACGAGGTCTGGTGGTGGGAAAATCCGTACCCGAATTTCGATCCGAACGTTCCCTGGAAGCGCCATATCATCAAGAAAGGCGGGGCGGCCCAGCATCACGACCAGGTCTTTGGGGATTTCCTTGGCACCGGAAAGCCGCAATTGGCCTTCTGGAACCAGGGGGCAAAGAAGATTTTCCTGGCCGAGATCCCCTCCAACCCGCGACAGGCGCAATCGTGGCCGCTCACCGAGATCTTCTCGG
>Ga0181533_1004183_pt1 | contig 14986 bp, 14 predicted proteins | sample PEATcosm2014_Bin_45_FD_119772 | JGI IMG/M metagenome (GOLD analysis project Ga0181533, IMG submission 119772) | Peatland microbial communities from MTU Mesocosm Facility, Houghton, MI, USA - PEATcosm2014_Bin11_60_metaG | ecosystem: Environmental > Terrestrial > Soil > Wetlands > Peat | place... | reverse complement strand
TCATCTTCTGGCATCCCCGCGGCGCCATCATCCGCAAGATCATGGAAGACTGGATGCGCGACGAGTGCCTGCGCCGCGGCTACAGCTTGGTCTTTACGCCTCACGTGATGCGCCGCGAGCTCTGGAAGGTCAGCGGCCACGAGGGCTTCTACGCCGGCAACATGTACACGCCCATGGAGCTGGACGACGCCGAGTACCGGCTCAAACCGATGAACTGCCCGGGCCACATCCTCATCTACAAGAACTCGCCAAAAAGCTATCGCGATTTACCGCAGCGCTACGCCGAGCTCGGCAATGTGTATCGCTACGAACGCTCCGGAACCATGCACGGCCTGCTGCGCGTGCGCGGCTTCACGCAGGACGATGCGCACATCTTCTGCACGCCGCAGCAGATCGAAAGCGAAGTGGCCGCCTGCATTGATTTCGCGGAAGCCGTGCTCAGAACCTTCGGCTTCAAGGAGTACAAGGTCGAGCTTTCTACGTGGGATCCCAACGACCGCGCGCACTACGCCGGCTCCAACGAGAACTGGGACCTCGCCATTCGCTCGCTCGACAACGTGCTCAAATCGAGGGGCATCCCGTACAAGACCATCCCCGGCGAAGCCGCTTTCTACGGCCCCAAGATCGACGTCAAGCTGGTCGACGTTCTTGGCCGCCTCTGGCAGCTCTCGACGGTTCAGTTCGACTTCAACCTTCCCGCGCGCTTCGAGCTCGAATACGTCGGCGAGGACGGCGAGCGCCATCAGCCGGTGATGGTGCACCGCGCTCTCTTCGGGTCCGTCGAAAGGTTTTTCGGCGTGCTCATTGAGCACTATGCCGGAGCCTTCCCGCTCTGGCTCGCGCCGGTGCAGATCGGCCTGGTGCCCATCAGCGAGAAGCATCTGGCCTATGCCGCCAAACTCGAATCCGCGCTCAAAGACGCCGGTTTCCGCGTCGAGACCGACGATCGCAACGAGAAAATGAACGCCAAGATCCGCGACTTCGCGCTGCAGAAGACGCCGTACATTCTTGTCTTCGGCGACAAGGAAGAATCCGCCGGCCAAGTGAACGTGCGCACGCGAGGCAAGCAGGAGCAATACTCGCTGCCGCTGGCCGAGTTTATTGCCAAAGCCAAAGAGATGGTCGCCAACCAGTCAACGGAGCTATAGAGAAAGATTTCAACTGAAGAGATCGGGAACCGAGGGGAGAGTAATGTCCGAGTAGACGACAATACACTCGGGACACATATGATCTTGTGATAACCGCTGAATGGTTTTCAGGGTGTGGAGTAGAGCGAAGCGTGGCATTGCGAGGTAGGATGCGTGCTGTTGCCCTGGCTGCGGGTGCCGCAGTCTTGAGTATTGGGGTCTGGTTCTCGACTCGCGTGAATACCGAAATAAGGGTCGCAACTGGCGTCGTGAGCCACACTCTTTGCTCAGGGGTTTTCATCTCTCACCTGGACCCGGAGCAGCTTTATGCCGATGCCATCCTGCCGAATCCGGGCCAGGCAAAACTCGCCAAGCGGCTCCGGTATACCATCGACTCCAAAAACCAACAAGTAACCGTCACCTGGGCCGGACACTTTGAGAGTCGCGCCGTTTACCGCGATGATCTTGGCTGCATGATCGTACAAAGTGGGGAGTCGAACGTTGCGCCGCGTGAAGCTGCATTAGGCAAGGCAGAAGTTGCAACTGAATATTCTTCAACAAGCTCCCTCCCGACTGCACCGCCATCCCGCGAAATCGAAGCAGCACTGAATCGGGCCTTCGCGGAGCCTGGGCGACCTCCATACCGCCGCGTAAAAGCCATCGTGATCCTACACAACGGCGAGGTCATTGGAGAGCGGTATGCCCCTGGGTACAGCGCCGAAACATCCCTGATGGGGTATTCCGTGTCCAAGTCAGTCACGAATGCTCTTTTAGGCATTCTAGTGCGGCAAGGAAAGCTGTCGGTGGCTCAGGCAGCGCCGATTGCTGCGTGGAGCAATCCTGCGGACCCACGGCATGCCATTACCATCGACGAACTGCTGCGCATGACTTCCGGTCTTTCGATCGCCGAGTCTGACAGTGGCCTCGATCCGGTCTCGCGGATGCTATTTCTGGAGCGCGATATGGCCGGCTTCGCCGAACGCTCCCGACTCCTGGCCGCTCCGGGCAGCAAATGGGAGTACACCAGCGGTAACACTTTGATCCTGTCGCGAATCATCCGGGATTGCGTGGGAGGAAATGCCCGGGATGTCATCGATTTCGCTCAGCGTGAGCTATTTGGGCCGTTGGGTATGGCCAGCGCCAGGATGGACTTCGATGCGACCGGCACGCCCGTAGGCTCCATGTACATGTACGCCACGGCAAGAGACTGGGCCAGGTTCGGCACTCTGTACCTGAACGATGGCATGGCCGCAGAGAGGCGTATTTTGCCGGCCGGCTGGGCAAACTACTCGGCCGCACCAACGCTTAACACTGATTATGGTGCCGGGTTCTGGACGAATCGGGGCGGCCACGGCGACGCCGCAGATCGAATTGAGGGTGGTATGCCGAGCGATTCCTTTTATGCTTCCGGCAATTTTGGTCAACGTATCTTAATAGTCCCATCCGGGAATCTTGTCATTGTGCAACTCGGACAGTCGCATGGCCCCGGCCAGGATATACAGGGGTTCGTGCGCCTTGTCGCTGATGTTTCTGCGTTTCTCCGCAAGCAATAAGCCGCGCCGTCGCACACCCCTGCGTCAAGCCACGGTCTTGCGTTCGGTGAGCCAGCCGTGGCCGAAGAGCCCGTTCTCGTCTGCTGCATTTCTCAGGGCAGCAGTGTCGCGGTTTCTCCCGAGTGACAGCCAATCCGGAAGTGACTCTTCGATTTGACGGCTTTTGGCTGCCAGCCGTTTTCGAACGCGGATATGCTCTCCGGCGCAAATCCTCAGGCGTTAATCGCCATCCCTTCCACCGCGGCGTAGCCGTCCAGCATGGCCTCGCTCAGCGTGGGATGCGCGTGGATGGTGAACATCAGCTCGTCCACGGTGCCTTCGAGCTCCATCACCGCAACCGCTTCGGCAATCAGCTCCGTGGCCTGCGGCCCGATGATGTGCACACCCAGAATCTCGCCGTACTTGGCGTCGGCAATCACTTTCACAAAGCCGTCGTGGCTGTCCACGATGGTTGCCTTCGAATTGCCCGCAAACGGGAACTTGCCCACCTTGACTTCGTAGCCATTTTCTTTGGCCTGCGCTTCGGTCAGTCCCGCCGAGCCGATCTGCGGCTCCGTATACGTGCAGCTCGGAATGCGGTCGCGCCGCACCGGCCGGTACTTCCGCCCCGCGATCTTCGCCATCGCCACCATGCCGCTCATCGCGCCCACGTGCGCCAGTTGCGGCAGGCCGGCCACAATGTCGCCGATGGCAAATACGCCCGGCTCGGCCGTCTCCTGCGCCTCGTTGACCTTTACGAATCCGCGCTCCAGCTCGACCTTGGTTTTTTCGAGACCGATGCTGCTCGTCAGCGGCCCGCGCCCCACAGCCACCAGCACCTTCTCGGCTTCTTTCACCTGCGGCTTGCCGTTCGCGTCGGTGAAGCTCACCTTAACGCCCGCGGCGGTCTTCTCCACCTTGTCCACCTTCGCGCCCGTCTGCGTCTCAATGCCGCGCTTGCGGAAGACCCGCGCCAGCTCCTTCGAAATCTCCTCGTCCTCGACCGGAACCATGCGCGGCAAAAACTCCAGAATCGTCACATCGCTGCCAAAGCTGCGAAAAATCGATGCAAACTCCACGCCCACCGCGCCCGCGCCGATCACGATCAGCGACTTGGGCGGCGCGCTCAGGCTCAGAATCTCGATGTTGGTCAGGATGGTCTCGTCCGCCTTCAACCCGGGCAGCAGCTTGGCCTCCGAACCGGTCGCTAGAATCACGTTTTTCGCCTTCACCGGGCTCTTCTGGCCGTTCGCTTCCACCTCGACCGTGTGCACGCCGTCCTTCGCCCCACCGAGCACTCGTCCAAAACCCGAAAGGGTGGAAACCCTGTGTTTCTTCATCAGGAACTCGAGGCCCTTCACATGCTTGGTGATAATCGCACTCTTGCGCGCCAGCACCGCAGCCCAATCGAGCTGCCGCGTCTCAACGCCCTTGATGCCAAACTCCTCGGCTTCCTTCAGGTAGTCCCACAGCTCCGCGTTGAACAGCAGCGCCTTGGTGGGAATGCAGCCCACGTGCAGGCACGTTCCGCCCAGCTTGGGGCTCGCGTCGATCAGCGCCACTTTCAGCCCGTACTCCGCGCCGCGAATTGCCGCCGTATACCCGGCCGGCCCGCCGCCAATCACCGCTACGTCGTAAATCGTCTCCGCATTCGTATCAGGCAAGGGAAGCTCCATTCCGGCGCTCGCCGTGCAAGCGCCGCATATCCATGCTTAGTCTAAATTGGGCCTGCTCTCAATTGGATTCCGCATCGCGACCTGCGCCTTCACCGGGCCGCCAGGGCTTCTTGAACCAGGGCTTCGGCTTCCCGCAGCGTCTCCGCCTCATCGCCGAACCGTTCGAACCAATGCACCTCCGGCTCGCGCCGGAACCACGTCATCTGCCGCTTGGCGTAGTTGCGATGTCCCTGCTGCGCCGCCTTGATCGCGTCTTCTACGCTCAGCGTTCCATCGAGCACGCATCGCGCTTGCCGATATCCCAGCGAATCCAGCGCCTTCACCGGCCCGTAGCGCTCGAGCAGCCCACGCGTCTCCTCGACAAGGCCCGCGGCAAACATGGCCCAACAGCGCCGGTTCAGCCGGTTGTAAAGTTCAGCTCGCGGCGGATTCAAGCCAATCCGCAGCAGCCGAAACCCTGTAAGTGGATCGCGTCCCAACACTTCCGACATCGGCCTTCGCGCCGCCAGGCATACCTCAATGGCGCGAATCAACTTCGGTGTGTCGTTCGCGTGAATCCGCTCTGCCGTCGCCGCGTCCAGCTTTCGCAGCAGGCGGTGCAGCCAGGCGCTTCCGTGGCGATCCACGCTTTGGCGCAAGCGGTTCCGTAGCTCTTCCTGGCGCGCCGGTCCGGCAAACAACCCCTCCGTCAGTGCCCGCAGATAGAGCCCCGTCCCGCCGGTCACAATCGGCAGGCGGTGCTCACGCACTCCGATCCTTTGGAGTAGGTCACGGGCGAGGCGGGAGTATGCGCCCGCGGTGAACGGCTCATCCGGATCGGCCACATCGATCAGGTGGTGCGGCACCCGCGCCCGTTCCTCGCGCGTGGGTTTCGCCGTGCCCAGCTCCATGCCGCGATACACGGCCACCGAGTCGCAGCTCACAATCTCGCCCCCAATTTCTCCATTGACGCGCTCGGCCAGCGCGAGCGAGAGCGCCGTCTTCCCGCTCCCCGTCGGCCCAAGGAGAATCACAACCAACGGCAGCTTACCGGTCTCCGCAGCGCCGTTATTCGCTGACCCCCGACGCGTCTTCTCGTTCCCTCGGTCCCTTGCTCCCTTGTTCCCTTGTTCCCTGTCTTTCACCACCGCCACCACCCCGCGGGAAAAATCCACTTCGGATTGGTGTGCAGCAGCCACCAGAGGCAGATCGCGCCGGCGAGAATCACCAGTCCGAAGACCTGGTTGCGCCGGAACGCGCGCTGCTGCCGTTCGCGCGCCTCTTCCTCGCCGACCTGCTGGTCATACGGCTTGATGCGGGTCTCGACCATCGTGCTTTTCTCGCAAACTCCGGCGCGCCGCAGACTTCCGCGCATCCGGCATCAGTATAGGGGAACGCCGTCTCTTTGATTGCGCCCTTAGCCTGTTTGACTTCCCACCCCCACATTGCAGACGATGATTCTTCCGGCTCCCAAAGAGAAGTCGGCGGAAGGTACTGCTCCATGAAAGTCTTGATCCTTGGTTCCGGAGGTCGCGAACATGCCCTAGCCTGGGCCATCGCGCGCAGCCCGCGCGTGACTGAGGTGGTTTGCGCGCCAGGCAACGGCGGCATGGCCCAGATGTCCCGCTGCGTCCCTGTCGATCTCAACGACCTCAACGCCATGGTCCGCCTGGCCGAGGCTGAGCGGCCCGCCCTCACCGTCGTGGGCCCGGAGTTGCCGCTTTCGCTGGGCATTGTCGACGCCCTCCGCGAGCGCGGCCTGCGCGTCTTTGGTCCTACGCGCGCCGCCGCCATGCTCGAATCCAGCAAAGGCTTTGCCAAGCAGTTCCTTGAACGCCACCACATCCCCACGCCCAACTATGCCGTCTGCTCAAACCTGGCGGAAGTCGAGAAGGCCATCGGCGTGTTTCATCCGCCCATCGTGGTCAAGGCCGACGGGCTGTTCGCGGGCAAGGGCGTCATCATCTGTGCCTCGCGCCAAACCGCTGCCGAAGCCGCGCAGGGCCTTTTCTCCGGCGCTTTGCTGGGCGAGGCGGCGCAGCAGATTGTCATTGAAGAGTTCCTCGAGGGCGACGAGGTGAGCTTTCTCTGCCTCAGCGACGGCAAGCACGTGACGCCGCTGGTGCCGGCGCAGGATCACAAGCGCATCGGCGAGGGCGATACCGGCCCCAACACCGGCGGCATGGGCGTCTACTCCACCGATTCGCTGCTCGATCCCGCCATGTCAGAGTGGATTCTGCGCCACATTGCCGAGTCCACGGTGGCAGGCATGGCCGAAGAGGGCACGCCCTTTACCGGCGTGCTGTATTGCGGGCTGATGATGACGGCGCGCGGGCCGCAGGTGCTTGAATTCAACGCGCGCTTTGGCGATCCTGAAACCCAAGCCATCCTGGTCCGCCTGGAAAGCGATCTTGTCGACGCGCTCGAAGCCTGCGTTGACGGCTGCCTGGCGGAGACGCCGCTCGGCTGGTCTCGCGGCGCATCGGCCTGCGTGGTGGCCAGCTCAGGCGGCTATCCGGGCAGCTACAAAACCGGCCTGCCCATAACCGGCCTCGCCGCCGCGGCCCAGGTGCCCGGCGTGCAGGTGTTTCACGCGGGCACGGCGCTCAAGAACGGGCAAACGCTTACGGCTGGCGGCCGCGTGCTGGGCGTCACCGCCGCCGCGGATTCGCTCAGCGAGGCGCTGGCTCGCGTTTACCAGGCCATGGCCGAGATTCACTTTGAAGGAATGTATTATCGGCGCGACATCGGACATCGCGCACTGAAACAAACGCAAGGCGGCAAGTCAGCGGGTTAGCAAGCCAGTCGGACGCCACGTTGCTGGCTCGCTGGCTCGCTCACTCGCTTTGAGGGCAAATCTCCGATTGGCGTAAAGTTGTTTGGTTCGTTTCGCCGTGCCCCTCCGGGGCGCAGAGGTCTTTGAGGGCAACGTTTCCAGGGTTTCCCCTTCGGCTTCGCTCAGGGTTCACCCTTTGCTATTGTCGATTGCCCCTCCGGGGCAAGGGCTGCGAACTGGCGGGATCGTCACTCTACACCAAGAGGAGGGACGTTCTAGGAGGTTGTTATGAGCGTTGGCATCACTCTCGAAGAGCTGCTGGCCTGGAACGAGCAGTCCAGCGCCTGGTGGAAGACACACCTCGAAACCAATCCCGCGCTGCTCGAGCTGCCTTGCGACATCGGCGGCACGGCAAATGTGCAGGGGTTCGTGCGCCACATCTGGGGAGCGGAACTGCGCTGGAGCCAGCGCCTAGCGGGCTTGCCGGTGGCCGACAGAGAAAAGCTGCCCGCCGGGCCGCTCGATGCGCTTTTCGACCTGCATGGCCAGGCCGTTGCCATCTTTCGCAACCTGCTCGCCGCGCCGGAACAAACCTGGAGCGAGCCTTTCGTTCTCGATTTCGATTGGGTGCCTCCGGAGGAGCGAACCGTCTCGCGGAGAAAGATTGCCGTGCACGCTTTGTTCCACAGCCAGCGCCATTGGGCGCAACTGGCGACATTGGTGCGCAACGCCGGCTTCCCCTCCAAGTTCAGGGGCGACCTCCTGTTTAGTCCCGCACTGCGCTAGGGTCTAGTCCTGCGCTGCACTCTGCTCACGCACCGGTGCAGCGGGCGGATTCGCCTGCTGCCTCTGGAAGCACGAGCGGCACAGCACAGGCCTGCCCTGCGTCGGCTTGAAGGGAACGGTGGTTTCCGCGCCGCATTCCGAGCACGTAGTGCGCGTCTCAGGCCTCACCCGTTGCGTGCCGCGCGCGCGCTTCGCCTTGCACTGCTTGCAGTGTTTGGGGTCGTTTTTGAACTGTTTATCGTGGAAAAAGAGTTGCTCGCCGGCCGTAAAAACGAACTCGGCGCCGCAGTCGACACACTTCAGAACTCGATCGGTGAATTCCATGGCCAGCTTGCCTCACAGGGATTCGCACCGACATCGATCACGGCTTGACTAAGAACTTGCCGGTCTCGGTTCCCTGTCCTCTTTCTTGTGGCGTAACAAGGGCCCGGACCGCGCTAAAAGGGGAGCGGTAATCAAATCTCTGCCCGGCCTTCAGGGCAGCGTAGAACCTGCGCGCGCGTTGCGTGTTGAGGGCAAGTCACGCTTCTCTGGTTTCTGCGGGGTTTCAGCATTGCGCGGCGATGCTCGGGGGGCTGGGGGGCAAGCAACATAGCCGCGAAAGCTTCGATCGACAGAAACAGGAGAAACGCTATAGTGTGTTGCGCCGCCGCGCTGTGCCGTTCCAATCCTCTTTTGGCGTTTGGCGGCTTTCGTTTGTTTCTCTCGAAAGCCCCCGGAACGGTCTCTCTCGCGGCGGGTGAAGATTTCAATCCTGCTCTTTGCGAGCCTTTTTGCGATTCCGCTTGCGTGCAAGGGCTGCCTTGACGCGGCGCTTCTCACCGGGCTTCAGGTAGTAGGAGTGACGCTTGACTTCCTTGATGATGTCCTCCGTCTGTACCTTCCGCTTGAACCGGCGCAGCGCATTTTCCAGCGGTTCGCCTTCCTGTACGCGAACCTCAGCCAAAACTTCCACCTCCAAACCTGCCAGTAAGGCTCCTATGATGATACCCGACTTTTGATCCGGCAACCAACACCTTTCTTTTCCTTGAGTTCCACTTGTCAGGATTGCTAACCGCCCCCTTTTCCGCCCCTTTTTGGCCGGGCGTCCCCGCACCAGGGAGGATTAGAGCGCGGGGTCGCCGGAGACATCTAAACTTTCTAGAGAGGTCGCCCAAGAGCCCATCATGATCCGAACCTACCAGGGGCACTCGCCCCAGATCCCTTCCAATTGCTACATCGACGTCTCGGCGCAGATCCTCGGCGACGTGGTGCTGGGCGAGCGTTCCTCGGTCTGGATGAACGCCGTCCTGCGCGGTGACGTGAATTCCATCCGCGTCGGTTCCTGCTCCAATGTGCAGGACTGCAGCGTCCTCCACGGCCAGCGCAATCGCTATCCCGTGATCGTGGGCGACTGGGTCACCATCGGCCACAACGCCACCGTCCATGGATGCGTCGTCGAAGATATGTGCGTGATCGGCATGGGCGCGCGCGTCCTCAACAACAGCCGCATCGGCGAGGGCTCCATCATCGCCGCCGGCTCCGTGGTCCCCGAGAATACCGTCGTTCCCCCGCGCACACTTTGGGCCGGCGTTCCCGCCAAGCTGCGCCGCGAACTCACCGATAAGGACCGCGACTTGATCCGCGAATACGCGCAGAATTACCTGGACTACGTTGACATCTACCTCAATGAACCGCCGCGGATTCTTTAATCCGCTGCGCCGCATATCGCGCGCGAGCCCAACGAAAATGACGGCGCCGTCATCTTCGCGCGAATCTCCGCGCATGCGCTTCAATTTCGTTGACACATGCCCGCCTGAAAGTGTCGGATGGTTTATATTTGGTTTCGCCGTTCCATGCGCACGCCCATGCCGAAAGACTCTCTTCGACCTCGCTCCCATTTCTCTTGCAAGATCGCTGTGCGCTTCTTCTCGATCGCGGCCCTTGCATTGAGCTTTGGCATGCTCGCGCCCGCGCAGGAGCAGTCAGCGCATCCCGCAAACGCCATGTCCGCGGCGCTCCCCGATGCGCCGGCGCCACATACTTCCGCTCCCGACGATGTGACGATTCGCAATGTGCCGCGCAATCTGCTGCACGATCAGGGAACCATCTGGAGCGGCCCCGCCCACATCCGCACGCGCGACCTCAAGTGGCTCTTGCCTCTTGCCGCGGCGGCCGGCGTTGCCTTTGCCACCGACCGGCACACCATGACGCAGGTCGTCTCGCGCGACCCCTCGTTCAATCAGGCGAGCACCAACACATCCAATGTGCTCATTGGCAGTTGGATCGCCGTCCCGGTTGCCGTTTACGGCTTTGGCCGCTCTCACCAGGACGAACACGCACGCCAGGCGGCCATTCTCACCGGCGAGTCGATGGTGGATGGAGTTGTGGTCGAAGAGGTGCTTAAACAGATTTTCCGGCGCGAGCGGCCTTATGTGGATGACGCGCGCGGACATTTCTTCCAGTCGAATGTGGGCGCCGATTCATCCTTCCCGTCGGCGCACAGCATCGTCGCATGGTCCGCCGCATCCGCGCTTGCCGCAGAATATCCCTCGCATTGGACGCAGTTCGCGCTTTACTCCGCGGCAACCAGCGTAAGCCTCACGCGCATGATGGGACAGCAGCACTTTCCCTCCGATGTGTTGGCGGGCTGTTCCCTCGGATGGCTCATCGGCCACAACGTCGTCCGCCACCACCACAAGAACAGGGAATAGGGGAGTAGCCGGCAGCCGGCAACGGCCTACTTTCTACTCCCTACTCCCTACTCCCTGTCTTCTTGTTCCCTTGGTCCCTCGTTCCCTTGTTCCCTGCCTTCATCGGATTCCGCCCCGAGAAGAACTTCCGCTGGTGCCAGTAGGGATACACCGGCTCTTGAGCGCTGGCCTTGTCCAGCGCCGCCACTTGAGCTGCGGTTAGATTCCATCCGGCAGCGCCCAGGTTCTGCCGCAACTGCTCTTCATTGCGCGCGCCAATGATCACGGACGAGATCGTCGGCCGTTGCAGGAGCCAGTTCAGCGCAACCTGCGGCACCGTCTTGCCTGTCTCCGCTGCCGCCGCGTCGAGCGCATCGACTACTTTGTACAAATGCTCCTCAGGCACATTCGGTCCGGCATCGGCAATCTTGTGAAGACGGCTTCCCTCGGGCAGCGGCTGCCCGCGACGGATCTTGCCGGTCAGGCGTCCCCAGCCCAGCGGGCTCCAGATCAGCGCGCCCACCTTCTGGTCGAGCCCCAGCGGCATCAACTCCCACTCGTACTCGCGGCTCAGCAGCGAGTAGTACACCTGGTGTGCGACAAAGCGCGTCCAGCCGTAGCGGTCGGCCACGGCCAGCGACTTCATCAGGTGCCAGCCGGAAAAATTCGAGCAGGCGATGTAGCGCACCTTGCCCTCGCGCACGAAAGTATTGAGTGTCTCCTGCACTTCTTCAATCGGAGTCAACGCGTCGAAGCCGTGCAGGTGATAGATGTCCACGTAGTCAGTGCCCAGCCGGCGCAAACTGCCCTCGAGCGCGCGCCGCAGATGATACCGTGAGGAACCCTCGTCGTTCGGACCGGGCCCCGAAGGAAATCCAGACTTTGTTGAGATGAGCGCCCTGTCGCGCTTGCCCGCGAGCGCCTTGCCCAGAATCTCCTCCGAGCGGCCGTCAGAGTAGCCGTCGGCGGTATCGAACAGGTTCACCCCGGCCTCGAAGCAGATGTCGATCAGGCGTCGCGCCTCTTCGACCTCGGTTTCGCCGAAGCCCTTGAAAAATTCATTGGTCCCGCCAAACGTCGCGGTGCCAAAACTCAGTGCGGAAACTTTGAGGCCGGAGCCTCCCAGCAGTCGATATTCCATAAGCAATCCGATGCGACTCCCGACACAAAGATGCAACCAGCGCCGGACCTGTTCCCTCGTTCCCTTGGTCCCCTGGTCCCCCGGCCCCTGTCTTTCTCACTCCGGCCGCAGATTCAATCCAAAATCCGCCGGATCGCCCAGCAAGGTGAAGTAGTAGTCATCCCTGGGATAGGGGTTGTAGACATCCATGCCGCTCACTTGCGCGGACTTCTTCCATCGCGGATTGGTGTGGTCGTTCCCCGTCAGGTCCATGAAGTTGAAGGTGCGCCACGGCCACACCCGGATGTAATCCACCCGCACCTCGGGCACGCTGAGCTTTTCGCCGGTGACCGTGCCGTAAATGCGCACCAGCGACAGCGCCGGAATCGCCGCGGGGTCCACCTTCAATTTGGCTGTAAAATCCCCGCCCCCGGTCCACTGCACCAGCATGATGTGGCAGTCGGTCATGCCGTCGAAGTACTTGTGCTCGACGAGCAGCGTCACTTCGCCGCCATTCTCAGCCGGCGGCGTAATGCCGCGCACAATCCCGAACCACGCCACGTAGGTTCCGGTCTTCCCGTGGATCGAGTACTTTTGAAGCATTCCTCCATTGGTCTTTTCAGCGTCGCTCAGCAGCGCAAAAAACGGCCGTTCCGTCTCCGTCGGCTTGTAGGAACAGGTGGCCAGCGTGCCTGTCGGCGTCAGCTCTTTCACCGGCTGGATTTCGATCGGCGTTTGCGCCACAGCACTTAGAGCCGAAACGACGCAAAATGCAATTGCGAGTCCACGGAGCCTCATCAAACCCTTCTTTCCGGAATGCGCTGATGGTTTAGACGCGGCGCTCGTAAGGAATGTTCCCGGAGGATTGCTGAAAATGCCCTCAAAATCAAAAGCCCCTCGACCTTTTCCTCGAGGGGCTTTTTCAATTCGTCTACCCGGCAGCTCGTTGCCGCTCTGGATTTCTAATCACCGGCAACTGCTAACGGTCCACTGAACCCTGACACCTGAAACCTAACACCTGTCTTAGCAGTTCAGCACATCCTGCAGCTTGCTCAGCGTGCGGTGCAGGTCCTTGTCGGTGCGCCGCAGCTCGTCGATCTTCGCAATCGAGTGCATCACCGTGGTGTGGTGCTTGTTCCCGAACTGGCGTCCGATCTCCGGCAGGCTGGCCTCGGTCATCTGCTTGGCCAGGTACATGGCAATCTGCCGCGGCACCACCACGTTGCGCGAGTTGTTCTTCTGCTTCAGGTCGCTCACGCGCATGCCAAACTGCTCGGCCACCGCGCGTTGAATCGCCTCGATGGTGATTTTGCGCACCTGCATGTCGATAAACTGCTTCAGGCACTGTTGCGCCGCCGCCAGCGTGATCTCGATGCGGTTCAGCTGGCACCACGCGATCAGCCGCACCAGCGCGCCTTCGAGTTCCCTCACGTTGGTGCGCACATTCGAGGCCACAAACAGCGCCACATCCGTGGGCAGATGCGCCTGCTCGCTCTCTGCCTTCTTCAGCAGGATGGCCACCTTGGTCTCAAGATCGGGCGGTTGAATGTCGGCGATCAGGCCCCACTCGAAGCGTGAACGCAGCCGCTCCTCGATCTCGGTCAGCTCCTTGGGCGGCCGGTCCGAGGCAATCACCACCTGCTTCATCGATTCGTGCAGAGCGTTGAAGGTGTGGAAGAACTCCTCCTGCGTGCGCTCCTTTTGCGAGATGAACTGGATATCGTCGATCAGCAGCACATCCACGGTGCGGAAGCGGTCGCGGAAGCTGGTCATGCGATCGTTGCGGATGGAGTTGATCATCTCGTTGGTGAACTTCTCCGCGGAGACGTAGCAGATACTCGCCGACGGCTGCCTGCGCTTCACCTCGTGGCCGATGGCGTGCATCAGGTGGGTCTTGCCCATCCCCACGCCGCCGTACAGGAACAGCGGATTGTAGGCGCGCGAAGGCCGCTCGGCCACCGCCAGCGCCGCGGCGCGCGCAAACTGGTTCCCGTTCCCGATCACAAAGGCGTCGAAGGTGTACTTCTGGTTAAGCTGCGCAGCGGTCGACCAGTCGAATCGCGCCTGCTCGGGCGTACGCGTTGCCGGCGCCGGCGGCGCTGTGGGCGCGTGGCTCGGAATCGGCCCGAAGCCGCCGTCCTTGCGCAGCGGCGGAATCGATGGATCCTCTTCCGCAGTCACAAAGCTCACGTCGTCGAATTCCAGCGCGTTGAGATCGATCGCTTCCTGAATCAGGTCGCCGTACTTCTCGCCAATGTGCTGGAACTCCGGCGAAGGCACGCGCACGTAGAGCGTGCGCCCTGCCGCATGGCTGAATCGGGTGGGCTTGAGCCAGGTTTCGAATGATTGCCGGATTACCTTCTTCTCAAGAGCCGACAGAATCTGGAGCCAGGGGTTAAGTGCCGTCGCCGGCGAAGTTGCAAATGCCATCGTACAATCCTTGTCTCACCGGCCGGTGCGCGCCCAGCGGTTTGATTTCAACTTTCAGGCAACAGCAAAGCGGAAAGCTCCTTAGCTTTCCGTTCATTTACCGGCGTCCGGTTACCTGTCCGCAGCTGATGCGCCCCTCTGGAATCCGACCCTGGGGCGTTTGAGTGAAAACTGATGCGGAGAATCTTCGGAAACTTCAAATGAAATTTCGTGAACGGTCCCGATAGTAGCGCACCTGTCGGCTCCATTGCAACGGTTCTTTCACATAACTTTTTCAGTGCCCCGTAAGTTGCACCAAGGATGGTGAAACTTGCCGCGCTGTGTCTCGCACTTGCGAAAAACGTCTCAAAATCGCGCGTCAGGATTCAGCGCTGCGTCTCTCGCTGCCCTTTTTCTAACCATGCCGAGCGCCTTTCGCTCCCTGGCGCCCGGCCTCCCCGCGCTGGATTCTCAACTCCGCCTACGATATACTCAAAAATGCTGTTCATACGCAGATTTTTTCAAGGTACAGGAGCGGGTCACGATGCCCAAACGCACATTTCAACCTAACCGCCGCAGCCGCGTGAAAAAGCACGGCTTCCGGTCGCGCATGAAGACCAATGCCGGCGCCGCCGTGCTCAGCCGCCGCCGCGCCGTGGGCCGCAAGCGCGTCTCGGTCAGCGCCGGGCACCGCGACTAAACCTCTGCCGGTTCCGGTTTTCTTACCGGAATCCGCCGCGCAGTGGGGTCGTTCTTCCCCGAGTATTCCTAATGAATCCTCTTTCCAGGCCAGCGCAACGCCAATCGCTGGCGGGAGCGCGTCTGCGCAAGCACGCCGACTATCAACGCGCCTACGCGGCTGCCCGCAAGCGACAGTCTGCGTCCATGAGCTGGTTTCTGGCACCGCAG
>Ga0181533_1004176_pt1 | contig 14993 bp, 16 predicted proteins | sample PEATcosm2014_Bin_45_FD_119772 | JGI IMG/M metagenome (GOLD analysis project Ga0181533, IMG submission 119772) | Peatland microbial communities from MTU Mesocosm Facility, Houghton, MI, USA - PEATcosm2014_Bin11_60_metaG | ecosystem: Environmental > Terrestrial > Soil > Wetlands > Peat | place... | reverse complement strand
TACTTAATGAACACTTTCCTATATTTCTACTTTAAGTATATAAAAGCTAAACCATTAAATGCAACAAAAAAAGGAATTTATTTTTATGAAAACTCTTATTCAGGCTCCTAATCAGCTAAATCGTCTTCTAAGATAACAATCTTGACATCAATAATAGATACAAAGCCCTTTGGTAATTGCTCTACTGGCCATTGAAAAGTTTTTGAATTGAGGCTCCCGTAGTTCTGCAAGATACACATTCGCTCTATTACTATTAAACGCAAAAGCCGCCAGTATAATACTGACGGCTTTATTTTTAAGACATACATTTTGATATGCCTTCATCTTACAGATTCTAGTTCTATCTACCTATACAACCTGTAGGCATTTTCTATCTTCCGGCTTAACTGATTCATTTCATAGCCTACAAGGGCTCTTGCATCTAATCTTCTGCCCTAGCCCTCTGTAACGATTTATCATACTCTTTCCTCTTTGACTCTAGATAATCTTGCCTCTGCAACTCTGCATAATTCGCAAACGTCTCTCGATTCCTCCGCTCACCCTCTGCAATAGGTTCTAAAATGGCTTTCGCTTGCGCACAGTTTTGTTGCGCCTGCTTAGCTACTTTATAAGCTTGTTTTATCAGATCGATTAAATAATTTATTTCACTTGGTGTTGGTCTTGGCATACGATTCATTAAATTCGTGATACTCGTAAAATCACGGGCTTTGTTCTCAATGAGAGACTTAAATTGCTCAACTCTATCGTTAAAACCTTGATCCAAATCTTGTATCTCTGCAACATCACTAAATCTTCTGATTACCCTTACAAATAATGGATACATGCTTTCTAATTCTCGGTTAACTTCAATCATATCGTTGTTTAGCTCTCTTATATCACCAAGGTGTATTTGATTCTGGCGGTACGGTCCGCGGGGCGTTCTCTTGTTAATCGCTTTAATCCTTTGCGCATTATGATTAATAATCCTAAGCGATCCTTGCAGATGATCCTTTGTGTAGTTTAAGTAATTTTCAACGACGTGCTTCTCATCGAGATCACGAGATCGCTCAAGCCATCCGCCGCAGCTTACTTGACTTTGCACAAACAATACTGTCATGACAACGGCTGTTAAACGTAGCGTTTTCATAATTAACTCCTTATTTAATGAATACTTTCCTATATTTCTACTTTAAGTATATAAAAGCTAAACCATTAAATGCAACAAAAAAGGAATTTATTTTTATGAAAACTCTTATTCAGGCTCCTAATCGGCTAAATCGTCTTCTAAGATAACAATCTTGCCCATATGATCGATCGCAAGAATATCTGGTTTTCCATCCCCATCAATATCGCCAACGGCTAAAGCAAGGAACCCGGTTTTACCCGCCTGTGCCTTACTGAGAAATGAAGCAGGAGTTTGCAAGCTTCCCGTAAAATAGTTGATTCCTTCAGCACCGGGAAAACCGTATGTATAATAAAAATTTTCTCGCGCTCCGCCACCAGCATACCCTTCAGGTTGCCAGCCCACACTATTTGGTCCGCCTAGCGCACTCAAATAGGTGCCATGTTCAGCCCAATGCGCTTTCTGAGCCGTATAAAGAGCTCTCAAATTAACATGCGCTTCTGTTCTTTTTGCCTTTGATAAATAACGCATAATACTTGGAACACTAATCATGGCGAGTAATGCAATAATCGCAATGACAACCATCACCTCAATTAATGTGAATCCCTTTCCCTTCATAATTCTCCTTTTACATGAAACATTTTTTCATGATCATACGTCGTATCTGAGGGGCAAAGTCAAGAATCACCGTATAAATGGAACCCCCATCAATGCCTCAAGCTCCTTAATTGAAATGGCTCCTTCTCGAATCACCCGAATCTGATTTCCGGTTACATCAAGTATCGTTGAAGGTTTATTATGGTGCTTTTCTCCATCATCGCATAATATAAAAGAGGCCATCTGCGCAATCTGAGGATCAACTTCTTCCAAGATTTCCGGCGTTGGCTTTCCTCCCAGATTCGCGCTTGTTGAAAGAACCCCACCACAGCCTATGGCAAGCTCCCTAATCCAAGGACGCTCTGGAATTCGAATGGCAATCCCGCCCTGCCTGGATTGTAAATAGGATGGAATATCCTCCTGAGCCTCCAATACCAATGTTAAGGGCCCTGGCCAAAAATTTTCCATTAACTTTTCTATTTGAATCGAGTTTGGCTGTTTTATAAAAGAAGAAAGGGCATCTCGAGATCCCAACAATACCAAATAAGGCTTATCGGAACGCCCTTTTATCGCATTCAGTTGCGCAACCCCTAAAGCTGTACATGCGGCAAAAAGTCCCGGTACCGTATCGGTATCGCCTATACCGACTTTTCCGTCCAAAAGCGCCTTTACGGCAAAATCAATAGCTTTTTTATCACCCCATGACATTCGCTTTTTTTCCATAAAATCCCGTACATTTCGATTAAAACAAACTACTTGCTTTAACTTATTGTAATTTCAAAGTCCAATTAGAGCAAATAATTTCTTCTTTGACATTTTGATCAGTACCGGTATATTGAAACAGATACCAGTTATAAACCATTATGAAAGGCCACAGCTCAATTTCATAATAGTTATTTAAGGGTATATAATAGCTAGACATGATGTATTATTAAACGGAGACTGATATGAAGGATATCACTAAACAGGCTGAAAAAGGCCCGGTTGCCCTCGGCAAACAACGGAGCTATGCAGAAATTGTAGAATTCCTTGATAGCCATTGGAGCGCCAAAAAGGGTGACAAGCAACTTACCTGTATGAAAAAGTTGAACGCTGCATTTAATAACGTTGCAGACAAGCTCAACACCGTCCTCGTGACCGGCACAAACGGCAAATCTCTCACTATTCACTTCGCAGCAAAACTTCTCAGAGAAGAAGGCCTTACCGTTGGTACCTTTCAAGAACCGTACATCTTGACGTACAACGAACTCATGAGCTGCAATGGCGAAATTATCTCCAACAAGACGTTCACTGAAATAGGTAATGAAGTATTAAATACTACAGAATCACTCGGCATAAAACCAACATCACATGACATACTCGTCATGATGGCGCTCCTTTATTTTAAGGAACACAATGTTGATGTCGCAATTCTTGAAGTTGACAATACAGACTTACACGCTGCACCACACATTTGTTCACCAAAAGTTGCAGCAATTACCCGCGTTACTCCCGACAACGTCGATGCAAGCGCGGAAGAAATTAAAGAATGCATCCAACAAATGGTTTCTATTGTAAAACCAGGAACGCACCTTGTTTCTGCTGATCAAAGCAAGCTCAATTTACAAACGATGCTTGAAATGGTTGAAGCGAAAAAGGGCATCTGGGCTATGCCAATACGTAAACTTGCGCCTCTTGCTTACCCATTTGAACAACTCCATGGTCGATGCGCTGCTCTTGCGGAACGTATTGCATCTATTTACGTAAATTCATTTACTGATAAAGATACGATAGTCGTAAGCGGTACCTTGCTGACCAGACAAAAAGGTCAACGCGGTCGCCCTACTTTAGAGGCAAAGCGTCAATCAGAACTCAATCCGAAAAAAACGATTGATCAATTCTGGAAAGAAGCTGAATGCACTATTGCAGGCCGCTTCCAACTCCTTGAAAAAGAAAAACCTACGCTTTTAATTGATAGCGCCGACAATCTTGACGCTTTTAAGAATCTTTTACTCGGTATTCGTCTCTTGCATTATCACCGTCCACTCAAAGGGCTAACGCTCATTGTAGGATGCAATAATCCTGACTTGAATATTCCAGAATTCTTGAAGCTTCTTCGTTATTTCTTCAAAAAGACATCTGGCCAAGTGATTGTATGCCCTGTTGCATCAATTCCAGGTCACGTCAATGCTCCATCATGGGATGTTGAAAAAATAACCAACGATATCAAGAGCCTGAAAATAAAGGCTAAAGCCTGCGCAAACTTCAAAGAAGCTTTTGAAGCTGCTCAAAAAACCGTTGATGAGCGAAATGGATTGGTTGTTGTTACCGGATCTACCGGAATAGTAACTGAATTCTGGCGCCATAAAGGTATTAAGAAGTTCTAATACATGGAACTTTATACCGTCGCGCTATCGCTGATTATCGGCTTTAGTATCGGAATTATATATGGACTCTTCTTCTTGCTTAACGGCAAGAAGAGAGTCCTTATTCCTACCCAAGATTCCCATAATCCCCGCTCACACAAGCGACATTATCTTTCTTTCCTGCTCTCTTCTTGCATGCGAATCACCACTTTGATCATCCTCTGGTACTTCTTATTGCGATCGCCTACAATTCACTTTATACTAGTTTTGGTATCATTTATAACCGCCTTTTGGTTGGTAATACTTAAGGATAGGGCCAAAACTCATGACAGAAACACACGCTCTGACCAATGATCTCTGGCAACCTTTTGCTTCTTATGGATTTACCCATCCATTTTGGGCTATTGAAACAGTTATCCTGCGGGATACCTGGATTGTCCTCGGCATATTGGCCATCATTGCTTTCTTTGTCCCCATTATTCTTGAAAAAAAAAGAAGCGTTGCACGCTATGTACTCATATCATTCATACAAAATTTCATAACATTGACTGAACAATCCCTTGGCGGATTCGTAATCCATCATTTCAACTTTATTACCAGTATTTTTTGCTTTATTTTTTGCTGTAACATGGCTGCTCTTATTCCCTGGATGGAAGAACCTACCAAAGATTTAAACACCACACTCGCACTCGGAATTATTGCCTTCATCTACACACAAATATATGCTATCAAAGCCCACGGAATCGTGGAGTACTTTAAGGAATATTGCGAACCATTTTTCCTCATGTTTCCACTCCATGTGGTCGGTAAACTTGCAACGGTTGTCTCGATCTCTTTTCGACTCTTTGGAAACATATTTGGCGGCGCCACCATTTCAACCATTTATTTCAATGCTTTGAGTGGCTCATTCGTATATGAAATTCTCGGACTATTATCGGGCGTTAACATGGTTATGTTTCTTTTTTTTGGATTATTTGAAGGGTTCCTGCAAGCATTTGTATTTACGATGTTAACGATAACGTATCTTGCCATTGCGGTGCAGCATGAGCCAAAAGGAATTTCATGACAATGTTGGAATTAAGCGAAGTCATACATTATGGTACCATCGCGCTAACCGTTGGCATCAGCTCCTTGAGTGTCGGTATTGGTGAAGGTATGACCAGTGGTGCGGCTATTGATGCAATCAATCAACAGCCTGCCGCGCGCGACGACATCGCAAAAGCTGCACTTTTGGGCATGGCGCTCATTGAAACTGCTGCTATTATGGGAACTTCAATCGCTATTATTTTGCTTCGTAGCGAACCTGAAACCATCTATGGGCACATTGCCGAGCTTGGCGTGATGTTCGCGGTATGCTTTTCAAGTTTCGCTATCGGTTTAGTGTCTGCATTACCGACGCGTGAAGCATGCTTTTCCATTGCTCGTCAACCATTTTTTAGCCACAAAATTTCACGCTTCATGTTACTGACTCAATCAATCTTACAGACACCAATAATTTTTGGGTTCATTATTGCAATAATGATCAAAAATCAAGCGGCTTCAATCCAAACATTGGAAGAAAGCTTAAAACTGATTGCTGCTGGTCTATGTATCGGCTTAGGCAGTATTGGACCAGCAATTGGGCTTGCGCGATTTGCAAAAACCGCATGCCGAGGCATAGGAATCAATCGAGAATCATATAATAAATTATTTTCATTTATGTTGGTCAGTGAAGCAATCATTGAAACCCCCATCATTTTCAGCCTTGTCATTTCGCTACTTATCTTGATGACACCGCTCCCCGCAGCCGCTCTTACCAAAAGCATCGCTCTCTTAGCAGCTGGACTTTGTACGGGCCTTGGCACGCTTGGACCTGGCATCAGTTCAGGAAGAACATCTGCCGCAGCCTGCGAACAAATTGCGCTTAATCCTGAACTCTATCTCACACTCTCTAAAGTCAGCATGTTTGCTCAAGGCCTCATCGATACTGCAGCAATTTATGCGTTAGTTATTTCCATCATGCTCATATGGTTCTAAAGAAGTTTCAGTAAAACAACATTATTGCAGCCATAACCGCGGTCATTAAATCTTCAAGTAATGTAACGTACGTCATAGGAATTTTAAATACGGCACCAAGACACGCACAGACTATCTTTTTTCCACTCCGCAACTCAATAAAAACACCAGCCGCGCAAACGAGCATAATACATAACGTGAAAATATTAACGAATTTTGGTCGCCAATTAAGAAGATAGGCAATTCCAAGTCCAAGTTCGATAAACGGATATATATACCCATACCAATACAGTCGTTTTGCAATGATATCATACATTGCATATGCCTCAGCAAATTGATGCAGATTAATCAATTTAAAAGACGCAAACACTAAAAAAAATGATGCCATAAATATACGCATGGCATCGTGCACGTTAAATCCATAATACCATTGATGCGCAACGGTAATAGCAACAACTATTGAAAATATAGTAATCAATGGCATAAAAGTCTGTAATGAATATTCACCTATCATTTGATCCATATAAAACCCCTTTCTCTCTTTATCTTACTTTCCATTATCTCAATGTTTTCACATAGAGATAATCACACAGTAAAATACTCTTTTTTTAACCTACTTATTACTGTATAGTATACAAGTGTTAGAAAACAATATTCGCAAAAGGTTTCATCATGAAATATGCAAATCCCATAGAAGCTATTGGCAATACGCCGCTCATTCGCGTAAACTTTAATACCGCACCACTGTATGCAAAACTTGAGTACCTCAATCCCGGTGGCAGCGTTAAAGATCGTTCTGCAAAGTTCTTAATCGAGCAAGCAGAAAAAAGCGGTAGCCTGAAACCGGGTGGAACCATTATCGATGCATCGTCCGGAAATCATGCTGTTGCCGTTGCTATGATTGGCGCGATCAAAGGCTATAAAGTTATCATGTGCGTATCTGAAAAAATCAGTAAAGAAAAATTACAAACGATTCAAGCCTATGGCGCTGAAATTGTTATGTGTCCGCCAACTGATTTTATCGAAGATCCGCGCAGCTATCATAGTCAGGCAATGGCTCTCCACAAAAATACTCCAAACTCATTTATGCCCAATCAATATTTTAATGTTGATAATGCGCTTGCACATTACTCGCATCTCGGACCTGAAATTTGGAAACAAACGAATGGCAACATAACACACTTTTTTGCTGCTGCAGGAACGTGCGGCACTATCAGTGGCACCGGACGTTATTTAAAACAGCAAAATCCTGATATCAAAATTATAGCGGTTGATTCCAATAATTCGTTCCGCGCAACCGGCGGCAATCCAAAGCCGTATAAAGTTGAAGGCATGGGTATTGATTTTAAAACGCCCGTGCTCGATGAGGCAGTGATCGATGATTTTGCCCTAGTGACTGATGACGAGGCGCTCGGCATGCTCAAAACACTCGCACGCAAACACGGCCTCCTTGCAGGACCAAGTAGTGGCGCTGTTGCAGCTGCTGCAGAAAAATATACCGCCAACCTGGGATCCGATACCTTCGCCGTTATGATCTTTGGCGATTCAGGGCGCGCCTATCTAACTAAGAATTTCTACTAATACTGAGCGTAAACTTAAAAAATGGGCAGATGAGTGCCACTTCAGGCATACTCACCTGCCCATATCTGTATAAAAATGAATGAAGCGCTCGCCGGGTTAACCCCCGGCGAGCGCTTCATTCATTTTTCACGAATTAAAAAATACACAACATTGCGAGGCATTTCCTATGAGATGCCTCAATCTATTTTAATCTGGTTTCAGCTCCGCAAGTTTTTTTCGCATGATATCCTCAATATCATACCATACATCAGCCGCGCGCTTATTCTCTATCAATTTGGGATGCGCTTCACGTATGCCATAACGCTGAAAAAATAACACTTCACATGACACCAAATGATCCGGATCAAGAGCTCCATCTGTCCGCTTGGTAAAATCGCGCGTATGATCAATAATTTTACTTATCACGATCTTCTGCGCATCCCCAATGCTATAATGGTCATGTGCAAATAATGTAATCGATATCTTTTTACCCACCTTATTCATCAACCTTATGGTGCAATCCGAAGGGAAAAATGCTTTATATGCATCATCAATGGGTAATGATAATTCTTTTTTATTTTCCTTCTTATGCATAGCAATGCAAGAACGCTGAAAAGTAGAACACACAATGATCAAATATACAAAATTGCTTTTTTTCATATCAAAATGAAATGCTCCATTTATGAAACAGGTAATAATAGTGGGATAATGCGTAAAATGATAACATTTTTGTGCAAAATTAGAAATGTTAACAAGATAAAAAAGCTCTAGAACCGCATGAAAATGATGTTTTATAATGAACCCGGATTTGCGATCTTTTTGAAAACCTCATTTTCAATCGGATGCGGACGTACACAAAAACCGCCATCGGCAATCTGTGATCCTAGACATTTATCTAAATTGTGCTCGCGAAAGTATTTCGATTTAGTGGCATACACTTCTTCATATCCCATCTTTTTGAGCATATCAACCACATGACCTATGTGTGTACCGCCTGCAAATGCAATGATGCGCTCTTTATTTGCAGCAGACTGTACGCTGTGGATCATCTTTACATCAAGGAGCGTGCTATCAAACGTCAGCAAATATTTGAGCATTTTGAGCAATGTCTTCTGGGATGCATAACTGCGCACATACTGAGCAATCGTATCACTACTATGCTTCCTCATTTGTAATCGCTGGATATGCGGCTCAAGTTCTTTGATTGTTTGGGCGTACCACGCCGCAAGACGCTTATCATCTTTGTATTGCTTAATTTCATCAACCGTTGCCTGCGTCTCCTCGAGAATATCACGTACGTGAATATTCCTGAGCGTTGGCATGGTCGACACGTCGGCCTTCAGATTATGAAGCAAAGGCCCCAAGGCTATCACCCGGCAGTATCGATACTCAATATTATCAACCATTAGATGGTATGATTTGCAGGTTTGAGTAAGGCCTCCCAAAATTCCACCTCGAGAATTCAGGAAAAATCTACCACATGCCTTACGCCCACAGTTATTTTCCGTGCTCAAATCCTCGACTATGATCTTTGTATGATCTTTTGGCGCGGCCTTTAAAAGCCCCTTAATCGCTGCGACTTGGGATGACGTAGCATCATGACGCTTATCATGAAAATCGCTACAGCCGATGAAATATTGATATCTATTGCGTGCTTGATCCCATTTTTTTAATACTTTAACTTCATAAATAAAGGCATAGCTTCCACTAAAAAATAATCCGCATATACCCACACATAAAGCCCGATTCCCAAAAAACATCGTACATCCTTCCCCTCATTACTTGCTTCATCTCCCCTCCATGATATTACAACCTGAATACAAATATCAATAGTTGTTGCATTATTATCTTTCAGCCAGAATAATTTAAGGGTTTTTTTGGGGATGGGTGATGGGGATAAATTTTTTAGCAGATAGATAGCGAGTCATTTGTTTCCGCACACATTCGATACATTTTTATCCTTACGGGTCAAAACATCTCACGGCCTTCGTTAAAACTACGGGGATAAGCAGGGCGACTTTGGGTAAAAATGAGAAACCCCCATCCAGACAGAACGTCTTAGATAGGGGAAATGGAGGTTATCATGAATTAATTGTAATACTGATTCTACACCAAGTCTTTTAAAAAGCAACTAACTTTTGGGAGCAAAGGCGGCCTATTTACCCGCACTTTTGAAAGATGAAGCAGCCGTAAAAACGTTACGATACGCAAGAATCATAGTGTCCAGGCTAAATCGTTCACGCACCGTCTGCTGGGCATTATACCCCAACGAAATGCGTTTATTTTCATCAAGAACCATCTGCGTGATTGCATCGGCCAAATGGCGCATATTACCAGCAGGCACGACTATTCCATCAATGCCTGACGTCAGAACGCTATGCTGTTTTGACACATTGGTAACGATACAGGGTAGGGAAAAACTCATTGCTTCCAAAAGAGCAATCGATATTCCCTCACGATCCGAAGACTGCACAAAACAATCGAAAATGGAATAGTAATATTGAGCATTGTCACCGATAACAAACGTCACATACTGTTCAACATCCAATTGTTGTGCTTTGGAACGCAAATATTGCTCTTGAGACCCTATCCCGATAAGGACAAGACGCGTGAGAGGATAGTTGTTATTGACCAGCGCGAAACTTTCCAGTAATAAATCGTATCGCTTTACTGATTCAAACCTTCCGACCGAACCGATCACGAAATGTTCATCTGAAAGTCCAATCTCATACCGAGTTTTTTGAAATTGCATGCCTCGCTCACGCACCTCATCAGCATTTACCCCGTTGCGAATCACCTGAATGCGTTCTGCCGGAATCCAATTATTGCGTGCTTTTAATATCTGTGCAGCCTCGTCTGAAACGACCACAATTTTTTGAGCATATGTCGCAGTAAGTCGATCTAAAAGGCCACGAAAGGCGCCTTCTTGATCGACCATATTGTGAATGGCCGAAATAACAGGAATATGAAGTAAGCGCCCAATGATTCTGCCGTAAATATTCCCCGCCAACAAAAGAGCATGAATACAATTGGGCTGTAACTTCTTAATGAGTCGAAATAAGCGAACAAAAAATACTGGATCGTATATACAAACCAGACCCTTAACCTGATGGAGTGTGATCCCTTTAGAACGTAGCCGTTCATTGTGAGAGTCATCATGAAAATAAATCACATGATGATTAAATTGAGTAGAATCGAGATGATCTACAATGCTGCAAAGAACGCTCTCTGCGCCACCTATTTTTAAACTTGAGATAAGATGAACAAGCGTGGGACAATCTTTTTTCATAACTTATTTAATGAACTATGTTCAGCCCTAATTTTTTTCTTATCTACTTTACCTGTCGCCGTTGTTGGTAACTCGCGCGTGTTACATATGAATACACGCGGAACTTTGTATGCCGCAAGATCGCGCATACAGAGTGCTTTAAGTTCACGCTCCATATTTTCATTGTTTTCTCGCACCTGTACATACGCAACCGGCACTTCTCCAGTCGCTTCATCAGGTATACCAATGACCGCTGCGCGAAGCACATTCGCATGACCAACAATAACGTTTTCAATTTCTTGTGGGTAAATATTAACCCCTTTATGAATAATCAAATCTTTCGATCGACCTGTAATAACGATGCGACCTTTGGTATCAAGGTAACCCAAATCACCCGATGCAAGCCAGCCATTTTTTAATACAGCATTGGTTTGATCTGGCGCGTTATAATAACCCATCATAACGTTATCACCCGAAATCCACAGTTGCCCAATTTGACCTTGCGGCACCGGCACTTCCTGCGCATCTCGCACTTCAACGTGGACCCCATAACATGGTCTGCCGACATTGCTCGTTGGTACCGTTTCGTCATCCAGATCTACGCTGATAATAGGGCTCGTTTCAGTCATTCCATAACCGCTACAAATTCTACGGCGATATATGAGCGCAAATCCAGCACGAATTTTATCAGGCAATGCATCAGCACCTGAAATAAATAACCGCACTGAATCAAGCGGCGCTGTTTTGAGTAAACATAACAAGCCATAGAGTGCGGGTACACCCAAAAAGATGGTTGGTTTATGTTTTAAACCTTCCATAATTGCACGACGATCAATATGCGGTACTACAATAACGGTATACATTCTAAATAGACTTAACCAAATGCAAGTATTTTGTGTAAAGCTATGAAACATAGGCAATACCCCAAATACCGTTTCATGCTGGCCTGTCTCATACCGCGTTAAACCTTGCATCACATTCGATATCATGTTGCGCGAGCTGAGCATAACCCCTTTTGGCAATCCTGTTGTTCCTGAGGTATAGAGTAATGCAGCCAGTTCTTCAGGCTTACATTCAATAATTGTTTCATCAACTTTTTCATCAGCTGCCACGATAGGCATATCTTTTTCGGTCAATATGGGAATGGTCAGAGATGGCATATTTTTAATACGATCGAGAAGATCGTGTTGCGCTACCATCAATGTTGGTTGTGAGTCAGTAATAATATGCGCAAGCTCACGTTCGCCAAGAAGCGTATTTAACGGCGCAATAACTGCTCCTGCGTGCAACACGCCAAAATAACCGATATAAAATTCGATTGAGTTTTCAAAATATAAAAGAACGCGATCGCGCGGCTTAACGCCCTTTTGTTTCAGGACGGTGCTAAAAGCACAGGCGCGGCGATAGAGTTCTTGATAGGTGATAGTTTTATCACGGCATATGAGTGCAACCCTCTGCGGGACCATATGAGCTGCTCTTTCAAGCAGCCGGCCGATATACATCAGTACGCCATTTTTGGATATCTCACGGGTATAACGCTCGTAAAGAGCTTTTTCGTGACGAGTTTGGGAATCTATATTCTGCATAATTTTCGGTATAAAATCCTTGAAGCGCCCAACGAGTTTTCACTCGTTGTATCGCACTAAATTAATGTGACCCAGGCTTTGCTAATACTTCGAAGTTTTACCTCAGGAAGTGTTTTGCTACGCCGGGTTATTCTGGTCGCTTCATCCATGCGCGTAAGCGCATGATATTCGCTCCCTAGAATAAAAAGATGAGGACATCTTACGCATCTTACGATATACTACTATACGAAATAATCAAGCGGTTTAAGCCAGTACAGGGATAAATCCTATCATGAAGAAATCCACGAAAATCACATTTAACGGTCTACTTATCACGCTTGAAGGCATTGATGGGTCCGGTAAAAGCACTCTCGCAAAATCTCTTCACGCAGCCCTTAAAAAGAATAATATTCCAGTCATTCTCACCCGTGAACCTGGCGGTAGCGATCTTGGCAAGCACCTGCGGGTTATGTTACAAGAACGCCTTGTTCCTCTCTGCCCTAAAGCAGAATACCTCCTTTTTGCTGCAGACCGCGCCCAGCACATGCATGATGTGATTATCCCCAATCTCCAGGAACATATGATTATTATTTCTGACCGCATGGCGGATTCATCACTCGTATACCAAGGATATGGCCGCGGCCTTGATCTTGATTTCATCGAAATGGTGAATGCATGGTCTATGAATGGCATCAAACCTCAACTCACCTTCTATCTGAAGATCAGCCCCGAACAAGCACGAAAACGGCTTGAAATACGCTCTGAAAAACTTACCATCTTTGAACAAGAAATAGATAGCTTTCGAGAACGTTTGGTCAAAGGTTTTGAAACCGTTTTTGCAAAGCGCACCAATGTCATCACGCTGGATGCAATGCTTCCCATAGAAGAACTCACTCAAAAAGCTCTCGATGCTCTTATCCCCCTTTTAAAACAATAACCATGAATATGCAAACGCACTCCATCCCGCCCACACAATTATGGTTCGGCCATCATCAGGAATTACTTGAGAAAACGCAAGAATTTCTACAGCGCGTTCTTTGTCCTCGCGATAATTGCGGCACATGCCTGACGTGTCAAAACATTCGTCAGCAACAACATCACGCCATCATGTGGCTTACCCCCGAGAAAAGTTACACCCTACCTCAATTGCAACCAATTTTTGAAACCATATCACTGCAACTCGCACCCGATGAACATTTTTTCTTCATCATCGAACACGCTGACGCACTGACACCCGCATGCGCAAATAGCCTTTTAAAAGTTATGGAGGAGCCGCCTACTGGCTATCATTTTTTACTCCTCGCAGAGCGCCAAGATACCATTTTACCGACCATTCGTTCGCGCGCAGTGATCAGTTCATTCTATACGCACGATGGTATTCCCAAAGAGCATGTTCTCTTTTCTTATTTCACTGGCGTTAAACAGTATAATCCCCGTGATTTCCTTCAAGATCTTGAACGCTCAGCAATATCAGAACGGGAAAGCATCGATTTAACCGATCAGCTTTTTACCTATTGGATTCACATACTTAAAGATGGATTACAAAAAAATAATCCCAAGACTATCAATCATGCACAAAAAATAATGCGTATTTTTGAGCAAGCCTTACTTAATCCTCCAATGCCTGGTAGTGCAAAACTATTCTGGAAAAATATTTTTTTACAAATGCAATAGTCCCTCCTGAAACTTCGCATCTATTCACTTCTTCTTGCCTATATGCCGCATTTTTCCTATAGTACCGATATCATAGTGCAATCGTCATATGTATCGTTAGGGAGATATCATGAAATATACGCGCACATTCTTGCCAGCGCTATTGGCCATCATCATTCCTTGTGGATCATCCTCTTTATTTATTCATGCAAGCCCTGGCTCAAATTCTCTTATACAGCTTGCGCAAAAAGTCACCAATGCACGTCATACCGAGATAAATAATGCCCGCCAAGAATTGCTCACCGCATTTAAAGACGCTCAAAACACCAATGCTCGCACATTATCCGAAATACTCACCGCATATCATCACAATAAAGCAACTCTCCTCTATCCCAAACATGCAACCACGCTCCATACTGCAATCGATACTTTTGCTCAAAAACCTGGTTTCCAGCACAAAATATACGAATTGCTTCTTTATGCTGATATCGAATCATATATACAAGGTCATATCTACGAGATCGAAAAAGCATTAGAACTACATCAAAACGGTGAAAGCATTACTCATTTTGGATATCAATTTCAATGCAATCTCAGTGGCACAAGACGCAGCATTGATTTAGCAACCGAATCTCATCTTATTGAATGTAAAAATATCAATTGGGGCATTTATATTGGCGATAGTGTAACCAATATAAAAAATCAGCTCAAAAGCTACAAAGAGCACGCGAAAGCTCTCTCTCAAATTGATAGTAAAAAAAAATTTGTACTCCACTCAAAGCAGAAAATTAGTGATGATTGGCTTGAGTGGCTCGATGAAAATGAAATAGCCTACGAAGAAGATATTTCTTCGTAGGCTATTTTTTTATAGCAAGGCTTACTAAGCAATGCACATTTATCCCTTTTGT
>Ga0181533_1004173_pt1 | contig 14998 bp, 14 predicted proteins | sample PEATcosm2014_Bin_45_FD_119772 | JGI IMG/M metagenome (GOLD analysis project Ga0181533, IMG submission 119772) | Peatland microbial communities from MTU Mesocosm Facility, Houghton, MI, USA - PEATcosm2014_Bin11_60_metaG | ecosystem: Environmental > Terrestrial > Soil > Wetlands > Peat | place... | reverse complement strand
GCGGAAAAATGACAAAAAACATCTTCGCCATTTTCCTGCTCCAGAAAACCAAAACCCTTGCTGTCATTAAACCATTTTACAGTTCCATTTACCATGTTCTTACTTTCTCCTGATCCTTCTAGTTAATTTAATCCGTTCTATTCCCGGACTAGAAACACCGTAACAGCTTTATAAGGTCAAAGTCAAGCAATTAAATAGCAGCCGGCTTTATTAATAAACTGTGAAACAATTAATAATTATTTCTGCGACAGGCCAAATAGGCAATAAGTTTGGGTATTATTGTTAATTATTCAACAAATAATCAAATTTAGTTAATATATCATGAATGCATTGTTGTCTTTTACAAATATATTACATGATGATCCCTTGCTATTAAAGATATATTGCCGTATTATTAACAGTATATATATAAGCTGAATTAGTAATCAAACGAATGCAGCAGATACTGTGTACTGAGTATAAAAGCATTATTACAACATATACCACCACTTCAAACTAAAGAGGTAGGGATCAATGACAATCAAGGCCGGAAATATTGTAAGCCACGCTTGCGCACTGGAATGGGGCGCCGGCAAAGTGCTGGAAGTGACAGCCGCCATGGCGACGATTCAGTTCAGCGATGGAAAAAATCGGAAAATAGCAGCCTCCCATTTCACAACCCTGCAACCTGCCGCTGCGTCTGCCTTTACGCCTCCTCCCGATCCGGCGCCGTTGGTGAAAGCCATTCGGGCTCCCAGGACAGTCAAGAAGAAGAAATAAAAGCAAAACCTCAACGCAGCATCGCTTCGCTGAGGTTTTGTTCAATCAGGAACGACAAAACTTACCCAAATCCGAGCGCAAACCCTGGTATATACATTTGTTCCAAGTCCCTAAGCTTTTTTTCTGCTTGCGGTTTTCGACTTTAAAGGTTTGGCCAACTTGGTCACCTTGACACTCTTTTCTGGCTGTGCTTTTCTTGCTTTGAGCTTGGCTGCCCTTATTGCCCGCGCTTTTGCGAGATTTTCCGCAAGGCCCCGATCCTGGGCCATCTTTCTTCTTGCTTCGGAAAAGTTTTTTGCGGTCAACGCCTGAACGCTGGGAATACCAAACTGCTTTTTGTATTCACCAGGTTTAATGCCGTGCACTTGAGCAAGATGGCGCGCCAGTGTCTTCATGCCACCCTTGCCGCAGATCATGCAAATTACCTGATCAGCCTGGAATGCTTTCTTCAAGCTTAAGACCGGAGCTTTTGATTCTGAGACAGAACCGGTTTCCATCTCCCCCTTTTCCAGATTTTGAAGAGTATTGTAGACTTTCTGAATTTCCTGTATCAGATCTTCTGTAGACATTGCTGATACAGATGCATGTGATGTCACAATGTCCGTGGTCAGTTCCAGTAATGTTGTTGCCATTAGTGAACCTCCTTTTAAGTTAAATATAGATTATAAAAATATTTATGTATTATTTAACTGTATAACCTCATAAAATCAAGTACAAAAATTAAATATTCGTAAAAAATAAAAAATATTGACTGAACTATATAATATCTGATAATTTTGTTTCTGAGTTGTAACCAGTTATCTTTGTCAGATCAGGGGAATTATTAATTATGCCGAGAATTGAGATTGATGAAGACAGGTGTAAGGGGTGCGGATTATGCACCATTGCGTGTCCCGGCAAATTGATTGTTTTAAGTGAAGAGGTTAATCTTTTGGGATATACACCAGCCAAGATTATTGATCAAGATAGATGCAACAGCTGTAAACTCTGCGCGGAGATGTGTCCTGATGTCGCAATAATGGTTTTTAAATGATCACTAAAAATTGCTCAAGACAATCACAGTAAATGAGGAGCCCCGAAAAGCTTGATCCTATCAATGAATGATAGTGCCGGAGGAAAAATTGTCAAAGCGTCTTTTTGTCAAAGGAAATGAAGCAGTAGCCATTGCGGCTGTCGAAGCGGGCTGCCGATATTACTTCGGCTATCCGATTACCCCTCAAAATGATATTCCTGAATATTTTTCGCGTGTTTTACCAAATCTGAACGGTGAGTTTATACAGGCTGAAAGCGAGATCGCTTCCATCAATATGCTTCTTGGGGCTTCCGCCACCGGTGTCCGAGCGATGACTTCTTCATCCGGACCGGGGATATCTTTGAAACAGGAAGGTATTTCGTACATGGCGGGTTCGGAACTGCCGGGCGTGATCGTCAATGTTTCCCGTTCCGGTCCGGGCCTCGGCGGGATCGACGCCTCTCAGGCGGATTATTTCCAGGCTGTAAAGGGGGGAGGGCACGGCGGATACCACATCATTGTTCTAGCTCCCGCATCAGTCCAGGAAATGTACGATCTCACCATGCTTGCATTTGATCTGGCCGATATCTACCGGATGCCCGCCATGGTCCTTGCGGATTCCGTGGTGGGGCAGATGAAGGAATCTCTTGTCCCCAATAGAAAGCCGGAGACGGAACTTCCTGCAAAGGATTGGGTTGTACGGGGCATGGGTGATGGCAAACAAAGAGTAGTGAAGTCACTCTACCTGGGAGATGGAGAACTTGAGGCGCACAACTGGAGACTCCATGCCAAATATCAGGAATTGAAAAAACAGGAGTGCCGCTGGGAGACTTTTGCAACTGACGATGCAGAACTTTTGATTGTCGCTTTCGGTTCAACGGCGAGAATCGCCAAAACCTCGGTTGCCATGGCAAGGGAGTCAGGAATGAAAGTCGGTCTGTTTCGTCCCATTACTCTATTTCCTTTTCCCGAAATGGCATTAGCAAAGATTACGCGGTCCTGCAAGAGGGTATTGGATATTGAACTCAATACCGGTCAGATGGTGGAGGATGTGAAACTCTCGGTTGCCAAGGATGCCGAGGTCTGTTTTTACGGCAGGCCGCCGGGGACCGGTTCGTTGCCGACACCTGAAGAGCTGTTCGAGCAGATAAAGAAACATTACTAAACAGGGACAAGCGACAAGGGACTAGGAATCAGTAAAACTTTTCCAAGTCCCTAGCCTCCAGTCCCATTCCCCTGAGGTTTTTATGCAACAGGTTTTCAAGAGACCGGAAAGTCTAAAGAACGTACAGACCCATTTCTGCCCCGGCTGTCACCATGGAACAATTCACCGGCTGGTTGCGGAAGCGATAGATGAGTATGATGTGCGGAAGAAAACAATTGGCGTGGCCTCGGTCGGCTGTTCCGTGTTTCTGTATGGGTATTTCGATATTGATGTGGTTGAATCGCCTCACGGCCGCGCGTCGGCGGTTGCAACAGGTGTGAAGAGGGCGCGTCCCGATTGTTTCGTCTTTACTTACCAGGGAGATGGTGACCTGGCGGCCATAGGAACAGCGGAGATCATTCATGCCGCCAACCGCGGCGAAGATATAACCGTCATCTTCGTCAACAACACAACCTACGGCATGACCGGTGGGCAGATGGCGCCGACTACCCTGGTGGGGCAGAAGACCTCAACCTCACCTTATGGCAGGAAGCAGGAGAAAGACGGCTCTCCGCTCCGAATGGCAGAACTTCTGGCGCAACTGGACGGTGTGTCGTTTTCCGCGCGGGTTGCGGTCAACACCCCGAAAAACCTAATGGATGCAAAACGGCAGATAAAAAAGGCATTCCGTTATCAAGTGGAAGGAAAAGGATTTTCCTTCATCGAGGCCCTGTCCGCATGTCCTACCAACTGGGGAATGAGTGCATTAAGGGCAAATGAGCGGGTTGGCGCCGAGTTATCCGCATATTTCAAGCCGGGTGTTTATAAAAACATAGCAGAATTGTAAGGGCAAAGCGTTTGCCCTGAAAACCTTGCAAGGGCGCATGCCATGCGACCCTGTTGGAGTAATTACATGCGTCATGATGTTTTTATTGCCGGTTTTGGCGGCCAGGGAGTACTTCTAGCCGGAAACCTGCTTTCTTATGCAGCGATCATAGAAGGAAAAAACGTCTCCTTTTTTCCTTCCTACGGGGTCGAAAAGCGTGGGGGCGCGGCCATGTGTACGGTGGTCATTGCCGAAGGGGACGTGGGGTCACCGGTCGTCGGGAACCCATCGGTTTCGGTTTTTCTGAACCAGGTTTCTCTGGATAAATTCGGAACCAGGACAAGACCTGGAGGAACCTGCATAATCAATTCTTCATTGATCAATGTTGACGGATTCAATTACCGGGACATAAAAGTTATTCTCCTGCCGATGAATGATATTGCCATGGAACTGGGTGATTCCAGAATGGTGAATATGGTGGCTGTGGGCGCTTATGCTGCGCTGACAAAAGCGGTGGAGATATCCTCTTTAAAAGATGCGCTGAAAGAGGCTTTGCCGGAACGAAACCACGGATTTATACCGGCCAATGTGCGGGCCATTGAGGCGGGAGCCGCGAGGATAGATACCGAAAAGACTTGACGCTCCCGGCTGTATCTGCTATAGAAAAAACAGCTTGGGGTGTAGCCAAGCGGTAAGGCAACGGACTCTGACTCCGTCATCCCTAGGTTCGAATCCTAGCACCCCAGCCAATAAATCAATAAACGGTGAATAGTGAATAGTGAATGGCTGAAACGTTTTTTGTACTTTTCACCATTTATAAGTTGCCATTCACCTTTTTTTTGGTCCCATCGTCTAGCGGTTAGGACACCGGCCTTTCACGTCGGTAACAGGGGTTCAAGTCCCCTTGGGATCACCAAATGACCAGCCGGCAGTGATTCTTTGCGAGTTGCTGTTTTTTTCTTTATGGTCTTTTCCCCTAAATTCATATAGTGCGGTTCAGCATCACTGCTGCAATGCGTTACAGGAGTGAATATGAAACTTGTGACTATTTACTCGGTTCTTTTATGTCTGCTTTGCCTGACTTTCGGCATTGCTTTCCCCACATTTGCCGATGATCTCCAGAAATCCATCGATGATCGTGAATCTGGCTTTGACGTCAACATGGAAACCCAACAGAGTGATTTGGACGAAAAACCGATGTCGGCGCCTGAATCGGCGACAGGCGAAATAGGAGAAGGAAAAGAGACAAATAGTCCTCAATTGCTGCGGGAAATGCGCAAGGTTTATGAAAAAGGAATGTCGGACATAGAGGAGAAAACCACAGGCGAGGCGCCGAAGAAAATTCCGAAGATTGTTCTGCAGATTGAACCGGGTGACGGATTGGCGACAATCGACTGGAGTACAGTCAATTTGCCGCAAAAGGCACTTGATACTCCGTTGAAATATACCATTTTTTACGGCATGGAATCTGGACAGCCGATTAGAAAAATCGAAGTCGGAGATGTCACCAGTTATAAGCTTAGGGGGTTGAAAAATAACCAGGTTTATTATATTGAGGTCCTGGCCCGCTCAGTGGATAAAAAGTTGATGCTCTCCTCCGGTGAAGAGCATTTTATCCCGATCCCCGAGGAAGAAAGCGGTTCCATGCTGGAAAAATCATTTGCCATGGGAAACGTCACTCTTCAAGATAAGATTAAAGCACGGCGGATCAAGAGAAAGCTTAGCCAGTTTGGCTATGAATTTTTCAAGAATAGTCAGGCCACCTCAACCTCCATGGACACTCTCCCGGTCGGCTCGGATTATATCATCGGTCCCGGAGATTCCTTGCGTATCGATCTGTGGGGAGGGGTGCAGGCTAGTTACGAGACCAATGTTGATCGAAATGGTGAAATCTCAATCCCGAAGATCGGCAGCGTCAAGGTTTGGGGGCTGACCTACGAACAGGTCAAGGGAGTCATCAACAAGGCGATATCGCGCATTTACAAGAATTATGACATGAATGTCACCCTGGGGAGACTGCGCACCATTCAGGTTTTTGTCGTCGGCGAGGTCAAATCTCCGGGTACTTATAGGGTCAGTTCCCTGGCAACAGTTATCAATGCACTCACAGAAGCGGGTGGCCCTTCGAAAAACGGTTCTTTGCGAAAAATCGACCTGCTCAAAGGAGGGAAAATCGTTCAGCAGATCGACCTTTATGATGTGTTTCTCGCCGGTGACCGGAGCAAGGATGTGCGTCTGGAAAATGGCGACACCATCTTCGTCCCCGTTATCGGGCCGGTAGTGGCTGTCGCTGGTGAAGTCAAGCGTCCTGCGATCTATGAGCTGAAAGGGATAACGATGCTTCCACAGATACTGGCCATGGCCGGGGGAATAACCGCCGCGGGTGATATAGGCAGGATCCAGGTGGAGCGAATTGAGGGGAACAAGGCCAGAATTGCGTTGGATTATGAACCGAAAGGGAAACAGCCGGAAGTTGATCTGGCCAATGTTGAGGTTATCGACAGGGATATGGTGAAGATATTCCCGGTCAATGAAGCAACCCGACGGGTCGTGACTCTCAAGGGTAATGTAAACCGCCCAGGCGAATACCAGTTCAAGGAGGGGATGAGGATAACCGATATCATTCCATCATTTGAGGTCCTTTTGCCGGATTCGTATCCCAACGCTGCTGAAATAATCCGCCTTGTGCCTCCGGACATGCATCGCGAAGTTCTCTCATTTAACCTGATAAGAGCACTTGCGGGGGATCCCGGTGAAAACGTCTCCCTGCATGAACAGGACGTCATCAAGGTGTTTTCGCGATGGGAGATGCAGGAAAAACCTGTCGTCGCCATAAATGGAAATGTTGTAAACCCGGGCAACTATAATTTCTACCCAAGGATGACGGTGCGTGATCTTGTGACCGCCGCGGGCAGCCTCAAGCGCAATGCACTTATGAACAATGCCGAGTTGACCCGGATCGTGATAGAGAACGGCAATGCGAAGTCGAACCGGCATTTTATCGACCTGGAAAAAGCATTAGCAGGCGACCCCGGACAGAATATTGAGCTGCAGCCCGATGACGTCCTGATCGTTCGCGGGGTTGTGGACTGGCCGGAGACTACAGACCGTTTGATGACCCTGAGCGGAGAGGTGAAGTATCCCGGCATATATTCCATAACCAAAGGGGAAAAGCTGAGTTCGGTGATAGCCAGGGCCGGCGGATATACCGATAAAGCTTATCTCAAGGGGGCGAAGTTCACCCGGAAGTCCGTTCAGGAGACACAGCAGAAGCGGATGGAAGAGATGCTTGAACAGACGGAAAAGGACATTTTGAAGAAAGAGGCCCAGTTGGCTGCGCTATCCGCTTCCAAGGAAGAGTTGGAGGCGACCAAGGCGGCGCTTGAAAGTTTGAAGAAAAATCTGGAGAAACTGAAAACGGCCAAGGCCGAAGGAAGGGTTGTAATTCATCTCGCATCTCTGGACGAGTTGCGGAAGAGTCCCTATGACCTGGAACTGCAAGGAAGGGACGCCCTCGATATTCCCCAGACCCCGAACGTGGTCTATGTAATGGGACAGGTATACAATCAGGCAAATCTTGTCTTTATCCCCGCAAAAAATGTCGGTTTTTATCTGAAAAAATCTGGCGGACCGACCAGGGAAGCCGAAGAATCCGATATGTATATTGTCAAGGCGGACGGTTCGGTGCAGAGCAGGCAGCAGTCTTCATTGGGGATTCATTGGGATGAGGATGCCCGAAGCTGGACCTTCAGCGGGTTCATGTCCACTATTATGTACCCTGGCGATACACTGGTTGTTCCACAACAGCTGGAAAGGATTGCCTGGATGAGAGAGATCAAGGATCTTACCCAGATACTGGCAAACGTGGCTCTCACGGCCGGAGTCATGGTCGCGGCGGGGTTATAGCCGTAACTTGTTTGACGGATATCGGTTGAAGGGGCCTTACGTGGGAGAAGGAAATCGCTTGCTTCACTTCACAATGGCTCTTCTTGTTACCTGCATATTTTCAACAAGCGCCCGGGGTGAAGATAATCTATTCAACAGTGTAACTGCCATAAAGGATGAAGCCGTAAGGTTCGGCGGCGAAGCTGCCCTGGTGTTGACAACCCCTGGCGATACGGAGGACAACGGTCTTCTTGGAACCCTCGCCACTGCCGGGGCGGTTGGACTGACCTATGTTTACGACGGCAACATCAGGGGAAAAGTCCAGGGGATCAAAAGTCGAACCCTTGACAAGGCAACGGACGCGGGTGATATCCTTGGCAATCCGTTCCTCCATATAGGAATGGCCACATCTGTTTATGTTGGAGCCATTATCGCGGATTCCCCGAAGTATAAAGAACTGGGCGAGATGTTAGGGGAGTCTGTTCTTCTGGCCGATGCGACAACATTCGTTCTGAAACAGGCAATCGGCCGGGGACGTCCCTTTGCAGCCGGTGAAAAGGATAGCTTCCGTCCCTTTCAGTTCAAGTCGGACTACGACTCCATGCCATCCATGCACACTTCCAGCTCATTTGCCATGGCTTCTGTTCTTGCAGCCACCTCAGAGAGCTACCTGGCAAAACTCTCTTACTACACAGCCGCAACCTTTGTCGGGTTTTCGCGTCTCTATAAAGACCAACACTGGGCGAGCGACATCGTTCTGGGAGCCGTGATCGGCGAACTTTGCGGACGAGTGGTCACTCGCTACCATGTGGAACAGGGAGGAAAGAAGCTTTCGTTAGTGCCCATGGTGACAGGAGACAGTGTATCGCTGGCTCTCCATGGCAATTGGTGAGAAACCTAAGGAGTAAAGGGTATAATGCTGGCAGCAATCATCTTTGATTTCGACGGAATCATCGTGGATACCGAACCCCTGCACTATCGGGCTTTTCAAGAGATACTCATCCCCTTGGGCCTTGGTTACTCGTGGGAAGTGTATCTCCGCTCTTATATAGGCTTTGATGACCGGGATGCATTCCGTGACGCATTCCAGACCGCGGGGAGATCCCTGAAGGATCGGGAGTTACAGGCGTTAGTGAAGGGAAAGGGCGTGGCTTTCCAGCGGATTGTCGCTTCAGGGGTTGAGGTCTATCCAGGCGTAGTGGAGTTGGTCCGCTCCATCGCGGGCAGACTCCCCCTTGCTCTCTGCAGCGGTGCTTTGCCATCCGACATCGACCCGATTTTGAAGCAATTGGGGATCGCCGGGCTCTTTGACGTCATCGTTACCGCGGCGGATGTGCAGGCGAGCAAACCCGATCCGGAGAGCTATGCTCTCGCAGTGGCCAGGCTCAAGGCTGTATATCCTGATAAGGAAATAACACCCGAGATTTGTCTGGCCATCGAAGACACACCAGCCGGCATCACTTCCGCCAAAAGAGCTGGCTTGAAGGTCCTCGCGGTGACCAACAGCTATCCGGAGGAAGAACTGACCAGCGCCGATCGTATTGTCACTTCCCTGGCCAACGAAAATCTCCAAAATCTTCGTAACGTTTTTTGATCCGTTTCATATGCGGAAACTCCCCATTCAAGACGTCCTGCCGCAGTTTCTAGCGGCGCTTGACATTGCGCAGGCAGTTGTCCTTCAGGCGCCGCCCGGCGCCGGCAAAACCACAAGGATCCCTCTCGCCCTGCTGGAAACCCCATACCTGAAAGAAAAGAAAATTGTCATACTGGAGCCGCGCCGACTCGCCGCAGTGAACGCGGCACGTTGGATGGCCGCATCTATTGGTGAAGATGCTGGACAGACAATAGGCTACACAATCCGCTTTGAAAGGAAAGTTTCGACTGCGACGCGGATTGAGGTGGTTACTGAAGGGATACTCACGCGCCGCCTGCAGTGCGACCCTCTGCTCAGCGATGTGGGGGTGGTAATTTTTGACGAATTTCATGAACGGAGTCTTGCCAGCGACCTGGCCCTGGCGCTTTGCCGCGATGTGCAGAAGGGGCTGCGTGATGACCTTAAACTCGTGGTCATGTCGGCTACCCTCGACTGTGGACCTGTCGCGGATCTCCTCGGCAATGCGCCGGTTATTACCGCCGAGGGGAAAAATTATCCCGTTGATATACGCTACCTGTCTCGTGAGATCGAGGGAGAGGTTGCCGTTGCGGCTGCCAGGGCGGTACTAACAGCCCTCCGGGAAACCGATGGTGATATTCTGGTATTTCTCCCCGGTGCTGGCGAGATCAAGCGCTGTCAGAGGTTTCTGGAGGAAGAGCGTGAACTGCCGTGTCCCCTCCTGATCCGCCCGCTTTACGGTGATCTCCCATTTGCCGCCCAGGAAGAGGCGATAATGCCGGCCAAAGAGCGTAAGGTTGTGCTTGCCACCAACATCGCCGAGACCAGCCTTACCATAGAAGGTGTGCATGTGGTAGTAGATGGCGGCTTCAGCAGGCAGCTCAGGTTTGATCCGGCGACGGGGCTCAACCGCCTCGTGACGGCACGGATTTCAGCCGCTTCCGCGGCTCAGCGGGCCGGCAGGGCGGGCCGACTCGGCCCCGGAATATGTTACAGGCTCTGGACCGATCATGCCCAACGTACACTTCTCCCGTTCACTCCCCCGGAAATGCGCAATGCCGACCTGACCCCCCTTGCCCTGGAGCTGGCTGGGTGGGGGATAAAGGATGCCGGCGCTCTTGACTGGCTCGACCCCCCGCCCTCCGCGGCGCTGGCCGAGGGGCGCACTCTTTTGCAAAGGCTTGGAGCGCTCGACCGGCAGGGGCTGATTACCCCACATGGCGCGGCTATGGCTGCCTTGCCCGCTCATCCGCGCCTTGCCCACATGCTTCTGGTTGCGCAACAACAAGGATATGGAGCACTGGCCTCTGATCTTGCAGCGCTCCTGGCGGAACGGGACATTTACCGGGGAAGTGACGATTTTATAGCACAACACTCCACTCCAAGCGATTTGCTGGACAGGGTAGAAGCCCTTGAAGAATGGCGCAGAAGCGGGAAAAGAGACGGCAAGGGGAGCATGGCCGATTCTTATCTATGCCGGATCGTTGATCGTGCCTCCAGACAGTTCCAAAGCCTTTTGGCCGCAAAAGGTTGCAATGAGGTATATCCGGCCGATGATGTCGGGTTTTTACTTGCCTTGGCGTTTCCGGATCGTATCGCCCGGCAACGGGAGCCCGGCTCAGACCGCTATCTTCTGGCGAATGGCAGGGGAGGGAGGCTGTCGAACCGGACCGCCGTGCGTAATCAACCGTTCATTGTTGCAGTTGTAATGGAAGGAGGAGAGAGGGGGCACGGATTGATCCATCAGGCAAGCGCCCTTTCACTGGAGACTCTGCAGAGGGAATTTGGCGAAGAATTCGAGCACCAGAGGCTTGTTGAATGGGATTCAAGACAAGGGCGGGTCATCGCCAGGGAAGAAGATCGTCTGGGAGAGCTTGTCATTGCCAGCCGGCAGCTTGTCCCTTCCAGCGAGGAACTGCGGATTGCACTTACCGAGGGGATTCTCCGAGGCCCCGGGCTTGCAGCACTGAACTGGATACCCCAGGCAATCCAATTGCGGGCTAGGGTTGAGTTTCTAGGGCGCCTCTTTCCCAGAGAAGGGTGGCCCGATTTCTCCGGAGATGCCCTGTTGGTGGCGGTACCTGCCTGGCTTGGTCCATTCCTCGATAATGTTCGCAGTTTGACCGATCTCAGCGCAGTCGATCTTCTTGCACCGCTGAAGACGTTACTCACCAGGGATCAGTTGCGGCGAATCGATGAAGGGGCGCCGACCCATCTGACCGTGCCGAGCGGCTCCCGCATCGCCGTTCAATATTCAGCCGACGGCCCGCCGATACTGGCCGTGAAACTCCAAGAACTGTTCGGTCTGGCCGAAACCCCGACTGTTGCCTGGGGAATAGCGCCGCTTCTCCTGCACCTCCTGTCGCCGGCCGGCCGGCCGATACAGGTCACCAGTGACTTGCGAAATTTCTGGAATAAGGTATATCCTGAAGTGAAGAAGGAGTTAAAAGGGCGTTATCCAAAGCACCCATGGCCCGATGACCCATGGAGTGCCGTACCGACCAGACATGCGAAGAGAAGAACAAGGAAAGAGGGGTAACGGAGGGGATATGAAAAAAACAATGGCATTGTTATTTGTTTTATGTTCGGTAACTCCGCATATCGCACAGGGCATCCCGTGCGAGAAGACAGACTCTGCGGCACTTAAGGAAATGGATAAAGAAACCCTTGCGATGACTTACTGTGACTATAAAAGCCGATCAGATGCTAATCAGGAATCGATCCGCCAAATCGAAGATTTTTCATTTATGGAAGATGCCCATGCCTGCATGGATGAAATGTTGAAAGTGGAGAGGATTTATAAAGACAGATTCGGTGAAGACCTGCCAGAATGTGGTAAGTAAAAAAAGGGGGTTCTTTTTTTACTTACCGAACTCCTTGACACTACTGCGTTTACAGGGGTATGAAAGAGAGTAATTTCTTATGCTTTGCTCAAAGTCACTTTCGCAAGGAGGAGCATCATGAAATACAGCGAAAAGTTCAGGGTCAAACCGGGGAGCACAGTCAGGCTGGCCAGGATCGATGCCGCATACAAGGACAAACACGAAGACCAGACGTCAGCACTGGCTGAAATAGAGAAGTACGCGCAACGGCTTCGCGAACTGCAGTATCTCATGTACGCCGAGAACAAACGGTCGCTGCTCATCGTCCTGCAGGCAATGGACGCAGGCGGCAAGGACGGCACCATCAACCACGTCCTCGGCAACATGAATCCTCAAGGAGCAAGGGTATACGGGTTCAAGGTCCCCTCAGCCGAGGAGGCGGCCCACGATTTCCTCTGGCGCTTTCACCAGGCTGCGCCTCAGCGTGGCCGGGTTGCGATCTTCAACCGCTCCCACTTTGAGGATGTGCTGGTCAGCCGGGTGCATAACTTCGTCCCGAAGAAGGTATGGTCGAAGCGCTACGACCTCATCAACGATTTCGAAAAGAACCTTGTCGATAACGGTACCCATATTCTCAAGTTCTATCTGCACATTAGCGAAGACGAGCAACTCCGGCGCTTCAAGCAGCGAATCGACGATCCCGCAAGACACTGGAAGATCAGCGAGTCGGACTACAAGGAACGCGAGTACTGGGACGAATATACCAGGGCATTTGAGGACGCCCTGGGCAAGTGCAGTATGGCGCATGCGCCGTGGTTCGTCATTCCGGCCAACCACAAGTGGTTCCGCAATCTCGCCGTGTCGCAGATCGTCGTCGAGCATCTCGAATCACTGAAAATGGAGTTTCCGAAACCGACGGTGGACATCAAGGAAGTCAAGGAGAAGTACCACCTAGCCGAGGAAGAGGAAGCTGCGAAGAACGGGAAAAAGGCAAAGGACAAGAACAGGAAAAAGAACAAGAAATAGCTCTGTATGCGGTTGAGACCCGGTTCCCCGAGTTCACAGGGCAATATTTTCGAAAGGCCTTTCGATGGCTGATAATGCGCTTGCCATACAAAAAAAGGTTCCACTTGCCGGATTTACCACCTTTGGCGTTGGCGGACCGGCTCACCGTTTCGTGGAAGTTTCGACGCAAGAGGAGGCAGCACAGGCGCTTGCTTTCGCCAGTGAACAGGGACTGCCGTTCTTCGTCCTCGGTGGGGGAAGCAATGTCCTTATCAGTGACAACGGTTTTCCCGGCCTCGTAATCCTGAACCGTATAAAAGGCTTCTCGGTTGCGCGGGACGACGACTCGGTGCTCGTAACGGCGGGAGGTGGAGAGGATTGGCAGGACTTCGCCGATCGCTGCGCGGCCGAGGGGTGGCAGGGGATCGAGTGCCTCGCGGGCATCCCCGGCACAGTCGGAGCATCACCGGTCCAGAACATAGGTGCATATGGCCAGGAGGTTTCGCAGACTATTGTGCAGGTCGAAGCCCTTGAAACAGCAACGGGCAATGCAGTTCGCTTTCAAAAAGAACAATGCCGCTTCGGATATCGTGGCAGCATTTTCAATTCGACCGAGGCCGGCAGGTACCTCATCACCGGGGTCACCTTCAGGCTAGTTCCGGGCGGTGCGCCTCTCATAGCCTATCGAGAGTTGGAGGAGCGGCTCGCCGCGAATACCGTGCCGACAATCGTTGACGTGCGTGATGCTGTCGTGGCAATCAGGGAGGGGAAGGGACTGCTTATTCGTGAGGGGTTCGACTCTTTCAAAAGCGCCGGCTCTTTTTTCAAGAATCCCATTGTAACGGCAGGGGAATATGAGAGCATCGCACGAGTTGTAGAGGGGGCTGACGGCTTCGCCAACTGGGCTTGGCCGATGGAATCGGGAACGGTCAAAATATCGGCTGCCTGCCTCATTCAGTACGCGGGCTTCCAGCGCGGCCATCGAAAGGGCGCAGTGGGCATTTCCCCGCGCCACACCCTGATCATGGTAAATTATGGCGGGGCCTCGGCCCGGGAGATCATCGGCTTTGCTGCCGAGGTGCGGCAGCGCGTGTACGATCGCTTCGGCGTCCCTCTGGTTCCGGAAGTGCGTCTCATCGGTTTCGATGGTACGCCGCTCGGGGAGATCGGCCCATCTGCAACAACGCACTAATAGGCAAGATTTAGTGAGCCTTGAAAACCCCCGTCCTTTGGGCGGGGATTAAGCCGCCGTTTACATTAAGTTTTCAGCCGCTTCTCCAAGTTCGTCTACAGCTTTGGTATAATTATTTTTAAATGTTCATGGCGTTGTTTTATTTTTACTGCGTAATCTTTCATTCTAGTAATGAGTTGAGTTTGATCTACAGCAAGTGGTAATTTCTTTTTTTCCTCAAGTTCCTGAAGTAATGAATTGTTATAATTAATGCTGTCCAGCATACCCATCATAATCACGTATGCTTCAATGATTTTTTGTCTTAATTTACCATCTGGAATTTGACCAATCAAACTAGCGTTGTTTTTATAAATTGTAAAATATTCGTGCCCCATCGGGAAATATGAATCAATAAACTTTTCAGGTTGCAGGTTCTCTATAAATTTCCCCCAATCACCATTTTCATATACATATTTCAGCGTATTGAGCTCCGCATGAAGAGCTTGATAAAGACCTAGAAGAAACTGATCGTTTTCTTTTTTCTTGGCTATTTTTACGCGATATAATGTTAGCCATACCCCGCCAAGAGTTAACCCACCTCCAATGATCGCGCCAGCAAACGCAATCCAGCCAGCAAACAATGAAGTGGTTGCGTTTTTTGAGACAAGGGTGTAAGCAATGAACCTAACCAACAAAGGAGAGGTTCAATGCCACAACATCGTACACGTCACAGCGCCGAATTTAAGGCCAAGGTAGCCTTGG
>Ga0181533_1004171_pt1 | contig 15000 bp, 19 predicted proteins | sample PEATcosm2014_Bin_45_FD_119772 | JGI IMG/M metagenome (GOLD analysis project Ga0181533, IMG submission 119772) | Peatland microbial communities from MTU Mesocosm Facility, Houghton, MI, USA - PEATcosm2014_Bin11_60_metaG | ecosystem: Environmental > Terrestrial > Soil > Wetlands > Peat | place... | reverse complement strand
GGCGGCCGGCTCCGGTCAATGGAAGCCGTGATCCGGGTACGTCTCCGACGCCTGCCCGTCAAAGGCGCTCGACGAAGTGATCGAGCGAAACGTCGTCGTGATTTCTTTTTCGACCGCGGCGGCGATGGCGCGGCCGTCGAGCAACACTTTGACGTTGACTTGCGTGTTGACCGCCGGTGCGTTGGCCCTCGCGAAGGCTCCGCTACCCATTACGCGCCCATGCGCCCCTTCAGGGTCGGCGCGGAAGTCGATCGCGTTGCGGCGCGCCCTCTCAAGGACTCCGGGGTCGATGTACATGCGCCGGCCAGGGTGCTCGACGTCGTCGCGCAGCATGTCGTTATAGACCTCTGGGCCGGCCATCGCCGCAAGCGATGCAAGCACGCCCCACGGGCCGCCTAAGCCAAGAGCGCGACCGCCAAGCGCCTTAGCGCCATTCCAGAGCGCGCCCTTGAACATCCAACCCAAGAGGCCGGCGCCGAGAACGCCTAATTCGCCCTTTCCGCCGAGCGTTTGGTTGGCCTCTTTCAAAGCGCCCGTCACGTAAGGCAGCACGTTCGACCCGAGATTGATCAACTCGACGTTGAGCCCGGCGAACGCAGTGCGGAATTGAACGATCGGCGAGTTTTCGAGCGCCTGTTTCCACATCGGCTCGCCCGCGATGAATCCCTTTTCCTCGTCTGCAACCGACGCCATGATTCCACGATTGGTCGGGTCGGCGAAGAATCCCGCAGCCCTTCCCCCTTGCTGGCCCCACAAGGCTTTTTCGACCGCAAGCCGATGCGCCGGGTCCATCTTGGCGATTGCGTCGCCAGCAATGCCCGTCATTTTGACTAGATCGGGGCGGCCGTTGGTGAACCACGTCGGCTCGTCATGAGCGTCGATAAGCCCCAACGATTTGAGCGCGGCCTCGTGCTTCGCGAAGAGCATCTTGGACATCAGCGACGTGCCAGGGAATGACTGCATCGCGAGTTGCGAAATCCAGGTTCCCGACTTCGTGTTCTGAATGCCCGCGCGCTGCATGCTGGTGACCATTAGGAGCAATTGCTCCGGGTCAAAGTCGGCCGTCCGCAGCATCGGAATCGCGTAGGACGCCGCACGCTCGATCTGCTCCACTGACACGGGCGTCGTCGTCGATAGATAGGCGAAATGGTCGGCGAGTTTCGCAATCTCGTCCGGGCTGTATTTCCCCTCCATATGCGCAAGGCCAACGAACGCCTGCATCGCCTCTGGAATTGTCGTGCCGTTCTTCAGAGACGCCTCAGTCGCGGACGCGGCCAGCAGGCCGGGCATCAGCGCGAGGCGCTTTTCAAGGTCTATGCCAGCGAGTCCGCGCGTGCCGGTAAGGATTCCTTCCTCGATCTGCGCGAGGGGCAGCCCGGTCATCGTGTACGCCTTCAGGATGGAGTCGCGGATTTTCCCGAAGAGCGGATTCGATTTCTCGTTGCCGGTCGTGATTTGGCCCGACAGGAAGATTTTGTTCACGAAGTCTTCGATGTTCGCTTCTTCGTAAGCCCCGTAGCCGATAGCGCCGGCCGCCGCGAGCGCGGGCGTCCCGCCGATATGTGCGCGTTGACCGCCCGGCAGCGCCACGGCGGCCCCGGCGAAGTTGAGGCCGCCCCCATGCGACGGGCCGGCGCCGGTTCTCAAACTCCGCGGCCCGTTGAGCGCCCGCGACTCGGCGGCGATCATCTTCATTTCCCGCGAAACGTTTCCGAGGTTCGCGGCAGTCGCCGCCATCGCCGAGTCCATCTTCGCGAAGCTCGCGGACGCCACGTCGCCAGCAGCCTTCGACGCACCGGAAATCGCCATGAAGCGCTTTTCCATAGCGCCGAGCGAACGGTTTAAGCCCGGAGGCATGACAAGCAGCTTCATGGCGGCTTGCGTCCGGTCGATTGAGAGTTGTAACGAGTTGAACAGGTCCATCAGTCGCTTTAGGACTGGGCTTGCATCATCAAGAATCGTGAAACGTGCGCCCACGGCGCCGGCTTCGATCATCACTTTGTTCCAAATTGTAAGAGTCTCTCGGCGAACTTGCCGAAGGTCTTGGCGATGACGGGAGTCGCCAGCCAAAGGGATTTGAACAGGAACGATCGCGGCGGCTGGCCGTGGCCCGGCCCCATCGTTCCGAGTTCGGCCCAAAGGGCTTCCTTCTGATCGGAATAAACGAGACCTTCCACGCCGCCCGCTACCGCCTCGGCCTTTGTGGCGATGCTGGCGCGCATGTCGCCGGTCCGGAGCAAAGGCTCATTCGCGGGAAAGCCGCGGGCGACGCGATCATCCTGCGTCGCCTCGGCGAGTTGCGGCCAGCCATATTCGTATGTTCCGATGACGCGCTTCGCCTCTGCCGCGACCGCCTTCATGACGACTTCGGTAGGCTCGACGAGGCCGACTTCCGCCGTCTCGGCGGCGCGGCCAAGCATCTTCGCGAATTCCGCGCATGACATCATGGCGCGCCTCGATTCTTCGTTGTCATTTGTCGGGCTCGCGCCACTTCAATTCGTTCCAATCCCACTCGCCCCCGCGGGCCTCGCCGAAGGCAACACCCCAGGCGAGGATTTCGGCTTCGTCGAAGCGCTCGACATCGGTTAGGCTGAGTCCATTGCGCACAAGCCAAGCGATGTCGCGAAGGGGCGTGCGGGTTACAAATTTTGGGCGGCGGTCGCCACGTCCTCGCGTTCGGGATTGAGGGCGACAAGGCCCTTCACGACGGCTTCTAGCCCATCTTCGTCGAGGCGCTGGACAAGCGCCGAAAGTTGAATCTGATTCATGGGAAACGCGACGGGCAAGCCCTCAAGTTCCGTGACGGCGGCGGCGGCGTTCGCGTAGCTCATGAAAAGCCGATTTTCCGAGTCCTCGGCACCGACTGCCTTAAACAGACGCATGCGATCGAACGCCGACAGCTTCTTGATCTTGATCGATCGCCCGCGCGAGTCGACGATGATCGCGTTGCGGTTATCGACCAAGGTGACGCCGTTCCCGGCGGGCGGGGCAACCGGAGCGGCGGCAATGACGGGGGCGGCGGCGGCCGGCGCGGGAACGGGCGCAGCGGCGGCGCCGGCAGTGGAAACGGAAACGTTCGTAAGGCTTGCCATCAGCGAAAAGCTTTCATGGTTGTGGAAAGATCGAAAAGGGAAAGGGGCCGGCGCTCGACGAGCGAATCAAGCCGAGCGCCGGCCAAGCGACATTGATCAGAATGCGTCCCTACGCTTTCGCCGATGGAAGGCGGCGCCGACCAATGTCGATGGGAATAGGCAGCGGCGGGACCGGTCAGGGGAAGGAACTGAACGGCCCCGCTGCGCCTCGATCCCGACGCGAAAGACCAGCGCATCGGGAGAACTGAAATGGTCGCCGCGGCGCCAGATGAGGGGCAACCGGCGCCGCGGCGCATCGTCGCGTGAGACGCCTGGAGAAGGCTTGCGCGGTGGCGAAGAGTCCGCGTCACTTCGACGAATTCGGAAGGGCAGGTGCGGGCGCGCCCAAGGATCAAACGCGCCCGCACCCCGGCGCGGAAATTATCCGCCCCGCCGCGCCCAAGCGGCCAAGCTCATACGGGCGCGGAATTTGGGATCGTGAGTCGAGGAAGAACCGGCGCGACCGGCGCCGCATCTTCCGCTTCGGCCTCGGCAGCCGGTGCGGCGGCTTCGATCTCGACGACCTCGGCGGCGGCCGGCTCGCTCGATGCGGGCTCGGCGTCGTCGGCTTGCGCTTCGTCATCGGCGGCGGGCGGCGGCGGCGGATCGAGCGAACTCACGACCGTGAAACCCGCTGGCCCGTCGCAGATCGAATCGAGGGTGAAGAGCGGCGCGTCTATCAGGCCGTCCTCGCCGATCTCGAAATGCTCGCCGCCGTGACTGAAGCCGGTCGTTCCGATAGGCGGTCGGACTTTCACCGTCTGGCGCGGGCCGCTGGCGAGGGCGGCAATCGCGCTGAGCAATTGAGCCTTCAGGTCGCCGGTGGGCAAGGTGCGGGCCAGGGCTTCGACATCCGCAATCGAGGTCTGGCGCGGTTCGGGCGGCGCCGGTGGGACGTCGTCGGGGGCCAGACTGAAGCCGCCTGTGTGCATCAAGGGGCCGAGAACGTCGGGGTCGTCGGGGAGATGGAAATATCCATCGTCGTGGGGATGATATGCGACGCCCGCCGCGTTGCACTCGTCTGTGCCTTTCGGGCCAAGTAGCCGGATCATTTGCGTCATTTCTGAATTGCCTTCCTTCGCGTTCCGTTCACCTTGGTGGCCAGGGCGCGAATTTTGATTGCGATGGATTCAAGTTCATTTTCGGCGACCGCACGGGCTGGACCCGCGACCATTTCTCCGATCGAGGCGACGAGCCCGGTCAGCGCGGCGGCGATCGTGATCGGCGGCGGGCGGCGGGGCGGCGCCGTGAAGGTGCGACAATCGGTCATCGAATGGCCCCCGGTTCCAAGGTGGCGAGGTAAGAAATCTCGCGGACCAGCGCAGCCTCGTCGCTTTGCATCTTCGCTAGACTGCGCTCCATGTCGGCGAGCGCACCGCTAATGTAGTCGATCGCGGCGCGCTCCTTCTTGCGCACGGCGTCGCTTTCTCCGAGGCCGGCCGCCTTCAGCGTCTCTGGATTCGACTGCCGATCGACCTCGTCGAGATCGGCTTGCAGCGCGTCAAGTTGCGCGACGACGGCGCGCGCCCTGCGCAACGACCGCCCCGCCATGCCGCCGTCCGTCATTTTCGCTGCCCTTTCTTCGCGGGCGGCGCATTGCCGGAAAGCAACCGCAGTTCGGTCGCGCGGATCGCGACGGCCAAATCATCGAGCCGCCGAGTCATCGCAGCCTTGGCCAAGCCGTCGGGAAGCGCGCTCACTTCCGCGACGGCGGCGGCGTGGGCGGCGTTGAGTTTGCGCGTCGCGACCGGCGAGGCCACTTTTTGCAGCGCGGCCGTTGAACCGCGTTCGCCAAGAAAGCCGACGAAGATTTCGGAGTTTCTCATGTCACTCCCCCAAAGTCGCGCTGGCGTCCGCGTGGAGTCTGCCGACAAGCGAGCCCCACTCGACGCGGTACTTGCTGGCAGCGTCGACGTCCGGCACAGCCCGCGGGAAGATTTTTTGCAGCCGCTTGGTGAGGGTTTCGAGCATCACAAAGAGCGGGCGCGCCTGGTTGGCGTCCGGCGTCGATCGCGCCATACCGCCAATCATGTCCTCGACGAAGCCGATCCGGGCGGCTTTCACGCCAAGGGCGTGGTTCGCTTCTTCGAAATCGGCCAGAAGCGGTTCGACCTCTTCGAGAAGGACGTTGGCAACCACTTCGTCGATCACCGCGCCGAGCCCCGGCAGTTTGGCAATCTCGCGGTCGCGCTCGGCCGCCAAAGCGGGTTCGGCACCCCTTGCGGCCGCGGCTTTGGCGCGAACGTCGACGAGCTTGCGAGTCAAACGTTCGCGCCTTTCGACGTCAGTCTGTGGCGCATCGCCTTCGCCACTGCGCGCCCAAACGCCCATCGCGACGGCCTCGACAGACTCGAGTGCTTGCAGTTCGCTGACGACCTGGCCTTCGCTCGTCTGCGCCGTGGCGAGGCGTTCCAGTGCGGATTGTATGCCGTCGATTTTCGCGGCGATTGCGTTGCGTTCCTCGATCATCGAGGCCAGCCGGCGACGCGCGTCGCTCTGAGGCGCGGCGGCGGCGGTAGTGAATTTGGCCATTGGGTGTTTTCCTTGTGCTTTCGAGCTTACGCGGACACGCCGGCGACCGTCCGCCAAGTCGCGCCGTCATGTATGACGAATTCGGAAAGCGTCGTGTCGTAGTATACGAAACCGGCGGCGGCGAGATAAGGGGGCGTTGTGTTCGGGTTTGTTGAAGGCCGAGCCGACGTCGGCCCCGATACGCAGGCCTTCGTCCAGCCGTTCGCGGCCAAGATACCCGCGTCGATGTCGGGAACGTCTTGATAACTGCCCGGCGCGCCCGTATAGGTGCGCCCGTTGGCAACGGTAGTCTGGTAAACGATTTCGATGGGCGGGAACATTCTGAAGGTGGTCATTGCTGTCCTTGTCTATACTTGTAGCGCTCATGCGCGTGCTTCAATCGCGGCGGTTTCGCGCGCGATGAACTGGTGAGCCGGCCTTTTTACCGGCGAAAAATTATTGGGGCGGAGTCGCGAAAGGCGGCGCCGCATTTTCTACATGAAAAGTTTGGACGTAAGGTGGCCCGGCCCCCGGAGCGAGGCCGCGCTTAATTCTGCGCGCCTCGACGAAGCGCCCCGACGCGGTCGACGCCGATCGCGAGCGAGCGAGCCCGCGTTGCCGTCGCGTAGTCGGCTAACGAGCGGGCGCACGCCGGCAACGCGACGCGCGGCGCTACGTTGATGGCCGCGAAGTGCGATCGCCGCCAGCCGGCCGCGTTGGCGATCGTCGCCCCGGTCTCCAATCGATCAACGGGCGACGGTATCGGCGCGCACCGCGCCGACCGCCGGAGCTTACCCCTCTTCAGGCGCGCATGGTGCAATGGCTTGGCGCTCGCCAGCGAATCCAAATCGTCGGGATGGTCGCGATCCATGCTCGCGGGTCGGTTCATTTTGGGTATGCCCTAACGAAACCGCCTGAAAGCCGGTTCATAAATACCATTTGACAATCCAAACTGAACCGATATAACGAAACCATCTAAACTGAACCGATGGGGATTCGCGATGTTCGTCCGGTCGTACCTAAGAGCCTCAACAAACGAGCAAGACGCCACGCGGGCGCGAGCGGCGGTCGAAGCCTTTGCGGCCGGACGCGGGCTTACGATCGCCGCGACCTACGTCGAGAACGAGTCCGGCGCCAAACTCGCGCGCCCCGAACTGTTCCGGCTAATCGCCGACGCGCGGCCGGGCGACGTTCTACTAGTCGAACAGGTCGACCGCCTGTCGCGCCTGACCGATGCGGACTGGCAGAAGCTGCGCGCCGAACTCGCCGCGAAGCAAATCCGCGTCGTCGCGCTCGACCTTCCGACAAGTTGGCAGCTTGCCGCGCCGGCCGACGAATTCACAAGCCGCATGTTCGGCGCTGTCAATTCGATGATGCTCGACGTCCTCGCGGCCGTGGCGCGCAAGGACTACGAGGATCGCCGCCGGCGCCAAGCGGAGGGGCAAGCCAAGGCGCGGGCCAAGGGCTTGTATCGCGGCCGGCCGGAAGACACCGCACGGCTCGCCGGGATCGCCGCGCAGCTTAGGGGCGGCGCGACGTGGACGGCGATTCAAGAGGCGACGGGATGCTCGCGGGCGACCATCGCCAAGGTTGCGGCAAGGCTCACCGCCCCGGCCGCCGCCGACTGACTCGCCTTCGCGGCGGCGCGGCGCTCGCGCATGTATGCCGCCCGATCGCGCTTCGGGCCGTCCGGTCTCACTTCCGCGGAAGCGAGATTGGTTACGCTCGGGTGGTTACGCGGCGGGGCGCTGGTTACGCGCTGGTTACGCGGGGCGCGGGTGGTTACGGTCGGTTTGGCGGCAACGGCCGGCACGTCGACGAACTGATCGCGGATCATGCGGCCAACTTCGCCGCCGCCGCGACTTTGAGGCGGGCGCGACGCTTCCTTTGGCGCTCTGCCCCGGTCTGCGCGCGCTTCGGCGCCGGCGCAGAAAGCGCCAGCGGCTGCCTTGGATAGTCGGCTTCGATCCGAGCCGCCATTTGCGCTTGCCATCGGGCCAAATCCGCAAGACCTTCCTCGGTCGATCCGTCATAAATAATAACGGTTTGGCAATCAATATCGTAGATTCCTAACCGAGTGATCCCCGGATCGCGCCCGTTATCCGGGAGAAACACGCAACTCTGCGGTCTTTTCTTGGCGGCCTCGGCGGCTTCGGCGGCGGCGGGATCGTCACGCACGAGCGCGCGGGCGGCTGAAACGCGGGCGTGGTCGGCGGCGTCGGGATTATCGGCGACCTCGGCGAGCGTCGCCCAGGCGCGGCTTCGCATTGCCTTGGTCGGCTTTTCCAGTTTCTTCTTGGACATCGGATTTCCTCGTTTTCGCATAAAGATATGTGCATACGTCGAGCGACAAGCCTTCCTCTTCCCCTACCTCCCGTTTTCTGCGCGACTCCGGGCGCATGGCTGTTACAATGTAACACTCTGGGAGGCTCGCGCGGGGCCGTTCGTGACAATCCTGCTTGACAGGGCGGCGTATCTCACCGAATTCCGAGTGAATAGCGGGGCCGCGGGTTACGCGACTGTATGGCCTATAGGGGTGAAAGGGGCCTGCCAGGGGGGTTGAGCTCGATCGGCGGCGTTACCGGCGTAGGACATCGTGGCGTCACCACATACATTGCTCAAGGAATTGCGGGGATTTCAGGCGTTTCGTCGCCTTGATCGGGTCCGCCGGCAGGCCGTTTCGGATACGCCACCGGAAGTGGTCACTAAGTGGTCAAGTGATGACTAGTGGCCACTTTCCCTATAAGTAGTATTTTACAAAATTCACCTTCCAAGGAGAATGACCACTGATGACCACTTGACCACTTAGTGACCACTTGAACGGAGGGCGAGTTCTACGCGACAAGATGTAAGTTGGGGGCGATCCAAGGGCGGACACCATCGCGCAACTTGTCGCTGCGCCGCCAGCCGTGACTCGCCATGATCGAGGTTATGCGTCTGGTGTCGGACGTCGCGATGCGCTGGGCTTTCATATCGAGCGCGCCCGTCGCGACCTCCCCCACGGTGACGCTGGCGCCATGCTTCCCTTGGCTAGAGCTTGCATCCGCCTTGCGGGCCAGGAAGTTGGCGATTGGCTCATCCCATGCGTCGATCTCGCGCCGCGCCTCTTGGACAGGCTTGATATGCTTCCGCTCAAATTCGGCGTCTGGGTACGTCTGCATTCCCTCGCGGTGCAGCGCGACCGCCTCGGCAAACAGTTGGTCGCGGTCTGCGGCGAGGGCTGCTAGATCAATCGCGCCGGTCTTCACCGGCCAGAAGCGGCGTCCCCCCGTCTCGTCGTGCAAGTAGGTGGACTCGTTCGTCGTGCCGATGAACAAGCACTGTCGCGGCTCGACGACCTCGCGGCGACCGTATGCCGGCCGATACCGCTCCGACGTCCGAGAAAGGAACGCCTTCAGCGCCGCTTCCTCCGCGCCCCGGATCGCACTGAGTTCGGCGATCTCGACAATCCATTTGCCCCGAAGATGATTCGACGCTTCCTTATCGAGCCGGACGCTAGGCAGCGAATCGGTGAAATAGTCGCCGCCGAGGATGCGGCAGGCGGACGACTTGCCCGAGCCTTGAGGGCCTTCCAAAACCAACATGTAGTCGGCTTGGCATCCCGGCTCGAAGATGCGCTGCACCATAGCGGTGAGAAACATTTCGCCGATTGCGTCCACATAGAGCGACGAGTCGGCGCCGAGGTAACGCGAAAGCCATTCGTCCGCACGACGCTGGCCGTCCCATTTCAGGCCGGCGAGGTAGTCGCGGATCGGATGAAAGGCGCGCTCGTCAGCCCGTAGGTCGATCGCCTGAAATATCGCGTCCTTCCCGATTCTCGGAAGGCCGAGGCGCTGAAGGTACTCTTGAACGCGAGTTGCGTCCGTATCGCGCACGGGGCGCGGAAGCGAGTCCGGCCGATTGTCGGCAGATCGCGAGCCCGTCGCCGGAAGCTCCTTGATCAGCAGCACGTCGCGCAGCATTTCATCTCGCGCGAAGCATGTCGACAGCGCCGGATCGTTACGCAGCGCCCGCATTGCGTTGGCGAGGTTCGCAATGAGTTGACCGCGATCGTCGCGGACTCCATCTTCAAGCCACGCGGGCTCTGATCTCTTGCGGGCCGCGCTCATTTGAAGCGGCTCCACAGCACGCGCTTGAACTCATGCACGTCCTGAAGCGTCGCGGTGCGCTGACCGTTTACCCGTTTGAATCGGAGCGCGCCCATTCGCATCGCTTCGTTGATCGCGTCGCGCTTGATGCCGCAGATGGCGGCGGCGGTCCCGATGTTCACTCGGCTGACGGAAGGAAGTTCCTCCCCGCCCCGTTGGTCTGTCATGCTGGAAATTTCCTTTTCAAGGTTGCGATCCACATCACGCGGGATCGTGGTTCATTTCGTTGCGCGCCGCCGAGTCAGGCGAGCGCTTGCAGTCGGTATCGGCGGGCGCGGCGATCGTCGGGGCTGCGTCTGCAAGCCGCTCGGCCTCGATTTGCCGTAGGCGCGAGCGTTCTCGTCTGTGGCGGCGCGCCTGAGTCGGCGTCAAAGAGGGCGGCTGACTCACGTCAGGCGGCCTCAGCCATGTCGCTCTGGCCGCACTCCAATTCCGGCAATGGTCCCGCGGTCTTGAGCACCTTGCCGCCGCCGCAGTAGCGGTTCCAAGCGCGGAAAATGTATTCGGCGCGACGGTTGGGGTTGCCGTCCAGTTTGCCGTAGCTCATCTTATCGCGGGCGCTCTTGATCGCGTTGCCCCCGCTGTCTGGGCTGAGGTTGTGTCCGTGCATGAGTTGGCCGAAGAAGTCGTCGACCTTGGCGGGGACGGCTTTCTGTGAAATCGCCCAATGCGCGAACGCCGTGACCGACAGCGCGCCGATCTCGCGCGCGTCCTGTACGGCGTCCATGTGTTCGCCGAGGTCCTTGAACTCGCTCATAACCGCTTCGATCCCGGCAGTTGTCTCCGCCGGCTCCTCCACGACCTCGCCGCATTCGTCGGCGACGCGATAGGCGAGCGTGGCGCCTTGCCGATATTGCCAAATCCAACGCGCGACCTCTCTTCGCCGGCTCCCGACGAATGCGGCGAGCATCTTCCCTAAGGCGTAGATGCTGCGATCACTCATCCTGTTGACGCTATGGCGGATGTTGTAGAACGTGTCCTCGATCTCGGAGTCCGCGAGGAAATCGCGCTCGTCTACGTCGTCTTCCTCGTCCTTGAATGGGACCTCGACTTCGACCGGCGCCGTCCCCGCACTCGCGTCCTCCCGGATCGTCCTTGCCGCTTCGCGCACCGCAGTCGGGCCATCGGCGACAATTGCTTGCTGCTCTTCGACCGGAAGGGACGCTATGGTTGCGGCGGCCGAGACTGAGACGCGGCCCTGTTCGACCGCGGCAATGAGCGATGGCGCGCCTTTTTCAATAACCTCGCGAGCGCGTTCGACGCTGCGCTTGCCGACGTTGAGCAGTTCGGCAGCCTTGGCCTGAGTGATGGCTTCGCCAATTGGCGAACCCTCAGCCGTCTTGTGCTGGTTGTCGCCGACCCTGATAGTCGCCAGTTTCGCCCCGACAACCGATCGCTGACTCTCGTCCATGTGTCGGCGCCGAAGATTTGCGCTGATGACATAGGCAACCGGGTCGTCGCCCTCGAAGACCTCGAAGCTCGGCTCCACGCCAGCGGACTTGCAAGCGAGATAGCGATTGCGGCCGTCCAAGATCATGTCGTCAAGCAGCTTGATCGACTCACGAAGGCCGTGCTCAGCGATGTCGTCGGCGAGCGCCATGAACTCCTTGCCGTCGAGCAGCGGGAAGGCGTCGGCGAGTGGGTGGAATTGAGGTTCGGTCACTGTTGCTCCTTGGCGTTGTGGATCAAGTCGCTCATGCGACACTCCGTATACTGATCTTGGCCGGCGCTGCGGCAGGCATCGGCAAGCCGCCCATGAATGCTTCGAGATCGGCCGGCGCGATGCGACGTCGACCGCAAACGAATGCGCTGCGAAGCGCGCCTGTTTCGATCGCACGTTCAAGCGAGCGCCGGGAGATACCGGCGGCGAACTGCGCTTCTTCAATCGTCAAAGCCACCTTCGCCGGCCAATTGGTTGTCAGCGACATCTGTAAGAACCTTTCTGAGTTTTGCTTCGGCCGGTGCGGCGACGGCCGCCCAAAGGCGGGATTGCGCTCAGGCCGCAAGAAGGCCCTCGCCGTCGAGCTTGACGGCGGGGATGGGGGCCGGGTTGTCGACAACGAGGGTGAGGCTCCGCACAGGGCTGCTTGCGGGCTTTGCCGGCTTTGGCGGGTATTTGGGGCGCTTGGGCAGTTCGGCCTTGCGAAGCGCTACAATCACGCCATCGCGGCGAACGATGGGCTTTGATCCGGCCTCAATCGCCGCGTCCAATTCATCGAGAGACAGGCCGTGTTCGCTGCAGGCTGCGTGCGCGCCGGTGATGGCGCCGGGCAACCGGCACGGTGTCCGCGGCGGCGTTGGCTGGTAGCCTTCGGCGTCGAGGCGTTCCGCCTTGCGGTCGAAGTAGACGGCAGAGTATGGGAACGGCTCGGCGCGCTTGCCCCATGCGATGACGCCGCGGCGAAAGACTTCAAGACCGGGGTCGGTCTCGCGCCGAGTGATGAGGTCGAGCGCTTCGATCGCAAGCTCCTCCTTGTTGAGGATGAGGCGACACGCCACGTCATCGTTGACGAGCTTGCCAAACTCGGTCGCGTCATGGCGGGAGCCCTCGCGGACGCCAGCGCGGGAACGCTTCTCATGGTCGGTGTTCCGCTTCCGCCGAAGCGGTCGGTCCGGCCGAGCGTCGCGGTATATCGACATGCCGACCAGACCGCGACCTCCCGCCTCGTCCGCCTCGACGCCGAAGCTGCCGATCAACAGGTCGTGGGGCATGGGCGCTTCGGGGTGGAAGCTGAAGACGGGCTCGGGAACGATTGGGGAGGGTGATTCCTCTCCCTGCGTCTCGCCATCCAAGGCGTCGGCTTCGCCGTCGTCCGGCCTGAGGCGGTTAGGCTGCTCGCGCTCTACGCGCTTCAGCTCGGCGAGATATTTCCAACTGTGCCACGTCCCATACTCAGACGGGTCCGGTTTGCGAGGCCAGCGGTCCCGCAGCGTGTCGAAAGCGTCCGAAACGCGGCCGGCGAGCGCGGCTGGCGAAAATGAGGCCCTTATTTTACTCGGGTCGTTCGATACGAAATCCGATCGCGTCATGTGTTTTACCCCCGCTCCATCCGCACGGCGGCTCACATGCGGTGAGTCCGCGTACCTTCCTTCATTTTCGGATTGGCGGGCCGGCGAAGGCTCTATGGCCATCGCTCGGCGGGGCGCGGCCCCATCCGCCAATGTTCAGTGGGAGTCACCCGCATGCGAAGCGAAGTTCTCAACCACTGATGCACGTTCTCATTTCTTGCTCTCGGTCGCAAGTCGCGGCGCGACTCGATTCCGGTAGCCACGACATCTCAGCGCCGGCCGAAATCCTCGCTCGGGCCATAAAAATTAGGCCACAGCGAGCGATCTTCGTACACACGAAATGTCCCGGGGCGGTGGATTTGCGGGATAGGGACCGCCGGACAGGGTGGCCACCCCGCGCGTTCAGAGCCGAGTCGGCCGCGCGCGCGGTAGGGTCTCAGTTTGAAATTAGTCGCCGTCGACAAGCATGGCCGCAGATCGCTCTAGCTGCTATTTACCGGGCATGGAACCGAGGTGGCCTCAGCGGAAATGGGTGCTGGCGGGCGCGGGCGCTCTCGCGGGCGTCTGCTTCCTCGGCGCGCTGTTTTTGGCTCTGTCTGGGAGGTCGGACCAGTGGTTTACGTTCGCTTTGGCAGGCGGGCTCATTCTGATCGTTCTCTTGCAACTCGCTCGCCGGGACCGTCCGAAAACCTAAGCGTCAGGTCGGCGACGCGAGCACGTCCAGCCAGGGCCACCCCGCGTACTTGTCGCCGGCTTGGCGTAGATGCGTGTAGCGCTTCAAAGATGCCCATGATCGATGACCCGACACCGCGGCGACGTGCGGGATGTTCAATCCAAGCTCGAAAAGACGCGAGACACCGTCGTGGCGAAGGTCGTGGAAGTGAAGGTCGACGATCTCTAGGACCTTGCAAGCGCGCGTAAAGGCCGCGCTGATGGCGTCAGCACCGAAAGGAAAGATGGCGCCGTCAGAGCGCGGCATGACGCGAATGACTCGCATCGCTTCGGCCGGCAGATCGCACGCCACGTCATTGCCGAGCTTTTCGCCCGGATTCTTCATGTCGCGGACAACGACTCTCGAATTCGCTTCGTCTAGGTCCGCCCATTGAATGCGCGTGATTTCCTCAAGTCGCCGCGTCGAGAAGATCGCGAACGCCGTTATGAGTTGCATCGGATTCGAGTCGGGCCGCCGACGCTTGGCCACCCCGAAATGCTTCATGAGCGCATCGAGTTCGGGCAGGGTAGGGCGGCGGTTTCTCTCTCTCGATTTCGAGGTCAGCCCGAGTCGCTTGGCGACTTTCGCAGCGTCTGACATCGCCTGCGGATCGAGGTCGAATCCCCACGCGGGCTTCGCGATGGCAAAGACGGCCCCTAGATGCGCGAGATAGTTCGCCGTCGTCTGCGGCTTGGCTTTCTTTCCGATCGTCTGGGCGAAGGCGATAATGTCTTGGCTCGCGATTTCTCCGCAGCGTAGGGACGCAATGTCGTGCTGCTTGATTGTCCGAAGCACTTGCAATTTTGTCCTGCCCGCCTGACGTAGCGACTCCGCCGTATAGCGATCAATCGCGTCTGCGAGCGTTGGTGACGATTTGCCGACGCGCGCTTTCGTCAGGCCGCCCGGCTTCGCTAACTCGGCTTCGCGCTTCTTAATCCAAGCCGCCGCGGCCGGCTTGCGGTCGAATGTCTTCGACTGTCGAAAGACCGTTTCGCCTTCGCGCATCAGTGAGATTTGGGCTAAGAAGGCGATCGAGCCATCCCTGCGGGGCCGGTCAATTATCGTTCCCATTTTTACAACACGGCTCCAAATTTACAGCATGTGTTGCAAACGGTATGCGGAATGGGCGAAAATAGCAAGAAATGAGACAGGAAAAATCGTAGGCGTGATGGTGAAACTTGAGATAAATCAACGATCTGACGCGAAATTGCAAGGCTGGCGCTTCAGCGTCGCCCCTATGATGGATTGGACGGATCGGCATTGCCGCGCCTTCCATCGCCTTCTGACGCGCCGCGCGCGGCTCTACAGCGAGATGGTCACGGCGGACGCGGTCATATTCGGCCCGCGCGAGCGGCTGATCGGCTGCGACGCGTGCGGGCATCAAATCGCCTTGCAGCTCGGCGGCGCCGAGCCGAAACGGCTCGCCGAGGCCGCGCGCATCGGCGCCGAGTTCGGCTACGACGAGATCAACCTCAATTGCGGCTGTCCG
>Ga0181533_1004170_pt1 | contig 15004 bp, 9 predicted proteins | sample PEATcosm2014_Bin_45_FD_119772 | JGI IMG/M metagenome (GOLD analysis project Ga0181533, IMG submission 119772) | Peatland microbial communities from MTU Mesocosm Facility, Houghton, MI, USA - PEATcosm2014_Bin11_60_metaG | ecosystem: Environmental > Terrestrial > Soil > Wetlands > Peat | place... | reverse complement strand
TGGCCGCCCACGGCCCCGTAATAGGGCAGCTTGCTCTCGTGGGTCGCCTGGACGGCCGACACGGCGCAGTTCTCCGCCGCCGCCACTTCGACCAGTTGCTGGGCGGACCGCTTTTGGGTGCCGCTGACATAGAGGTGGTCGCCGACCAGGAGCAGGAACGGCTTGGCGCCCGCGAATTCCCTGGCGCATGACACGGCGTGCCCGTAACCCAGGGCGGCGCGTTGCTCCACGAAATGCAGGCGGCTCCCCAAGCCGCCTGCCGCGGCGGCATAAGCCGCCTGGTCGCCGGGGCAGACGACCACGCAGATTTCCTCGATGCCGGCCGAGAGGACCTCCTCGATCAGGATTCGCAGCGCCGCTTTGGACTGGCCGTCCCGGTCCACCAGGGCTTGCAGCGGCAAGGTCCGTTGGGTCTTGCCCGCCGCCGTAATGATGGCGTTCTTGATTTCCACAGCAATCGCTTTCGTTGATATGTGAAGCGCCCCGAGCTTTGCAAAACGCCGCCACGCCGTCAACCATGGGGTTCAAGGAGTGCGCTTCAGAAGGCTCTCCCGCAGCCGGCGTCATCCGGCACGTCGTGGTCGAGCAGGAACGTCACACTGCCGGGGCGGACATTTGGCGAGCCACAAGCACGTCGGAGTGTGGAAGCGGCGCACTGGTTCGCGTGCGCGCAGCTTCTGAACGGCCTCACGGTGACCCGCTGGGCCGTTGAAGGGGCCCCTTTCGCGGTCCGCCTCGAAGTGAGAAGTTATAGCCTGACGCCTTACCCGGTTGTAACGCGTTTGAACGATGAAGATGAATTCGGGGGAGCAAGGCCATCTCGGGGCGTCGTCAATGAGAAGGGGTGTTGACAGCAAACACGGTGCGTCGTTTTCGGTTGTCACGATAGTGAGCTTGGGTCATCCCCAAACCCAGAAATCCTGAAGGCGTCGGGATCACCAAGACCTTGCTTATCAATCGCATCTTTTATCACACTTCTTGGACACCTGTTCTTTGGCCACCCGAAAACCGCAAATCCATTATCTTCCTGCCTTTCGTTGCCATGAAACCTAAAAGCCAAAATCCAGTGTGTCGGATGGTCATAATGGGCAATGGCGATTGTGTCGATTTCAGCAGCGCCAGAATTGGCAAGCGCGCTTTTACTCGGCAAGTCTCCGAGTATTCCAAGCGCAGCCAAAAAAGCCTTCGCTTCAAGATCGTCAGAGATTTTCACAAAACGGTCAGGCAACTTCGTGCTGAATGGCTTGCTCATAATCGTGGTCAGTTTCCATGAAGCGAGTGTAGCAGAATAGCGGAGGTTGGCGAGGAAAGTCATTGACAGGCTTATTCACAACGAAGATAACGGCCTCCACGTTGTCCGGCGCGTCGGAAAAGGAAAAATCGATATCCCCGGTGAAACGTGGGTAACCGTGATAGATGACGGCCTCGCCACCTACTACGACATACCTTACCTGATGAGCCCCAAACAGCCGGCTCGACTTGCGCTTAAATCAGACTTTTCCGATTTTCGTTGCGATGCCCCTGGGCTGGGCCTATAACCGTTCCATGCTTCGGTTCATCGCCACGGCGGTTTTCGCCACCCTTTTTATCTCCTCCGATTCACCCGCCCAACCGGCGGAGCCGGACCTTATTTTGCATCACGGCAGGATTCTTACGGTGGATCGCCGTTTCTCGATCTGCGAAGCGATCGCCATCCGGGGCGAGCGCATCGTGCAGGCGGGGTCAAACGCCGAAGTCCTGGCCACCAAAGGCCCCCGGACTCAAACGGTGGATTTGGCGGGCAAGACGGCCATGCCGGGCCTGATTGATTGTCACACCCATCCTCTGGAGTCGAGCCTGGTCGAGTTCGACCACCCGATTCCGCAGATGGATTCGGTGCAGGATGTGCTCAGCTATTTTGCCGCCCGGGCGAAAGTGGCGCCGGAGGGACAATGGCTGGTTCTGCGCCAGGTGTTCATAACCCGGCTGCGCGAGCAGCGGTATCCGACTCGAGCGGAACTGGATGCCGTGGCCCCTGGGCATCCCGTCGTCTTTGCCACCGGGCCGGACGCGATGTTGAACACACGGGCCCTCGAGCTCAACGGCATCGACCGCGATTTCACGGTCCCGGGGGGCGGCCCCGGGCGGGTGGAAAAAGACCCGAACACCGGCGAGCCGACCGGCTTGATTCGCACCTTCGCGCGATTTGTCAAAGTGCCGCCAGTTGGCCGGCAGCCAACCCCCGTCGAGCAGCAGCGCTGCCTGGCCGAGTTGTTCCGGGACTATAATGCCGTGGGTATCACCGCAGTCTGCGAACGGGACGCCAATCCGGACCAAATTCCCGTCTATCAGGCCTATCGCCAGAGCGGCGCCGCCACGATGCGGGTCGCATTGTCACACCATCTTGATTCCGAGGGCGACCTCAAGACCGTTCGCGAGAACATCCGCCGCATCGCCGAGCATCCGCTCTTCAAGAACAAAGACCTGATGCTGCGCATCATCGGCATCAAGACCTACCTGGATGGCGGCATGCTGACCGGCAGCGCATATATGCTCCAGCCCTGGGGCGTCAGCGCCATGTACGGGATAACCGATCCGGGCTACCGGGGCGTCCGGTTTATTCCCCAAGAGCGCCTCCGGGACATGGTCCGCGCAACGGCGGAGGCCGGGTTGCAGTTCACGGCCCACAGCGTCGGCGACGGCGCGGTGCAGGCGCTCCTGGATGCCTACGAGGAGGTCGGCAAGGACCTCCCTTTGCGCCGAACGCGGCCCTGCGTGTCGCATTCCAATTTCATGAGCCGGGAGTCCATTGACAAAGCGGCGCGGCTCGGGGTCATGCTGGATATTCAGCCGGCCTGGCTCTACCTGGATACGCGCACGCTGGTAAAGCAGTTTGGCTACGAGCGGCTGCGTTATTTTCAGCCCCTGCGCAGCCTCTTCGAGGCAGGCGTCATCGCCGGCGGAGGCTCCGACCACATGCAGAAGCTAGGCTCGCTCCGCTCGAACAATCCTTACAACCCCTTCCTCGGAATGGCCACGGCGGTCACTCGCCGGGCGCGCTGGCACGAGGGCCGGCTCCATCCCGAGGAGGCCCTCTCGCGCGAACAAGCCCTCCGCTTCTATACCATCAACAGCGCCGCGATAATGTTCCTGGACGACGACGCAGGCTCGCTCGAACCGGGCAAGCTGGCGGACCTCATTGTCGTGGACCGGGACTTGTTGACCTGTCCCGAGGAGCAGATCCTCGGCACGCAGGTCTTGCAGACCTGGTTCGGAGGCAAACTCGTTTATTCCGCGCCGCGGTAGCCGTCAGGCATGGAGCCTCACACCAAGGACGCGAAGGACGCGAAGAGAGAGATTCATCTTCATCCCTTGCGCCCATCACGCGCTTTGCGTGAAGCATTCTACGGGCTTGAGGCCCCCCTGGTTAGGGCGTTGTTTTCTTTTCGGGGACCGGGGCGGTTGAGAAGCGGCGCGCCTCGGCCAGGCGGTCGGGCGTCATTCGCCGTTCGAGCGCTGGCAGGGCTTTTCGGGCGGGCAGATAGTCTTTGGCCGCAGCGAGGCTGTACCATTTGTGGGCCTCGACGTAGTCCTTGGGCAGACCGTAGCCGTTGAGATAGCAGGTTGCGAGGTTGTATTGGCCGTTAGGGCATCCCTGGGCGGCGGACTTGGCATACCATTTCACGGCCTCGTCGAAATCTTTGGCGACCCCGCGGCCCTTTTCGTAACACGCTCCCAGGGCGGATTGGGCCAGGGCATCTCCCTGTTTGGCGGCTTTCCAATACCACTTGACGGCTTCGCCCAAGTCCCGCGCCACGCCGCGCCCCGATTCGTAGCAAGCGCCCAAGGCGCATTGGGCTACCGCATCTCCCTTTTGCGCCTGCTGGGTGGTTGTCTCGAAAAACTTGACATCGGCTTTCGACTCCCCTGCGAACAGCGGAACCAAGGCGGCGCCCAATAGCAATGCCAAGAGTGCTGCCAAAGACACTCGATCCCTGGTTCCGGATACTCTCGAGCTGTGGTCTGAGCTTGTCGTTGGCCTGACTTTCACCGTGCCAGTTTAGCGGTTCTGTCCCGGCTTGCAAGGGGCTCGGGGCACCCCAAATCCTCGGCTAAGATTTCTTGTGAAACCGCGGAAAACGCGAAATACGCGGAAAAGAGAGGGTTTTCCGCGTATTCCGTGTTCCGCGGTTCTCTATCTCCTCTCGATTGGCATGAGATTTGAGGGGCTTTGATTCTCCTGATTTTTCTCGCATCCGAAGGTCGCCAGGCGAGGATTTGGGGGCACGGCCACCTGGGTTAGCGCCCGTGCAAACACAATTTCGGTGCTTCGGGCGTAATCCTAACAAACTGCCTTTGTCTGGGGTCCCGAGCGCGGAGCGTCGGAGCGTAGAGCGTGAGGGCATCGTAGCCCATGCCACCCTCCACGCTCTGACGCTTCACGCTCCTCCCCAAGCGTTCAGACCTCGGAATTTGTTTTTGCACGAACCCTCACCGCTCCGCGGCGGCCGCGCGGGCCAGAAGCACTTTGCGGGTGGGGACGTAGCTGGCCGCGAACTCGCGCCGATAGTCGGCGAAGGCTCCCGCGCCAATCGCCATCCGCACTTCGGCCATGACCTTCAGGAAAAGCCAGGTGTTATGGAGGCTGAGCATGCGCAAGCCCAGAATCTCCCCGACATTGAGCAGGTGCCGCAAATAGGCCCGAGTGAATTGGCGGCAGGCGAAGCATTCACAGCCTTGTTCGATGGGCCCAAAGTCGGCCTTGCAGGCCCCAGCCTTGATGCTGACGCTGCCTTTGCGGGTGAAGGCGGTGCCGTTGCGCGCGACGCGCGTCGGCAGGACGCAATCGAACATGTCCACGCCGCGCGCGACCAGCTCGACCAGTTGCGCCGGCGTGCCCAGACCCATGGCGTAGCGAGGCTGGCCGGGCGGAAGGAACGCTTCGGTCATCTCGACGGCGCGCATCATTTCAGGCTCCGGCTCGCCGACGCTCACGCCGCCGATGGCGTAGCCGTCGAAGCCGAGGCCGGCCAGGGCCTCGGCGCACTCCTGGCGAAGCGGGGCGCTGGTCCCTCCCTGGACAATGCCAAAGAGAAGTTGGCCGGGGGCGCGCGGCTGGGCGCGGCATTCGCCGGCCCAGCGCAAGGTCCGCTCGACGGCGGCGCGGAGTTCGCGCGGGGTGCTGGTGTGCGCCGGGCAATCGTCGAAGACCATCGCAATATCGGAGCCTAAGGCCTTCTGGATGGCCATGGCCTCCTGGGGCCCCAAAAACAGCAGCGAGCCATCCAGGTGCGAGCGGAACTCGACGCCGTGGGCGTGAATCTTGCGAATCGTGGCCAGGCTGAAGACCTGGAAGCCGCCGCTGTCTGTCAATATCGGCCCGGACCAATTGACAAACCGGTGCAGCCCCCCGGCGGCGCAGATGATGTCCAGCCCGGGGCGGAGGTTGAGGTGATAGCTGTTGCCCAGGATGATCCGCGCCCCCATCTCGATCAGTTCGCGCGGGTCCAGCGCCTTGACGCTGCCTTGGGTGCCGACCGGCATGAAGACCGGCGTATCCACCACCCCGTGGGCGGTCGTCAAGCGGCCCAGCCGCGCTTTGCACGACGGGTCTGTCTGGAGCACTTCAAACATGGTTTCGGCCTAACCCGCCCCTGGCCCGGCCATGGGGGCGGACGGTTGGGCGCCGGCGGGTTGGCGGCCAAAGATGTCCTCATAGGCATAAGCCAAGGCGGCCAGGACAACCGACTGCGCAATGAAGACCCCAATGATACAAACCGCCAAGCCCAGCAGCATCACCACGAAGTTGACGAGCGCGAACGCAAAGAAAAGCCACCAGTGCCGGGTGACAACTTTCCGGCTCAGTTCCATTGCAGGCCAGAAATCCAGGTTCTTGTCGATGACCAGCGGCAAGGCAAAAATCCAGGCCACGCCCAGGTAGATGCCCGGCACCAGACAGAACAGCAATCCGATCGAAAAGAGGATGCCGGAGACCAGCCCGGCCAGGAAAAGTTGCAGAAAGGCCAGGCTGAAGCCCCCGAAGGCGTCGCCAAACTCGGCGGGCTGGCGTCGAATCAGTTTCAAGAGCAGGAAATAGAGGCCGCCCGTGCATACGCCCGCCAGCAGACCGACGGCGCCCTGGATAAGCCCCACCACAAAAGACGCCCCGACCATCAGCCAAAAATGCCGGGTCAGCAAGTCCCAGCCTCGCGCGAGGCAACTCCCGATGTCCACCTCGTAATCCCGCGCCAGGATCTCGGCGGCCATCTGGTCGGCGTCCGGTTTCTCAAGTGAACCGCCCAACCGCGGCGGCGGCGGGGTTGCCTTGAGCGCATCCGCGAATTCCGCAAAACTGCCCAGCGGCTTCCATTCCGCGGAGCCTTCAGGCTGGACGAGCGAATGGGCGTTCAAGCGGTTTTCGGCCAGCCAGCGCCTCAACTGCTCTGCGCTGATAGGCCCATATTGCTGGCCGTCTGTTCCAATAACCCTATACATAACGCGTCCGTAGTTCAGAGCCTGTCCCCAAAGCCCCCATCTCCGACTTTTGTCGCAACCTCTGTCGAAAATGGCCCGTTCGACAAAGGCTGCGACAAAGTCTTCCGTTCGCCGCGCTCTTGAGACAGTCTCTAGCTTAGCCGTCTCCGCAAGCCTGCCAGTGCGCTTGCCTCCAGTCCACTACATTCAACGGCGCCGCTTGTAATCGATCCGATTCTCCCAGGAGTACGCGCTGAAAGCGCGGCAGCATATCAGCCCAGGGTAACACCCTGGGAAAGCTGGCCCCTCACTGCATTCTGGCGCCCAGAAAGGGCGCAGGCCACGGAGGCTACCCCCGCCCTTGCAGGGCGGGCTGTGCCTTGGGGGGGCCGGTTTCCCAGGGCGTTGCCCCGGGCTGATGTGCCGGCACGCCGTTGGCGTGCGAACTGTCCAAACTCCAGGCCGCGTAAGCGCGGCATTCCTGTCGCGATTAGCCATTACTCGTGCCCCTTGAGCGTGGCCAGGAATTCCTTCATCGCCAGCGAGAGCACTTTGTTCTTTTTGTAGATCGCGGCCAGCGGGCGGTGAAACTGGCCATCCTCGATCGAGACCTGCGCGAGCGTTTGCCTGGAAACCTCCTGCGCCACCGTGCCTTGGGGCACAATGGCCACGCCGGCGTCAATCTCCACCGCGCGCTTGACCGTTTCGATGTTGTCGAACTCCATAACGTGCCGCACCTGGACGGAATGTTCCTTGAGGATCTTGTCCAGGGCCTTGCGCGTCGGGATGTCCGGCTCGAAACCAATGAATTTCTGCCCGGACAAAGCCTTGAGCCGAATCCCCTTGCCCTTGGCCAGGGGATGCTGGGGGTGGCAGATGAGGACCAGAGTGTCCTCGCGCAACGGGTATATTTCCAGCTTGGCGTCCCGGGCAGGATAGGCCACCAGGCCCAGGTCAACCACGTTGCCAATGACATCTTCATAGACCTGGTTGGCCCGGCGATACTCGACGTGAACGTTGACGGCCGGGTAGGCCTTAAGGAATATCTTCAAATAAGCCGGCAGATCATGCAGACCGATGCTGTAGATCGTTGCCAGCCGGATCGTGCCCGAGATGACCTCCTTGATCTCCTGGAGCTTGCTCTGCAGACCGTCGTATGCCTGGATAATCAGCTTGCTGTAATCGTAAAGCTCCTGGCCCTCGCGCGTCAGACGGAACCGCTTCTTGCTCCGCTCGATGAGCAGCGCCTTGAAAACCCTCTCCAGCGAGCCGATCTGCTGGCTGACCGCCGACTGGGTCACCTCGTTGATTCGGGCGGTCTTGGTGAAACTCTCCGTCTCGGCCAGATCGCAGAAAACTTTAAGGCTCTCAATTTGCATAAGGGCAATAAATAATGGATTGCCAGCAATCAGTCAACTAATGTTTTGAAGAAGTGCGTCCGCCTCAACGGGCCACCAAGCTCGTTGCCCGATCTCGCATTTGTCCCGGAAGGACATCCCGGGAATAGTCCGGCGCTTCCGCGCCCGATCTGGAGTTTGGAAATTCTGGATGACCGGATCAAGGGCACCGCTACGCGGCGCCCGCGATCCGGTCATCCAGAATTTCCAAACTCCAGGGCCAGGTTCGCCCCCAAGGGCGGACCTGGCCAATAAAAGACTCCCGGGAAATTCCGGAAGAGCCACAAGATCAAATGTACTCCAAAATGAAGTTGTATAGCATCACGGAGAGAAATGAACGATGCAGTCAATAATCGGTAGCATGAGAAGAGAACTCCTTGGTTCGGATCGCGCCCGCCGGGGCTATTGGTGGTTGTGGGTCTTGGGCACGGCGATGCTCGCCAGCGGGCCAGGAAGCACCGCCCACAGCCAAGACAACTGCATGGTCCGGATCAACCGGCACAACCAGGTGCCCGGCACCGGCGTCGGCTCGCCGGGCCAGCGCGCGCACCACGCAATGGCCTACGACAGCGATCGAGGGGTGACGGTGTTCTTTGGCGGAGAAATCGGCAAGACTGGCAGCGAAAAGTACTTCAACGACACATGGGAGTATGACGGCACCCTGTGGCGAAAGATCAACGTGCCCGACCCCATCCCGGTTGCGCGGTCGTTCCACGCGATGGCCTATGACCCGGTGCGCAAATGCGTCAGGATGTACGGGCGGTTCGGCGGCGGAGATTACGGGTTTGATGACACCTGGGAGTACACTGGGGATGGCATGAACGGATCATGGAAACAGGTCGCGGGCAACGCAAGCGACGAGGGGTTTGTGGGGACCGCACTCGTATGGGCCGAGGGGATGGGGATCATGGCCAGACTCCGCGGCGAAAGCAATCCCTTCCAAGGCGGCTTCCAGGAAGTCGGAAGCACGGCCTTATGGACTGGCACGAATTGGTGAGCGTTGGTTCCCACCAATGATCAGTCTTCCTGGGGGTCGGAGCGGCATGGGACACCGTGCGCGGCCTCCTGGTAATGGTCGGCGGCTACGACAGCGGTTTAGACCAGAACCCCGCCGCTCAGGGGCATGTCTGGGACCTCCCGCCCAACCTGATCTGGCAGGCAGATATGCCGATTTCTCCTCGTGCCTATCCCGCCGTGGCCTACGACGAACTGCGCGGCCACGTGGTCGTCGTCGGAGGCGACAGCAGAGAAGCGGACACGGGCGGTTCCGTGTTCGAGTACGTCACCGGAACCGGTTGGGTGGCGTTGCCCCCCATCCCGCCCAACCCGGTCAATAACGCGGACTCCGGCCGCGCCACCGCCGCGATGGTTTATGACAGCCGGCGGGGCGTGTTCGTGCTCATGGGCGGCGCGGGCGACGGCGCAGAACAGCAGGTGCCCGGGGATGTCACGCGCGGCCCCGGTTCGCGTTTCAGCGATACCTGGGAGTTTGCGCCGGAGCGAGCGAGTATTTCCCAGGGTCCTGCCGACACCGGGGCCAAGGTGTGTCAGTCGGCGGATTTCACGGTCACCGCCGGGGGCCACGGCACCATGCATTATCAGTGGCGCCTGGATGGTCAAGGCGATTACACGGCACAAGTGTCCTGCGGCTGCGGCGCCACCGACAGCCGGCCGGGGTTCCTGAGCGTGGGGAACGCAAATACGGTCCAACTCTTCTCCACCGGGGGCGATTCGACCTTGCTGTGGTCCAATCCCAACGGCGTGCTGGAACAGGCCGACAGCCTGCTGGGGCCGTGGAGGCCGGTGCCCGGGGTGAGCAATGCGTTGACCATCTCGACCGCCTGGCCCGCGAAATTCTTCCGCCTCCGCTCGGCAGGCCCGTAGCACACGGCTCATTATAGGAGACGGCGTAAAGAGTCTCTGGTCAACGGCTTCCGGGGGGTGAGCAGGCTTTCGCTGTGCCCAAAGATAATCATCCCGATTCCGAATCGGGACTTACGTCGTCTCCTACAATGGTTTGCGGAAAACTTTGTCACTGGTCCTTACCTCTCCCCGCGAAATTCCGAAAAAATGCTTGCCCAAGGCGCCTCGCCGCCCAATGCTGATTCCCCGTGAGTTTCGCTTTCCGCTGCGGCTGCGCCGCGTTGGGCCTTTGCTCTTTCATCGGGCTTGCTCCGGCGGCAAACCCGGCCCTCGCCGCGCCCGCCCCCAAGGCAGTCTATACTTTCGACGCTCGTCCCCTGAACCGGCTGGATTTGGCGGCGCCGGCCAATGCCCGGTGGGTTTGGGACACGATGCACGCGCTCTCGGCCCTCCAGGGCCTGGCAAACCGCGAAACGCCCCAGCTTTATCTCTTTTACTGCAGCGAGTTCGGCGTTGACACCGACCAGTTCTGGTTCGATTGGTTCCGCGGAGAAGATGGCTGGCTCAAGGATGCCCCAATCCGGCCCATTGCCACGCTCCAGGAGGCAGTGGGCATCTTTCGCTCTGTATTTCGCGGCCTGGTGGTCTATGACCCCGCAGTGCCGGCCACCTCGAACCTCGCCTCCACCGCGGCCGGTTGCGAGGATTTGCTCCCGGTGCGGTATGACCCCGCCCCGGGTTCAGTCTATGATTTGCTGGTCCGGCGGCTGCAACTGCCGGTCAAACTGAGGCTGCTCGGAACCGACGGCGGCTCGATGTTTACCGGCCGAGGCCGCGCGCCGGACATCGGCGAACCCTCGAGCGGCAGCGCCAAGGCGGATGCTTGCCGCTGGGGGCTCGAACGTTACGTGCGCTCGGGACGTTGCGCGCCGGGTGTGGCGGCCTACTACGTCGACGCTTACTGGCTCCGACACCCGGGCGGCAATCCGACGCTCCACACCCTTTCCAACCACGATTACTTCATCGCCCGCCGCGCCTTCTTTTTCGACCTCTCACCCTGGGGCGACGAGGCGCCGGGTGACGACCTGGGCCAACCGCTCGGTCTGGACCGGGAGGTTTTCCTGGAGACCCTCCGGGCCCTTTATACGCGCGCCGGCGGGGGTCTCCTGCAAATAGGCGGCTTCCCGCCCTGGCCTTACAAATACACGACCGCTTCAACCCCGCCGGGCAGGCATGAGGGTGTTCCTACCGAATGGGAGTTTGGCCGGTTGATCTCTCAGTTCAACGGATACATGGAAGCCGATGCCGCGGGCCTGAGCGCGATAGCCAATGCCTCTTTTTGCCGGCATTACCCGCTGGCAGATCGCTACCCGCAGCCAAATCCCAAGCCCGCCCCGGCCCAGTGGCGGGCGCGGGGCTATTTGGGCGCCGACGGCAAGCCCGCAAACAAGCTCTTCGTCGGCCATTACGTGGGCGACTATGACGCCCCTTCGTGGCTCTATAAGGCGGTGCCGGCATTTTTCCGCGATCCGGCTCGAGGCCAGACCCCTCTGGGTTGGGCGTTTGATCCCAATCTCGCAGACCGCGCTCCCCAGGCCCTGGTCTATGCCTATCGCCATGCCACCACCAACGACTTTTTCATTACGGGCGATTCCGGCGCCGGTTACCTCAACCCGCGCGCCTTGACCTTGCGCCCCGATTCCCAACTTCCCTCCGGTTTGGACGCCTGGACCGCGCACTGCCGGTCCGGTTTCGCTCGTTGGGGCATGAGCATTACCGGCTTTATCCTGGATGGCTCCGGCGGGCCATCCACGGACCTCGAATTTGCCGCCTATCGTTCCTTCAGCCCCGATGGCGCCGGCACTCACTTCGAGCGCAAACCGGCCCTCCACGACGGCCTGCCAACCTGCCCTGAACAAGACCTGCCAAACGACGTGGCAAAGGCGGCAGCCACAATTGCCGATGTCGCACGCGCGCGAAACGGCAAGCCTGCTTTTCTCTGGGCGCGAAGCATCCTCAAGACCCCGCGCTGGTACGCCGATCTGTCGCGCTGCCTGGCTGAGAAACACCCCGAGGCCGAGGTCGTGGTTGTTGACCCCTACACGTTCTTCGGCCTGGTCCGCTTGCAAAATGGAGGTGCTGGTGTGGTGTCCCCGAAATAGCAACGCTCCTCGCCACCAACAGCGCGATGCCGGTCCTGGATGCGACTTCGACAAACCTCGGCTGCCGGTTTTACCGGGCGGCGAAGCAATAGCTGCGTGTTCGACAATAGCCCGCGAAAGCATTCGGACTCGGCGGACCCCAGCCTGCGGAATAAATGCGGCGTTCCGAGAATCTTGGACCCGATCCCAAGGTTCGGCTGCTGGAGTGTTGCCGGGGATCTTCCCTCCTGGTAAGCTATTGCCATGGCAGAAAGCCGATATACAGCTCTGGTGAAACGGGTTGACGATTGGTGGATCGGTTGGGTGCAGGAAGTCCCCGGGGTCAACGCTCAGGAGCGAACCAAGGAAGAATTATTGCTCTCCTTAAGGGATGCCTTGCGCGAAGCGATTGAGCTCAACCGGGAGGATGCCAGGGGCCGATCTCAACGCCGCCGCTTCAGCGCGGTGTACGTAAGCGGCGAGCCGTCCCAGCCGTTTCAACGGCTTTCTGCGCTCCAAGCTAAACCGTTGAAACGGTTGCAGCGACCCAAGCGCGCTCTTACACCGGGCTGAAGCCACGGTGTTAATGAGAAGTCTCGCCGTGGTTAGATAGTCTCTTGGACGCGCTCTCAGTTCACCGCCCGCTCCTCGATGACCAGGTCCCCCTCGCGCGCATCCAACGTCGTGCGAATGCCCACCGGCAAGGTGGCGTTCCAGGGAATGTGTCCAAAAGGCAAACCCATGACCACCGGCACTTTAAGCGGCAGCAGTCTCTCCCGGAGCACGTCCTCGAGGGTTTGACGGTATTCTTTGGCCTTTCCGGCTTTCGGGTCCTTGCAGTTCTTGTTGACGCCGATGGCGACGCCCGCCACCTGCTGCAACAGGCCGGCGTTGAGCAACTGCGTCAGCATCCGGTCGAAGCGGTACGGCACCTCGCCCAGGTCCTCGAAAAACAGAATCCTGTTCTTGAAAGACGGCAAATAGGGTGTGCCCAGCGTGGCGCAGAGCAGGCAGATGTTGCCCCCGACCAAGGCCCCCGAAACCCGGCCCGGTCGGAGGATGGAAACCGTCTTCCTGGGGTAGCCCCGGCTTATGCTCCCCGCCGGCGATGGCTCCATCAAGGTCCTCAAAAAGCCCTGCTGCGTGAAGTCCGGGCAATGCTCCTTGACGAAATCCGAGTTGAGCATCGGGCCGTGAAAGGAGACAAGATTACACTTCTTCAACAGCGCGCAGTGCAGCGAGGTGATATCGCTGTACCCGACGAGGATCTTCGCATGGGACCGAATCGCCCCGTAATCCAGCAAAGGCAGCAGCCGGGAGGAACCGTAGCCGCCCCGCGCGCAAAGAACCGCCTTCACCCGGGTGTCGTAGAACATTCCCATGAGGTCCGCCGCCCGCTCGCGGTCGCTCCCGGCCAGGAAACCCCACCGCTTGCGGACATTGGCGGCCAGTTTGGCCCGAAAGCCCAGATGTTCCAGCGCGGCGACAGACCGGTCGATGCTCTTTGGGTCGGGCGGCGCGCTGGCGGGCGCGACTATTCCGATTGTGTCGCCGTACTCCAGATGACCAGGGATGATTGGCACGGCCCTCTTGTGCTCCCGGCAGCCCGATTGCTCAAGCAGAAAGTGGGGGAATGGGGGCTTGGATAAGCGTTGCATTGGGGGCCGGAAAGGGGTAAGTTTTGGTGATCGACCGGGGTTGCGGCAAACCCCAACATGCTGGGCTGAGGGATGATCGCTCCCCCAACGAATAGTGGTCCCTGGGCGAAGAAGACCGCCAATAAAATGTATCGCTATTTCGACCGCGCGGCGTTAAGTTTTCGGTGCTGCAAACCGACAGCCAGAGTGTCTCATTTGTGAACAATTTCTATGCCTGACGAGAACGTGCTTGAAACCACGCTGAACACCAGCGCAACCCTCGATTCTCGAGAGAAGTATGACGCCTCGAAAATTGACAAGCTCGAGGGATTGGAAGCGGTGCGAAAGCGCCCGGGGATGTATATTGGCGACCCGGACGAGGCCGGGTTGCACCATTGCGTCTTCGAGGTCCTGGACAACTCGATCGATGAGCACCTGGCGGGCTTTTGCGACAAGATCGATGTCACCGTCCACGTCGACGGCTCGGTTTCCATACGCGACAACGGGCGCGGCATACCGGTGGATATGCATCCCAAGTGGAACATGCCGGCAGTGGAGTTGGTGCTCACGAATCTCCACGCAGGCGGCAAGTTCGGGCAGGGCGCCTACAAGTACTCGGGCGGCTTGCACGGCGTCGGCGCCAAGTGCGTCAATGCCCTCTCAGATTGGTTTAAGGTCGAAGTCTCCCGCGACGGCAAGGTCTATGCCATGCAGTTCGCCCAGGGCCGCACCACTGAAAAACTCGGGGTCATTGGCAAGGCCAAGGGCACCGGCACTCTCATTACCTTTAAACCTGACCCGACGATCTTCACGATTACCACCGAGTTCAAGTTCGACCTCCTCGCCAACCGCTTGCGCGAGCTGGCCTTCCTGAACCCGGGCGTGGTCATCACTCTGACCGATGAGCGGGCTGAGAAAACCGAGAATTTCATCTACAAGGAAGGCATCGAGGAATTCGTCAGGCAATTGGGCCGCAATAAACAGGTCCTGCACCCCAAACCCATCATTATCAACCGACAGAAGGACGAGGTTTTCGTGGACTGCGTCATGCAGTACAACGACAGCTACACCGACCAAATCCTCTGCTTTGCCAACTCCATCCCCAACCCGGACGGCGGCACGCACTTGACCGGTTTCCGTTCCGCCCTGACCCGCGCCATCAACCAATACGCCAGGCAAAACGAGCTGATCAAAGAAAAGGACCCCGCCATTTCAGGCGATGACGTCCGGGAGGGCCTGGTCTGCGTCCTGAGCGTCAAGCTGCCCAACCCCCGTTTCGAGTCCCAGACCAAGGTCAAGCTCGTCAACACCGAGATCGATGGCATCGTCTCTTCCGTCGTTTATGACGGGCTTATGACCGTCTTTGATGCCACGCCCGCGTTGGCCAAAAAAGTGCTCGACAAGGCACTCATGGCCGCCAGGGCCCGCGAGGCTGCCCGAAAGGCCCGCGAAACCGTCCGCAAAGGCGCCCTCACCGGCGGTGGCTTGCCAGGCAAGTTGGCCGACTGCTCGG
>Ga0181533_1004168_pt1 | contig 15004 bp, 9 predicted proteins | sample PEATcosm2014_Bin_45_FD_119772 | JGI IMG/M metagenome (GOLD analysis project Ga0181533, IMG submission 119772) | Peatland microbial communities from MTU Mesocosm Facility, Houghton, MI, USA - PEATcosm2014_Bin11_60_metaG | ecosystem: Environmental > Terrestrial > Soil > Wetlands > Peat | place... | reverse complement strand
GTGCCCTCCTCAATGGCGTTCAGAGATACTTCAGCAACATCATTCTGAAGCCGCCGTTGCAGGAGGGCAACCCTGCCGTTCACCCATCACCTCAAAAACCTGTTTTGGACACAAGTGAAATGATAACGCCCGCTAGGCGGGCTTGGGGAGGCGTCCGGCCGTTAAGTTAGCCGGGGTAGGTGCCCAGTGGGTTACTTTTGCACTTGACAATTGACTTCCAGTGTGCTATATGATGTTATGAGTGATTACGGCACCAGGGCAAGCGTGATCAATGCGGCGATATCCTCATTATGGCAGCGTGGAAAGGTGGCCTTGGCAGCGGACCGCAAGCGGACGAGATGTCATCAGGATGCGAAAGCTGAGAACTTATTGAAAACAAAGGGTGTCAGACCGCGATTTTCCTCTGCGAAAGCTGAGAACATGTTGAAAATAAGGCGGTTAATAGAAAAGCGAAGATATGGCGAAAGCGGACAGATTGTCTCTCTATAATTAGACCCCTCCGATAACCTAACATGCGAGATGATAGCGACTCTACCCGTGGAGTACCTCTCCGGCGCAGACCCAAGCCTTCGGGGGGGTGTCGAGCATTAGTAATTCATGATATAATGTTCCTAAGACTATAAACGTATTTCGAAGATGGAAGCGCTTGGCGTTGGCGCGGTCAAGAGACTTGGTGCGTTGGATGCCGGCCGGCGCCGGGGACTGAATGGGGCTACCAGCGCTTACGGTTCGCTGAATTCAAAGATCAATTGCAAGGCGGCCCGTGGTAGAGGCGACGTATGTTAGAATTGGAATCGTCATTTGGGAGCAAAGCCATGCGGAAAGGAAAGCGCCAGGAAAGGGTCGCCCCGGTGGACGAAGTTCCGATTCGGCTGCGCATTGAATCGCTCGAGGAAGGCGGCTACATGGCGACGAGCCCCGATGTCCCCGGCTTGGTCGCCGAAGGGCGCAGCGTCACGGAGGCGGTTGAGATTGCCCAGGGACTGGCGCGAAAGATCGTGGAGTCCTGCCTCGAGCACGGCGACCCTCTTCCTCCCGCCTTCGGAAAACCCCGCCCGGTCCCACGCGACTTCGTCGTGCCCGTGGGCATCAGCTAATGGGCCGCCTCGCCGGGTTCCAGTATCGCGAAGTAGCCCGCAAGTTGCGCGCTTTCGGGTTCACTTTTGACCGTCCCGGTCCGGGTAGTCATGAAATCTGGCGACACGCCGTCACGGGCCGCAAAGTCACCCTTCCCCACCATGCGCGCGACATGGCAGAGGGGACGCTTCGCGCCATCCTGCGTGAAGCCGGCATCGGCGTTTCTGAATTCCTGAGAACATAACTCTTCTCACCGATCGTGCCCGCTTGCAGACGCGTCGGAGCTCTGGCTGTTCTATGCGTAAATCCCGCGCAACTTGATGCAGAACGCCACGCGGTCGATGGCCAGCATGTAGGCGGCGATGCGATTATTGACGTTATGTTTTTCGCCGTAGGCCACCACACCGTCGAAGGCGGAGACCATGATCTGTTTCAGCCGGTCGTTGACCGTGGCTTCCGGCCAGAAATAGCCTTGGCGGTCCTGCACCCATTCGAAATAGGAAACCGTAACGCCGCCGGCGTTGGCGAGGATATCGGGGATCACGAATACTCCGCGCTCAAACAGGATGTCGTCCGCGGGAGGCGTGGTGGGGCTGTTGGCGCCCTCGACGAGAAGTTTCGCCTTCACTTTGTGGGCGTTCTTGCTGGTGATGACGCTTTCCGTGGCGGCCGGCAGCAGGATATCGCATTCCTGTTCCAGGATTTCCTGCGTCCCAATACTTTCGCCGCCGTCAAAGCCATTGATCGTCTTGTGCTTCTCGACGTATTCCAGAAGGCGTGGGATATCGATGCCGGAGGTGTTGAAAACGCCGCCCGAAATGTCGGCCACGCCGATGATCTTGTACCCGCACTCGTGCATCAGGCGGGCGGCCTGCGAGCCGACATTGCCAAAACCCTGCACGATGACGGGCGTGCTTTCCTTTTTCCAGCCGAAACGCTTCAGCGCCTCGTCGGCGGTGATCATGCATCCGCGGCCGGTGGCCTCGCGACGCCCTGCCGATCCCCCCAGGTCGAGCGGTTTGCCGGTTACGCTGGCCGTCACCGTATGGCGCATGTGCATGGAGTAAGTGTCCATGATCCACGCCATCGTCTGTTCATTGGTGTTCATGTCGGGCGCCGGCACGTCGCGCTCCGGGCCGATGTAGTCCAAGATCTCCGCCGTGTAACGACGGGTGATGCGTTCCAGTTCGCCCTTGGAGAGTTTGGAGGGGTCGCACACAATCCCACCCTTGGCGCCGCCAAAAGGTATATTCACCACCGCGCACTTCCACGTCATCTCGGCGGCGAGCCCGCGAATCTCATCCAGAGTGACGTCCGGGGAGTAGCGCAATCCTCCTTTGCAGGGCCCGCGCGCGATGCTGTGCTGCACGCGATAGCCGTCAAAAACCCTCAGCGTGCCGTTATCCATGGTCACGGGGATGTGAACGATGATTTCGCGATTGGGTGTGCGGAGATAATGCGACAGGCCTGCGTCCAGTCCGAGCTTACGGGCGGCCACATCGTATCTGGCCGCCATGGATTCATAAACACTCAGTTCCTTCTCTTTTTCCTCTATGCTCATGTTGCCCCCTATTTTGCCGCAGGGATTCCGCCTGCTGCGGGCGGTTCTCCCCACTGGCCAGAGCTCAATGGCTCAGCGAGAGTATAGCAAACGGCTTACCACGGTTCTACCCAGCCAGTTGTGGAGGTGCGGCTTGCCGTACCCTCTCGGTTCGCTCGCGCGGTTAATATGAGAAGGGTACGGCAAGCCGTACCCCTACAACCAGGGCAAGACCATTTGCCGCTGCATTCGCGACAAATGGGCGAATTCGATGTGATTGCGGCTAAGCGCCTGCCGCCGCAAGTTCAGCGGTGAAGGAAATAGGAGTGTGCGAACGCACCGGCTGGCTGGTTGTGAGGGTCCAGCATTCCTTTTGGCGCAGTAACTGGGAAACCAATTGAGTGTGCATGGCGTGGCCGGCTCGGTCGGCAACCACATGGCCAATCAAGGGATGTCCAAACAAGGAGATATCGCCGATCAGGTCCAAAATCTTGTGGCGGCAGAATTCGTCGGGAAAGCGCAGGCCCTCGGGATTCATCACGCGTTCCTGATCCAAGACCACCACGTTTTCAAGCGAGCCGCCCTTGACCAGCCCGCTCTTCAGCAGCATTTTGACCTCGGCCAGGAAGCCGAAAGTCCGGGCGGGAGCAATGTCGTTTTCATACGAACTGGCGCTGGGGGTGAAATCCAGCGATTCTGCTCCAATCACGGGGTGGGGGAAGGCAATCGAATAGCTCACAGCGAAAGCGTCAGAGGGGTAGACCGCAATCTTCTTGGCGCCTTCCGACAACTCCAACGGCTTAAGAATCCTGGCGTAAGCGCGGCGGGCCCGCTGCGGGCGCAATCCAGCTTGGCGGATGAGCTTCACGAAGGGCAGGGCGCTGCCGTCCACGATGGGGAGCTCGAGGTTGTCGATTTCAACGATGGCGTTGTCTACCCCCAGCCCCGCCAGCGCCGAAAGCAAGTGCTCGGTGGTGGAAATCAGCACGCCCTTTTTCATCAGGCTGGTGGCATAGCTAACGCGTGCGACATGGCGGGATTGCGCCTCGATGGTGAAGTCGTCCAAGTCGGTCCGCTTGAAGACGACTCCGGTGTTGGCAGGAGCGGGGCAAAGCCGCAGGTTGACGGTAACCCCAGTGTGCAAACCAATTCCCGATAGAGACACTTCTGAAGCAAGAGTGTGCTGTTGACCCAAAGTCCCTCCCCGACGCAAGTCCCTTCTGCTGCAGCTACAGGTCCATGACCATGTTAAAAGTTAACACATTGATATTCTATTAGTTGCGGATACTTTGTAAAGTGACGGGCTTGGTGAGATGTGGTAATCGTACAACACTCTCGGGGGATTTGAGTGTCCTCTCTGCCGCAGACGTAATCGGCCTAAGGACATTCGCCCGAACCGTGCGAAGCGTGAGCATCCCAATGCGCAGCCTATGGAGCAGGACGGAACTTAGCCTCCGGGATGGTACGTTCGCTCCGTGTGCCCATGGAGTTGGGCGCGATAGAAGTAGACCTCTCGCAAATCGCCCGTGCTGTACCGTTTGGCCTCATCATCGAAATGAGGTGAGGCCGGATTGCAGCTTTCGCCGCCTGCCGTCACGGCCTTGGCGCGCAATGTCTTCCCGAACTCCACCACGGCGACGAAACTGTTCCCGCTGTTGCCGTACCATCTCTTGGTTCCCGGGTAGGGGCGCGCCCCAAAAGACGCCAGTGATCCCCACAGCGCCGAAGTGAATTCGACGGGAAGGCTCGGCTTGGTGTCGTCGAATTTCGGAACGATGTCGTCGGTGAGACGCTGGAACCGGTTAACCTCTCCCCAAGGCATCTTCCACGTCCCGAAGTCTGCGGTGAGCCGATCGGATGCGGAGGCCAGCGATTGCAGGAGCTTTTCGGCAGGCACCTTGCTACCCACATAATCGTAAATGGGCATGTCCATGCTTCTCGCCTCGCCGCGCACGTTGCGCACGATATCCTCACCCCAGAATATGGCAAGTGTCGTCGGAACTGAATTCACTCCCCAGCGAAGATCCCATGCGCGCAGAAGTTTGATTTGTTCCGCCAGCTTTGCTTTCAGAGGATCTGACTCCGGGGCTTGGTCCCACGCCTTGATCAGCGCGGGCATCGCCTTCTCAAACCACGTGAGGTAGCTATCGAACGCTGCGGCAATCAGTGAATCGAGCGTGAAATCCTTCTTGCCCTCCAGGAGCCGGACGGCGTGAAGTCCGCGGGCTGATTCTCCTCCGGTCTCGACATAAGGTGGAAAATCTTCCTTCTTCAGGCTGCCGGGTCCGGCCGCGGACCACGGCGCGTCGTTCGAGTTGTAAATCCAGCCGCTCTGCGGATTCCGCAGGTGTGGCGTCTCGTCCACGGAAAGAAGCCCGTGCCAGTCCGTCTCGGGATTGCTGCCATCCACAGGCTTCGTCCAATCGAATCGAGCATCGCGCCGGGGAAAGAAGTTTCCGTGAAAGTAAGCTATCTCGCCATCGGCATCGGCAAAAATCGTGTTGTTCGACGAGTTCGTATGCAGTTCCATCGTTTGCAGGAATGATTTGTAGTCCGTGGCCTTGGTGCGCGTGTAAGCCTGTATAAGCGCTTTCACCGGCTCCTGCATCAGCCGTATGGTGAGCCATTTCCCGTTCTGCTCACCGATCACCGGCCCGTGCTGGGTGCGATATACAGTAAATCTCTTCTCGGCCATCCCCTGATCGGTCATGTACGGCACGCGAATCTCCCCGGCGATGACCGGAAGCTCCTGGTCCCCGTACTTGTAGTAATAGCGATCGCCGTTTTTCTGGACGGTCTCGAGGTATTCGCTCATGGCATTGACGCCGCTCGAGGTGTGTATCCAGCCGATGTGCGGGTTGAACCCCTGGTACACGAAGAACTGCCCCCAGGTCACGGCGCCGTACGCATTCAACCCTTTATCGCTCACCATCTGGAGCTCGGAGCGGAAATAAAACGACGTGTGCGGATTGATCAGCAGCAGCGCATGATGCCGGATGGTGTTCGAGGGTGCGATGGCCACGCCATTCGATCCGGCCGGTTCGGCGGCCTCATCCTGGTTCGAGGGGATTGCCTGGGCCACCCGCTCCTCCCCATAGAACGCCGCGAGTTGGCCGAGGTTCACGCGTTCGATGTCGGTTCCGATGCTCCCTTCCGTAAAGCTCAATGCCATCCACGGCTCGAATCTCTTGATGACCCGCGGTTTCACCTCCGGGTGCCTATAGAGGTAGTAGTTCAAACCGTCTGCGAAGGCATTCATGAGCGTTTTAAGCCATGCCGAACTTTCCGTGTATTGCTGCTTCAGTGTTTCCGGATCGATGAACAGCTTCATGCGCAGGTCCTGGTAAATCCTGGATTTGCCTTCCGTTTCCGCCAGCCGCCCCATCCCGTTGAGGTAATTCGTTTCGACGCGATTGAAGTCGTCCTCGGCCTGCGCGTATTCCATGCCAAAGACCGCGTCCGCGTCGGTCTTCCCGTAGACGTGCGCAATCCCCCAATCATCCCGAATGATGGTGACGTTCTGGGCCACGTGCTCCCAGCGCGTGACTTCCGGGTTTTGCGATCCCCGCGCCTCGAAACAAACACATGCAACGGCAAGAATGAGAACGAGCTTCTTCATCAGTGTCACCTTTGCTCCGATGCCTGCCCCTGATTCAACAATCGGCCATAGGGTATCAAAACAAAACTGCGAATTAAAGTTCCGGAGCGAAACGGTACGCCCTGCGTAACGTACCTTTCAAGCGAAGCTTGCGAGAAAGCATGGCTCTGCCCGCTGAGATGATCACGTTTGCAGTGCCCCTGGCATTTCCGGCAAGCCGCTCTCGGCGCCCTCGGATGCGGTAAAATGTCAAGGTCGTCGAATTGTGCGCCAGGAGGATGGTTTGCCCCAAACCGCCAAGAAGCTCTTTCTCATCGATGCCATGTCGTTAGTGTTTCGCGCCTTCTTTGCGCCCATGCAAATGGCGCTGGTTTCGCCCAGCGGAATGCCCACCAAAGCCATATACATCTTCGTCCGCACGCTGCGGAAGCTGCTCAAGGACCATCAACCCGATCATATTGCTGTGGCGTTCGATCTGGCTGCCCCCACGTTTCGCGACAAGCTCTTTGAAGAATACAAAGCCAACCGGCCGGAGTTTCCCGCAGAGCTGGCAGTGCAACTTCCTTACGTGAAGCAATTCTGCCGCGCCTTGGGATTGCCGTTGGTCGAGCTCGAAGGCTTTGAGGCCGATGACTTGATTGGCACGCTGGCGCGCGCCGGGTCTGCTCAGGGGGCTGATGTCTTTATTGTGTCCGGTGATGAGGATCTGTTTCAGTTGGTGAACGACCGCGTGCGGGTGCTGAAGCCCTCGCGAGCGGCAAGCGACGGCGAGACGCTTTGCGATGCGGAAAAGGTGAAGCAGATTCTCGGCGTCGAGCCCGCGCAGGTGGTTGATTGGCTCGCGCTCACGGGCGACCCCAGTGACAACATACCCGGCGCCCGCCCGCTGCCCGGCCATGAGCCGACGCTGGCGGAAGGCGAGAAGAAGCGCAGCCACATTGGTCCCAAGGGAGCTACGGAGCTGATCCAGCAATTTGGCACGCTCGAGAAAGCTCTGGAGAATTACGAGCAGGTAAAAAAGCAAAGCTATCGTGACGCCCTACGCGACTTTCGAAACGAAGCGCTGCTCAGCCGCGAGCTGGCCACGATTCGCACTGACGTTCCGGTGGAATCCTCCCTGGCGCAATTGCAGGTGGCGCCTTTGGATCTCACCGAACTGACGGCGCTCTGCCAGGAGTTGGGCTTCACCTCGCTCTTGCGTGAGTTCTTGGAAGAAGCTCCCGCGCCGGTGGAAGCCGCAGCGGAATCGGAAGAACTCACGACGCCGCAGGCCGTCGAGCGATGGTTCCAGGCGGCTGACCGCGGCGCCTCGCTCGCTCTGTCGATGAGTGTGGAGGGTGACGAAGGCTTTGCTGGCCGGCTGACCGGGCTTGGATTGACAAGTGGGACAAGGGCCGCCACGGTCGCCCTGGGCGGGACAGGGGACATGCTCCCCGCGCTCGCATCGGCGCTCGGTGACCCCGCGCACCGCAAGGCCGTACACAACTCCAAGCTGCTGCAACTGCTGTTGATGAAGCAGGGAATTACCCTGGCGGGTGTGGCTGACGACACCATGCTCTACTCTTACTTGCTGGAGCCGCTGGCCTCTAGCCACACGCTTGCCGACGTGGTATTGCGGCGGCAAGGCCGCAAAATCTCTTCCTCCCTGGCGGAAGCCGCCAATCGCACGCGCCAACTGAGTGACCTGCTCCGCCCGGAAATCGAGCGTGAGGATTTGCAGAAGCTTTACAGTGAAATTGAGTTGCCGCTCGCCGCGGTGCTGGCGGAGGTGGAAGCTGCGGGCGTGCGCATTGACACGGACATTTTGGCGCGAATGTCCGGCGAGTTCGATAAGGAACTGACCACGCTGACGCACGAGATCTACGACCTGGCCGGAGGGGCTTTCGACATCGACTCACCCAAGCAGCTTGGCGAGATTCTCTTCGAAAAGCTCAAGCTCCCGGGCGGCAAGCGCCTGAAGAAGAGCGGGCAGTATTCCACCGACGCCTCGGTGCTGGAAGCGCTCGCCGAAAAGCACGATCTGCCGCGCCAGATCATCGAATACCGCACGCGCGCCAAGCTCAAGTCCACTTACATCGACGCGCTGCCCAAATTCATCCAGCCGGAAACCGGCCGCCTGCACACGACGTTCAACCAAACCGTGGCGCGCACCGGGCGGCTCTCATCTTCCAATCCCAACCTTCAGAATATTCCCATTGGCGACGAGTTCGGACTGCGCATCCGTTCGGCCTTCGTCGCCGCCCCCGGTTGCCAGATGATTTCCGCGGATTACTCGCAGATTGAGCTGCGCGTGCTCGCCCATCTTTCCCAGGACCCGCTGCTGATCGAAGCCTTCACGCGCGACGAAGACATTCACTCCCGCACGGCTCTGGAAATCTTCGGTGTGCCGCCCGGACTCCAGAGCCATGAACACCGCCGCACGGCGAAAGCTATCAACTACGGGGTGATTTACGGGCTGAGTTCGTTCGGGCTCGCGGGCCGCACGGGCACCAGCCGAACCGAAGCGCAGCGCTATATCGACACCTATTTTGAGCGCTACAGCAAGGTGAAAGATTATCTTGACGGTCTGGTGGAGCAGGCGCGCACCACAGGGCGCGTGCGGACGGCGTTCGGGCGATTGCGGCCCATGCCGGAAATCCATAGCGCCGATGCGCAGGCGCGGAATCGCGCCGAACGCGAGGCTATGAACACGCCCCTCCAGGGCACCGCCGCAGACCTGATGAAGCTGGCCATGGTGAAAGCCCAGGCGCGGCTGAAGCGGGAGCAGATGCAAACGCGCATGATTCTGACGGTACACGATGAACTGGTTTTTGAAGCGCCGGAGCCGGAACTCGACCGGGCCAAGGAAATCGTGCGGGAGGAGATGGAAGGCGCCTACTCCATGCGTGTCCCGCTAAAAGTGGATCTAGGCGTGGGACAGAACTGGAAAGAGGCGAAGTGAGGGGCGGGATACGGGACACGGGTCACGTGAAAGCCCGTGTAGCGTGCGGTAGCCTCCGAGCCGGGCAGACGGTAACGACACTGTCATCCTACGCCCATCGCTTTCATCCTGAGCCCCGACGCTCTTCTTCGGGGCGAAGGATCTGAAGTGGGTTGTGAGAGAAGGCGAATGCAGATCCTTCGCTGCGCCCTCGGAGAGCTTCGCTCAGGACGACAGTTGGGGTGAAAGCTCCCTCGCAGAAAGCAGATCCCCATGTCCAAAGCTCCCTATGGAAACGATCCTGCAAAAATCGACAGGTACAAGGATTTTTGGAATCGGGCGGATGTCAAACGGCCTCTGGTGGGTTTCACTTTTGTGGGCTGGTTTCCTTTCAGTGAGTTTACGGCCTGCAAGAAGTGGAGCTCCTCGAAACACCTTACGCCCGACATAATCGATCCAGCCGCTTTTATGGAGGATCACCTACGCATGTTGCGGGAAGGGGAGGTTGTCGATGACGATCTCTTGCGAGGCGCGGGCCCAACGCAAGTCGCGGTTCCCTTTCTTCCCGGGACCTTGGGATGCAAAGTGCGCATCCTTTCTGACAACGTGATGGGGGAGGAACAGAACCTCTCCTGGGAAGAGGCCATGGAGAGACGTCTGGACCTTCGCAACCCCTGGTTCAAAAAGTATCTGGAATTCGGCCAGGCTCTGGTGGCGCGATCCGGAGGACTGTTCCCCGTCAGCCACGCCGCCGATCTGGGGCCCACCGATCTGCACGCAGTATTGCGCGGGCATAGCCAAAGCATTCTCGACCTTACCGATGAACCCGAGAGGTCGGCGGAGCTGCTCGCACAGCTGGGGGACATCTTCTGTGAGTTCACGCAAGAGTACTGGAAAACCATCCCTCTCTTTCACGGAGGCTATTTTGACGGCCAGTATTCCCTGTGGTCCCCCGGCCCGATCATTCGGATGCAGGAAGATGCGACCGCGGTATATTCTCCTGATCTTTATCGCCAGCTCGTCCAGCCGGTGGACCGCAAGCTGGCCAGCCGCTTTGCCAGTAGCTTCATTCATCTGCATTCCACCTCGATGTTCTTGCTGGATGCCTTCCTGGAGATCGAGGAGATCCACTGTTTCGAAATCAATAATGATGTTTGCGGACCGCCGGTGAAAGACATGATTCGATATTTCCAGATGGTCCAGAAGGCCCATCGGCCGCTCTTAATCCGGGGATCCTTCACTCCCGAAGCTTTGAATTTACTCATGGATTCTCTGGAACCGCGTGGGCTCTTCCTCAATATTATGGTCAATAGCGTGAAGGAAATGGAGAATCTCAGGCCGCGGCTCAGCATGTGAACCCACCGTTCACCAATCGTCCTCAACGGACAGCAGCATGGGTAGTCCGAGCAGTAGGTACTGAGAATGGAGGGCGAGGTTTATGGTCGCCCATGATCATGCATTTTTGAGAACCACTTTTCGCTATTCAAGAAAAATCTACTAATAACGGAACATACCTTCCCGGGCCATGGATTTTACGAAATTAATCGAAGATTTCTGTTGACTTTTCCACACGAACTGGGTGATTATTCGACCGAAACAACTGTTTTTTGGTTTACACGAAACGTTGCTTCGGACGTCGACGGGGCTAACAAGCCAAGTCGTAGGATGAGGAAACTCCCGATCGTGGACCCACGGACCACCCTAAGACTTTCGGTAGGTCTGCGATCTGGCGTCATGCTTCCTGATTCTTAGGGACGATTGGATCACTAAGTCGCTTAAAGTCAATGGCCTATCATAATGACTTCCGTCTTTTCCTCCCCCTCGACGCCTCACGACGCAACGGATTTCGACCAGCAAATGTGCAGAACGGGAGCTAACGACCCAGCGCGTGCCCGTGTTCATGATGGAAGTTAGGCGCCTGCCGAAACCCTGATGTGGTTCGGAGCCAGGCAGAACTTGTATCCATCATCCTCCACTAAAGCATGCGGGATATCGGTGGGAGGGAAGGGCTCCCTGGAGGCACGGGAGGGGCGAAATGGTTAAACGCATTCCCCGCGAACTCGTCGGCGTCTTTGCCGCCTTACCTACTCCTTTTGGGCCGGAGGGGAACCCTCTATGGGAAGCCCTGGATGCGCTGGTGGATTTTGGTCTCGCCCACGGCCTGAAAGGGATATGCCTGGGAGGAGCCACGGGCGAATACGCTGCTTGCAGTGTGGAGCATCGGATCGAGATGTTCCGGCGTGTGGCCCGCCGACTGAAAGGGCGAGCGCAACTCATCTGTGCCATCGGGGCCGAACACGCCGGCCAGGTCAGGCAGTTGGCGCGCGCCGCCGCTGACTGCGGAGCGATCGCGCTATTGTTCCCGCCGCCCGGATTCCTGCCTTATGCACAGGATGACTTGGTGGACATCATGGGCCAAGTCAGCGCCGATTTGCCCTTGCCGGTACTGCTCTACTACATTCCCCAATGCACGCGCGACCTGGGGCTCGCGAACGTCCTGCGCCTCATCGCCAAGGTCCCGAACATTATCGGTCTCAAGGACAGCTCGGGACAAAAAACCAACCTGGCGGAGATTCAAGCGGCCCAAGCTCAGGGGCCGGTGGTGTTCATGGTTGGCAGCGACGACCTGTTTCTGGAAGCCTTCGAGTACGGCGCGGTGGGCTCCATCTCGGGGATCGCCGGCGCCTGCCCGGAGCTGATTCTGCCCCTCTGCGAAGCCCTGCAAGCGGGAGACAAGGAAGAAGCGCGCGCCTTGCAAGCCCGGCTGGACGAGTTCATCCGTCACATTCAGGAGTTTCCCTCTCCCTGGGCCACGAAACTGGCCTTGCAGGTGCGAGGCCTGGATATGGGAGCCTTGGCTTGGCCGATGGGATCAAAGCTCTGCCGGAAAGCCCAGAAGTTCCAGGACTGGCTGGCAGGCCAAATCGCCGCCTACGAGGCTGCCGCCCCCAATCATGTCCGCGCCTAAGGCCAAGTTTGCTGCCTTCCTGAGCGGTGGGGTCATCGGACCATTGGGTGATTTTCGATTTGTGATTGGCGATTTGTGATTGGCGATTTGCGACTCTTCATTTTCGACCTGCGATTTTCCATTTTCGCTCTTGGACTTCCGCTTTCCGATTGGCGCTCGGCAAATTGATTCATCCTCTCACCGAACTGTGCCGATAGCCGATGAAAAAGCTTCACCACAGAGCGCACAGAGACCACAGAGAAAAGAACTTCCGCCTCCCATAGGGGGCTCCGCGCCCCAACTCCGGCTTTTCTGCTCGGCACTTGTCACTCGCCACTCGTCACAGCCCTGTCCGTTCTCCGCGACCTCTGTGCCTCCGCGGTGAAATCCGTCCTGAACCGCAAGGGTTTTGCCTTTCCCTGTCACTCGTCACTGTCCTGGGAGTTGTTCTTGAACTCCGCCGCTTGTATACTCGGCAACCGTCAAAGAGCGGCGGACCGCCGGCTCCGGTTTCGGAGTGCGGCGACTCGTCGCCGCTTTCCCTCGCCGCAACTCGATGCGGCGCTACCGCCACCGCTGACGAGTCAGCGGCAGAAAAAGCGGGAGTCCGTCAGCCGACGGACACTCCGAAATTTCGAACCGCGGGTGCGAGGGGAGAATTCGCTAATTTGGACAGCCGCGCTGAGGATTTGCCGCTGTGACTGAGACAGTTGTCAGTTATCAGTAATCAGTTTTCAGTGACAGCCGAAAATCCGGGCCGCTTTTACTGATAACTGAGGACTGATGACTGACGACTCTTTTTTCAAGCAGATCGACGCCCATCTCGCTGCGAGCCTTTCGCGCCGTTTCCGGCTGGTCCGTCAACTGGGAGCGGGCGGCATGTGTGCGGTCTTCCTCGCCGAGTCCGCCAATCAGAATGGCGGACGGTGGGCAACCGTCCGGTGGCGCTCAAAGTTCTAAGCCGCAAGGGTTTTGCCTTTTCCTGTCACTCGTCACTTGTCACTCGTCACTTGTCACTGCCTTGGATGACCCCGACTTCCTCCTGCTCTCCTTCGTAGCGGCGAGTTTACCTCGCCATGGCGGCCTAAAGCTGCCTCTACGTAAATGAAGCGGCTTCCACGGGGCGCATTCATCATCCCAATGTCGTCACCATTTATGAATCCGGCCAGGCCGATGACGGGACGCCCTACATCGCCATGGAATTCCTGGACGGCGAATCTCTCCGCCAAGCCCTCACGCGGCGGAGTGCGCTAATAAACCTAAGGGAGATTGCAATGAACAGGCGGCTCGGTCCGGGGTGGGGACCGGAACTGGTTGCTTTCGTAGCCCGGAGTTGTTCTTGAACTCCTCGGCTTGTATACTCCGAAACCGGAGAAGAGCCGCAGAGTTACAATCCAAATTTTCGCTACTCGCTTTGCAAGCGGGCCCGCGAGAAAGGAATTATTCAATATGGCTCAACCGCGACCTTACCTCATCACTGACGAGGATGCTGGGGGCGAAGAACTACATGCTTTGCCCACTCACGACAAGGTATTTGCGGAAGAATGGTTACAGGAAGTGCTCTTCAAGCACCCCTCTATTCTCCCCATTGAACTCGTCGACGAGGATTTCGCTCCGCTCATACCCATCGGCCGGGAAATTGCCTCTATCGACAATCTCTTTATAAGCCCTAAGGGACTATTAACAATTGTCGAAACTAAGCTTTGGCGTAACCCTGAGGCTCATAGGACGGTGGTAGCACAGATTCTGGAATATGCAAAAGACCTTGCAACTTGGAGTTACAAGGAGTTGGACAAGGCTGTTCAAGGCTTCATGCAAAAGTCCTCCGTGGAATCAAAGTCGTTATTCAAGGTCGTAAAAGACCACGTACGAAATTTGGAAGTCAGTGAAATAGAATTCCAGGACCTCGTACAAGACGGGCTGACCGACGGCCGCTTCGCTCTTCTGGTGGTTGGTGACCAAATCTTCCCTGGGGCGACCCAACTGGCGGAAATTATTCAATCTGCTCCTCATTTGCGGTTTTCTATGAACTTCGTCGAACTCCAGTGCTACAGGCTGAAGAAGGGTTCAAACTGGCCACTTGTCGTTTTCCCGGGCTTCGTTGCCAAAACCAGGGAAGTTGAGAGAGCAGTCGTTAGAATTACATACAAACAGGAGAAGCCTGAAGTGCAGATTGAGACCCCATCAATCGAAACGACTTCTCCGGGGCATACTTCGTTACCAGCCTTCATCGCCTCCTTGCCTCCTAATGCCAGGGAGATTTTTCAGCTCTATATCGAGAAGTGGATGAAGGATGGTTACACCGTCTACTGGGGGATCGTGGGGTTCAGTTTGCGCATTAATTGGAATGGGAAGAAGACAACGATGTTTGACGCATACCCCGGAAATGCCAGCTTCCTCAAGGAGAAGAAGGCGCAGGATTTAGGTTTGCCTGAAGGTCCATACAACAAGTACCGTGCTGCGCTCATGGCATCCCCGGCAATCAGCAGCATCATTGCATCGGGAAAGACCTACGTTTCCTATGACGAGATGTCAGACGCTGACATCCAGTTGTTGCTGAGCAGCACAGACACGTTGGTACATGCTATCTCCAGTCCCCGCGCACAGGGCTCTTGATATCTATCACGGGCGGGATGGCGCAGAGGGCAACTCTGCGGCCCAGAGACAGGACTGAAATCATGCGAGCTGATCACTCTCAAAAAGCTCGGCCCAGCCATAGGTGCTGCTAGCTAGGTCAGCGAGCGTAGCGCAGACCGCCGCCTTTGCGGTCTGCGGTTCTTCCTTAGACTCACGCTCCCGAACCCAAGGATAGACCCCTGTTTTTGAGATTTGTGGTTTTCCCTACGGAAGAACAGCGGACCCCAAAGGCGGGGGTCCGCGCTACACGAACACATTCGCGGTCGCGCTCCCACGAACACGGGC
>Ga0181533_1004163_pt1 | contig 15019 bp, 11 predicted proteins | sample PEATcosm2014_Bin_45_FD_119772 | JGI IMG/M metagenome (GOLD analysis project Ga0181533, IMG submission 119772) | Peatland microbial communities from MTU Mesocosm Facility, Houghton, MI, USA - PEATcosm2014_Bin11_60_metaG | ecosystem: Environmental > Terrestrial > Soil > Wetlands > Peat | place... | reverse complement strand
TCACCGCTATGCATCGCCGGATCGCGGAGAACGTGGCCTCGCTGATTCCAGACGGAGCAACGCTGCAAACGGGGATTGGCGGAATTCCCGACGCAGTGCTGGCCTGCCTGGGAGATAAGCGTGACCTGGGTATTCACAGCGAGTTGGTTGGGGATGGCGTGATCGATCTGATGGAGTCGGGCGTGCTGAACGGAGAGCGCAAATCGTTGCACCGCGGCAAGGTGGTGCTCTCGTTCGTGCTGGGATCGCAGCGGCTCTTCGACTTCGTTAACCACAATCCGAGCTTTGAATTTCAGCCGATCAGCTATACGAACAACCCGTTCGTCGTGGCGAAAAACGACAATATGGTGGCCATCAACTCGGCGCTGCAGGTGGACCTGACGGGGCAGATCTGCGCGGATTCGCTGGGAACCAAGCCCTACAGCGGCTTTGGCGGGCAGGTGGATTTCATTCGCGGGGCCGCGCGCTCCAAGGGCGGAGTGCCGATCATCGCGCTGCCTGCGACTGCGCTGGGCGGCGGCGTTTCGCGAATTGTGACGGTGCTGGAGCCGGGCGCGGGAGTGGTGACCTCGCGCGCGGATGTGCATTACGTGGTGACCGAGCACGGAATCGCGTACCTGCACGGGAAGACGCTGCGTGAGCGCGCCGAGGCGTTGATCGCGATTGCCGATCCGCAGTTTCAGCCAGAGCTGGAGGATTTCGCGGTGCGCTCGCACTACCTGGAGCGCAAAACGGCAACGGCCGCGTGTGCCTGAGGGGCGGCCGCGCGCCGGAGAGGAGAACGGGATGATGGATGCGGAGAAGCGGGACCGGGGCTTGCTACGAGTCGATGTCGACGAATGCAAGGGTTGCGGCCTGTGCGTGGAAGCGTGTCCGCCGAAGGTGATCGCGCTGAGCGAGCGGCTGAATCACTACGGCTATCGCACGGCAAGCTATGCGGGCGCGGGCTGCACGGGATGCGGAATCTGCTTTATGGTGTGTCCCGAGCCGGGGGCGATTACGGTGATGAGAATCGTGCAACGCAAGGCCGAAGAAGGACACGGCGTCGAAGCAGCGATTGTGGGAGCGAGCGAATGCGCAAGCAACTGATGAAGGGAAACGAAGCCATTGTGAGGAGCGCGATTCTCGCCGGATGCCGCGCGTTCTATGGGTATCCCATCACGCCGGCCAGTGAGATTGCGGAGGCGGCGGCGCTCTATGTGCCGCGGGCCGGCGGAGTGTTCCTGCAGGCGGAGAGCGAGGTCGCGGCGATGAACATGCTCTACGGCGCGGCATCGGCGGGCGTGCGCGCCATGACGGCGTCGAGCGGGCCGGGGATCAGCCTCATGCAGGAAGGCATCAGTTACATGGCGGGCGCGGAGCTGCCCTGCGTTATCGCGGACATCACCCGCGGCGGGCCGGGATTGGGAAACATTGCCGCCGAGCAGGGCGACTATCACCAGGTGGTGAAGGGCGGCGGCCACGGAAACTACCGGACCATCGTGCTGGCGCCGCATTCGGTGCAGGAGATGGCGGATTTGACGGCGCTGGCCTTCGAGCTGGCGGACCGCTATCGCAATCCGGTGGTGCTGCTGGCGGACGGATTCATCGGGCAAATGATGGAGCCGGTCGAGTTTCCGCAGACGGCCATCGAGCCGCGGCAGCCCAGCTACGCCGTGACGGGCACGGCCCAGACGCGCGGCAATCTGATCACCTCGCTGCACCTGGATATCGACGAGATGGAAGCGCATCTTCTCCATCTGGAAGCAAAGTATCGTCGCGCCGAGGAGTGCGAGGTCCGCGCCGAAGAGTGGCGCACGGAGGATGCTGAGATTGTGCTGACTGGCTACGGAATCATGGGAAGGATTTTGAAGGCCGTGGCGGCGGAGGCGCGCGCCAGCGGGCTCAAGGTCGGTGTGCTGCGTCCCATCACGCTGTATCCATTTCCTAAGTTGCATTTCCAGCGGCTGGCCGGGAGAGCGCGCGTCTTCGTGGTGGTGGAAATGAGCAACGGTCAGATGCTGGAAGACGTTCGCATGGCGCTCAACGGCGCGCGGCCGGTGAAGTTTCTGAGCCGCGTGGGCGGCAATGTGCCGTCGCACGAAGAGGTGCTCGGGTTTGTGCGGGAGCAGGCGCTGCGAACCCTGCCGGCCATGGAGCCGGAGGAAGGGCGGATGGCAAATGTCTAGCGAGATGGCTTCTGAATACGAGGTATCGCACGGCAGGGCGAAGGCGTTCTACAAGCGCTACGAGCGCAAGGAAGAGCTGCAGCATCAGACGCACTTTTGCCCTGGGTGCGGGCACGGCCAGGTGCACAAGATGCTGGCGCGGGCCATCGATGAGCTGGGCATCCAGGACAGAACGGTTCTGGTCGGCCCGGTTGGCTGCGGAGTCTTTACGTACAACTACTTCGACTTGGGCAACATATCGGCGGCGCACGGGCGCGCGCCGGCGGTGGCCACGGGGGTCAAGCGGAGCAGGCCGGATAGCATCGTGATCGGCTACCAGGGCGATGGGGATCTGGCGGCCATCGGGTTGTCGGAGATTCTGCACGCGGCCAATCGCGGCGAGCACATCACGGTGATCTTCGTCAATAACGCCATCTACAGCATGACCGGCGGACAGTATGCGCCCACGACGTTGATCGGGCAGAAGAGCGCGACCACTCCGGAGGGACGAAACGCGGCCAACGAAGGCTATCCGCTGCACATCAGCGAACTGCTGGCCACGCTCGAGGCTCCGGTCTTCATCGAGCGCGTGGGCCTGGGAGACAACAAGCAGATTGTGCAGGCCGCGCGCTCCATCAAGCGGGCAGTCGAAAACCAGGTGCGCGGACTGGGCTTCTCGCTGGTCGAGGTACTCTCCCCGTGCCCGACGCTCTTCAAGATGACTCCGGTCGAGGCGCAGCACTGGGTGCGCGATGTGATGGAGAAGACCTTTCCGCTGGGGGTCTTTTGCGACCGCGCTAAGGAGGCGCAGCCACGCCCGTTGCCTGAGGCGGGGCCGGCGCTCAAGGAGATTCCGAAGATTCTTGGCGTCGACGTCGAGAGTTTGCCTGCAGGCAACGCGCACGCCCTGGAGCATGAGGCGGAAGATATGGATCTCGGCGTGCGTGTGGCGGGCTTTGGCGGGCAGGGAGTCCTGCTGCTGGGCGAAGTGTTGGCCGAGGCCGGACTCGATGCCGGACTCGAGGTCTCCTGGCTGCCGTCCTATGGGCCGGAGATGCGCTCGGGAACCTCCAATTGCCATGTGCGCCTGGCCAGCCACGTTATCGATTCGCCCATGGTGACCAATCCAAATGTGCTGGTGGCGATGAATGAACCATCGCTCAGAAAATTTGTGAAGAGCGTGCCCGCGGGAGGATGGATTCTCTACAACGGCGAGGAGTTCCCGGCCGATTGCGCGCAGCAAGGCGTGCATGTTCTGGCGTGCCCCTTTACGGAGATCGCCAATGAACTGGGCGATGCTCGCGCGGGCAACATGGTGATGCTGGGCGCGCTGCTGGAGATCACAGGGGTGTTGCCGGAGGTAAGCATCGGCGCCGCGCTGCGGCGGCTGGTCAAGAGCCCGAAATGGGTGGCGCTGGACGAGCGCGCGCTGGCGCGCGGGCGGGAGTTGTACGGAGAGTCGCTGCTAGAGGTGGCCCATGAAGGCTGAAGCCGATCCGAATCTGATTGTGTATTTCGGCGGGCAGTATATGCCGCTCGGCCAGGCGCGCGTGGGGATTCTGACCCATGCCCTGCATTACGGGACGGGAGTGTTTGAGGGGATTCGCGCGCACTGGGATGAGGCCCAGCAGGAGTTGTTTGTGCTGCGCCCCCTGGACCACTATGAGCGCTGGAAGCGGAACTGCGGCATTCTGCGCATCTCAGTTCCGCTCTCGCCGGAGGAGTTGTGCGGGATCACTCTGGAATTGATGCGCCGGAATGCCTTTCGGACCGATATATATGTCCGGCCGCTGGCTTACAAGAGCGCGGAGCGAATCGGAGTGAGCATCGACGATCAGGATGCCTTTGCGGTGATCGCGCTGCCCTTTGGCGATTACCTGCACGCCGACAAGGGATTGCATGTGGGCGTGAGCTCATGGCGGCGGATCGAGGACAATGCGATTCCGGCGCGGGCCAAGATCTGCGGAGCCTACGTGAACAGCGCGCTGGCCAGCGACGAGGCGCGCCATTGCGGATTCGACGAGGCAATCTTTCTGAACGAGAGCGGTCATGTTGCCGAGGGCGCCACGTGCAACATTTTCATGGTGCGCAAGGGGGAACTGATCACGCCGCCGGTGACGGAGAACGCGTTGGAGGGAATCACGCGCGGCTCGGTCATGGAACTGGCGCAGCGGGAACTCGGTCTGCAGGTTGTGGAACGGGCGATTGACCGCAGCGAATTGTACGTATGCGACGAGTTGTTCTTCACCGGGACGGCGGTGGGCATTGCGCCGGTGGTGCGAGTCGATCACCGGCCGGTGAACGATGGGACCATAGGCGCGATTACGCGCGGAGTGCAACAGTTGTACTTCGATGCGGCGCACGGGCGCATGCAGACTTACTTGAAGTGGCTGTTGCCGCTCTACCGGTCGCGAAACACGCTCCAACAGGACGCGATTGAACACACGGAGACGAAGGTGAGTTGAGCGGATTCCGGTGTGCGATGCGCGCGAAGGGCTGGTTCGGAAATGGAGGGTAGAAAGATGTCTACGACAACAATGGCGGCGAACGCGTATCACGACGCGCTGGAGAACTTCGATACGGCAGCGGACGCATTGCAGCTCGACAACGATACGCGGGAGATGATCAAGTATCCCGAGCGAGTGCTGACGGTGACAGTGCCTGTGCGCATGGACGACGGGCACATTCACCGCTTCGAGGGCTACCGCGTGCAACACAGCATGGTGCGCGGGCCCGCCAAGGGCGGTATACGCTATCACCCTCAGGTAACTCTGGATGAGGTAAAGGCGCTGGCCACCTGGATGACATGGAAGTGCGCGGTGGTGAATATTCCCTTTGGGGGCGCCAAGGGCGGAATTACCTGCGATCCCAAGCGCATGTCCCAAAACGAACTGCAGCGCATGACGCGGCGCTACACCAGCGCGATTCTTCCCTTGATTGGACCGGAGCAGGACATTCCCGCGCCGGATGTGTACACCAATCCGCAAACCATGGCCTGGATTATGGACACCTACAGCATGACCATGGGATATCCGATTCCGGGCGTGGTGACAGGAAAGCCGATCAGCCTGGGAGGATCGCTGGGGCGCAACGAAGCCACGGGCCGCGGCGTGTTCTACACCATCCAGAGCGCCTGCGAGCATCTGCAGCGGCCGCTGAAGGGCGCCTCAATAGCGGTGCAGGGCTTCGGAAACGCCGGCTCCATTGCGGCGCAACTGCTGCATGAGGCGGGAGCAAAAGTAATCGCGGTAAGCGATTCCACCGGCTGCGTTTACAACCGGAACGGACTGAATATCCCGGAACTGATTCTACTCAAGGCCCTCAGCGGGCATGTGGAAGGATTTCCGGAAAGCGAGGCCATCAGTCCAGCCGAGTTGCTGGCCCTGGAATGCGACATCCTGGTGCCGGCTGCGCTGGAGAACGCGATCCACGCGGACAATGCATCCGCGGTGCGCGCGGCCATCATCGCCGAAGCTGCCAACGGACCTCTGACCCCGGCGGCAGACAGGATTCTCCAGACTAAGGGAGTGTTCGTGATTCCGGATATCCTGTGCAATGCCGGCGGTGTGACGGTCTCTTATTTTGAGTGGGTGCAGGATGAGCAGCACCTGTTCTGGGAGGCGCAGGATGTCTACAACCGCCTGGAACACGTGATGAAGACTGCTTTCCGGGATGTGCTGAAGATCCATCTGGAACGGAAGGTCCCGATGCGCATTGCCGCCAACATGCTTGGGATAGGGCGCGTGGCGGAGGCTGTGCAGATCCGCGGCATCTATCCTTAAGAAGCATGCTTCCGACCCGGAGCACCCGCAAAAAATAGGCGGCAAGGGTTATGCCCCTGCCGCCGCCCGTCCCTGGGTTGTCTTGAAATTACTGCATTTCTTCTCTTACTGCAAAAGCTTGGTCACTTCCTGCTGCACACTGTTGGCTTGCGCCAGGGCAGCGATGCCGGTCTGGCTGAGAATCTCAAACTTGGACATGTTGGAGGTCGCCGAGGCATAATCGGTGGCCTGTATGGCGTTCTGCGCCGAGATCACGTTCTCCTGCTGAGTGCTCATCACCTGGCTGAGGGAGTTGAGCGTATTGATCTGGGCGCCGATGTATCCGTCCATCGCGGCCACATCGTTTATGGCCACATTGAGATCGTTCAGCACGGCCTGCGCGTCGGATTGGCTCAACAGGTCGGTGCTGCTGAGTGACACGCCTGCATTGTCAGAGTAGCTCATCGTCGCGATCCCGCCCGTGCCGGTTGGGTCCGTAGTGAAGGTCGAGGAAGCCGCTTGCGCGGTGGCGAGATCCGCAATTCCATTAGCTCCGATGACAGGCGTTGAGACCCCGACGGAGTAGAAAGAGGCCGCCGCAGTGTAGGTTGGTGTGTCGGTGGCGAGGGCGGTGGTGTCGGCGAGACCGGCGGCGGTGATGCTCGCCTTGGAGCTTGCCGAGGTAAACGTATCGCTCCCGGTCCCCACGGCGGAGTAGGTAGCCGTGATTCCATAACCTGCGGCGTTGATCGTACCGGCAATGTTTGCCAGGGTGTCCCAGCCGGCTCCGCCGAGTACTTGTGTGTGGGCGTGTCCGGTACTGTCCGTGATGGTGAGGGTGCCGGAGAGAGTATCACCTACCGCTATCTCGCCGACGTTTAATGCCAGGACACCGACAGCTCCAGGAGTGGTGCCGCTCCCTACACCCGAGCCCGTCCCGGTGATCAGAATACCTGTGTCGGCGGCGTGGCCCGCGGCGACAGCCTGCGTTCCGGCCTGTGCCGCCGTGGTGAAGCTGGCTGTAATGCCCAGGTTCGCGGCGTTGATGGCGTTGATCATTCCCTGGGCCGTGTCGGCAAAGCCGGTGGCGCCGCCAGCGGAAATGGTTGCGGTTTGCTGAGAAACAGTCCCGCCCGCCCCCGTCGCCATGTAATGGACGGTCAACGAGGAGGTGGCGTTGTGCAAGGCATCGCCCGCTGTCGCATTCGTGCCACCACTCGACAGGTCGATGAACACATTGCCTTGGCCGCTGCTATAACTCATCGCGCCGTTGGTGTCGCCCACGCTGCCCGAACTCAGAGTGCGAATATTCAGATTGTCAACCGAAGAACCTGCCGCCGAAGAGTCGCCGGTGTAGATGGCGATCGTATTACCGGCAAAGACCTGCTCCTGGTTGTATGTGGTCGTCGATCCGATGTTGTTGATTTCGGCCAGAATCGACTGGTACTCCTGATTGGCGGCGCCCTCCTGAACGGAGTTGAGGGTGCCGTTAGAGGCTTCCGTAGCCAGCGTAATGGCACGGTCCAGCAGACTCGTCACTTGCGAAAGGGCGCCATCGGCTACCTGAAGCAGCCCTACGCCTTCCGTGGCGTTGGTTTCCGACTGGGTCAGGGCAGCCGAGTTGGCCCCCAGGCCATTCACAAGCGAAAGACCCGCCGCGTCATCCGCGCCGGAATTGATCCTCGAACCAGACGACAACTGCTCCAACACCTTCTGCAAGCTGCTATTGGTGTTGTTCAGGTTGTTCTCTGCGTATATCGCTGACAGGTTATTCAAAACACCGAGGGCCATGGGGATTCAACTCCTTCTCGGATGCTTTCTTTGCGCCCTTACCCGCCGGTGCTTCTTTCCGTCCGTCAGGCCCGTCATAACTTCCGGTTGGGCTTCTTTGCATCCACCCCCTTCATCGGTAATGGGGAAAATAACTTTAGTCATTATTTTTTGGACCGTTCCCGCACAGCACTGTAGCACTCCGATTCACGCTGTCCCGGTTCCGTTCAAACCCTGTCCCGAAGTGATTCAGCGCCTGTCCTGTTACTCTCCACCTGTTTGTATCGCTTCGCGACAGAAGAGGCTGGTCCATAGCACTTGCAGAGGCTTCCGCAGCCGCTCTCCACCGTGCTGCGCGGCCCTTTTACCGCCCGTTTCCCGCGCACAAAAAACGGCGGCAAGAGGATCGCCCCTTGCCGCCACCGGTCTGAACAACAACCGCAGTTGCTCTCTGCCGTAAAGCCCCGTTACTGCTCGGCGCCCGCTCCCGGCGCCCCCAGCCCATCCGGACCGGCGCCTTCGTCAACCATGCTCTGTGGTCCCGCGCCCTGCGGAGCCGCGACCTGTGGTTCTGCGCCTTGCGGAGTCGGAGGCAGGGGAGGCCCCTGCCGGTGGTACGGACCGCCCGGTCCCTGGCCGCCGTGTCCCCAGCCGCGCTCCGGCCCACGATTGGCGCGGTCGGTTTGCAACTGCTTCCACTGCTCCGGCGTCAGTTTGCCGCGAATTGCCAGCAGAAAGCGCGCATTCGCCTTTTCCAGCTCGGCCCGGGCCTGTGCCACCTTGTCGATCTGCGCCAGAATGTTGGCCTCGTTTGGCTGATCGTCGCGGATCAGCGGCTCCATCGCCAGTTCCGCTTTTTGCAGGCTGGCCCGCAGGTCAATCAGCTTTTCCCGATGCTCCAGCAGAATCCCGTCCATCGCCTTGCGCTGCTCGTCGGTGAGCTTCAAACGCTCCACCATCTTGGGATTGTTCCACCAGCGTCCATGGTCGCCCCGCGGCCCGAAGGCCCTCTCCATGGGAGGCCGACGCTCCCCAAATCCCGGCCCCGGTCCGGCGTTCAACTCGCCGCCCGGCCCCTGCGCCAGCGCTGAACCCGCCAGCAAAACTCCCGCCATCGCCAATCCCAACCGTGCTGCAATGATTCCCTTCATCGTGTTCTCCTCCCCCTCTTTGCGAAGGGTTTGTTCCTGTTTCGTGAATTCGCTCTTACCCGCTATGTTTACTTGGCCTCGTCCTCGGTCATCAGTTGAGCCAGCGGCTCCATGGCGCTCGGCACTTCCCGCGATACGTCGCTGTCCACCTTGGCCAGTAAATCTTCTTCTTCCTGGCTAGCCCGCTGCTCGGCAACCAGCCGCTCACTCTCGGCCGCGCGCGCCGCCGCCGCCATCCTCGCCAACTCCTGCCGGTGATGGCGCTCGTAGATCCCTCCCGAGACGCCTCCAGCCACCAGCGCGCACCCCAGCGCCCATCCCGCCGCCAGCCGCCAACTCCTCTGCCGCACCGTCTTCACCGCCGTTCGGGGTCGGCTATACGCAGCCTCGCTCCAGGCCAGTACGCTCGCGCGGAAATTCTTCAGCGCCTGAGCCAACTCCGGGGCCTCCAGCGACTCGGGGTCCCCAGGAAGTGGTCTCTGCTTCCTGGGGTGAAGCCACAGGTCCTTGTCGATAGGGCGGAGTTCCGGTTCTTCATCGAATTGATTCTTGAAACTCATCGTCTTCCTCCCAGTTCCGCGCGCACTCTCGCAACCGCCCGCGAAAGGTGAGCCTTCACCGTGCCCTCGCTCAACCCGGTGGCCCGCGCAATCTCGCTCAACTCCAGTTCCTCCACGTAGCGCAGCAGGAACACCGTCCGCTGCCGCTCGCTCAACCCTTCCACGGCCTTCCACACCCGGCCCACCTGTTCCCGCGCCAGCAATTGCTGCTCCGCCGATCGCTCGCCGCTCGGCAGCCACTCGCTGGCTTCGTCCAGGTCCACCGAATTCATCCGCGCCTGCCGCCAGAACTGCATGCGGCGATTCCGCCAGTGGTCCTTCTGCAGGTTGATGGCGATCCGCATCAGCCAGGTCATCGCGCTCGACTCGCCGCGAAAGCTGCCCCAATTCCGATGCGCCTTCAGGAAACACTCCTGCGTCAGCGTCTCCGCCAGGTCCGGGTCGCGCGTCGACGCCAGCAGAAACCGGAAGATTTGCGGCCGGTGGCTCTCCACCACGCGCGAGAACTCCTGCGCGGCAATCTCTTCCGCCGTGGCCATGGTCATCGCTTCCAATGCTGTGCCGGCAGCCATCACTCAGGTAGACGCCCGCATCGCAAGCAAGTTTACAGCCCAGGGGGCATTTCTCATCTATATCGGAATCGGGACAAACAGAGGCGCCCATGTCTCGAGGTCCCCGGCGACTCGGGACCCCCGCGACTGATTTTTTGCTGGCTGAGGTGAGGGGACACGTCTTCATCCCCGGGGCGAGGATTTGCTTATGAGACCTGTGAATTTGGCCCCGCTTAACCCTCTTACTGCGGCGCGGGTTGTTGGGGTGCGGGTTGCTGTGGCGCGCTCGCCCCAGTTGCTGCCACCCCCGCCGGCGCGGGAGCAGCTGCCACCGGCATATTCTTCCCGTGCTCCGGATCGTACTGGTGCTTTTCCATCCATTGTTTGAACACCGCCGCCGGCTCTTCGTCGAGTAACCCGCCATGCTTGAAGTAAGCGGTGTCCTTCATATCCACCTGCATCTCACAGGAATCGAATGCCCCTGGCTTGCCGAACTCGGGCAGCAGAATCTCAAGTGTCCTGCCCGGCTTCTTCCAACGCGCCATGTAGGTCTCGTAGCCCGGCGATGCCCTCAGCCGTTCTCCGCAGCGATAGCTGAAGTCGAAGCCGCGCGGCTCGCTGTTTTCATAGAGGTTCGCCCGGCCCTCTCCGTCCACCACATCCAGGGACGTTATCCCGCCGTATCCGCCCCCATGGTAGTAATGCGAATGGGAATTGAACTGAAAGATGTGTACCCGCAATGGATAGTCGGCAGCACTATGCCCACCGGCCAGCACCGCCGTTGAAAGCAGCAAGCAACCCGCCAATCCGCTGAGGATGAATAAGAAAACACGGCGCATCGAAACACCCCCTAAAAGGCCAATAGCCAGGTTTTTCACCCATCCTAATCCCACCCGCCCCCCATCGCAACGGCAGAACCGGAATTTCACATTGCAGGCGCATATCCCCGATCCAGGGTGGTAATCGGGATTAAGGTGTCTGACGGTTCACTTCTCAGAAGCAGGATTTCGCACGGAGTCAGGCCGGAATGCAATTCTCTCCGAACTCGGTCCGCTGATAGACTGTGATCGATAGACGCCTGCCGTTCTACCTGTGCTGACAAGGAACCCGACATGCTGCTTGCCTCACTCCGCGAAGAAGTCCTCCACGCCAACCGCGAAATCGCCCGCCTCGGCCTGGCCCCGCACACCTTTGGCAACGCCAGTGGCATCGACCGCTCCGGCCCCGAGCCGCGCATCGTCATCAAACCCAGCGGCGTGGACTACGCCACGCTTACCGCCGCCGATCTGGTCATCACAGACCTCGACGGCAGAATCGTCGAGGGCTCCCTGCGCCCCTCAAGTGACCTGGATACACACACTTGCCTCTACCGCGAGTTCCCCCAAATCGGTGGCATCGTCCACACCCACTCCGAGTTCGCAACCTCCTGGGCTCAGGCCGGCCGTCCCATTCCCTGCCTCGGCACCACCCACGCCGACTACTTCTACGGCCCCGTTCCCGTCGCCGGGCCCCTCACTGCCGAAGAGGTAGCCGAGGCCTATGTCCGCAATACCGGCGCCGTCATCGTCCGCCGCTTCCGCTCCGGCGGCCTTGACCCGCTCGCCGTTCCCGGCGTCTTGGTAGCCGGTCACGCCCCGTTCGCCTGGGGCAAAACCCCCGCCCAGGCCGTCGAGCACGCCGATGTCCTTGAATACATTGCCTGTCTCGCCTTCCGCAGCGTCCTGCTCGGAGCGCCCGAAGCCGGAATTCCACCCTACGTAAGCGAACACCACTACCAGCGCAAACACGGCCCCAAAGCCACCTACGGCCAGCTCTGACGGCAGGGATTCCGCAATAACCCGCCTCCCCTCAGAGAGCTACCTATTTCCATAGATCAATCCCTTTCGGCGTATACCGCCTACCATTTCCTGCATTGTTTCAGAGAATTCTGGAAACTCCGGTTGACGTTTTACGGAACTTTGCGTCTCTATCTCGCGTATTCTCAACCGATTGCCGTCATTATTGAGGCAACCAGCGCGTTTCGCCAACATGGCAACCGACGTGCAACAATTGAGTAGTGAGCAGCAGATTCGGATGATGTAAGAGCGTCCTCCCATGGAAACCAGCCTCCTCAACCGCTTGCAGGCGACTCTGCTGGGCATAGCCACGCTCAGCCTGTTTCTGCTTGCCGTCTTGAATCTTCGCCAGGAGAGCCATTTCCAGCAACCCGACGACGGGGTCTGGTGGCGCGAGGCGGCGGGGGGGCTGGTAGCGGAAAAGGTGCTGCCGGATATGCCCGGCCAGCGCGCCGGCATTCAGGAGCATGACCTGCTCACAGGAGTCGAGGTACAGCCGGTCAGTCCTGGACGGCGGGCCGGCATACAGACGCATAACATTCTCACCGGAAACAAAGTGCAGCCGGAAAATCTTCCCCCGCGCGTGGGCATCCAGGCGCCTAGCCTGGCGGGCGAAGTCAACTACACTCCCACCACGCGACTGGCCGATCTGGAGCGCGCTCTCGATCGCGCCGGGGTATACGGAGAGGCGTACTACGTAATCACCCGCGACGGCATTCCGCTGGACACGCCGGTGGCGGTCTACCCCGAACCATCGGACAGAAGCCTGGCGCTGGGCTTGCGACTGATCGGCCTGGTTTATCTTGCCATCGGCATCTACGTGCTGTTTCGCCGTTGGACGGCTCCGCGCGCTACCCACTTCTACCTCTTCTGCCTGGTTTCGTTTGCGCTCTACGCGCTCAAGTACACCGGCGCGCTGAGCAATAACAATTGGCAAGGCCATCTGGACTGGACCGTCTTCTGGTCCAATGTGCTGGCCGAGTCGCTGCAGCCGGCGCTATTTCTGCATTTTGCCCTCAGTTTCCCCGAGGAGCGGCTCAAGAAGCTCCGCCGCCGCTGGCTGTTACCGCTGGTTTACGCGCCGGGAGCCGCGCTGCTCGGGCTCTGGCTGATAGCCATCACGCGCTGGCAGGCAACCGGACTACTCAAGCACCGTCTGGACCAGACCGGCACCGCCTACGATGCCGTCTTCTACGTCCTGGCCGCCGTCCTCTTCCTGCGCAGCTACAGCCAGGCCGGCACACCCCTGCTGCGCCAGCAGTTGAAGTGGCTCACGCGCGGCGCGCTGCTCGCTATCGTCCCCTTCACGCTCTTTTATGCCGTTCCCTTCCTCTTCGACTGGCACTGGCCCAGGCTGCTCACCAATCTGGCCGGCCTGTCGCTGGTCTTTCTACCCCTCACCTTCAGTTGGGCCATCGTCCGCTACCGGCTGATGGACACCGATCTGATCTTCAAGCGCGGAGTGGCTTACACGCTGGCCACCAGCCTCATCCTGGGAGGCTACTTCGGCGTCATCGCGTTGGTTACCGTAGTGGTCCACACCCGCCTGCCGGATAATGTTCGCGAGTGGGGCGTCGGGCTCTCCATTCTGGTAGTAGCCGCAATCTTCGACCCCCTCAGGCGCCGGATTCAAAGCTGGGTGGACCGGGTCTTCGACCGCCAGCGCTACGACTACCGCAAAGCGTTGGTTGAATTCGGCCGCGGCCTGAGTTCGGAGACCGATCTCGATGCCCTGCTCGAATCCATCGTCGAGCGCCTTCCGCGCACGATGCTGGTGGCACGCGTGGCGGTTTTCCTGGCCCGGGATTCCGGCCGCCTACGCCTCGCCGCAGCCCACGGGCTGCCCGCCTTCGCCGAGGCAAGCGCCGCACAGGACAGCCTCGCGCTCGGCTTTCTCGACTTCGACCGCGCCACAGACCACTCGCACATCTTCCTGGAAAACGCGCAAGCCGCACTGCATCTGCCCGAGGACCAGCAGCGCACGGCCGCACTGCTCGACCTCAACTACTATCTCCCCTGCCGCGTGCAGGACGGCTCCGCCCAGCGCACCATTGCCGTCATCGGCCTGGGCCGCACCATCGGCGGCGACTTCCTCTCCAGCGAAGACGTCGAACTGCTCGAGTCCCTGGCCAGCTACATCGGCATCGCCCTCCAGAACGCCAGCCTCTACGCCCGCCTCCAGGAGAAGATCAGCGAATTCGAGCGTCTCAAGGAATTCAACGAAAACATCGTCGAGTCCATCAATGTGGGCATTCTCGCCCTCGATCTGGACGACCGCATCGAGAGCTGGAACGCGCAGATGGAGGCCATGTACGCCCTCAGCCGCGCCGAGGCCCTCGGCCAGCCGCTCGCCGACGTCTTCCCCGCCGAGTTCATCGAGGCTCTGGAAGGCTTCCGCAACGAGCAAGGTGTGCATCACCTCTATAAATTCCGCCTCACCACCCGCGCCGGCGAACAGCGCATCGCCAACATCGCCATCGCCCCCCTGCTGTCGCGGGACTTCGTCTCCGTGGGCCGCATCATCCTGGTCGACGACATCACCGAGCGCGTCTCGCTTGAAAATCAGCTCGCCCAGGCCGACAAGCTCACTTCCATCGGCCTGCTGGCAGCCGGCGTGGCCCATGAGATCAACACCCCGCTGGCCGTTATCTCCTCCTATGCGCAGATGCTCTCCAAACAACTGCGCGGCGACGCGCGCCTCGGCCCCGTGCTCGAGAAGATCACCCAGCAGAGCTTCCGCGCCGCCGAGATCGCCAACGGCCTGCTCAACTTTTCCCGTACTTCGAGCACCGAATTCCGCGAAACCAACCTCAACCAGGTCATTCGCGACACGCTCTCCCTGCTCGAACACCAGTTCAAGACCGCGCAGATCGTCGTCGATCTCGACCTGGCCGAGGAGCTGCCACCCATTTACGGCAACCCCGGCAAGCTGCAGCAGGTCTTTCTCAACCTCCTGTTGAACGCCAAGGAGGCCATGCCCGGCGGCGGCCGCCTGCGCGTGGCCACGCTGGTCAACAGCCACGTCGAGGCCCTCGTCTCAGACTCCGGCTCCGGCATCGCTCCCGAGCACCTCAAGCGCATCTACGATCCGTTCTTCACCACCAAGACCACGCCCAGCAAAGGGGACAGGCGCGGCACCGGCCTCGGCCTTTCCGTCTCCTACGGCATCATCCAGGAGCACGCCGGAAAGATTTATGTCGAGAGCGCCGTAGGCGCCGGCACAACCTTTCATCTCGAGTTTCCC
>Ga0181533_1004161_pt1 | contig 15024 bp, 13 predicted proteins | sample PEATcosm2014_Bin_45_FD_119772 | JGI IMG/M metagenome (GOLD analysis project Ga0181533, IMG submission 119772) | Peatland microbial communities from MTU Mesocosm Facility, Houghton, MI, USA - PEATcosm2014_Bin11_60_metaG | ecosystem: Environmental > Terrestrial > Soil > Wetlands > Peat | place... | reverse complement strand
GGCGTGGCGCAAAGCCAACGCGGCCATGTCAGCCTTGGCCAATTGAAGGTGACGTCGGCGATCGAGAGCTGCCGAACGGCAGCCCTCAGCGGGCATGTCGCGCGCTGCGAGGACTATAATAGCTGTCTTATGGGCCATTCTCGTAATGGGGAGTTGGCGAGCGGCCACGGCGGGCCGGCATGAGTTTTCGCCAACCCCGCTCACCATTACAAAGCACCCTTGAGCAGGGCGATCAATTTGGCTGAGGCCGACGCCGACGCCCGCACCGGCAATTGCCAAGCCGAAGAGCGATAGATCAACGCGCTTGACGGCGTGAACGTCGCCGCAAAGCGCGTGCTAGAAGCGGAGCCGGTGACGGCGGCGGGAGCGCTCGCCAAGTTGCGCTTCCTCGCTGAGAACATGAGCGCCTTTGACATGGGCGGGAGGCGCCGGCCGCCATTCTTCGCGCTGTCGCGGTGATCGAGCGGGAGGCGTGACCATGGCGAAGAAAGCGAAAGAACCCAAACCCGCGAGGCCGAACCGGACCTGGAGCGTTTGAGCGACGTGGCGCATTATGAATCGCTCCACGAAATGAAGTCACGCCTCTTCGGGATTCAAGCCATGATGAAAGGCATAGAATACGCCTGCACCACAGAACGCGAAGGGGCGTTGCAAATCATTTGGGACTGCGCTGAAACAATGGAGCGGATCGCCGACCGATTTGAAGCCGAGCAGCAATTGCGCCTGGCGGAAGGGCGGCGATGAGCTCAACGACCTCGCACCCCAGCCTGCGATGGATTTTAATCCGCACGTGGCGCGTTCGCGCCGCGCGCATCATCATCAAGATCGCGGGCGGATTGATGACGATCGCCGAAAATCTGACGCCAGATGATTTGAGGAAATCATAGCGACGCTAACGGCGCCCTGCGGCTCCCACGACCGCCGCGCCATCATGATCGAGGCGCATCGCCAGTTCCGGCTCATGCGCAGATATGGCTGGAGCTTCGGCCGTTGCTTGTCGTTCGCATGGGCTAAGGCGCGCGAGCAGCGGGGGCGCGTGCTGCAAGGCGCTGGCCTGCCGACGGCGGCGTGACGGCTGCCTTTACAAAGCCTTTATGCCGTTGGGCTACTTTCTATACCGATCCTTTATTCGGCTCTGCTGTACATCGTTGCTGGGAGGGTCGCCATGATCTCGAGAACGCTGGAAATCTGGTTTGCGTCGACGGTGCTGCTTGTAGGCGCCGGCACGATCTGGTGCGCCTGGTTGCTGTTCACGCGATAGGCGCGCAATTTGTGGACAATGCCGCGCGGTCACGATGGCGCCGGATCGAATCGCCTCGCCTATTCTTTGAGCAAGCGAACGGTTAGCCCATAACTGACGCCACGAAGCGGCCCGAGCGCGGATGTAGCGACGGGCCGTTTTTTGTGTTTTAGCGGGCCGTCGCGGTGGCGCGACGTTTTAAGCAACCTGCAGGACTCACACCTTGTTTGTCGCGCGGCACCAAAGTTTAAGTCGCTGCGCCTTGGCGAGCCGATCATGGTCTCCCTATATTACGCCGGGGCCGGTCGCGACTTGGGGCCGGCAGGGAAAGAGAGACGACAATGTCAGGTTTTTGGGGTTTCAAACGCCGGTCCCTGGGCGCGCTGGCGCTCGCCGCGTTGTTGGCCCTTGCGCCGGCGCTGGCCGAGGCCCGCATGGGCGGCGGCGGCAGCTTCGGTTCTCGTGGCTCACGCAGCTGGTCCGCGCCGCCGTCGACCGGCACCATGCCGGGGACGGCTTCGCCTTTCGAGCGCAGCGTCACGCCGCGGCCCGGCCCGGGCATGGCGCAGCCGGGCTATAACTCGGGCTCGACCTTTGGTCGCGGCCTGCTTGGCGGCCTCGCGGGCGGTCTGCTCGGCGCCGGCCTCTTGGGTATGCTGACGGGCTACGGCTTCTTCGGCGGCATGGGCGGCTTCATGTCGATCATCGGTCTGCTGCTGCAGATCGCGCTGATCGCCTTCCTGGCGCGCATGGCCCTCACATGGTTCGCGAACCGCAACGCCATCGCCGGCAATCGCCCGGGCTCGGGCTTTGGCTCTGCCTTTACCGGCGACGCGCCCTTCGGGGGTTCGCGTCCCTCGGGCTTCGGTTTCGGCTCTGGCGCCGCCCCGCAGGGCGCACGCGCCCAGCCGATCCAGCTCGACAAGTCGGACTTCGACGCGTTTGAGCGCCTGCTCGACCAGTCGCAGGCGGCCTATAGCCGCGAGGACATCGGCGCGCTGCGCATGATCTCGACGCCGGAGATGGCCTCCTACTTCGACGACGAGCTGGAGGCGAACCGCGCCAGGGGCCTCGTCAACCGCGTCTCGGACGTAAAACTGCTGCAGGGCGATCTGGCGGAGGCGTGGCGCGAAGGCGCGGACGAATACGCCACCGTCGCCATGCGCTTCGCGCTGAACGACGTGATGGAGGATCGCGCCTCTGGCAAGCCGGCGCCGGGTTCGCCCGGCAAGACGGAAGCCACCGAGGCCTGGACCTTCCGCCGCGATGCGGGTGCCGGCTCGCAGGGCTGGAAGCTCTCGGCGATCCAGCAGAGCGGCGCCAAGCGTGCGGCTTAACGGCTGACGAAAACAATGGCCCCTCCCTGCAAAGGGAGGGGCTTTTTTTTGGCGACGGAATCGTCTTTGAGAGGAGCGATGCGATTTAAAGGCGCTTAAACCTCTTTCTTGCGGGGGTTGATGGGTTGTTCGATTTATTTGATGGCGTGTCTGATTTCACGAATGAGCCTCGAGCCTTTTTATACAGCCCTTATCTGGAGCGTCGATTTTCTGAATGGAGCCTTTATGGGCATTTGTGACAATAATTGCCCATCTTCATCGCAGATGACGATCAGACATCGATGGGCGCATCGTAATCGTCTCTCCCTCAGACTCGTATTGAATAGGTGATGTCATGGCTAGTTTTCGGATCGCTGCTTGCCACAGAATTATTGATCCGATGATTGCACTTGGCGGCTGCACGACGCAGCACCGCATCCTCGCGGCTGGATCAAATAGCACTGAGATGATGATCGAGCTGCATCGGCGCGGCTATGCTCGAGCGGTTTCGACCGGAAATTGCGGCCGTCCGGCGGGTCAATATGACGTCGCGCTGGTCGATTGGCGCAGGCGCACACTTCATGACCTTGAGGTGACGCTGGACTGGCTGGGCAAGTTTCTTAGCCCAGCTGGAATCCTGGTTGTCTGGGTCGATGCTCAGAAGCCTGCGGCCAATCAAAGCCTTCGCTCGTCACTGGAGAAGCGCGGCTACGTCATCGAGCAGGGCACCGTGCATGAGTGCGGCCGAGCACTCGCGGCGCGACTGCGGCAACCCACTCCGCTCAAGAAGGCAGCGTAACACGCTATCGCCCGGAGGGAATGGGGGTGGCGGCGGGACGCCAAGTCCGGTTGCGAGCCGTCCCGCCACCGCCTTCTCAAAAAGGAGATCCAGATGGCCGAGTCGAACCCGAGACGCACGATTATTCGAGAATGGACTTCGCTTGTACGTGAGGAACGAGAATCCATTCAGCAGGCAGCCGCTTTTGCGATGGCCGCCCTGCAGCGCCACAGTCTGCCTCGCAGCAGGCGAGCGCCGCGCGATGTCGTCATGGCATGGCTGCGGCCGCGCATTGGACGGGCTTGAGAACTACGCAAGGTGGCGATGCACACGGCCGATAGAAACCGAGGACATTCTCTGTGCGCGACCCGGACAGTGGGAGGGAGTACATGGGGCAGCCCATTGTGGTTGCGATATCATGTGGCTCGGAGACGACATTCTGAAGTGCTTTAGCTTGGCCTTTGTGCAATTGATTGCACATCTCTTGGCCGACGCCGTCATCCAACTATGGCATGCGGAATGTCTCATTCGTCACGGCGAGTAGCTCGGCTACCGTCAGCGGACGGCCTGCGTCAGTGCACATTCGCCCGCGCCGCGCAACTTCAGCCCCGTGCTATCGACAAATCAGGTGCAGTTCGCCGGTTCCAATTCGCCCGTGACCGTGAACCGGCAGACCGGACGCACGCCGGCTCAGCGTCGTATGATCGGGAACCGGCAAATCGATATTCAGCATGCGCATGATTGACCCGATCAAGCCTTCGCTCTGACGCAAGGCCAATCGAAATACCGCTCGTAAAGTCAAGGCGGTTTCAATGGCGAGGTCCGAATATTGACGCTGGCCTCTAGGCGTCGTCCGAGGTTGCGCCTTCCAACCCGCCAGCGCCTCTTCGGTGAACCAGATCGTCAGGCTTCCGCGAAACTCTCGTGCAATCTGGAAGAGATCCCGTGGTGGACGACAGGAGAGCCTCAAGGCTCGTTAAGGACACGCTGCGCCTGAATTCACCCAGGCCTCGACGAGCGCGCCGGCTTCCTTTTGCGTTCCGGGCGCTGGCTTTCGGCCGGAGCCGGGCGCCCAGGCCCAGCCGACGAGCGTGTCTTTGCCGATATGGTCTATCAGATCGCGCGGCGACCGGTTGCCGTTCCGCTTCGGGTCTTTGATCTGCGCGCAGATCTGGGAGCCGGTTTTTCCTTCCCAGGCCATTTCGCGCGGCGCCAGATGCCATTCCGCATGACCGGGCATGCCGCCCGGATCGAAATTGGCGCTCTCATGACAGATAGGGCAGCGCATGCTCTCGAGTCCGAACCCGTCCTTGCCGCGAAAGACCGGCGGCTGGTGCAAGCGGGTCGTATCGCCCTGGCGGGGACGATCGCCGGCGGGATGGCAGTTCGTGCATCGCGGATTGGTCAGCACTTTGCTGAGTTCGGTAAAATATGCGGCCGAGCGCTTGTTGATATCCGTCATGGCCGAAAAACTCTCCGGCGAGGCTAGCGTGTTGGAACCGGTGGCCCACTCGGCGGCCCCCGGCGCGCCTGCCGCCGCGACGTTGACCAGCAGCAATGCCGAGATCAGGGCCGGGCGCCGCCATTTGGGTCTCATCTTCAGCCATCCTTCAGAAAACGCCGGGAGTTGGCGAGAATCACGTCCCGCATCGCCTCGTGATATTTGACGTAGCCTGTGCATCGGCAAAGGTGGCCGTCGAGCGCTTCGGCAATGGTTGTCTCGAGATCGGCGCGGGCCACCGGCGTTCTCGCCAATCGCTCCAGCAGAACCTGACCCTCGTTGAGAAAACCCGGCGTGCAATAGCCACACTGAAACGCGAAATGCTCGATGAAGGCTTTCTGCAGCACGGTCAGCTGGCCGTCCTCGGCGTGTCCCTCGATGGTGCGGATTTTCTTGCCGTGGAAGCTTGCCGCCGACACGACACAGGTCGGGTTGGTGTGACTGGTCCCGTCCGGCAGATCGACGATGACCACGCAGCTAAGACACTGCGCGGCGCCACATCCGAACTTGGTGCCCGTCATCCCCAGGAATTCGCGCAGGAAATCGTTCATCGTCAGATCGTCACGCACGTCCATGGGTCCGTAGCCGCGACCGTTGATCGTCAGGGCAAGTTTCGTCATGCGAGCGCTCGCTTCAGCATATCCTGAGTGACCGGCAGCGATTGGAAGCGGTGGCCCGTCGCGTCGAAGATGGCGTTCAGCAGCGCCGGAACGACAGGAATCATCACCACCTCGGCCATGCCTTTCGGCGGTTCGTTCGATGCGAGCGGGGGCAGAATCTCGATCTCCAGATCATGCAGCGGCAAATCGGACCCCCGCGCCACGAGATATTGGCCGAGATTCCATTGCCCGTTGCCAGGCCCGTCCTCGAACGGGGGCAGAGTCTCGAGCAGCGCGTAACCCACGCCCATCGCGAACCCGCCGTGTGCTTGCCCAAGCACCACCTCGGGAACGAGCGCCTTGCCGCATTCCAGGACGCTGTATGCCTTCGCGATGCGGAGCGCGCCCGTCGCGCGCTCGATCTCGATGCGAACCAGCGTGCCGCAAAGCGAAGAAAAGGCTGTGCCAATCCGATTGTAGTCGGTGGGCGGAAAGGCCACCGCCTTACGATCGAGGCGCGTGAACATGTCGCCTCCGTAACGCACCGCCAGCGCGTCGATGTCGGCCGACCAATCCTTGCCGGCGATGTGGAATGTTCCCCGCGACCAGGCCCAACGCGAAAAGGCGTGCGCCATGGCGCCTGTCACGCCCTTCTGGGCATGCGCCTTTGCGGCAATCGCCGACAAGGGCAGCGGGGAAAGCCCGGTCATGATCAAAGTATCCCCCTGCCAGTAGGCCTCATCCGACTGCTTGGCTCTCGGATCGGTCCGTTTGATGCCCCAAAGCGAGAGCGCCGCGGGCCACAGTCCGAAGCGGAATATGATGCGCGCTGCCTCCGCCACCGCCTGAGTTCCGACGTGGGCGCCGATCGAGGCGCTGGTAGCCGAACTGATCGCCGGCACCCAGCGCGGGTTCTTCGCCGCTTTGTCCTGGGCCGCCTGGGTGATCGTGTAGGCGTCGCCGGACGTCGTGAGTTCGAGCGCGTCGAACACGTCGACCTGCGCCAGCGTCACCTCGTCGGCGATGCCGCCGATATGGAGCGCGGCTCGATTGGCCAGGGCGGTTCCGATGCCGTTACCCATCTCCACGGCGTCGCCGTGGATCGAAATGCGGCCTTCCGGATCGATCTGGATCGATCCGAGCGAACAATCCGCGCCGGTTCCGTAGTCCTTGGCGGAGCAAGCGACACCGGTGCCGACGAGGAACCCTGGTTTTGGACGCGCCTTCTCTTCGGCGCGCTTTTGCCAGATCGGATGTTTGTCGAGCTTGTCGAGGATTTCCTGGGTGCGTACCGAGACCGAGTAGGGATTGCCGGTCATTGTCCGGCCACCGGGTCGCAACGCGTTGCGCCGGCGGAACTCGATCGGATCGATCGGAAGCGCGCTAGCCGCCTCGTCGACCAGCACCTCAAGCGCGGTCATCGTCTGCAGCGTTCCATACCCTCGCATGGATCCGGCGGTGACGCCACGCGAATGAATGGCGACCGTGGTCACGTCGACCTTGGGAATATCGTAGATGCCGATCGCGCCCGTAGCGCCGACGACGGCGACGCTGATCGAGTAGTTCATCAGGCCGCCGCCGTCGAGGACGTGGTCGGCCGCGAACGCTATGATCTTTCCGCTCGCCCGATCGACGCCGATCCGCGACCGCATCTTGAAAGCGTGGCGCTTGATACCGCCCTGGAACTGTTGAAGGCGATCATGCGCCAGGCGAACCGCGTGGCCCGGATAGAACATCGCGGCCAACGCCACGTAGAGCGGAAACGGCGTATGGTCGCGGCCGCCGAAGCCCCCGCCAATATAGGCGAATTGGGCGTTGATGTTCTTCGGCTTGAAAGCGGCCTTCGCTTCACCGAGTAGGAACGCGACCGCCTTAGTCGCTTCGAAGGGCGATTGCACGCCCAGCACGATTTCCAGGTTCGCGGCATGCGGCTCATACCACGCAAGCCCGCATTCGGGCTCGAGGAACATCGGATCCACCGACTGCGTCTCGAATTCACGGTCGAGTGTCAGGACGGCTGGGTCCTTGCCGGCGAGCCGCGCGCGTATCGCCTCGCCATGGGTGGCGCCCTTGACATACTCGCCGCCCTTGGCAACCGGAAGCGGCTTCCAGATCGGCCGTCCGGAACTCTCCAGGAGGCCGGGGCTTACCCAGCCTTCCTGAAGCGGCGAATAGATATCGGGAGCGTCAGGCGTCGCTCCGGCCACGCGGGTGAAACGGAACGCGCCATAGTTCGGGACGGCAACCGGGTCGGTTTCAGCGCCGAATTTTAGGAAATCGCCGTCGCGCAATACGAGCCGCGCTCTATCGAAGGCGTCGAAAGTCTCGAAAATCAGCAATGCCACCGGCTGGCCGAGATAAGACGGAGTCTTGCCGGCCGGGCAGAAGAGATCGCCGGCGTAGAACTCTGGTACGCGCGCCCCAATGCGCGCGAGATCCTCGGCCGTCACCACGACCGAAGGCTGACCAGCCTTGTCCAGTCGCGTCAGGTCGAAGCCCGCATAAACATTGGTTGCGTCCGCTGCGCGCACCAGCAGAGCATGCGACGTGTTGGCCGGCCAACCGGGAAGATCGGAGGCCCGGAAGTCGGAAGCATAGAGCTTGGCGCCCGTCACCTTTGCGACGCCGTCGACCCGACCGACCGCCGAGTTCCAGACCCCTCTTCCGGGCAGCGTTTCACGCCCCAGAAAAGCGGATGTCTCAGCCAAGGCGAGTCGTGAAACGCCGAGCGTGATGCCGCTTACGGCGGTCAATTTCATGAATTCTCGTCGCGAAGCCTCTATGAGTTTACCCTTTCCTTAAAATCCGGGGTGGCGTCGGCGCCGCGGAGGTTGCACAGAGCTCCTCGAAACCGATTCCTCCTAGTCGCCACCGACGACGACCGATCGCGCGCCTTCCAAGGATAAGATCTCACCCAGGGGCGCCGGCTCCAGAACCGTAGCCTTTGGGCTTGCCCTGACGAAATCGAACTTGAGGACGCGAGCACCTCGCGGGGATGTTCCGCTTACCAGCAGGTTCGCGCCCATGGTCGTGCTCGTCGTGGCGACCTGTGCGCCAGAGGCTCCGGCAAACGGCTCGAAGCTCGCGATCTCGCGGAACTTGGCGCCATGATCGTGCTGCGCGGGATTTTCCATGTACATAGCGGGACCTCCATCCAGCGCCGAACCGCTCGAATACACCTTGACGGCGCCCTTGTCCGCAAGCTGGCTGACGATGATACGCTTCGCGCCGCCGAGCGATCCGGCGAGCCAGCCCGTTCCGATGGAAACGCCGCCACGGTACTCCGCGCCGAACGGCTGGAACGAAGTCGTGTTTACCGGTTTGTCGATCGCGGCCTTCCGCGCATCGCCATGCGCAATCGGCGTGGTCAGCGGAAAGACGAACACCTTAACCATGGCGATGCTTCCCGGACCGGAAGCGGTGACGAGGCTGTTCCGGCCGGTCGAAAAATCCACGAAACCGGCTGCGAGGCTGACGCCGGACGTGTCGTCGGCATTGGGCTTGAACGACGAAAAGAGCGGCGGCGCAACACCCGGCGATGCAGGCAGACTTGTGCCGTACACCCGCACTTCGCTTGGCGAACCGGGGCCCGAACCAACAACGATGTTGTCGGAAGTCGTCCCGTCGATCTGGGTGGCGGTCACGGAGACACCGCCGCGCATTTCGGAGGGAAACGCCTGAAACCGCGCCAATTCGGTCTCGAAAGGCTTGGCGGCCTTGTGCTTGCCGGAATAGACGACTACCTCCGGCGCATGATCCTTGCCCGCGCCGACGACGAGGTCGAGGATGCCGTCGCCATCGACGTCGCCCATGGCGACGCTGACAGAGCCTTCGTAGCCGGGGAAGGGGGCCACGGTCGCGATTTGGCGATCGTCCTTGCCGTCGAACAAGCGAACCTCCGTCGGCTTGCCGGCGCGGCCCGGCGCCGCCGCCGCGTAGCTGGACACCGCCGGTATGACGTTGATGAGCGCCATCAGTCCGTTGTCCTCGTGGTTGAGGCGATGGCAATGCATAACGAACAGGCCGATATAATCGTCGAACCGCGTGCGGATCGACAGGATGCCCGGCTGGATCACGCTCTCGTCAATTTGCATGATCGGGGCCGGTGCGTTGCTGTTGTCGGCGGCAAAATGGTCCGGGCCCGTGTGCACGCCTGTCGTTGGATCGAAATAGTCAACCACCTGGAAGTCGTTGACGTGGACGTGGATGGGGTGTTCGTCATTATTATGGTTGACGAATTTCCATTCCTCGACGGAGTCGAGGCGCGGCTGGATCAGCGGCATGTTGGGGAAGGCGGCGCTATCGAACGCATAGACGAAGGCCTTTGGATCAGCCCCGCTCGCCTTGTCGTTCAAGAATCCGCCGGAAATCAGGATTTGCCGTTTTACGTCGGGCTTGGTGTCGGCAAGCTCGTCGAAGGACGTGTAGGCGCCCAGCTTTTGCCCCTCGACGAAGGCCGTCGTCACGCCCTTCCCCTTTGAGGGCGCCGCCCTCGCCAGCACCTGCGTGGGAAAGGCGAAGAAACCGTCGACATAACTCACGGCCGAAGGCAGGACGCTGAGGCTGCCGAGTACCGCGGGAGGATTTTCCGTTCCATTGCTGGTGTAGAGCACGCCGGGCGCGGTAATCGTCTTGGCGCCGCCGCCTCGGGGTGGCATCTCGAGGATCAGATCGCCTTTGGCCGGCATCGTCACGGCGATTGCGTACCGGCTGGCGGGCGAGATGACCAGACGAGTCCCGTTTTCCGTGACCGGGTAATGGACGGCCGGAAGGGGATTGCCGTCCTGCCCGACGATTGCGATCGGCGGGTGCCGTCCCGTCGCGGTTTCCGTCAGTTGGACGCTCATATAGGCAAAGTCGCTTACATTCGCGAGCACCCAGATCTCGGTCTGGCCCGGCTTGCTCCTGATGGTCGGTTCAAACTGCCCGTTGACCGTGAACTGTACATCCCGCTTGCTGTCCGGCAGCGACGGATCGGCTGGAACGTCCTTGTCGGTCTGACCGTTAGCCGCCGTGAAGGTTTGAAGATTGCTGGGAATCGTCTGAAAAAGCCCCCGGTTGTTGCTGATCGACAGCGGGCCCGCATACCAGACGGTGAAGTAAGTGGCGCCAACCTTGGATTGGGTAAAGTTGACGGGAGCAAGCAGCGGTCGATAAGCGCCCTTCGCCAGTTCGTCGCCTTTGGGCGGCGCCATCGTGCTGACATATTGCGGCCAATCGGGGTTGTTGAGTTGCGCCAGCCCGCCAGCGCGATCGAAAACGAAATTGTACTGAAGCAGCATGTTACGGATCGGGATCCGCTTTTTCGTCACCACCGGAAGGTTGCCGTCCGTGCGCCCGATCGACAGAAGCCCGGCCAGACCGGTATAGGTCTGCGGCCCCGTCAAGGTGTGAAGGTGGCTGTGATACCAGTATGCCCCCTGCGGCATGTTCTTTGGAATGTTGTAGGTATACGTGTTCGACATTCCCGCCGCGATGTGCAGCATGACGTTGTCGGAATTGCCTTTCGGGCTGACGTGAAGGCCGTGAACATGCAGATTGACCGGCGACGACTTCATTTGTATCGGGTAAAGCGGAACGGTGCCATTCGTCGCTGTATATTGCGGACTGAAGTAGTCCGCGATGGTCAGGCCGGCCAGTGCGTTGTCTAGATGTACGATCAGGGTCTCGCCAGGAAAAACCTGCAATGTCGGCGCCGGATAGAGGCCGTCGCCGGACATTTTTCCATCCGACGGCGCACCGCGGATCACTTCATAGTCGAAGAGCAGGAAGTTCTGGACTGGCTTGGTCACCGTATCCAGCGAGGCCGCGCCCTGACGCGCGGTCAGCCTAACCTCAAGAACGCCATCCTTGCTCGCCAGCGTTACCGGCTCGCGAAACTCGGAAGAAACGCCCTGCCCCGGGGCGTCACCAGCAGCATTTGCTCGAACCGGCAAACCAGTCGCGAACAGCACCGACAATGCGGCGACCGAGCCGACGAGCGCGGCACAAAACTGGCGACTAAATCCGCGATAGCCGGGACGATGACGCATAACTTCTCCGTGGAACTTACGTAGCGCGGCGACTTATGGCACGCTTTTTCTAAGCTTAACGGAAAAAGCATTCCACGAAGATTAGAATCGTTCTCCAATAAGCGCCAGCCTATATTTATCTTTTGCGATTCCTACGGCGACTATCTCTGCGAGATGGCGCCAAAGGGGTATCGGTTTTTCGCTGTCGACCCAGACGAACCGAGGCTCTGTTGCACGGAGGGTTTCGAAATGTGGATCGGCGTCATCAGATCACCCAGGAGCGTCCCTCCATACCCGCAATTTCAGTCCTTTAGATCGTGCCGAGTAGGCCCGGGGAATTTCACCCCGAGCCTCTCACAGAACCGGACTTGATACTCTCGCATCATCCGGCTCGTGCCATCGCACGAAGGCTGCCGCCTTCCGCTGAACCTTCGGACTCCTCCCAGCATGACCGGTTGGTCCAATTTCAACGGCGATGACCTGCCCCCTTCGCTCCACGAGCATTACACCCGCTTCCTAGCTACTACAGAGCAGTCCGCCCCTCGCCAGCGCATCGGTACTTTCGGCCTCGCGGTGGGAGCCGCTTGTGCCTTTTCCCTTGGCATCGCAGGCAAGGTTCTCACGTTCCATACAAGAGCCTGATTGAGCTTCGCGCCGTCTACATGCCGGATGCCGCTTGGGCAGTCTCAGGGCGTCCCCCAAGCTGATCCCGGAGGAAGGGTCACCCCCCGGTTCTGACATCGCCTAATCCGCTTTCGACACTTCATCGACGGTTTGCTTGCGCTCGCCTCTCTCAATCGCGCCTGCCGAAATCTTGTTCCGACTTTTCCGCAACGTTCACCACCATCGCTTTTGTCGACAGCAGCTTGCGGTGGCTTGAGATCAACTCCTGATTGCCGACCTCGAAGGGCCTTCCTTCATCTCTCATACAGTTGCGCACCGCCGTTTGGACTGGCGACGCTCGTGACACAAGACCCCTGTGCCGATCAGCGTCGAGACCCGCGCCGAAACACACTCAGCCCAATGGCTTTCGAGAAAAAGTGGCTTGCCGATAAGGAAAGGCTGGCGGCATCATCGTTCCGCGTTGGGGGACGCTAAACGAGGGCAAGGTCACTCTTGAACTAACCCAGACCTGATTGGATCCGCAGACGGTCGTGCAGACTGCCACTCAACGCCACGGCGATCGAGATGGTGGCCTCCCCCGGCTTGATACGGACAACCCGTTCCGTGCCAGGCCTTCTATCGCTATCCTCACCAGAACCATGCGGCGCTGCAGCCGCTGAACGTGACCGCGCTCTACACGCCGGAAAAATGCGAGGTCTGGGGCGGAACGCAGAACGGCGAACCCGCCTTTGTCGCGGCCTCCGGCCTGCCAGCCGAGAAATGCGACGTTCACAAGATCATGCTGAGCAACGTAACTTTGACGATTATCCGTCGATGCTGATCAAGGACGTGCCGAAGGTCGAGACGATCGCCATGCCGAGCGGCGGCTTCTGGGGAGGCGTCGGCGAACCGACGACCTGCGTCGCGGCTCCCGCCGCGCTCAACGCTTATTTCGCCGCGACCGGCAAGCGCATTCGCTCCGTGCCGCTGAAGAACGAGGGCGTGGAATTAGCGTGACGCGCCCTTCGTTCCTTGGCACGGCCCGTTGCGTCACAATCGCCCGCTCAGCGCCCTCTCCAGATCCTCTCGCGTATCGATATCCGCGAGCACGCTCTTTTCATCGACCGCGATCTCCAGCACGCCTTCGGTCGAGCCCAGTAGTCGGCGCGCGCCTTCGTCGCCATTGAGCAGGGCGAGACGTGGGAACAAGCGGCGACCCAGCAGAACCGGATTGCCGCGCCTCCTCTGATAGACCGGCGCCACCGCCGCGCGGTCCGGCGCGCAATTGAACGCCGCGATCAGCTGATCGAGGATCGCGCTTGTCACGTCTGGCATGTCGGCCAGCAGCGCTAGCGCGCCGGCGCTGTCCGCCGCATGTGCAAGCCCCGCGCGCAGCGACGACGCCATGCCGCTGGCAAAGTCCGGATTATACGCGAAGACCACCGGCAGGCCGGCGAGCGCCCGCTCCATTTCGTCGCGCGTATGGCCGGTGACGACGATGGTCTTGGACGCCTTTGAACCAAGCGCCGCCTCCACCGCGCAGCGCACTAACGGACGTCCGCCAAAATCTGTGAGCAGTTTGCCGCGCGCCGCATCAAAGCGCGCGCCACGCCCGGCCGCGAGCACGATGGCCGCGACGTTCATCGACTCGCCACGCGCGCCGTCTCCGCGCGCAAGGGCTTTTGCCGCCGCGTCAGCACAATCTCGCCGATCACCGAAATGGCGATTTCCGCGGGGCTCACGGCACCGATATCGAGCCCGATCGGCGCGCGCAGGCGCGCGAGCGCCGCCGCCGTCACGCCGGTCGCCGCGAGACGCTCGACACGCCGCGCTTGGCTCGTCATGGAACCGAGCGCGCCGACATAAAAACAGTCCGACGCCAAAGCAAGGCGTAGCGCGGCGTCGTCGATCTTCGGATCGTGACTCAAGGCGGCGAGCGCCGTGTAGCCGTCGAGGCCCAGTTGCGGCAGCGCCTCGTCCGGCCATTGCGTGATGACCATCACGTCGGGAAAGCGCTCCCTGGCTGCGAAAGCCGCACGCGGATCGATAATGACGACATCGAAACCGGCTGTGCGCGCCATCGAAGAAAGCACCTGCGCCACGTGGACCGCGCCGACGATCACAAGTCGTGTCGGTGGCCTGTGAACGTAAACAAATAGACGCCTGCTCCCCTGCTCGATAAGGGCGCTTTTTCCCCCGCGCAGAGTCGCTGCGGGAGGGTCCTTATTTGCGTCGCTTGAGCGCAAAAGCCAGGGCTCGCCGCCGTCAAGCGGCGTCACGAGCGCGCAGGCGCGGCGCTGGGCATATTCGCTGCTCACTTCGGCGAGAATTTTAACTAAAGTTGCGTCGAGCTTTTGGACATAGACGCTGACGCAGCCGCCGCAGGGCAGTCCCGCCCACCAGGCGACCTCATCCGCGACGCCGAAGTTGAGCAGCCGCGGCGCGCCGTCCTCGATCACATCGAGCGCCGCCGTGATCACCTCGCCCTCGACGCAGCCGCCCGAAACCGAGCCGTGAAACACACCCGCTTCGTCGACGACAAGATGCGATCCGACGGGCCTTGGCGCGGAACCGAATCTCTCAACCACGGTGGCGATGGCTACACCGCGACCCAGCATGCCCCATGCCTCGGCCTGATGCAGGATCATGGCTTCATCTGTCAGCATCCGCAGGTCCGTTCGAGCTGGTGATGGCACGACGCCGAGTTAGCCGCCGCAGTCATGGAAATCGACCACTTTTTTTGGGAAACCTTCCGAAGCGGACATCAGTATCACTGATAGCGGCTGCGTCGGCGCGCCCGCCACGCCCTGTGTCACGTTGCACGTAATTGGGGTCTGTTTCACTCTCGGTGCAAAGTGACGGTCGCGACATGCTGTAACTCTCGGAGGACGTGTAAGAATCCAGTCTGGCGGGACCGCGCGGCTTAACCTCACGGCCGCCGCGCCTGAGGATGTCTGAACACCAAGCAATTTCAGT